>ERZ827186.502-NODE-502-length-45539-cov-8.842428_pt1 | contig 45539 bp, 34 predicted proteins | sample MGYA00519918_ERZ827186 | MGnify/ENA primary metagenome ERZ827186 (study PRJEB31778, sample SAMEA3449275) | human gut metagenome | biome: human gut; feature: human-associated habitat; material: faeces | place: United Kingdom | collected 2010/2012 ...
TGCTTATTGGATTCCTTGCCTCCAATATACACCCCATCAGCTTCAACAATTCCAGACAGAAAGCCGTTATTGTCATCGTCATCATGGTTGGAATTGCAAGCTTCCCTAATCCTTTGAAGCATGAACCACGCCGTTTTTTGCGTAACCCCAATTTCTTTAGAGAGTTGCATGGAGCTAATACCCTTTCTGGAAGTCACTACTAAATAGAAGGCAAAAATCCACTCATGAAGTGGAACATGGCTTCTTTCAAAGATAGTTCCAGTTCTAACAGTATAAACTTTCCCGCACTCCCCACATTCAAAATACCCTTCAACCCCGTTCCTCTTTACCCGATACTGTTTTCCACTTTTCCCGCAGAACGGGCAAACTACCTTATCGCCCCACCGTTTTTCCTCTAAATACTTTTTAGCTGATTCCTCATTGGGGAATTTTTCAAAAAGCTCAAAGATTGAAATAGTTAAGCGGTCGTTCATGGTTGCCTCCTTAGTATGACTAATTAATAGCATACGGAGAAACCGAAGTCAAGTATATAAGGCCCTTAAAAATACAGTCCCTTCCTTCCCGGTGCCCTCCCCCTCCGCTCCACGCCGGCGGCAATCCATAAAGAAAACGGAAAAGAACGGCCGGGTTCCATAGTTTCAAAGGAGCCGGTTATCAAACCCTTCCTTCAGCCTTAAAATCTTTCTGGCCGTCATCCGGTAAACAGGCCGGTAAAGGTGCTTTTTCAAGACGGCCGGGAGCGTTCTTCCGGGCAGCGGACCGCGCAGCAGCCCGGCTTCACGCATAACCCGTTCGTAACGTTCCCCTTCATAACGCCAATTATACCGCTAGGGCTTGTGCACCCCCTGGTAATGAAGAATGCCCGGTTCCAAAGCCGCTTCCACCGCCTGGCGCGGCGTAACGCCGCGCCAAAACTGTTCCCGGGGATCGTTTTTCAAAATGCGGCGCGTCAAGCCGTCATGCCAGTTCCAGCGCGGGTGCAGCGGCACGGTCAGCTCGCACAGGGCTCCGTTCAAGGCATCCTGGTCCGGACACGTCAGCCTGTCCCGGTGAGTGACGGCATAATCCAGCACAGCCCTGACCAGATTCCTCTCCCGGAAGACATCTACATTCATCAGCAGCACGCCGGAATTGAAATATCCCGTGCAGGTCAGCGGCATCTCAAGACGTTCGTTAAAATGGGAACCGGGTCTGGAAAAATTCTCAAACACCACCCCTACTGCTTTTCCGTCCATATTCGTCCGGAACAGCTCCGTCAAATCCCGGCAAACCAGAACGTCAATGTCCAGATACAGAATATTGCCCCGCTCTTCCTTCAATAATTCCGGGATGAACACGCGTCCCCAGGCTGGCACCGGCCATTGTTCCGTATGGGGAAAGTCGTGCTCTTCCAAAATGCCGGAAACGTCTATGAACTCCAGACGGCAATCGAACGGAGCGGCCAGCCGCTCCACGCTTGCCCGGTTCTCTCCGTCAATGCCGTCGGAAAGAACGTAAATTTTGTAAAAAGTCTCCGGACCGGCAGTATTCAGCAAAGAAAAGACAGTAACGCTCAAAGGCAGGATGCCCCTGTTGTCACTGGCCAGGACGACGGCAAATTCATTCTTCTTCATCGGATTATCCATTCGGGTGATGTCAGCGGCGCAGCAACCGGGCTCCCGCCTTGCGCATTTTCTTCCAGTAATAGGAAAAGTCCAAGCCGGATTTTCCGCCCATCCAGGCTTTCAGCAATTCTCCTTCCCGGCGGGACAGGCAGGCATCATCCTCTGCGGGACGGTACAGATTTTCCTGACGGAGCATATCGGCCACCTTTCGGGTAACCTCCTTTTGGACGGCATGAGGGGCGTATTTGCGGATGTTCCTCACGCCCATTACCAGCATTTTCAAAAATGCCGTCCTGTATTCCGCAAGAACTCCGGCTTCTTTCCATTCCTTCAGCACCAGCTCCGCCACCGTCAGGTAATCCAGAGACTGGAGGGAACTGCCGGACGCAAAACCGCTGGTAATGGATCCGGCCCGCTTGCGGTAAACGTAAGCCGCCCTGCTGACGACGCAAACCCTCCTGCACCACGGGAAAACGGCGTAATGGAAATACAGGTCTTCACAGGCAACGCCCTCGGGGAACCGGATGCCATGCTTTTCCACAATGGAACGCCTGATCATCATGCCGCCCGCTCCATGATGTATTTTCCCAATGGTCTCCGGAGTGCAGGGAAGCCACCCTTTTTCCGGAGGGGCCATGTCCTCCGGCAGAAACCGGTCCTCCCGGTCGGGGGCGGACTCGTAATAATACCGGAACCCGCATGCCAGCCTGTCGGCATCCAGCGCCTTCGCACGGCGGTACATCTCCTCCAGCAAATCCGTCTCCAGCCAGTCGTCGGAATCCACCAGAAACAGATACTCTCCCAAGCATGGCTCATCGCCAGATTCCGGGAGCGGGATAGGCCGCCGTTTTCCGGAGCCTGCACGACCTTCACCCGCGGGTCCCGCTCCGCGAATTCCCGCAGAATGGACAGGGAGCCGTCCGTGGAAGCGTCATCCACGCAAACTATTTCCAGCTCACGGAGCGTCTGTGAGCAAATGCTTTCCAGGCACTGGGCCAGGTACGGCTCCACATTGTAAACCGGAACCAGCACGGAAATGTTCACGGGAGCCGTCATAAGCCATGCGGAGAATCTGCCGCCCTTATTTGTTCAAATCCTTCCTGCGGCGGCAGAAAAGGCTCCAGCGCGGACCATACCTGGTCCACTGTAATTTCCTCAATGGCGCCGGGGGAAACCAGGTTGGAAATGCACCGCGCAGTAATGGCGGAGTTGCGCGTCCGGTGGCAGAAAATGGCGGTCACGGGCACCCCGGCATAGGCACACATATGTGTAGGCCCCGTATCATTGCCTACACAAGCCAAGGAACGCAAAGCCATCTGGGGAATATCCATCAGGGAAGACTTGCCCAGAAAACTGACAGCCAGGGGAGAGCTGGCGGCAATGGCCTCCACTTCCACAGCCTCCGCCCGGGTGCCGATGACAACGGAGGACACGCCCCGCGCCGCCAGGCGTTTCGCCAGGGCACAGAAATTTTCCACGGGCCAGCGCTTGTAGGGATGGTTGGGGGAACAGCCCGGAATCATCATCACATAACGTTCCGGAAGCTCGTCAAAATGCAGCCCCTCCCCGTGCATGAAAGAAAGATCCGTCAGAACGCGTTCCAAACGGAACGGCTCCCGTACCACCTTCTCCCACCGGAAGGATTTTTTCTTCAGCAATTTGCGCCGTTCTCCGGAATTGCAGGCCACCCAGTCCATGTCATGGTCCAGCAGGAAGCGCACGGCGGGATAATAACGTTTCCTGGTGCGGGAAGATTCCTGAAGATCGTACACCACATCAAAATTCCCTTTCACAATGGAACGGACGGCTCTCCAGGTGGCGCCCAGCTTCCAGTAAGGCAGGCGATTATCCACAATAAAATCGTCAAACACTCCGAGCTGCTCCGCCATGGGAACAAACATTCCCATGGTCATCAGGGTGATATGCGCCTCCGGATGAAGTTCGCGGAGCCGCTTCATCGTCCCCATGGCGAGCACCACATCGCCAAGGGCTCCATGCTTGATGATCAGAATGCGCTGTGCAGGCATGGGAGAAAAAAGGAATGCGGGTTAAACGTAACTGTCTTCCCTGTCCAGATACTCCTGCACGTATCGGCGCACGCCATCCTCCAGGGAAGTCATGGGCGCTGCATAGCCGGCAGCGCGCAGCCTGGAAAGGTCCGCCTGCGTATAATACTGATATTTCCCCCTGAGCTCTTCAGGCATCTCCCGGTAGGCAATCTTTTCCTGGAGGCCCAGCGCATGGAATGCCGCCTTCGCCAGATCGTGGAAAGAACGTGCCTTCCCGGAACCTACGTTAAACAGGCCGCTCACCTCCGGATGCTCCAGCAGCCAAAGCACCACATCCACGCAGTCGCCCACCCACACGAAATCCCGGAGCTGCCATCCGTCACGGTAGTCGGGATGGTAAGATTTGAACAGCTTCACCGTTTCATTGGCCTTCACCTGGGGGAATATATGGGCCACCACGCTTTTCTGCCCGCCCTTATGGTATTCATTAGGGCCGTACACGTTGAAAAATTTAAGCCCGGCGTATTGGGGGGGAACCGGACGCCCTTCTTTCACTTCCCGGGCCACTTTACGGTCAAACAGGGCCTTGCTCCAGCCGTATGCGTTCAGGGGGCGCAGCGCGTTGACGTGCTCCAGGGAGGCGTCATCGTCAAACCCCATGGAACCGTCCCCGTACGTGGCTGCGGAGGAGGCGTAAATAAACCGTTTGCCGTACAGGGAACAAAACTCCCACAAATGCCAGCTCAGCGTGAAATTCGTCCGGATAATCAAATCGGCGTCCGTCTCCGTGGTGGCGGAAATGGCCCCCATGTGAATGACCGCCTCCACCTCATCCACATGCGCCTTCATATAATCAAGCATGCCTTCCGGAGAAACCACGGCGCACAGCTCTCTCTTGGCAATGTTCCTCCACTTGTCGGAAGAGCCCAGCTCATCCACCACCACAAGATCCTTTTTACCGGCTTTTTCCAGAGCGGCGACAATGTTTGAGCCGATAAACCCGGCCCCACCCGTGACAATAATCATAAGAGAAGAATCAATGAAAAAGTTGTACGGCCTTTTGTACCACATCCACCCGTCCCTAGGCAACTGCCATTTGAGGCGTTCCCCGGCTCCCAATTTTCAACGAATTTACAATCCGGATACTCCAAACCCTGACCGTTCCATGCGGAAAACCATTGGAACGCAATCCCCGCGCAGCCTGCGGAGGATGCGCCCCTCAAATCCTCTTTTCATACTGGCAACGTTAAAAACTTTCGGTAAGACCTGTCTTGCAAAAATTATCATTGACCACGGATTGTAAATCCGTTACACACATTCCCACCCCCTATGATCCCCGATGTTTCCATCATTGTTCCCTGCTACAATGTAGCCGCCTACGTGGACAGCTGCCTGGATAGCCTGGTACGCCAGACTCTCCGGAACATTGAAATTATCTGCATCAACGACGGCTCCACGGATGAGACCTGGATACATCTGCTGCGCTGGAAAGAAAAGGACAGCAGAATCATCCTTCTGAACCAGCGGAACGCGGGCGTTTCCGCAGCAAGGAATGCAGGGCTGGATGCCGCCCGCGGCCTTTATGTCGGCTTTGCGGATCCGGACGACTACATGGCTCCGGAAATGTATTCCCGCCTTTTTTCGGCGGCTCTGGAATATGACGCAGACATTGTGGAATGCGGAAACCATGTTTTTGAAGACTCGTCAGACCGGCTTATCGAAGCCAAAAGAAGATCACCCTCCCGGCATTTTGAAGAGAACGCCTCTCCGGCCAGCTTCTTCCGGGATTCCATCTGGGGGAAAATGGATATCTGCGTGTGGAGCAAACTGTTCCGGAAAAGCATGCTGGACGCCCACCGCCTCCGCTTCAACGTACATCTGAAATCCGGTGCAGAGGATGAAACCTTCCGGCTGATGGCCGTTCCCCATGCCTCCCGTCTCCTGTTCATTCCCGACTGCCTGTATTACTACCGCCTTATGCGCAACGGCTCCCTCTCCCGCCGCTGCAACGTTCCCACCTACTCCAAATGCGTGCAGGAATTCCAGCGGCTGCTGTACATTGTGGACTACTGGCAGAAACAAGGATGGCAGAATGAAGGCCTGTTCGCTTACGGCGTTCGGAAAATCAGGCCTTTTTTTGTTTCCAAGCATCCCCTTTTCCATCAGATGACTGCTGTCCAGCAACGTTCCGCGCTGGACTGGTGGAGCCAGTTCTATCAGAAGGCGGAAGGAAAACGTTTCCTCTCCGCTCTATCGGGACGGGACAGGCAACTGGCGGACCTGTTGAACTCGGCGAAACCGGTCCCCAACGGCTGGGGGCGCATTCTGCTGGCAGCCTGCTCCCTGCTTCCCGGACAAAAAGGACGTTATTACTCCTGCAAAAAAATGCTTGCGGAACATTTTTCCCAAGTCTGCCCCAATGGGTTTCAAAAAGAAAACGCTTCTCTGGAAGAGCCGTTTGACACATCGCCGCCTTCCCTGTAAATTGCCTTATCCTCCCATTCCGGATCAATGAACCGTTTTCTCTCATTTGCAGACTCCCGCATGTCGGCCGCCCTGGAGCGGCTGGGCAGGCAGGCGGAAGCGCTGGATTTTTTTGATGAGATCACGCTCTTCACGGAACACGACCTTTCCGCAGAATTCACCAGCCGCATGGGCCGGTACCTGACGCCGTCCTGCCGGGGATTCGGATACTGGTCCTGGAAACCCTGGTCCATCCACCATGTCCTCCAAGAAATGGAGGAAGGCGACCGCCTCCTTTATCTGGATGCAGGCTGCCATATCAACGCCAACGGAACGGAGCGCTTCCGGGAATACGTAAACATGCTGGACCGCGACAGCCGCGGCATGCTGGTTTTCACCAACGGACAGCCGGAATACAAATGGACCAAAGGAGATATCTTCCGCCACTTCGGCGTTTCCCAAGAAGACGGGCATATCACGCATACCCAGCAAATTGCGGGCGGCCATGTTTTCCTGAAAAAGAACCCGCTCACGGAAAGCCTGATCCGGGATTGGCTCCATGTCTTTTACGACCATCTGCATCTTGCGGACAACACTCCTTCCGCCTCCCCCAACCTGCCGGGTTTTGTGGAAAACCGGTATGACCAGAGCATCTTCTCCATCCTATGCAAACTGAGGGGCATTACTACCCTCGATGGATCGGAAACCTATGCGGAAAACTGGGAACAGCTCTCCTTGTTTCCATTCCAGGACAGACGGGACATGGGAATCCCACGGGCCGGGAAAAAGGGATGGCTGGAAAAATGCAGGCAGCTCCTTCTTTCTTCCAAAAGAAACGGATTAGGAATCCGGTAAAGCTTCCCCATTCGGAACAACCGGGCTGCACGACGTTTCCAAACGGGGCAATCTGACGCACCATGAACTATTTTCCCGTCCTTTTCCACAGCTTCATCCCGAGAATTCCTTTCCCCTTCGGCTGCCGTTTCCGGAATGTAATGACGGTTATTTGGACAAGCTCTTTTCATTTGATCAGGAATGTTTTGCCTTCATGAAAGCAAACATCCCTCCATTCCAAAACTCCGCACCCGCACTATCCTCCGCCGACATTCTCCCACCCCTATTCACAGTTATGCTGTCACCGGAATCCGGCTTTCCCCCATTCATACCGGAATGGAAATAAAAAGGCCGTCATGCTGGGAACAGCCTGCCGCAGTTCATGGAATACTGGCAACCTGGATTTCCCCAAAACGTTTTTCTTTCAGATTTGTAGGCTTGACGGCGGATTCCTAATCCTCATACTTTCCTATGTGGCTTCTCCTCAATGCCGAACAATATTTCAAGTCTCCCATAGCGTCTCGGCCAGCTCCGCCCCTTACCGGTTGAGCGACGCTCTGAACCGGCATATTCCCGGCCTGAAATCCACCCTGCTGCTCCGGAGGCGCAAAAAAATTGACGGCCTGGAAATCCACAGGACACCCGCCAGAAGGGCTACGGACGCCTTGCGACGCCATCTGGCCCATGGATTTGACATTCTGCTGCCGGAAAGAAGAAAAGACCTGCCTTTCTCCCTGAACGTGCTGGGCATGGGATTTGACACGGCCCAAATGGAAAAAGCCGATGTGGTGCATCTGCACTGGATAGGCGGCAGAACCGTGGATTTCTCGCAGCTGCGCCATATCCGCCGTCCATTGGTCTATACCCTGCACGACATGTTTGCCTGCACCGCGGGATGTCACTGCACCATGGACTGCAGCCTGTTCCAAGACGAATGCCGCGGCAACTGCCCCCAGCTTGGCGCTCCCCGCCTCTTCCGCAACATTCCAGCGTGGCTGTTTTCCCGCAAACGCCGCGCCTTCGGCCGCATCCCGTCCCTTACCCTCGTAACTCCCTCCCTCTGGTTAAAAAGGGAAGTGGAAAGAAGCTGCATGTTCCCTGGAAGAAAAATCGTACAGATTTACAATCCTGTGGACACGGACCTTTTCCGTCCGGCGGAAGACCGGAATGCCATCCGGGCCGGCCTGGGCATCCCGCCCGGAGCGTTCGTCATCGCCTGCGGCGCAACCGGCCTGTTCAATCCGGTCAAAGGCGGCCATTTCATCCCCCTGGTGCTGGAGGAACTATACCGGCGCGGGCACCGGAATCTTCATCTCCTGCTCTTCGGCAACCAGGAAAAAAGCGTGGACTACCCCTTCCCCAGCACAAGCGCCGGATTCATTACGGACATGAACAAGCTGGCCGGGCTTTACAGCGCGGCGGACATTTTCCTGAACCCCACGCTTCAGGATGTCCTTTCCAACGTAGCGCTGGAATCCATGGCCTGCAAAACCCCTTCCGTTACCTTCCGGACGGGAGGAGTTCCGGAAGCGGTTCTGGACGGAAGGACGGGGCTGGTCGCTCCGCAGGGGGACCTGAACCAAATGGCCGCCCACTGCGAACGGCTCATCCAGGACGGAAAACTCCTGCAAACCCTGGCGGAGGAAGGCCGCCGGCACGCGGAACAAACATTCTCCTACCCCGTCATTGCCGCACGGCACGCCGCCCTGTATGAGGAAACGCTCCGGGAATACCGTTACGAAGAGTGAAAACGGCCGGCGTTCAACTGACGGACGGCCTGTTCCTGTACATCCGGGCGCATCTTCCTTTGTCATTGACAAGAAAAAGACGCCTCATACACTCTGCACCGTTTCAACCCTTCTCTCCCCATGAAAACGCTTAAAATCTCCTTTTTACAGTCCACTCCGGATTTCGGCAGGGAAGGAATGCTTCAGCTTCTGAAAAGCCGGTATCATGTGGTGGAAGACGATTCCGATTTTGATTACCTGGTCGCCACCCCCTGGTTTTACGTCAACCGGGAGGCTTTTTACGATTTTCTGGAACGGGCCCCCGGCCACATCACCGTCATGTACGGCTGTCATGAAGCCATTGCGCCGGATTTCATGCTGTTTGACTATTACATCGGGCTCGATACGGTGCCCGGAAGCGACCGCACTGTCAAACTTCCCTACCTTCGCCACCATTTGCAGGAAGTGCACGGCGGAAAGGAAGGCCTGGATGCCCATGCTCTCCTGGCCTCCAAAACGGGTTTCTGCAACTTCATTTACGCCAACCGCAAATCCCATCCCAACCGGGATGCCATGTTCCACAAGCTCTCCGCTTTCCGGTTCGTCAATTCCCTGGGGCCCCATCTTAACAACACCCCGGGCGACGGCCACCGGGCGGAAGACTGGTACGCATCCTCCATCAGAATGAAAAAGCCGTATAAATTCTCCATTGCCTTTGAAAATGCATGGTACCCCGGCTACACCAGTGAAAAAATTGTCACCAGCATGCTTGCGGGCACCATTCCCATTTACTGGGGAAATCCGGACATCAGCCGGGAATTCAATTCCGCCTCATTCATCAACTGCCACGACTTCCCAACCCTGGATGCCGCCGCGGCCTATGTGCAAAAAGTGGACGAAGACGATAGCCTGTGGTGTGAAATCATGTCGCGCCCCTGGAAAACCCCGGAACAGGAAGCCCGCTTTCTGGAAGAGACGGAAAGGGAAACAGCCAAGCTTTACAAAATATTCGACCAATCTCCGGAAGAAGCGCGCCGCAAAGGTGACGGAACATGGGTATCCTACTACCAGCGCTTTTTAAAACGCGGCCACAGGATGCAGCTGGCATGGCGGCGGCTGAAAAACCGCCTGCGCCGCTGACCGGAATTTCCGGGCAAATTCAACCCCATGCCGGTTTTCCTCCATCCTCCACTCCCATCTACCCTCTCTCCGCTTCATGAGCAAATGCTTTTCTGAAACCTTTTGTTCACCTTCTCTACATCAAGCCGGAAGCGCCATCCACGGAACCTATTTCCCGCACATTGACGGCTTGCGTACCTTTGCCGTGCTGGCCGTCGTCCTGTACCATTTGCAGGAAGGGATCTGTCCGGGGGGCTATACAGGCGTGGACATCTTCTTTGTCATCTCCGGATATCTGATTGGCGGAGGCCTTATCCGCGGCCTGAAAGAGGGGACCTTCTCCCTGACCTCCTTTTACCTCCGGAGAATCAGGCGCATCATGCCCGCCTACTTCTGTCTGATTGCGGTTGTGCTGGCCTTCGGCTGCGTCGTGCTGGACTGCGATGACCTGCGGACTCTGGGCCGGACGGTGAGATCCAGCGCCCTTTTCATCACCAACATTTATTTCAGCAGAACCACAGGGGATTACTTCAGCCCGGCGGCGGAAGAAAACCCTTTGCTGAACCTGTGGTCCCTGAGCGTGGAAGAGCAATTTTACCTGATGATTCCACTCACCCTGTGGCTGCTCTGGAAATTCAGGGAAAAAGCCGTCAAACCCGTTCTATGGGGGGCGCTGGGCCTCTCCTTCTTCGCCGCCGTCTGCCACATGGGGCATCTGGAACATAACAAGGCCTTCTACCTGCTTTACTGCCGCGCCTGGGAACTCTTGGCCGGCTGTCTTCTGGCCCTTGCCCCCGCCGCAGGACAAAACCGGGGCGCCGGATGGCTGCGGGCGGCGGGATGGGCCGGCATCCTGCTCCCATTTGCCTGCTATACGCCTTCCACTCCTTTTCCCGGATACACGGCCATCCCTTCCGTCGCGGGGGCGGCTTTGCTTATCCGTTACGGGAACCATGGCTGGTCCGGGCGTATCCTCAGGCACCCGCTCAGCACAGGCATCGGCAAAATCTCCTACTCCCTGTACCTGTGGCATTGGCCGGTTATCGTGTACTGGACGTACATCTGCTTCGACGAATGCGCTCCCTGGGATTATGCGGGAATGTTCCTTCTCTCCCTTCTTCTGGGTTTCCTCTCCTGGAAATTCGTGGAAACTCCCTTCAGGACGACCGTCTCATGGCAAAATCCCCAAAAAGCGTTTCTGGCCACGGCAGCAGGGTGCCTCATGCTGGGACTTGCCGGCGAATGGCTCAAATGGACGGACGGCGCGCGGGATTACTGGCATGTAGCGGCCAACAACATGGAATTCCCTGAATACTGGAAAGGGCCGGCCTTCCCTCCCTCCTTCGGCATCACGCCTCCCGACCGGGCGGTAGTGGAAAAGGGAAACGCCATCCAGCACCATCATCCAGAGCTGGGGGATGTGACGGATTACCCCTTTGTCCTGCTGGGAAAAACCGGGCAGGCCCCTTCCTTCCTGCTTATGGGGGACAGTCATGCCATGGCCAGTTCCCCCGGGTTTGACGAGGCCGCCCGGCTTCTTCAGCGTTCGGGCCTGTTCTACCGCGCGCGCCTGTGTCCGCTGAGCGGCATTTCCAGCTCCGGAGACTCCTCTTCCCTAACGCTCCTGCGCCTGATGTACCCCCATTGGGAACACAATATGGAACTAATCCTGGACTGGCTGGAAAATACCCCCCAGGTACAGACCGTATTCATCCACAACCGCTGGATTGAACTGGTCAACAACCACCGGGATACGCGCCTGAAACAACTGGTTGCAGACGGCCTGCGCCACACCTGCGCGCGCCTTCGGAAAGCCGGCAAGCAAATCGTTCTGCTGGGCCCCGTTCCCGAATGGACTTTCGGCCCGCGCAAGCTCATGCGCCGCAATGCCCTGCTGAACGCCAACCGGACAGACCGCCTGCTGGGCGGAGATTTCAACACGCGGCAGCGTCCGGTATTCGCCCTGTTGGAGCACATGGAATCCACAGGCCTGTGCCGCTTCATTCCCCTCCACGGCACCTTCCATAAAAATGGGCGGTGGCAGGCGGAAGACGGCGGCCAATTAATGTACTGCGACGACAACCATCTTTCCCCCTATGGGGCAAAAAAAATGGTCGGCGGCATCATCGACCAGCTTTTCCCGGGAATGGAAAGAACAGCAGCCAACTGACGGAAGTACCGCACGGAAAAACATCCAATCCTTTGACATTGACAAGGCATGCAGGCCCCCTACACTGGCGCCAGGCAGCAAAGCCTTCGCGATGGTCCCGGATAAAAGCCCGGAATATGGAGGCCATACCGCGCCCCCTTCTTCAACGCCTGTACTCCCATGACGGATTCCCCCCGCCCCACACGCATCAAGGTCATCAGAAAATCCATGAAGGCCTCTCCGGATCAAACGGAATCCCTGTTGTGGGGCGACTGCCTGTTCTGCACGGATGCCGCCATGACGGATTACGACTGGGTTCTGGTATACGACGAATTTCCCAGAACTCCCGTGGGCACCATCAGGAATGAAACGGAACCCCTTCTCTGCCCTCCGGACCAGACTATCCTGATTACGGTGGAGCCCCCTTCCATCAAAATCTACAGCAGGGCATACACCAGCCAATTCGGCACCGTTCTCACCACCCACTCCGCCCGGGACCTTCCGCACCCCGGGCACACCCTGGGCCGCGGATGTCTTGAATGGCTGTACATCAAGCCCATGCAGGAAATTCTGGACCAGAAGGAATTCCCGAAGACAAAAATGCTCTCCACCATCTGCTCCGCCAAGCAGCATACGCATACCATGCATAAAAAGCGCTATGATCTTACGCGTTACCTGGCGGACCGTCTGCCGGAACTGGACTGGTTCGGACACGGCATCCGGGAAATAGAAAATAAAACCGTCGCCATGGATGACTACAAATATCATCTATGCGTGGAAAACCATCTGGAACCCCACCATTGGACGGAAAAACTGTCTGATGCCTTTGTCGCCATGACCCTTCCCTTTTACGCCGGGGATCCGTTGGCAACGGAATGCTTCCCGCAGGAAAGCTTCATCCCCATCCCGCTGGACAACCCGCAAAAAGCCCTTGAAATCATCCGCAAGGCCATGGAGGACGGAGAATATGAAAAACGGCTCCCCGCCATCCGTGAGGCAAGGCGCCTGGTGCTGGAAAAATACAACATGTTCGCTCAAACAGCGGCAGTCATTCACAACCACAGGGAAACGGGAACCATACGGCCCGGAGCCATGCTGAAAGGACGTCACGTCCTGCGGAAAAATCCGCTCAATGCCCTTCGGGAATTGGCAGACACCCTGGCCTATAAAATCAGATCGTTCGGCAGACGCGGAACCGGCCCCGGCGTGTAACCTGGATTCCGGGCGCGCGCCAACAGGAGGGAACAAATTCCCCCTGCCGTTAAAAAGAATAGGCGGCCAATATTCCGCCAACTGCCTTGCGGCAGACGGAACGGCCCAGCCCGGTCTGAAACCGATTCAAACCGGACGGGAAACAGGCCATTAAAACGGAAAAAACTTAATCCGCTTTGCGGGAAGCGTGCCTCTTGGCCCGTTCCTCCTCCCGCTGCTTCTTCAGGTCTTCCTTCATCTTGGCCTTCTCTTCGGAATCCAGCTTTCCATCCTTGTTAATATCATATTTTTCAAGGAGAGCGGCTTTCTTCTCCGCAGAAGTCATTCTCTTGGGAGCGTCTTCCTCCGCCATGGAAGGCATGGCGAACGCAACGGCCAGAACAATAAGCAAATACTTCATGATTAAATGGGGTTTTTGAATAATCCTTTTCTACTCCCGCACGTGCCGGTTGTCTCTCTTTTTTTAGCAATACATGCAAATTACCCGGCCATGCCCCTTTTCCGCCGCATGAACTCCCACCGGTCAAGCCTTCCCGAACGGGAAAAACAGCGGAATCACCACGACCATGACCAGCCCCATAATCACCTGCAGGGGAACGCCCACTTTCACGTAATCCATGAACGTATATTTCCCCGCCGGCATGACCAGGGCATTGGGCGGCGTGGAAAAGGGAGAGGCAAAACACATGCTGGTGCCTACGGAAACCGCCAGCAGCAGCGGATAGGGGCTGATGCCCATACTCGCCGAGGATTGCAGGGCGATAGGCGCCAGAAGCACCGCCGTAGCCGTATTGCTGATAAACATGGTCAGCAGGGACGCCGTGAAATAGACGCCCGCCATCAGGGCAAACGGCCCGAATCCCCCCAGTCCGGCCACCAGCCCGTGGGAAATGGCCTCCGAGGCTCCCGTCTTCTCCAGCGCTACGGACATCGGCAGCATGGCGGCAATCAACACGATGCTCTCCCAGTTGATCGTCCGGTACGCCTCCTCCACATTGCGCAGACAGCCGCACAACACCATCAGGACGGCGGCAATCAATACCGCCGCCACAGCAGGCACCCAGTTGAACACCATGGCCGCAATCATCAGCAGCATAATGCCTGCGGCCAGGGGGGCCTTATGCGTCAGGGTCACCTTGGAGGCCTCCGCCAGAGGCTGGCCCACTACAACCCATTCAAAGGTTTTCTCACTCAGGCGCGCAATATCCGTCCAGGTTCCCTGAACCAGCAGCGTATCTCCGTACTGGAGCTTCACATCCTTCAAATTATGGAAAATGTAATGGTTGTCTCGCTGGATGGCCAGAATATTGACCCCGTACTTGGCGCGCAGCCCCGAAGATTTCACGGGCATGTTGATAAGGTCCGAGTTCCGCATGAGCAGCATTTCCGCAATGCCTATCTCGTCAAACTTCAATTTGCTTTTCAACAGGGAATCCGTATCTTCCGACGTCTTCCGGTTAATCATCTCCGCCCCATATTCCCGGGCAAAACGGGCCACGTCCTCAAACTCTCCCATTACATAAATGACGTCGCCCCGGGCCACCCTCGTATCTGAACCCGCCATAGTCTGGCTGACCGTCTGCAGGAAGGAATGCCGGCCGGAATGCCTGCGGCGCACCTCCACAATATTCACGCGGTAAAGGTCCGGTATCTGAAGATCATGCAGAGGATGTTCCGTCAGAGGGGAATCCTCCAACACCCGGAGGCGGTAAAGATTATTAATAATCTGGTACTCATCTATCAACTGGCTGAGGGATTTCCCCTTGGCCTCGTGTTCCGCCCTGTCGTCATGACGTCCCAGAAATTTCCTGCTGAGGGGGATCAGCACCAGGATGCCCGTCACGATGCAGACAAGGCCAATGGGGGTGAACGCAAAAAAACCCAGCCCCTCCATTCCGGCCTCCTGAAGCTGGTTGTTGACGACAAGGTTGGGGGGCGTGCCGATCAGCGTCAGCATGCCGCCCATACTGCTGGCAAATGCCATGGGCATGAGCAGGCGGCTCGTCTGAATGCCTCCGTCCGCAGCCAGGCTCACCAGAATAGGCAGCATCAGCGCCACCGTCCCCGTATTGCTGACAAAGGCGCCTATGCCGGCTGTAACAAGCATGGTCAGCACCAGCAGGCGCAACTCGCTCCTGCCGGCCAGTTTCATGATTCTGCCGCCCATCATCTTGGCCAGGCCCGTCCGGAAAATGGCGCCTCCCACCACGAAAAGCCCCACCATCATCACCACAATGGAATTGGAAAAGCCGGAAAGCGCCTGTTCCGGGCTCAAAATCCCGAACATAATCAGGCAGAGCAGGGAACACAGCGCGACAAGATCAGAACGAATCCTCCCCTGGACAAATAAAACGGCGGATACTCCCAGAATGAGAAGCGTGGTCAACATAGCAAAAACGGCAGGAGTGGAAAAATGGCAAGGGAGGATATCTAACATGACCGGCATGTCTTGTCGATAGGCTGAACAAGTCATTCACAAAACCGTCTCTCCGCCGGCATCCGGCAGAAAAAAACACTTTGTTCATCCTGCTCGGAGAACCCCGCTTCCTCTTTCCTTTCCCGGTATCATGGGGATGATGAAACAATAAAAAACGCGCTCTCTGAAAGAACGCGCCATAAAATGAAAAGTGGTGGGTAGAGAAGGATTCGAACCTTCGAAAGCAAATGCTAACAGATTTACAGTCTGCCCCCTTTGACCGCTCGGGAATCTACCCACTTGAAGTGATGTGCGGCGAATGTATAAGGATTCCCGTGCCTTAGCAAGTTTTTTTTCTAAAAAGTAGGTCCTCCCGGAAGCAGAACCCCTATATGCAACAGCCATGCCGCCGGAAGGAAAGCGGATGCAGGAACAAAAAGTCGGAAAAGGCAATTTTTACGAATCTCCCACATATACCGGAGCGCGGCTGTCCGGGGAATCCGCATCCAGTTGCTCCAGTTGGGGCAGAATGTTCTCCATGCTCTCCCATACGGAGGGAACAATCTTGATTGCGGTTCCAAACCGGACTGCCATCATCAGGGCATCTGAAGGGCGGGCGTCCAGCTCCACCAGCTTGTCCATCACCTCATTGGCAGCCTCTATGGTCACGCGGGCATAAAAGACTTCATCCTTGCGGCCGTTGATAAGCACCAGCCTCACCCGGCATTCCATGGCGGATAAAAAGTGAGCCAGCAGGGAAGACGTGTCCGGCCGTACCGGGCGTTCCCCGTTCAGGCAGCGTTCCAGGGCCATGCCGTCTGTCAGCTCCATGAAAATGACGCCCACCTTGCCGGTCAGCGGATCACGCAGGCACACACCCGCCCCGGCCCGGGTGTAAAGCAGGGCGTAAGGTTCCAGAGTAATCAAATGTTCATCCGGCATGGCGGGCGGAAATCACATGTTAAAAACCGGGATTAATAACCCGTTCCGTATAGCGGGCAGCCACCTTGACGTATTTTTCCGCCCATTTGTGGTTATTATCCGCGGATTCCGGCCCCAGGTCCTTCACCACCTTGGCAGGAGAACCCAGCACCAGGGAATTGGGAGGAATGACGGTACCTTTGGTAATGAGCGCGCCCGCTCCCACCACAGACCCCTGGCCGATGACCGCTCCATCCAGAATAATGGACCCCATTCCTATCAGGCAATTATCCTCCACCGTGCAGGCGTGCAGAATCACGCCGTGCCCCACGGTTACGTACTTGCCTACATAGCAGCCGAAATCGTCTGCCAGGTGGATGCAGCTGTTGTCCTGGATATTGGAGTAATCACCAATGACGATCTTATTGATATCTGCGCGCAGCGTGGTATGGTACCAGACGCTGGCATGTTCCCCAATGGTAACATCTCCAATCAGATCAGCGCTTTCCGCCACAAAAGCGGTATCCGCCACTTTGGGCCAGAAGTTCGCGTAAGGTTCTCTTGCCATATAAGTCATGTATTAATTGAAGATAAGACAGCATTCCAGTCTAAAAACGTTCATTCCGCGGGTATGCCGCAGCCGGAAACAAATACGGCCGAACCCACCCGAAAATGAAAGGCAGCAGGCACCTCCGCACTAATTTTCTTCCCGGATGCCCTTCTTGCTGTTCTTCTCCCGCTTCTCCGCATCCTTGCGCAGGGAGTCGGCTTTTTTCCCATTACCCCCCTTTTCATAATACCCGGCTATCCTCCGCTGGATGGCGGCTTCTTTTTTTACCTTGAAATAATCGCCCGATTTAGTCCGGATATACCGGTTGTAGGAAGACTCCGCCTCCTTGGCCAGCTGAAGCACGGCATCCTGATCCTGGGAAACGTACTCGTAATATTGCCCCATCAGCGCTTCAAATACTTCCGCGCGGCGAGCATAATCCTTCATGGACTTCCGGTACAGGGCAGCCACCCCGGCCTTGTCCCCGTTTTCCATCAGGAGATCCGCCTGCCGTTTGATGGCGGCGGAAGTCAGGTCGCTGCGCCCCTCGTCCGTCTCCTTTTCCAGCTTCTTCAAATCGCGGGCAACATGGCGCTTATTGGTGGAAGCGTCCCTCATGGGGAAAATATACTCATCTTCCACGCGGGCGGCCATGGCCAGGTAATCCGGACGGGAACGGAACTTGCGCTTAATCATGGCCACCAGTTCATCCCATTCTTCCAGCTTCGTGCCGCTCTCCGGGCGTCCCATCAGCGCAATCAGGCGTTCCCAGCCCAGGGGGCTGCCGGGAGTGGCCTGTGTGGCGGCTTCCAGCATTACCCGGGCGCAATCCGGCTTCTGCATCTCCTCAAACAGGTCCGCCAGGGAAAGATAATCCAGGGAAGTATCCAGCCGGGCGCCATTCACCTTCTTGTCCATACCCTGGAGAAGGGTGGATTCATGCTTTGACTTGCAGTTGTGCGGATGGGAAAAATGCCCCGTATTATATCCGTACCCGCCGTAGGACTGCCAGGTTTCATCCGTCGTCAGCAGATTGACCCAGGCATGCGGCCCGCGGTTGCCGTCCCCGGTAACATAGGCGGAGGGAATGCCGTTGCATTTGGCGGTATTCACCGCAAAATAGGCCTGGTCCATGCAAATGCCGCCTTCATCCAGAATCTCCTGGAAGGTATAATTAGTATAAGGGTCCTTGCCCAGTGCGGCGCGGTCCATCCGGTAACGGATCATGGAATAGGCTCCGCCCCATCCTTTCCGGGTAAGGCGTACCTTTTTGCGCGCCCAATCCATCTCCGACCTCGGCAGACGCACATCCACCACAAACAACAGCTCGGAAGGGCTTAATTTGGAAATGTCCGTGAGAAGCTCACGGGCTTCATCCATCTCCATGAAGTACTCGAATACCTGTTCCAGCGTCAAAGGCGTGGTGGAAATATTGGTGGAAGAAGACGCCCTCAGCTTGGACGGGCTGGAAGCGATGCGGGGATTCAGCATGGCGCAGGCCAGCGCCAGGGAGGAATACCTGCTCCGGGGCATGGCGGAGGTTTTCATCCAGAATTCCGCCCACTTCCTCAAAATCCCTCCCCACTCCTCCCCGGGTGTCTGCTCCCGCGCCATCGTGCGCAGGAAAAGTCTCAGGGGATCGGAAGGGTCTGAAAAAAGCCATGGATAGAAATACCTGGGGGAACTCTCCTTGATTTGTTCCTGGATGGTTTCCGCTCCCACTTTGCTGATGAGCTGGTACAGCTCATTGGCGCGCATGAGGTACGGGCTCTGATCGTACATGGACGCGTCAAATTTGCCGAATTTGATGACCTTCACGGCATCCCGTTCCAGATTGGAGCGCAGGAAATCGGCATACAAGTCATAGCGGCCCGTTTCCAGGGCTAGATTGAAAGCATCCGTAAACAACTTTCTGTTGGCGGCGTTATTGGCCTTCAGGCTGACCAGAAGAACAGGCTTCTTGAAAATCTCCAGCCGCGGATCTTCCTCCTGGACCACGGGTTCTTCCTTCGGTTCCTCAGGGGAAGGCTCCGCCACTTCCTGTTCCTTGTTCCGCCGTTTTCCGGCGGCTTCCTCAGCAGCCAGGCGTTCCGCCTCAAGACGGGCTTTTTCCTCCGCCTCCGCGCGCGCCCGTTCCTCCGCCTTCCTGCGCGCCGCCTCCAGTTCCGCGGCTTTCCGTACACGCGCCGCTTTCGCTTCCTCTTCCTTTCTGGCCGCCAGCTCAGCGGCGGCAGCCTTACGTTGAACGGAAACCCGGTGGTAAGCCACTCCTCCGGCGGCAAGAGCCAACACCAGGACAATAGTCATAATAATTCCGCCGGAAGAGGATTTTTTATGCCTGGGAAAACCGGGACGCAGAGGATTGACAGGATTCATGGGGATGCAGCTTGAACGCGTTGAAGCAAATTGGGCAGGGGAATGAGACGGTTTTATCCCTGTTCCGTGTAACATAAAAGCGCAATACCTTTCTGAGGTCAACTTGAAACAATGGTCTTTTGCTGAAGGTTCGTTTTCCCGGAACCCGTTAAGAATCAAACCAGAGTATTTTTTCTTGTATTTTCATAGTCATTTTATAGTATCAGACTTCTTCATGTCTCCAAAAACATGAAAAAAATACAAGTATCCTGCTGATTATTCCTGGCTGACATATGTTTTTCCCGTTGCCTATGAACACTTTCTCTCATCTTAGTCCGTTTCTGGCCGTCATTTCGGGAAGCCTCTTCTCCGGAACGGCCCTCTGTAACGACATCGTGCTGCCTCCTCCAGATAAAAAGGGAGGAAAGCCCCTCATGCAGGTTCTTCATGAACGGCATTCCACCAGGTCCTTTGCAGACAAACCTATCCCGGTGGAAGTCCTGTCCTCCCTGCTCTGGGCGGCGCAAGGCGTCAACCGGGACGATCCCGACTATCGCACGGCGCCGTCTTCCCGGAATTCCAATGAAATAGAAATCTATGTCGTCCTGCCGCAGGGCTCCTATCTTTACAAGCCGGAAACCCACCGGCTGGAGAAAGTGGTTCAGGGCGACATGCGGGCCGCTACGGGAACACAGGAATTCGCGGCTACCGCGCCGTTAAACCTGGTCTATGTAGTAGACCAGTCCAAACAGCCGGGAGACTTTGATGCCAGGAGGAAGCTGGTCACGGCCTGCACGGATGCGGGGTTCATTGGAGAAAACGTTTACCTTTTCTGTGCTTCCGAAGGACTCGGCACCGTGTTCCGCGCCATGATTAACGCCAATTATATCCAGCAGTGCCTGAAGCTCCCCGTCCTCAAAAAAGTCCTGTACGCCCAGAGTGTCGGCTATCCGTCAGAATCCTGAAAAAACCATAAATCGGAACGCTGTGAGGCTCGCCGTTCCATCGGCGGCTCTTCCTCATGCCTGCGAAAAACCGTCATGGGAACCGCTGTTCCCATGGAGATAAAAACGCCAGGAACCGTTGCCGGACCAGCTAGGAGCGCACTCTTCCGGACAGCCCAGCAACAACGGAAAAAGCGTTTGCCGAACTGCTGGATGAACGTTTTGGGCAATCCTGGTCCCGCCACTCCCGCCTTGCAGCATTGGCTGAAGAAATGTTCAAACCGGAATTCCAGAGAAACTGCGGCGCCAGGAAATCCACTCCCCGCTTGCGGTCTTTCCCATAGTTCAAATTCATGAAAAATCCGGAACCGCAAGCGGAAAACGCACCAGCATCACCACTGGTTGTCCAGGTTTTTGGTATTTATCTTTCCGGGTTCCTTGTTGCGTTCCTTCATGCCGCGGACAGGCTTGGGCTCCTTTTCGTGCAGGTCCAGAATATCAATCACATTCTCTCCTTTTTTCAGGAATGGGGCCGGAACATACAGCCTTAATTGAGGGCCCACATTCCAATACCGTCCCACGTTGATTCCGTTCACCCATACATACCCCTTGACATAGCGGGACATGTCCAGAAACGTGTCCTGAGGCTCTTCAATATTCACGACGGCCCGGAAATGCGCTCCTTCCCGTTTCTGGGAAGGCCCCTTTCCTTTTGGAGCCCGTACCATGGAGTCGGCTTTCAGGGGAAGCGCCCTCACCGTCCAGTTCTTTAACTCGCGCGTTCCCAGCTTCACAGGACCGTACACCCCCTTGCGGTCACTCTCCATGCTGATATGGAAATTGATATGCCCCATGGCCTCCACCAGAATTTCCAGCGTTCCCGGCTTCCTGCGCTCCGGCAGCTTCACACTCTTCTGCCCCAGCCGTCGATCCAGCGTACCGACCAGCTCTCCATCCAGATACACCTGGGCATAGTCATTGACATTGGTAAATTCCAGCGTTTCAGGCGGTCCTGCCGGAACGGCCGTGCTGTAAACGGCAATACCCTGGTTCTGGTTCCATTGTTCAAAATAGGGAGGCTGCGGGAACTTGCTCCGGAAAGGCTTGGGCAGGTTCTCCCAAAGGCCGGCATGCACTGCGGGCGTGAACTCCGGAATTTCCATGGCCGGAATGTCTGCGGGAGGTTCCGGCACCGCGGCTTCGGGGGGCAACTTTTCCAAAATGATTTCCCGCATCTGGGCATAATATTCATTCATCCGCCCCTGCTCATCCACGGGAGAACCGTAATCATAACTCGTCAGGTCCGGCTGGTATTTTCCCGGCCCCCCGTTGTTGGCTCCGGCCGAGAATCCGAAATTGGTGCCTCCATGGAAAACGAACAAGCTGAAGGAGCGTCCCTTGTCCATAAACCAGCGGACATGGTTGACAACTCCAGGGGTGGGGGCCCAATTCCCCTCCCCCCAGTGCCGCAGCCAGCCCGGATACGTTTCCGAGGAAAAAACGGGAACTCCCGGATTGCATTTATTAGCCACCTTCCAATGGCCGTCATTCAACCCCGGATCCAGCCCTACGGCCACGTCCGGAAGCACCACGCCTTTCAGAAAATGCTCTCCCGCGCCGTCGGATGTGTAAAAGGGGCCAAAACCCTTCCTGCTCCAGAACGCCTTCAGCCATTCCATATACTTGCGGTCTTTCCGCTGGTAGCTCCCGTATTCGTTTTCAAGCTGGGTCATCAGAATGGGCCCCCCGTTTTTGGCTAAAAAAGGCTCCGCCACACGAGCCACAGCCTCCAGATAACGCGTCTGCGCCTTCATGAATTTGGCGTCTTCCGTAGTTCTCAATTTGGCCTTGGGATCCTTCAGCAAATAATGGGGCAGCCCACCCAGGTCCCATTCCCCGCATGCATAAGGGCCGGGGCGGAATAAAACCCACATGCCTTCCTCCTGGCATAACTTGAGGAACCCTTCCAGATCCCGATTACCCGTCTTAAAGTCAAAGCTGCCGTCCGGCTGCTCATGGTCATTCCAAAACACGTAAAATGCAATAGTATTCAGCCCCATAGCCTTGGCGGTCCTGATACGGTGCCTCCAGTATTCCCGGGGAATGCGCTGGGGATGCATCTCCGCGCCGCGGATCTGGAAGGGTTTCCCGTTCAGCATGAACTCCTGGTTCCCTTCTCCGCCAAACCCGAACACAATGGGGGTTCCTCTGGAAAGAGCGGGTTTCTGTACATTCTGGACAGCCTCAGGGCCAGCCCATGCCAATGCTCCCACTCCGACGGCCATCAGTGCGGCAGACCAACTGAAACCATATTGCTTCATCATGTTGAACAGTTAATTCATTTGAAGACGGTTGCCAATAACAATTTTTTCTCTCTTCTCCGAATCTGCGGAATACCCTTCCCCTCCGCCAGAAATCTGACGGGGCCGGACGGAACGGAGACCTTCCGTTCCGTGGAATGTGATCATGTCATATATCTTCATCCCTTTGTGCGAAAACCGGAGGACGCCTGTCTAAATTTATCAATATGAAAACAATTGTTCTTCTTCGCCATGGAGAAAGCACGTGGAACCGTGAAAACAGATTCACCGGATGGACGGACGTGGATTTGACGGAATTGGGAATACAGGAAGCCAACCACGCGGGCGACCTTCTGAAAGACAGGGGAATGGCCTTTGACCATGCCTACACCTCTTATCTTAAGAGGGCCGTGAAAACGCTCAACTGCGTGCTGGACCGTTTGGACCAGGACTGGCTGCCCGTCTCCAAAAGCTGGAGGCTGAATGAAAAGCACTACGGCATGCTCCAGGGCCTGAATAAAAGTGAAACGGCCCAAAAATACGGAGACGAACAGGTACTGATCTGGAGGCGCAGTTATGACGTGGCGCCTCCTCCCCTGGCGGAGGACGATCCCTCCAACCCCAAATGGGATCCCCGCTACAAGGGAGTGCCGGACAGCGAACTTCCGCGAACGGAATCACTGAAAGAAACTATTGACCGCATGATGCCCTACTGGAAAGGAACCGTTCTTCCTTCTCTCCGGACGCTGGACAATATCCTGATCGTAGCCCACGGCAACACGTTGCGGGGCATGATCAAATATTTGAAAAACATTCCTGACGAACAGCTTCTTTCCCTGAATCTTCCTACCGCCACCCCCTATGTATTTGAATTTGACGACTCCCTGAACCTGGGAAAAGACTACTTTCTTGGGGACCCGGAAGAAATCCGCAAACGCATGGCGGCCGTCGCCGGCCAGGGAAGCGCAAAGAAAAAAACGCCTACGGAATAACCTCACTATCCTTTCCTATGACCGGCCATTCCTGCCGCATTGCGTTCTTTGACGCCAAGCCCTACGACCGGGATTCCTTCAATTCTGTCAATGAACGCGAATTTCATTACGACATCCGTTACTTCAAGGGGCATCTCACTCCGGACAGCGTGCCCCTGACCCACGGTACGGACGTAGCGTGCATTTTCGTCAACGACACGGCAAACCGGGAAGTAATACGGAACCTGAAGAAAAACGGCGTCAAATTGCTGGCTCTGCGTTGCGCCGGATTCAATAATGTGGATCTGAAAGCGGCGGAAGAAGCGGGACTGCCCGTCGTGCGGGTGCCCCAATATTCTCCCTATGCGGTAGCGGAACATGCCGTGGCCCTGATGCTTTCCCTGAACCGCAAAATACACCGCGCCTACTGGCGCACCAGGGACGGCAATTTTTCTCTTCACGGCCTGATGGGCTTTGACATGAATGGAAAAACGGCCGGCATCATCGGAACGGGAAAAATCGCCAGAATCCTCATCCGTATTCTCAAAGGCTTCGGAATGAACATCCTGGCCTATGACCCGTACCCTGACCGGCGCTTCGCGGAAGAAGCCGGCATTACGTACACCACCCTGAACGATCTGTACGCCCGGTCCGATATCATCTCCCTGCACTGCCCCCTTACTCCGGAAACGGAACACCTGATTAATACGGATTCCATCGGAAAAATGAAGGATGGAGTGATGATCATCAACACGGGACGCGGCAAGCTGATTAACACGGAAATGCTGATTGACGGCCTGAAATCAAAAAAAGTGGGAGCTGCCGGACTGGACGTGTACGAAGAAGAGGGAGAATATTTCTACGAAGACAAATCCGACAGGATTATTGATGACGATACTCTGGCCCGTCTCCTTTCCTTCAACAACGTCATCCTGACTTCCCACCAGGGCTTTTTCACGAAAGAAGCCCTGCACAATATTGCGGAAGTCACCCTGCGCAACATCCGGGATTTTCTGGAAGGCAAACCTCTGATCAACCGCATCACGCTCCAGTCACGCTGAACGTGCCCGGCGGGCGCTCCACGGAAATACGGAACTTTCTCACCCTCCTTCTGCCGGGCAGAAGGAGGCATTCGGGGAAAAGCGGCAGCTTTTTTATGCAAAAACCACCATTGCCCGCCGTATTTAATACCATGAACGCTCCAGCCCCTGCCTCCGTCCTGGCTCCCAAACCGCACTACGCCGCTCTGGACGGTCTCCGCGGGGTAGCCGCTGTCATGGTGGTTCTGTTCCACATGTTTGAAGGCAGCGCCAGGGACTTCCAGTTCCACACGGATCAGATCATCAACCACGGTTACCTGTCCGTGGACTTCTTCTTTATGCTGTCCGGTTTCGTCATCGGATACGCCTATGACGACCGCTGGGGAAACATGACCCTGTGGAACTTCTGCAAGCGGCGGCTGGTGCGCCTTCAACCCATGGTGGTCATGGGGATGCTGCTGGGGGGAATCCTCTTTTACTTTCAGGGTTCTGAAATCTTCCCGAACCTCGCGCAAACCCCCGTATGGAAAATGCTGTTGGTTATGACCGTGGGATTCACGCTGCTGCCCGTTCCCGTTTCCCTGGATGTGCGCGGATGGTCGGAAATGCACCCGCTGAACGGTCCGGCCTGGTCCCTCTTCTTCGAATACGTCGCCAATATCCTTTACGCCGTGCTCATCAGAAAGTTTACCAGCAGATGGCTGGCGGTCCTGGTCTTTCTGGCGGGCTGCGCCCTCATTCACCAGTGCTACACGCAGGGCAACAATATCGGCGGCTGGACTCTGGATGCGGAACAGTGCCGTGTGGGGCTTACACGGCTCATGTTCCCTTTCTTCGGCGGTCTGCTCCTGTTCCGTCTGTGCAAACCTGGACGGATCAGGCATGGTTTCTGGTGGTGCAGCCTGCTTCTGGCGGGAGCCCTGGCGGCACCCCATGTAGGAGGCGCGGAAAATTTCCGCCTGAACGGCCTGTATGACGCCTTCTGCATCATTGTCATCTTTCCCGCGGTAGTCTTCCTCGGAGCCAGCGACATCCCTGGAGACATCTCTTCCAGAGCCAGTCGGTTTTTGGGAAACATCTCCTATCCCCTTTATATCACCCACTATCCCATCGTATATCTCTACCTGGCCTGGGTCCACGATGCGGAAGTCCCTCTTTCCCGTGCGCTCCCCGTGGCGGCAGGCGTCTTATTCCTCTGCATTGCCGTAGCCTACGGGTGCCTGAAGCTTTATGACGAGCCCGTGCGCGCATGGCTTTCCAAACGCGTGCTGAAGCGGCGCCCTCCGGAACCCGGGGCGTAAAGCGGAACAAACATCTGCCTTGCCCCGGGCGGGGCCAGGCCGGATACTGACGGCGGTCTTTCATGGAAAAACTGCCGACATCCTCCAAAGCCCTGCGCTACCTGCCCTTTCTTGTGGCATCGGCATTCTTTATGCAGATGCTGGATGCCACCATCCTGAACACGGCCATTCCCACCATTGCCCGCAGCTTCAACAGCCATCCGCTGCAGCTCCACTCCCTGGTAACGGCCTACATGCTCACCGTCTGCGTCCTGATACCGGCCTCCGGATGGATATCTGACAAACTGGGTTCCCGCCGTACTTTCCTGCTGGCCATCTCCATTTTTTCCGTGGGCTCCCTGCTGTGCGCCCTTTCCGCCTCCATTACCATGATGACGGTATGCCGCGTCATCCAGGGAATAGGCGGCGCCTTCCTGATGCCCGTCGGGCGCCTTGTCATCCTGCGCTCCTATCCCCGCTCCATGTTCGTCAATGTCCTGAACATTGTAACGATTCCGGCGCTGCTGGGCCCCCTTCTGGGGCCGGTGCTGGGCGGTATCATCGTACAGTACGCTTCCTGGCACTGGATATTCCTGATCAACATCCCGGTAGGCATGGCGGGCCTGTGGGCCACCTGGAAGCTGATGCCGGACCTGAAAGCGGTCCGGGAACAGAAATTCGACTGGCCGGGTTTCTTCCTTTTCTCCTCCTCCGCTGTCCTGGCTACGATGGGCCTCTCTTCCGCGGGAGGCATAACCGATAAGCCGCGCATGGTCATCCTCACGTCTGCCGGAGGCATTCTTCAACTTCTGTACTGGGTTCTGGCGTTCCGTTCAAAAGCCCCCATCTTCAGCCCGGCCCTGTTCCGCATCAGAAACTTTGCCATCGGAATCGCCGGCAACATCGTCTGCCGCCTGGGCGGAAGCTGCCTGCCGTACCTGATGCCGCTTTTCTTCCAGGTGGTGCTTGGTTATTCCGCTCTTCAGTCCGGCATGTCCCTGATTCCGCTGGCCCTGAGCAATTTGCTGGCAAAAACGGTTGCGCCGCGTCTGCTCGGAAAATTTGGTTACCGGAACATCATGGTCGTCAATACCTTCACCATAGGAGCGCTGCTGGCCTCCTTCCACTTTGTAGGCCCTGGAACCCATGAATTTACTCTCCTGGGCATGCTCGCGCTACTGGGCGGGGCCAACTCCATCCAGTTCACCTGCATGAACACCCTGACACTGATTGACCTTCCCAACGCAGACGCCAGCAGCGGGAACTCCCTGCTTTCCACGATCATGCAGCTCTCCATTGCTGTCAGTATTGCCGCGGCCTCCCTGCTGCTGGACAGCTTCGGCGGCCATTCGGCTACCTCCGGAAAGGCTGTGGAAACCGCCTTTCATGCCACTTTCGCCACCATCGGCGCCATTGCCGCGGCCAGTTCCTTCATCTTCGCCCTGGTGGACAAAGACAAAGGAATCACCCGCAAACGGAGAAAAGCAGCTTGAAGAGGAAAATCCCCGCCCCTGTTCAGGAACAGGAAGAGGAATCTCCCGTCTCAAGAGAACAACACTGCGCAAACCGGGCGCGGGACTCTTCCAGGGTAATCGGTTTCTTATCCTCCCCCAGAGCTACATAAACCAGTTCCGCCTCTGTAATCTTGGCAATGTTATTGCAAAGCTTCGTCAGACGTTCCGCATACACCTCCACCTTCACGGTGACGGAGGTGCGGCCTACCTTGATAATATCCGTATAAAAGGACACTACATCGCCCACCAGCACAGGAGCTTCAAACGTCAGGCTGCTCACCGCACGCGTCACAATATAACGGCTCAATGCATAGCGCATGGCGGTATTGGCGCCCGCAAGGTCTACCTGGCTCATCACCCAGCCGCCGAATACTTCCCCGCTCTGATTGGTATCCGCAGGCATTGGTTCCACGCGCAGGGCGGGAACGCGCCCTTCCGGAAGCTGGGCATGACGATATGTATTTTCCATAAATAAGAATAATTATAAATTAATAAGGACATGCTTATCTATCACAGCCCCCTTGTAAAGGGTAAAACGCGGAAGCGGAAAACGGGCGGCGCCGGCACGCTCTGCGGGAAAAAGAAAACAGCCCGGAATAAACTGCTTTCCCATATTGATTAAGTTGGGCAGGCGGATTTCCGTGTCTTATCCCGGAGTTTTTCCACCATGGCCGGTAAAGGCGGTTGTCCATTACTCATGAACCGCAACCATGAATCCAAAACGAAAAAAGTGGACGGGGAGGCACATCCCGCTTCCGACTTTGCCTACGTTCCCGATCCGGAAAAGCCTTCCACCTGGAAACTGCCGATTTTCAACATGCGCCACGTAGGAGGGGCCCTGGCCGCCATGACCAGCGACTATCGCGGCAACCCCGTGGAAATACCGGAAGGAGATCGCCGTGCCGTCATGAAAAAAATCCTGGCCAGGAAAGCGAAACTGGAACAGGAGGAAAGCTGATTCCGTTTTCTTTCATTTCTTTTTCCGCCTGTAAACAGGAAGGAAAGAAATATCTTTTCCCTTCATTCCCCGGTCTTAGCCGTTTGAGGACGGGCTGACACCATCCAGATACCGGCCTTCTGCGGCACTTCCGGCTGGCACCCCCGTAGAAATAAAAGACATTCCCACCCTTCCGACGCTCCTGGCGGATACAGCCGGATACTTTATTTACGGACGGCATCAAGAACGGCGGTAAAACAGAAGAAGAAATTAAATTATTCTAAAATCATCAATCATCCCAAGGATGTTTTTCCCCTAACGCGATTGGGGAAATTCAGGAAATCTGAAAATCAAGTAACTTTTTCCGGCCAATAAAAACAACATTTAGAAAATTCATATATAAATAAATATCAATGGCATATTGAAATAAAAACATGTCTTTCCCTGAACAGGCCGTCCAAAACCCGGTCATCACGATAGGAAATGAAGAATGCCGGGAAAAAGAATGCTGCCGGCTATTTCCCGCATGGCAGCGCTTTTCCCCTTCCGTCAACTCCGCATCAAAATATGACTGACGAAAAAATGAGCACAGAAGGCACTAACGAAATACAGAACCCGCGCGATGAATTCCAACAGGAAAGATATGAAAAGCAGCAGCAGAAAGCCCCCGGACTGCAATCCGGAATGAAGCCCGTGCCGGATTCCGGGGAACAAAGCTACCATGGCTGCAACAGGCTCCGTGGACGAAAAGCCCTGGTCACAGGGGGAGACTCGGGAATAGGTCGGGCGGCGGCTATTGCCTACGCACGTGAAGGAGCCGACGTAGCCTTGAACTACCTTCCTGAAGAACAAAGCGATGCCGAAGAAGTGGCGGAACTCATCAGAAAGGAGGGCCGGAAGGCCGTCCTGCTGCCGGGGGATCTCAGCGATGAAGTCTTTTGTAAAAAACTCGTCAGGGATGCCTTGGAAAAACTTGGCGGACTGGACATCATGGCCCTGGTAGCCGGCAAACAAGTGGCGGTGGAAGATATCCGGGACATTACCACGGAACAATTAACCAAGACATTTGAAGTAAACGTGTTCTCCCTGTTCTGGATTGTCAAGGAAGCCCTTCCGCATCTCAAGCTGGGGACGAGCATCATTACCTGCTCCTCCGTTCAGGCCTACCAGCCCGGCAAGAACCTGGTGGACTATGCTTCCACAAAAGCGGCCATCATCGCGTTCAGCCGCTCCCTGGCCAAGCAGGTTGCCCCCAAAGGCATCCGGGTCAACGTGGTGGCTCCCGGCCCCATCTGGACAGCTCTGCAAGTAACCGGAGGCCAGCTGCAAAAGGACCTGCCGGAATTCGGACGGAAAACGCCCCTCAAAAGGGCAGGGCAACCTGTGGAACTCTCCGGACTATACGTCTTTCTCGCCTCCCAGGAATCCAGCTTCATTACTGCGGAGGTCTTTGGCGTTACCGGCGGCATGCATCTGGCCTGATGCGGAAACCCGCAATCCGGGAAAAGGCCGGACTGACTTTCCGGAATCCCTTTCCGCAGCTCCATACCTCCGGATGGCCGGGAAAGCGGCCGGAAACGGCCCTGCAAAGAAATCAGGGCATTGCTCCATTTCCCGGTTGTCCCGGCAAAAGGTTCCTGCTTGAATAGGGTAATGGCATTTTGGAGGTTTTGGTTCATCTCTTTCCCTTTCACGGCGCTTCTCTTTTCCATGGTGCATGGCAGTCCTCTGAACGCACCCGTCATCACCCTTGGAGAGAAAAAAAGCCTGTTCGGAGAAAAAGCGCAGACCAATGAATATGTCAGCTATGCCCTTTATTACTGGCCGGATCCCGCCAATCCGGACGGTCCTTACAAACCTATTGACGGCAAAAAGAACAAACGGCTCCGCAGCATGGACGACAGCGGCAGGATGGCCGCTTTCATCGGCACGGTCTGCAGCCTGGGACGGCAATATGAACTCGGCAGGAATCCGCAAGCCGCCTCCCGGGCCGGGCAATGGCTGAAAGCCTGGTTCATTGCTCCGGCAACCCGCATGCAGCCCCATCTGAAATATGCCCAAATTCGCCCCGGACACCGGACGGAAGGAGACGGAGGAGGCATCATCGACCTTTACCGCATGCCCGAATTCCTGGAAGCTTTGGCGGCGTTGAAATGCTCCAATGCCCTAACGGCAGAAGAATGGAAGCAGGTGGACACGTGGCTGAACCAGTATTACACATGGCTGACTACCAGCAGGCAGGGCAGGCATGCGCACACGCGCAGCAACAACCATTATCTGTTTTATGTGGCGCAATGCGCCCATTTGGCATCCTTCCTGGGCCGCAGCCATGAAGCGGCCCAATGGCTGGCGGAAGCCTTCGCCAACATGGACCGCCACATCGCTCCCGACGGCTCCCAGCCTGAAGAACTCAAACGGGCGGAACCCTGGCAATACAGCGTTTACACTCTTCAGGCATGGGGATACCTGGTGCATCTTGCAGAACGCATGGGCGATAAGAACTACCGTTACCGGAAAACCCCCGCCGGGGCTTCCATTCAAAAAGCTGTGGACTATCTCCTGCCTTACCGCTCCGCTCCTGAAACATGGCCCTGGCAGGGCTCCAGGGCAAACACTCCGCTCCCCGCCATCTTTGAACCGGAGCAGGAGGGCAGGCCACAACGGAAATGTTCCTGAACCGCGCCCGCCGTTAAAAGCATCCGTTTTTCCTGCTTATTGAAAATCCCCTGTCCAGCAACATCACGAACGGGGTATTTTCCCGGAAAACGATTTAATAAGAAATCTCCCCAGTGTTCTTTCCCTTAGATTTTTCCTTTCTTTTTGCTGCTTTCCATTCCCACGGAGATATGGGATTCGGGTCAGACCAGATGCCTTTTTGGGCCTTTCTGGCATCCCTTTCAAGAGAAACGAGTTTCCGGCTGGCGGAAAAATTTTTATAAATCCACGCCCATCCTTCCTTCACCATCTCTTCGTTGACAAACATTTTTCCATGCCATATCTCCCCTAAAATACGGCCGTACCTGTCATTCTCGGTATACCGGACTGTAACCGTCTCTCCCCAAATCAGCTTTTCCAGGTATTCCTTGGCGCCTTCATACCCGTCTTGCCCCCTTTCCGGCGTATCAATTCCCTCAAGCCGTATCCGGTGCGTACGCATCTGTTCAGGCGCCCTTTCCAGAAGGATGACCGTGTCGCCGTCAATCACGTTAATCACGACTCCCCTGATACTTTCAGCAAAAGCCATGCAGGGACTTATCAGGAAAATCAAAAGCCATTTCATGAAAAATGATATAATCCAAAAAATATCAGGATGCAACTACTCTTTAGAGAAACCGTTCCCGCACTGTTCACGCGGCTGAAGGAAGATGAATGCGGGCATCTGTGGACAGCCTGTTCTGGAACAGGCCATCATGTTTTCCGGCATGAAGGAACGCAATTTACGAACTTCTTCCAACCTGTCCGGAACAATGGTAAACAGGCTGTATCATTGCTCCGCTCCGGAATATCTTTATTCGCTGCCGAGCCGGGAACGGAAAAACATCCCGCCGGCGCACCCCGGCAATCCAATCCATGCCGCCATTTAGAAAGACTGCATGTTAAATAAGAAAAACCGGGCTCCCTGCAACCTTCAACGGCATGGAGTAAGGCATCTCACTCATTTTTTCAATTCTTCGGCTATTCTGCCGAGGTTCTTTTCCGTTGCCTTTCTCAGTTTCTCCTGCTGTTTCCAGTACCATGCCGTTCTTTCCGACACCCCGGCCTGATTCGCCAGCCAGCGCACGGCGCCGCTCGTGTCACAACCTGTTTTCTTCTGAATGACTTCCAGCAGTTGAGCGACATATTTATTCATGGATTCCGGGTTGATATTATTTCGATTCCCATGCCCGGCTGAATTCCCCGTCCCGGAACAGGGAGGCAATCCCGCTGAGCTGCTTGAGGCGCAACAATTCTTCCGCGTCCATCCCCAGATTTTTGAGTATCCACGCATCCGACATGCCCGCCTCCGTCAACTCCTGGATAATATTGGTCATGAGGGCGATATTATGAGATCCCCGGGCACGGTTGTGCCTGATGGTGGAAGCCATGCGGTTTCCAAGAGGCTTGTCGATTACGGCCACCGGCATCATGCCTCCCTCCCGTTCGTAAATATCGCGGTAAGTCTTCATGATCTGGCAGCGGTGAAACCCGTCCACGATTTCATAGGTCCCGTCCTCCAGCTTATAACAAACGATAGGCATCGTATAACCGTCCTCCTTGATGCTCTGGTAGAGCAGCTTCATTTCGGGGGGAGCTACGCTGTTCGGATTGTAGGCATTGGAACGTATCTGGTCCAGGGGAACGCGCCGGATTTTGTAAACGGGGGATTGATAGGAGGTTTTCATAAGATATTGCGGTATTTATTGACGGCGGCCCGGCGCCGGGCAATCGCTCCCTTGGTTGGACCGAACCCGGCGTACTTGCAAAAGTAATCATTCTTCATGATGCAGATGCACATGCGCTTGTAGGAAGGCACCTGCCGGAAATTGCTGACCGGCATGTCGTCGGGGTAGCCCATAAACTGAACGACATCGCGGTCGACGTAACGGCCCGACTTTCCCGTCACGGTCGCCAGAGGATAGGCGGCCAGCACTTCATCGGCAGTTCCGGGATCGACGGTGCCCCCTTTCATCCAGTACTTTTTGGACCTCTCCAAAATATTGTTGTAATGTTCCGCCGTTTTCTCGTTCATTGTGGAAAGCAGGAATTCATAATAGGACTTCCAGGTATGGCCGGGAGGCAGTTTGATGGTTTTCCAGCCCATGGCCGTCGTACCTCCGTACAAACCTGTGAAGTTGACGCCGTTGACGCGCCCGACCATGCGCGCCCAGTTGGCAGGATCAATAACTTTGTAAAGCTTCAGGCTTTCCTGGGCGCAGTCATTAAACGGGCTTGCCACCCGCATTTGCCCGATCGTAAGGCCTGCCTGGTACAGGAGGTCGTAAAGGCGGTTATAGTCAAAACCAAAACGGGCGTTGGCCGTCCAGACGTCGCTGACGCGCCAGTCATAAAGAGGGTAGGCGCTGACGGTCACGGCATCAGCCCGTGTAATCCACTTCCTTCCCTCATAAGACGTCCTTTTATTGCCGCGGGCAACGGCGGCGTATCTGTTGAGGCTTTCATCCGCCCGCAGCCCTACCATGACGGCAGTGCTTCCGTGTTTTTTGGCAAAATGGCGTGAAAGCTTATCCTGGAATTCATAATCCACCATGCCGTGCCGGAACGGGACGTCCAGATTCTTTTCATTGATTACATAAGGATTTTCCGGCATGGGTCGTACCCACAGTTTTTTCTGGGCGGCACTCCACGGCGTCCAGTAGGGTTCCCCCAGGGAGCATGCGGACTGGGCCCTGATCGGCACACAATACCACATTTTACGAATGCCGGGGAATTGCTCCAGAAATGTTCTGGTTACATACTCGGTCGTCATTTGATATTGGGCCTCATAATCAAGGTGGTACATGGACAGCTTGTTCAGAAGGCCCTGTTCGGCGGCGTAACGATAGCAGAGATTAAGCATGACGCCGCTGTCCTTGCCGCCCGAAAAGGACACCAGGACATTGTCAAACTCCTGGAAACAATAGGCGATGCGCTCTAAAGCCGCCTCATAAACATTTTTATCCAGATACGTTTTCACAACTTTTCCAAAGCCTGTCTTTCTCCATCCGCCGCCAGCTCCCTGCCGGACGGGAACACGTCGGCCCGGATATGATCGCCGGAAGCCATGCATTTTTCCTGAAACCACTCTTACAGCTCACAGGGATATCCCCTGTTCTTTCAAACAGGGTTGCAACGCCTTCATTTCTGCATAAATAAGCAACATCATGTTTTTTCATGTTTTCAAATGCGCAGCAGCTTATCGTCCGTTATTTTCCGTCAACAATACCAACCTACTGAATTATTGCGGCAGGTCAATGTTTTTACTGCAATTATTTCAGTAATTTTATCGTCATCATCCTCCTTCTCAAAATACCTGCGCTTTTTAGCGAGCAACACCATTCCAGAAACGCCTTATCCATTGCTCCATGACCTCCTTTCCTTCTCCGCAACATCCGCGCATGTTCAACATTCAAGACGCTGCGTTGGAATACACGGCCTCAGAATCGGAGATACAGAAATCATAACTTGCTTAAAATTAGCGTGAATGAAAAAAAATGTACGACTCAGAGCCATTTTCCGGTTCCAACATCTTTCCCCCAATGCTCTTTCCGGAACCACATCTTCCTGGCAGGCGATACATCCATCATTTCCCTCCTGAAGGAAAAATAACCGTGTTTCCCTTTTTGCAATCCGGGATGCTGTCCAAACATGAATATGCCGGTACACGCCTTAATCATGCCGTCAGGTTAGACTCCAGGCGTTTTATGATTTTCTCCGAAACGTCAATTCCATGCCAAAACGGAATTAAAAAATGACATTTAGTCAGCACTTATGATTGTTTTTCCGCAGTTTTTCACCTCTCCAGCCATAAAACAGACAAAAAAGAAGCCCTGTAATCCATTAAAATTACAGGGCTTAGAAAATCAGTGGCTCCCCTGGTCGGGCTCGAACCAACGACCTAGTGATTAACAGCCATTCCGAATCGCTTACCCGGAAATATTCCCCGTTGTCATCATTGCCCAGCGCCTGGCCGGGAAATACGAAGACAAGAGTGCCCTCCCTGATAATTATTTAAATCAGATATCCCGTGCTTTGAATAACAATATTGCGTACGACTATACTATTCTGGATAATGACTTATCAGAAAAATTTACTTGAAAAATCTTTATTTTCCATGTCCAGAATGGTATTCGCATCATTCTCTCCTCTCATGTTTCTTTCATTTTCATTGTTCCTATTTCCTTTAAAAAACACATACTCTATAAATATTTAATAAAAATCCAGTTCTTTCCATCCAAATTTCCTAAAGTGACGTTAAAACAACGTTAAAAATACATCAAATTCATCTCTAATTGATACTCACGGAACTTTTTAGTAATCTCCTTTTGTTGAAGAAAGCGCGTCCACGCACTTGTTCAATGGAATATTAACTCACACTCAAGATGAAGAAAAATATCATCCTGTCTTCTATCTTGGCCTCTCTCTGCGGCTTCTGCGCCACGTCTCAAGCTGCTGTAACTACCTGGACCTGGAATCCCCAGGACGGATCCACGGACTGGTCCCAGAGTTCAAACTGGCTCGCGGACGGATCTCCCGCGACTGACATCCCCCAGACTCCGGGAAACAGAAAAGGCGACGTCATCATCTCCGGCAACTACACGGTCGTCATTCCTTCCTCCCTCTCTGATTATAATTTCTATGGAGACCCCATAACGATTACCGTTACAGACGGCGCCCAGCTTTTCGTGGAAAATTTAACAAAAACTCAAGGCGTCAATTATGTCATCGGAGAAGGCTCTTCCATGACCTGGAGCAAATCTGTCAATTCCATCCATATCAACAGTTCCCCTCTCGACACCGTTTGGGCTATTGACGGAACCATGAATGTAACCGCCAAAATCTGGTGGACCTATACTAATAACAAAATCAACGTCACCCTTGGCTCCACGGGGATTCTCAACCTGCACAACCAGGACAATCTGGGAAGCTTCAGCTTTTCCGCCTCCCTGGGCAACTTGATTGCCGAAGGAGCCGAATCATACCAGCTGGTCACCAGAAAGCTCGTCACCGGGCTGGCGGACAGCGTTACCTCCAGCAACACCACCATTACGGACGGCGCCCGGACGGAGGACATCTCCAGTGAGGCGCTTACCGCGGAAAACGTGGGCAAATACCAGGTATTCACGCAGAATGGGGAGATCTATGTTTCCTACATCAACGGGGTCGGAGCGGTTCCCGAACCCGCCACCGCCACCCTGGGCCTGCTGGGGATGGCGGCTCTCCTGCTGCGCCGGAAACGCCTCTGACCCTCTCCGCCGCCTTTCTTCCTCCGGCCCGGGCATGCCTGACACAGGCGCGTGCCCGGGCCGCTTCGTTTCCTGCCGCTGCGGTTCATCCGCCGCCCGGGCGGCGGAGGCTTCATTTTCCTTCCCTGCCTCTTCCCCCTGCCTTCACGGCCTGTTGCGGAAAACGCTGCGCCAAAACGTTGAGCCGGGACTGCGGCACGGCGCAAAAAAATCCCCCGCGGACGCCGGGGGAAGCGTCCGCGGGGGAGAACATCCGTACGCGGCCGGAGCTCAACGCGCCGTTTTCTGCCCTTCTCTATCGTCCAGAACTTCTCCCTTCCCCAGCCTTTTCTCCTTCCATGAGGCTGTGTTCAGGGGGGGGTAGCCGTCCTTCCGTATTCTTTGCCCCAGGGCCCGGAACTCCCTGTCCACATCTTCCGGAATGGAACCGTCCTTTTTGGGGCCGAAATTCAGGAGCAGGTTGGCGTTGTTGCCGGCCGCCTTTTCCAGCATGGCGTAAAGCCTGTCCGCCGGGAGGCATTTGGAGTTTTCGGAAACCCAGGCCCAGGTGCCCTGGGACGTCACGGCAATTTCCGCCTTTTTAAAGCGGTTCTTTTTCCACGCGGCATCGGCCAGGGCGCGTATCCTTCTTGAATTCTCATCGCCCGTGCCGTAGTGCATGGCGATGGAAGCCAATTCCCGTTCCCCTACTACAATATCCTCCGTTCCCGTCACCCCCGTTTTATTGAAAATCAGCAGGGACGGATTCAGGCGTCGGATGTGCCTGTAGATGTCTTCCGTATCGAATAATTCCGGATTGGCCAGGATGCCGCCCAGAGGGTCAAACCAGAATCCGGCGATATGGTATTTTCGGTTCAGCTCCGCAAGCTGGTCTTTGCAGAACTTCCGGTAGCGCTCAAAATGGGCGGGCGTCCATTTTTTGGCGGAATCATTGGCATCGGGAGTATTGGGGCGGGCAAAAGTATATTGCTTCCTGGTCATGAAATCCGGATGGGTCCAGTCCAGCCCCAGGGAATAATAAAGAATAAGGGGCATTCCCGCTTCTTCGCATGCCCGGCTCAGTTCCCCGACAAGATCCCTCCGCATGGGGTACTTCATGCTGTTGAACGGGGAGTATGCCGTATCCCAGAGGCAGAACCCGTCGTGATGTTTGGCGACGAAGGTGATATACTTCATCCCGGCAGCCCTGGCCAGCGCAACGATGGCTTTGGCGTCGAACCGCTCCGCCCTGTACTGGCGCACCCGCTGTTCGTATTGTTTCAGGGGGATATTCTGACGGTACATCCCCCACATGTCCCCCGGGGACCACGGCCCCCAGTGGATGAACATGCCCAGGCGGCCCTGCTCATACCTGGCCATGGCGGCATCATGGCTGGCCCGCGCTCCGGGGGCGGGGAACAGAGCGGCGGAAGAAGAGGACGTTTCAGGCTCCGCGGCGGAAAAGGCCGGCAGGGCCAGTCCGATCAAGGGCGCGAGCCCAAGGAGACAGATTCGTTTGGGGATGGTATTCATGTTGGTGATGGTATTGATATAATTGCGGCAATCATTGTTACTTCGTGCCCGCCCCCATATTTCCCGCCCTCCCCGGTGCTGGCGGGAAGAGCGGGAAGAAGGCCGTCGCGGACAGAGCGGCGGCAGACGTATCCGCTACACGAAGAAACGGGCGGCCTCGGACACACCCCCCCCCCGGAGGGATTCTTACGGATTACTCATAAGTCAGCCACGCCGTGGCGGTCGTATCCCTGTCGCTGGACACGCGTATCCAGCGCGCCTCAAAATCGTCCGGGAACAGGTGCTTCCAGGTTTCACCCGGTTTGACCGTCACGGTCCGGTAAGTCATCCAGGGGCCGTGGCCAATCGGGTTGACTTCGATAGTGAACGTTACGGGAGTATCGGAGGCATGCTTCAGTTCCATCGTGCGCCGATCATAAAAACCGATGAGGTAGGGATCGGAAGGAACCCCTTTTTGAACGGCTGAATCTTTCCACGGACCACCCTGCCCGACCGGTTTGCCGAGCTTCCAGAGGTCGTCAATGGCCCCGGCCCAAACGGCGGCCTTCCCGTCCCGGGACGTGATGACATGGGAATTGCCGCGGGCGGTTTCGGCATTCAGGCCGCTCAGGATCAGCAGCCCCCTGTAGGAGGCGTAATCATGGATGCGGAAGGGATGCGTAGCGATCGGGCGGATTTTCGCGAATCCGTCGGCGTTTTCCGCCGGAAGTTCATAGAACGTGCCCATGGCATGGAGCAAGTCCCGTTCCGTAGCCACTTCACGGCAGACGCGCATGGCTCCCTCCTTTTCCAGGGGGAGGAATGCTTCCCTGCCCTTGGGCAGGCGCCACCTGCGTCCGGCGTCATCCTTGATCAGGATGGACGCATCGTCTATTTCCAGCATTCCGGGAGCAATCGCGTAGGATTCGCGCGTGTACCGCGCGGCCTGACCATCAGCCTTTTCACGGGGGACCAGGTTCATCTCCGCGTCCAGTTCGTAAAAACCGGCTTCCTTAAACATGGTTCCTTCAAATTCGCCGGCCAGAATCCCCATGGTGCGCAAATCATTGCCGCGGGAGTACAGCAGACCCCCCAGAGATTGCCGGTCAGTCACGGGAGAAAGCCCCTTGAACATGGCATCCGGTTCGGAAGGGCGCCTGTCGTCGGCCCGGTACATGAATTCCACTGTCAGTTCCGTGCCGCGGTCGGCAATGGCGCGGATCCATTCCGCCTTTTCCAGCCCGCTCAGGGAGACAAAACGGGATTCCCCGGCGGGGACGGAAATCTTGCTGGCGGGTTTCCAGGAGCCATTCCCGGCCGCATCCGTCTGCAGGGTAACCGTCACGGGCTGGCTGCCGCTGTTTTTGATCCATGAAGCCTTCCTGTCCCAACCCGCGAAGAGGAACGGGTCGGAGGGCTTGCCCGCCTGGACCCGGTCATCCATCCAGACCGCGCCGCATGCCGTATTGGGGCCGAGCTTTCCGAGCTGGTCCGGAGACAGGAACCAGAGATTGGAGTTGGACTGTCCGGGCCCTTTGACCTTCCCCTTGATGGAGCGGGAATTCAGGAATTCCTTTTCCGCCGTATCGTCACAGCCGAACACCAGCCTGTCCTGCCAGCGCGTGAAGTCCCCGATAACTTTCAGATAGGAAGACAGGGGGCGGATTCCCGCCGTCTTTCCGGAAGAAAAGGTTTTAGGGAAATCCCAGAACATGCCGTGCATGGTCATGAGGTATCTGGGCTGCTGCGCGGTTCCTACGTCGCGGATGCGGGGCCATTCCGTATTCCACCCGTGGGCGCCGTCGTAGGCGTTGCTGGCTTTGGGCAGGCGGAAGAACTTCCAGTCCCCCTTGTCGCGCAGCCCCAGAAGCAGGGAACGGTGGTCCCAGCCTACGGTCCAGATGGGGTCTGTCGCCGGGTTGGGATTGCCGTAAATTCCACCCGGCCCGGTAATTTCCGTAAACTGGTTCCTGCGCACTACTTTCCATTTCTTTCCATCCCATTCCGCCAGCACGCCGGATTCCAGATCGTACTGCTTCAGAGCCTGAGGCCCCGTTTCCCCGTTATTGGCGAAAACGAGCACCCCCTGGCCGGAATAAAGCCCCTTGCCGTGCCAGCCGGGAAGGGAGGCCTTGGTAATGCCCTGCTTCTTCTGTTCCTTGCTCAACGGCTTATTGTCATCGGCATAGAGGGTTTTCACCTCCAGCGTATCGACGTCAATGTCATAAAAGCCTTCTTCCATGGTGCCCGTGTAAATCCGTTTTTTGGGGTTGGTCAGGTGCCTGGCGCTTCCCGTCAGGCGCCCCGGCATGACGCTCCAGGGAATGACGCGCACCTTTCCCTGCCTGTCGATGACGTACGGCCCAATGAACAACTGGCCGCTTTCCTTGTGGATCAGGCGGTTGGCAGGCGTCCCGCCGATGCTCTCCCTGCGGACGGTCATGTCAAGGGAGGGGCTGATCTGGTAAAGCTTGTCCGTGGAGCCGTTGGGCATATGGGGGCCGTAGGTGATGACCCACAAGTCGCCGGCCCAGGGCACGACCGCGCCCGTTCCGCATTCCCCTTCCCTGTTATAGAAGGCCAGGTGCGGATAAATGCCGCTGTAGGATTTATGGTTCTTTTCTTCAGCCCCCCCCAGGGAGGCCAGCAGCAGCAGAGCCGCGGCGGATATGTGGTATGTCTTCATGTTGTATGTTAATGCTATGTTGAGAAAATCCCTCTGCAGTTTCTCCCGTGTCCGGGAAAAAGATTCTATTCCTGATTATAATTCTGATTATTGGGAAGCCCCTTCTTGCCGGCGCCTTCCTTCATGAGCCCGCGCAGCTCGTCCAGGTGGTTCCGGTACACTCCGCGCGGGGTGGTCCGGTGCTTGTTGCACAGGTAGGCGGCCATGCCGACCACTTCGCCCATCATCCCCGTGGTGCGCATGACCCGGACGGTGCCCAGGGCCACATGCGTCACGCTGATGTTGCGGCCGGCCATGAACAAATTGTCGATATTGCGCGAGTAAAGGCACCGGTAGGGAATGGGATAGGGAGCGATGCGGATATGTCTGGAAATGGACAGGAAGGCGGAAAAGGGGAACGCCTTCCCGTTTTTCTCCAGGGGGTAGTGCAGGTCGATGGACCATGTTGAGGCGGCCGTCCCGTCGGGGTACCGCTTCCCCTGCCTGATGTCGTTTTCCGTAAGAACCAGATCCCCCAGAAGACGGCGGGATTCTCTTTTACCCGCAACGTAGGCCACCCAGGCAAGGCGGCGATTCCGGAATTTCCCGTTGTCCTTCAAATGGTTTTTCAGGAAGGACCAATTGGAATAAACCACCAGCAGCCCATAATCCCGTATCATCTCCGCCGATTTGATCTGATCCATGTTCATTCCCGTTTCCCAATCCCAGTCCCCCTTGAATGTGTCAACGGCGTTTTTCCGGGTAAAGGGGACGCCATAGGAAAACTCGGGGAAGGAAGACGGCCCTCCCTCCTCCTCGCTGTACCACTGGATGGAAGTTCCCATCACCAGGCTGTCCGCCTTGTCCGGAGCGGAAGGTTCCCGGAACTCGGCACGGCTTTCCCGCCCTACGGAAAAATCCGCCCCCGCCAGGGCGCCGACCGTTCCGTCCCCGGTGCAGTCCGCAAAGAGGGGCGCGCGGAAAGAAAGGCGTTCCCCCGTTTCAATATGCTGGGCGGCAACGGCCCGGATACGGCTGCCTTCCATGGAGACGGCATCCACGCGGAAGGAGGGAAACAGCGTCACATTGCTCTCCTGTTCTATCCACCGCTGCTTTTTCCCGTCCTCGTAAAATCCGGCCGGCTGCGCGTTGCCCGCGCGGACGGGCCCGAACTCCTTGATCATATTGCCCAGCTCGGGGTAAGGACCCTTGTTGATATGCCCCCCCAGGTGAACCCGTATCTCGGAGCTGTTGTTACCGCCCAGAACGGGCCTGTCATTAATCAGCGCCACCTTGAGCCCCTGCCTGGCGGCGGAAACGGCGGCGCACATGCCGGCTATTCCGCCTCCGGAAACAACCAGGTCAAACTGACCGGCTTCCCGTTCCGGGCGGACGCTCCCGTGCTTCTTTCTGAATTCCTTCAACGCCTGCGCGTCGTTCGGCGGCCGCCGCCCTCTGGTCAGATAAACGGCATCGCAACGGCCGTTGAACCCGCTCAGGTCATGCAGCGCGATGGCCGCCTCCCCGGCGGGGACGGAGACGCTGCCCGCCTTCTGCCATTCCCAGGCCTTCCCCGTGTTTCCCAGGACGGAGGGAAGCTTCTTCCCGTTGATGCTGACGGAAAAACTCCCCGGCCCTCTCCCGTTGCTCCAGGGGGCGGTCCAGTTATAGGTGCGGACATAAACGTCATACCGGCCGGGGGCGGGGATATCGGCCGTCGTGCGGGCGTCGTCCACGGGTACGCCCATGCCGTGGGCCATGAGGTACGGGGATCCCATCGCGTCCATGAATTGCTGGTCAACGACCCACCCCCCCTTGTCCCGGAAGGATTCCGCCTCAACCAGAACGCCCTCCGGCGTCCCCGCCTGCGCGACGGGAAGAGCAGACAGCAGCAAGATAAAAATATGTCTCTTCATTCAAGTATATGTTTTCGTTGATTTATTGCAATATTGCCCATCAGGGAAACGGCGCGCCTCCGGACGGAAGCGTCACCGGAATTTGATTTTGAACACGCACGCGTACGGATTGGGCCGCTCCGCCGGCACGTCAAACGCCAGGGCTTCCTCCGTCTGACGGAACGGAACCTTCCCTTTCCCGCCCAGCATCTCGACGGACGCGATATGCCTGTCATTATGAGCCGACCGGTATCCGAGGGACGGGAGCTTCACTTCCCCCTCCCGGGGATTCAGGACAAAGGCATACAAAAATCCGTCCCTGGTCGTGAAGCGCACTTCCTGATGGCCGTAGGGCGGGCTGGAAACGGTTCTTTCATTGAACTGCTCGGAAGCGCTGCCCAATTTCTTAAGCATTGCCAGATCCGTTTCGGAGGGGTTTTTCTTATTTTTCAATTCGGCCACGATGGAGTTCAGATTGTCCCCGTACACTTTCCAGGGCTTGCTTCCGTAAATGGCCTCCCCGTTCAGGTTCACCCATGCCCCTATTTCGTCCAGCATTTTTTTACGCTCTGGAGGGATGGTTCCATCCGATTGCAATTCCACGTTGAGGAGCATGTTCCCGTTTTTGCTGTTCATGTCCGCCAGCATTTCAATGATCGTGCGCGCGCTGTGCCGGAGAGGCTGGTATTTTTTATAGAACCAGCCCGCAGGGGTGATGGTTCCCTGCCAGACGCGGGGCAGGATGCTGTTCGCGCCGCCGCATTCAATGTCCCTGGCGGTGGAAGGCTCATTCGCAAATTTCCCCACGACCAGGCCGGTTACCTTGCCCTGCCGCAGGCGCCGGTTATAATAATAGGCGCAGAGTTTTTTGCCGTATTCTCCATACGGGAAGCCCCACCCGTCAAACCACAGCATGTCCACGTCATATTTGGAGACGAGCTCCTGATGGCGCCGCAGCCAGTTTTCCTTGACGCCCTTTTCCCATTCCGGGGTGCGCTTGGCCGGGGGCAGCCCGTAAAGATCCGCCGGATCCAGGCCTTCCCACCATGTCCCCTTCCCCTGTTCCTTCGTCATTTGCCGTCGTAGGGAACGCCCGCATAAGGCCCCGTTTTTCAGCTCCGAACGCGGGAAGCCACCATGACAGGAACCTGTCGTCGTGGGAGGAAACGCCGAACGGGATTTTATATTTCTTCGCGGATTTTTCAAATTCCCCCACAATATCGCGTTTCGCGCCCTACGTTGACGGAATTCCATGGATGGAAGGAGGAGGCGAAATTGTCAAAATGGTCATGGTGGTTGGCCATAATCAGGAAATACCTGGTCCCTATTTTTTTGAAATAGGCCATCAGCGCGTCCGCGTCCAGTTTTTCCGCCTTCCATTCATGGATGACATCCTTGAACCCCTTCCGGGAAGGATGCCCATACGTTTTGCAATGATAGGGATAAGCCTCCTTTCCCCATGTTTCGGAACCGGTATCCGGCATATACATGTGCCTGGCGTACCAGCCCCCGCCCTGCTCGGGCTGCGTCTGAGCCCCCAGTGGAGCCATATCCCGAACCTGGCTTCCCCAAACCAGGCCGGGGGTTCAAAGCGGCCCCTCAACTCATCCCACGTCAGCTCCCTGCCGGAGGCGGGAGACAGGCAGCACGCCTGGGCCAGACACACGGCAGCGAACAATCCGGCGGGTACTTTCACTCTCATAAAGACAGTTTTTACAGTTTTGCTTTGGTTGATGGCCGCCAGAATGAAACTTCACGCATAGAGCCGCATTCCGGAGAAATTTTCCCTTGCCGTTAAATTACGCCGGCCAGGGCGACGTTTTTTCATTCGAAAAGATAAATAACGGGAAAAATAAAGTTCATCAATATGCAACTTTCCTTGTTTTAATTCCCGGATACAGGAGATCCGCCCGGGCATATGATTTTTTGGTGGGTGCGGGCGGCAGGAAACGGCTTTTCACACCCTGGACAGAAATGGTCCGCGCGCGCGGGTCCAGAGTAATAAAAGCAAAAAGCGGGTTTTTATATTCCGCCATGTGCCCGTTGGAAAATTGATTTGATTCTTCAACCCAGTAATAGGAAGCGCTGTTGATCTGGAAATAATGAACCTGTTCAATCACCATGTGGCTGTCTACATGGTGATGGCCGCAGAAACAGGCAATGACTTTTTTCTTTCCGCCCGCGTTCGCTTCCCGGATAATTTTCCGGATATCCTGTTTGCTCGGGGACGTCTTTCCCTGCCAGATATCGTCAAACGCCTGGTGAGAGAACAGGACAGAAGGTTTTTCCGTTTTTCCGAGGTCTTCCCGCAGCCAGTCCAGTTCCTCCGGGCTGACCATATCCCTCAGATCCGCCCGATAATAATTGCCGTTATTATTATCGAACATTTTCCCTCCCTTCATGCAATGGTTGGCATCCAGAACAACGAAGTGGAAGTCCCCCCTGTCAAAGGAATAGTAGGGCCCCGGCATCTCCTGATCCCTAACGACTTCCCGCTTGGTCTTATGGTCCATGTCATGGTTGCCCAGGACATGGAATTTGTCCCCGGGAAAACGGTTCCATACTTCCAGCATTTTTTTCATGCTGGGGCCATGGTGCAGATCCCCCAGCTGGATGATGAAGTCAGGATTTTCCTTGACGCACCGGTTAATGAACATTTCCAGGCGTTCTTTCGCGTCAGGCTGCAAATCCGCGTGAACATCCGTAATAACGCCCAGGGAGACTTTTCCCGCATTCCGCTTTTCCAAAGCCTCTCCCCTGGATGAAACCAGGCATCCCAGCGCGCCCATGCCGCATATCCTGATAAAACGGCGGCGGGAGGACGCCGCGCAACTCGAAGGCAGTTTCATTCCTGTGCGGGCGGCAGGGTGGAAATTTCCGTGATTATTATCCATACGTTTTTAGATTGAATGTTAGATTGAATGAAAAGGCCGTGCCATGGGGAGAGAAAGAATATTAAAACAGCAGAATCGCTAATGTTCCCTTATTCCCTGTTATTTTTACCTTTCCTTTAAACCATGAGCCGGAACAGGCAGGCGGAATTTTCCCGCCGGAAGGGACCCGTCCCGGAGCTGTTCCGGGACGGGTCCGCTTGCATCTCTTCTCCCAACTTACTGGATTAAGAAGCCCTGTTCAGCCCTAGAAATCGTAGCGGTAGCCGACGCTTCCGTTGACCGAGCTGGACCCGTCACGGATGTCCG
>ERZ827186.510-NODE-510-length-45260-cov-5.435173_pt1 | contig 45260 bp, 44 predicted proteins | sample MGYA00519918_ERZ827186 | MGnify/ENA primary metagenome ERZ827186 (study PRJEB31778, sample SAMEA3449275) | human gut metagenome | biome: human gut; feature: human-associated habitat; material: faeces | place: United Kingdom | collected 2010/2012 ...
AATCAGGTGTCCTTCCACGCATAAAAGTGTAAACATTATTGATCACCGTTTTTCCCGCTAAAGACTTGTAATTGCCTACCCTGTGAAGGTACTGCAATACCTGTGTCAGCTTCTCCACAGAAGTAATCTCTTGATAATTATTTGTATCAATCTCCATTTGTTCAAAAGATAATGGTGTGCTTCCTTTTTTGATTTCACGCTCCATGATACGCTTGGTGTCTCTCATTGATTCCATATCAGTTCCTTTCCACTTCTGGACGCTGTGACCAGAAGTTATAAAATAAGCAGGTATAAAAACTTTCATTTCATACCTGCTCCTGTTCAGCAAGAAATTCTCTTTCCTGCAAGTTCCATTATGATATTGATTACTTCCCTAATGATTGCAATAATTTTTATTGCAAGGACAATCACTCCGATCATGCCGCCTATGACTGCGTCAAGTGCCAACACTCCAATGCTCCCTGCAATTCCAAAATTGCGAGGTATCAGCAGTACGAGCATCTTTTGTATGCCGAATGGAAATCCACTCATAATCCAGAATTGAAACCAGTTTACTCCGTTCTCTCCCAGACATATCCAGTAACACATATTCAGCCATACTGCAACAAATGCCAGCGGCAAAATCACCTTAAATAATACCCTTTTCATGCCATCCACCTCCATACATATCATGCTGCACTTCCTGCTGATAGAAATGATTTATCGTAGTTGGTGCATTATAAAGTGCTGTTATCATATACGCTTTGATATTTGTAATCTTTGTCGTTGTCTCTTTCATGCAACCAATCACATATTCCAGATGACTGCTGTTCAGTTTCAAGAATCTGGATTTTACAAGCTCATACGGATAATCCTCACCTGCAACTCGGATTGATTTTCTCTTTACGCACACTACTTCGCAGATTATCCCAAATAATTCGTCATAAAGTTCTTTTTCACCATAACCATCATACTTCATGTGATGATCATAATTGATATTTTCTTTAATCAGTTCTATGTATGCCTGTGCATCATCCATCGAATCAATCACATCATCTTGTGGCTTTTCTGTTGCAGATTGATTGATAGGATTGTTATAACTCTCCTCAGTATGGTTATAATTAGTCTGATTCATATAAGTCTGATTATAGTTAGTATAATTAGGGTTCGATTCTCCGACTTCTTGAGGTTCGATTTCCGAACTTCCAGAGGTTTGATTTTCTGACTTCCGAAAGTTCGATTTTCTGACTTCTTGAAGTTTGATTTTCTGACTTCCAGAAGTTCGATTTTCTGACTTCTTGAAGTTCGATTTTCCGACTTCTGTGATTTCATCAGCATTAGCAGGCTCTTTTTCGTCCATCTGCTCTGAAATTGAAGCAAAATTTTTCACATAAATTATATCCGGTTTTCCAAGTCCTCTGCGCACCTTTTCTACCAGACCAATTCCTTTTACAGAATCAAGCTCTGCCAATACCTTAACAGCTTTTTCCTTAGCGCATCCCAAATCCTCCATAATGCTGTCTATGGTATAAATGATGTATGCACGATTTTCATCGTCAAACCATTCATTTTTCATAGACAGCGACATACGATCAAGCATAAGTCCATACAATAATTTTGCATCACTGGACAGCTTCTTAAATCTCTCGTCCTTTATCAGCAGGCGTGGAACACGATAGAATGAGAACTGTTCCGCTTCTATTCCGTAATAATAGTCTAGCTGCAAAATTTCTCCCATTCTCGTCTCCTCCTTCCTACTGCGTATTTTTCCAGTTATCTAATAGCTGAAATATTATTTTTTCTATATCATCTGTGCTGTATGTATCTGGGAAATAACTGTTAATGCGTTCTGTTTTTATAACAACCTTACGCTCTACTGGCTTTTCTTTCTCCAGAAGCATACGCACCATTGGAAAGGTCAACTCTCCTTTTTTGTCACTTTCCTTCAGCATGGCACTCTGCTGTTTGGTTATGACAGCATTGGTGTCCTGTATGGCAACCAATACCCATTGCTGTGCATCCTCTGATAAAAACGAGATGTCCACCGCCTGCATAATGCCTATTTTCCCCGAATCCACCATATCAAGCAACGGTTCCGATAATCGTGAAATCCATATATATCTTTGAACAGTTTTTGCACTCTCTCCTGCAGCTCCTCCCAGTTCGTCCAGCGTAAGTCCACCTGCTCTGCTTCCCTGATGCTTCATGGCTTCGTATTTCATGCGATATGCCTTCGCTTTTTCGCTTGGAAGAATATCTTCTCTTTGAATATTGCTGTCCACCATGATAATAACGGCTTCATCGTCTGTGAGGTCGCGCACAATGCAGGGAATCGTGTCCCGTCCTGCCAGTTCGCTGGCCATCTTGCGCCGGTGCCCCGATACCATCTGATAGCCGTTTTCAGTCTGCCGCACTATTGCAGGCACAAGAACTCCGTTTTCCTTTATGCTTTCAACGGTTTCTTTCATTTTATCATCGTCATTGACCTTGAATGGATGTTCAGGAAAATCGGCTATTTCTTCAATGCTTAACTTTACGACCTTCGGCTGCTTTTTTATTTCCCGGCTTTCGTCAGTTTCAAACAGATCATCGTACCCTGTCAGACCTAATTCGCTGCCGTTCAATCTCCAACACCTCCTGCGTTAAATTTCGGTATGCCGCGGCGACCTTTCCTCTTTTGTCATAGCTCAGTATGCTTTTTCCTTTTTCGCTTGCCTCCGCCGCTTTTACCGAATATGGTATCTCGGTTTTGAATATCCTTATCTTGACGCCGTAATGCTCCCTAAGAGTTCTGCTTATTTCCTTGGCGTTTCTTGTTCTGCCGTTTACCATGGTTATCAATATCCCGTCTATTTTAATACCGGGATTTATATTTCTTTTCACTCCGGCAACGGTATGCATAAGAAGATCAAGTCCCTTTGCGGACAAAAAATTCGGCTGTGACGGAATTATCAGACTGTCTGCTGCTGAAAGGGCGTTTACTGTAACCATACCCAGCGACGGAGTACAGTCTATCAATACATAATCGTAATTTTTCTTCGCTTCACCAAGGTATTTTTTCAATACGTTATGTCTCCCCTTTATATTCGCAAGAGATACTTCCATTCCCGAAAGCTCTTTGTCAGACGGAACAAGGTCCATTCCGTCGGGTCCTTTCACAATTCCGAAGCCGCTGCTCATGCTGTTTCTTTCGATTACAGATTTCATAACGTCGGTAATTGAAATCATTGTGTCCGTATTCCTGAAGCCCATAGCATAGGTCAGCGACGCCTGTGAATCAGCGTCAATCAGCAAAACCTTTTTCCCAAGCTCCGCAAGACCGGCTCCTAAATTAAACGCCGTAGTTGTTTTTGCAACACCGCCTTTCTGATTGCATATGGCTATTACCTTTGACATCTTTCTCCCTCCTTTCATTCTGACATTAAAAAAGCCGACTATTCTGAGAATAATCGGCTATGTACTGGTATATATATCAAAGATTTTCCGGTAAACATCCTTAAAAGCTTTCGTCATAAAATCGGCGTTTTGCACTGAATTATACAGTATAACTTATGCATATTTACAACAACGCTTATATACTTGCACATTTAACTCCAGCAAAAACAGTAAGTAAAAAAGCCCGTAAACGCTTTGTTTACGGGCTTTTTCTTGGCTCACCGAACTTCCATTAACTCGAACCTCTTGTGATTAATCGTCGTTAAAATAAACAATTTCATCTACAAAAGTTTCAACAAGCAGTGATTTATTTTCTTCAGAAATTAGGGCCAGGATGTTATGAAGCCAATATTTAATTTGATTGAAAGATAATTTCTTACTTGATAATTTATCCTGTTCAATCTGAAGCTGCTTTTCTAAATCCTCCTTTTGCTGTTCAAGCTCAAGAAGTTTCTCTTTGACCGAATCAGTATAAATTCCATTCGCAATAGCGCCAATAATATTCTCTATATTTTTTATAATGCATTTATGTTGTTTTTTTAAAAACAGCATAGATGTATTTTCTTTTTTATTAAGTCCTATGATAGATTTTGCGATAAAATCAATACTTTTTTCTGTAAAAATTTCACTTACAACTCTTTCTAAAATTTCTTTTTCAATCAATTCCTGACGGACGCTTTTAGCCTTACATCCAAGATGTCGTTTGACAGAAGCGCATTTATAATAGCTGTAAATAACTCCGTTATGACTTGTTCCGTATTCACCCCACATAATCGAACCGCATTTGCCGCACCTCATTTTAGCAGTGAGAAGATAATGTTTTTCCGTTTCAGAGTTGGAATTGCGCTGTTTAGAATCAAGTTTTTTCTGAACAGAATTGAATAAATCATCTGAAATGATTTTTGGAACTCCTCCCGGAATAACAACATCCCTATATCTGTATTCTCCGATGTACTTTCTGTTTCGTAAAATAGTTGACATGGAGCGTATACTGATTGATTTGTTATTTACGGTTTTCACTCCCCTGTTATTCAGATACTCCGCTATTTCCTTCATGGGAACATTCAAATCGTACATATGAAAAGCGTCTTTTACATACGGAGCCGTAAGCGCGTCAATTTGGTAATGCTTATTTCCATCAATACGATATCCGATCGGAACAGATCCTCCGTTGAATTTACACTTTAACGCATTTTCTGTCATTCCCCGGATTACTTTTTCTGAAAGATCGGCAGAATAATATTCAGCGTATCCTTCAAGAACAGCTTCCAGAATTATGCCCTCCGCCCCCTTTGAAATAATTTCGGTAGCGGAAACAACTTCAACATTATTTTTCTTAAGAATTGCCTTGTATCTTGCGCTGTCATATCGGTTTCTTGCAAATCTGTCAAGCTTCCAAACAATGATTGACTGAAATTTATTTGAATAGCTGTCCTTGATCATTTTCTGAAATTCGGGACGGTTATCAGTCTTAGCCGAAAACGCTCTGTCTATGTATTCATAAACGACGTTCATGCCGCTTTTTTCAGCAAATTGACTGCACTCTCGGATCTGACCTTCAATACTTTCTTCTCTTTGATTGTCACAGGAATATCTTGCATAAATTACTGCGTTCATTTTTTCTGCCTCTCACGATTTTTATTTTCAAATTTACTTATTTTTTTAATATCCGATCTTTGTTTATCCATGTAGTATTTTAGAATATCTGAATAAATAATTTTTGAAAAATAATTCAGCGATGATTCCGATATTTTTTTATATTTTATTTCGACCATAATAAAAAATTTCACCTCTCATCATAAATAAATATTTGTCGAAAATTGTCAATTTTGTTTTATTTATTATATCATAATTAACTATATGAATCAATATAGAGAATGGAAAAAATATGAATAATTTAATAATAAAAAATAGTCCTGATAAGCAGTCAAGATCATAGAACTGTTTATTAAAAACGCTATTTAAAAAATAACTAATCTTAAGGTTTATGATAAATCAAATAAAGGAGAAAAAAATGAAAATTAAAAATCGTTTATCACATGGAATAATTTCACTCAAACTTGAATTTATTCCAACTTTATCGTTTGAAGCACAAGGCGTTTTAAGTCAGATGGTTAATCTTCCGAATTGCGATCACGTAACGGTTAAGCAATTTCATAAGCAATTTCCGGAAGGCAGCATATTGGAATTAAAAAAGGTTTTTGAAGAACTTGAACGTAAAAATTATATTTTTAAAGATTCAAGCGGAGCATATGTTGTAAATAAAATATCACTTGTAAAAAAAATGCACTGGATAGATCCAAGTGATAGAAAGGAATGAATAAATGCCGGTAATTAAACGTTTTGAAATGGGAAACGGTTTTACACATATTGAAAACGATTGCTTGAGAGATATTACTCTTGACATTCAGGAGAGAGGTTTACTGGTAACCATGCTGTCACTACCTGACGGTTGGGATTTTTCAGGATTAGGTTTAGCTTCTATATTACCTTGCGGTAAGTCAAAAGTTTATTCCACACTAAAAAAACTTGAAAAGGCAGGATATCTGCGAAGAACAAGAATAACCAACAAAAAAGGTGTGGTTATTGATTGGAGATATGATATTAGCGGAAGCCCTATCTTTCGTGAAAATCAAGAAATGAACAAAGAAATTATACCAGTTGCTGAAGATCAGAAGATTGGTAAAATTACCAGTTACCGAAAATCGGAAAGTGGAGATAAAAGTCCAGTTACTGAAAATCGGAAAGTGGAGATAAACCCACTTACCGATTTTCCAGATGTGGACAATCGGAAAGATAATCAAATACTAAATAATAAATTACTAAATAATATTAATCAATCTATCAATCAAGATAATATAAATAATATTAATATAAATACATATAGATGCGACGATTTGGATTCGATTGATGAGATTGATATAAAAAACAGGATCGGTTATGAGAAGCTGAAAAATGAATTTGACGAAAAGCAGCTTGATAACATCGTCGGTCTTATGACGGAGACATTCAAGTCGGAAAAGGAGAGAATCAGAATTGCCGGAGAAAATCTTGAAGCACAGCGTGTAAAGGAAAGATTTGCAGCTTTGACGGATAATCATATCCGGTATGTGCTGGAATGCATTCAGAACCAGAGCGGTAACGGAATAAGAAATATCCGCCAATATCTTCTGACGTCCCTTTACAACGCCCCGGTAACGATGGAAAGCTATTATGCCGCAAGGGAACGGCCGGACAAGCCCGATAGGGAAAGCGAAGCTGAACACAGCTACGACCTAAACGAAATGAAAATGTTTGTAAACAATTTTCCGGATATTTCACCATGATTTTACATTTTCAAAAAAATTTTCCTCTCAATTTCGCCATAGAGGCTATCAGCAAGCCTCAGAATCGATTTTAGCACGTTCAGACAGAAAACAATACCCTAAAAATTAAAACGTCTTAAAACAGCCTTATTTTAGCTCTTAGAGCGCATTATAATTTTTGAAACTTGAAATAAAACGCTCACAGAACCGTCTGCAAGGCTCTGTAAGGCGTGAAGCAGCGAAGGGAGTGATAGGATATGCCTGATTCCGGACAGGCTGAGAAGGGCCTGTAATTGCAAATATCGGCTATGCCGAAAAGAAAGGAAGTTGAGAATTTGAAGAAATTTAAAAGATTTTATCAACGGATATTAATGCTGATTACTGCCGCAGCCGTATTGTGTTCGGCGCTGCCTGTACAATTGGCTGTTTCCGCCGCGGGAGTAACAGTCAAGAGGACGGTAACTTACTACGAGGAATACCGCAGACAGAGCGAGCTTAAAATCGGACCTGACGCCGTACTTCACTTTGCAGACTGGGCAGTTATTACGGATTCCGACACAAACGAACCGCTTTACTGCATTGAACCGGGAGCCGATTTGAACAGCGCTGTGGATAAGCTGTCATATTCCGAAGGGACATGGGCAGCATTAACGGGTTCAAAACTGGAACTGCTTGGCCGTGTATTTCTTTACAGCTACACGAAGGGAAACCCAAATGCAAGCGCCGCTTCCCGGCAGCAGTACATTGCAACTCAAATGCTGGTATGGGAGGTTATGGCGGGTCAGCGCGACAGTGATTTCAACAAAATAAACAACGGCTATACTCCGGTAAGCGACCTTTTCAAAAGCGGAAATATGTCTAATCCCTCCGGAATCCAGACCTACTACAACCAGTATGAAAAGGCGATAAAGGATCACAGCAAGGAAGTAACCTGTGCTTTCTTGTACGAATCAGACGCAAACAGCAATATCGCAAAGGTAAACGCGGACGGAACCTACACCTTCACAGACAAAAATAATCAGCTGGGAAATTACGACGTAAATATTACAAACGGTTCTGTAATTTCTCATACCGATTCCCAGCTGAAGGTTAAGATCGACGCTAACAAAAAGGCAAAAATCACCCTTGTTCAGAATAAGGCGAACGCAGAAAACGAACGCAGCGGAGTTTTAGTACTGCTTCGATCCGGCTTGCAGACGATGACTAAAGCTAAAGCCGATCCAAGACAGTATTACGCCTTTGTTACCGGACTTGACACAGGAAATTTAAGCCTTGTGAAAACCTCCGATGACGGAGTAGTGGACGGACTTCAATTCAAAATTACCGGTCCGAACGGCTTTACTACACAGGTAACTACGAAAAACGGCGGTAAAATTGAAATTCCTAATCTTGAACCGGGAAATTATACCGTCGAGGAAATGTATATGCCTGCAAGATATAACAAACAGAGCGCCAAAACCGTAACGGTTACTGCGGGACAGACCGCGTCCGTCAGCTTCAGAAATTCCCTGAAAAAAGGAGCGGTAGCAGTTCGCAAGTCCTCGGAGGACAACAACATCAGCAATATTACCTTTACTCTTAGGGCATATGAATATAATCCGACAGATACGTCTATGACAAAAATCGACATAGTACAGTATGACGAAAACGGAAACAAGAAAGTCTCGTCAGAGCTGAAGGCCACTGTTCCGGAAACAGGTATAGTCACATGGAATAACCTGCCGCTGTATACAAGCGGCAACAACAGGATTTACTATGAGATTGAAGAAACCGGAAAGCCTTCAAGATTTGCAGACTTAAAGCCTGCCGGAAATTTTCTTGATCAGGGAGATATGAATCTGCTGGATTACAGCTTTACAAACAAGCTGAAACGTTCTGAGATTCTCATCGTCAAGCTTGACGGAGAAACGGGAAAGACAATACCGGCAGCCGGAACAGGCTTTGAAATACTTGATTCCGACGGTAACAGGATTGAATTAACCGATTCGGACGGAAATAAAGTCAGCGTTTTTTACACCGACGAAACCGGAAAAATCAAGCTTCCTGAAAAGCTTACATACGGCACGTACCAGCTGGTCGAAATAGAAGCGCCGGAGGGGTATGTTTTAGACATCGAGCCTGTTGATTTCGCAGTGACTGAAGACGGCGCGGTTGTAACGGTTGAAAAAAATAATTCTCCGCAGAAAGGAACGATTTCTGTAAATAAAACAGGAGAAGCGTTTACAACCGTAAGCAATGATAACGGAGTTTATACGCCTGTTTTTTCCGAAACAAATCTTGAGGGAGCGGAATTTGAAATTTATGCGGCGGAGGATATATATACTCCTGACGGAACTCTGAGAATCGCCAAAGGCGATTTAGCGGATACAATAATAACCGGATCAGACGGTACGGCTTCATCAAAGGAGCTTTATCTCGGCACATATCAGATTATTGAAACCAAAGCTCCTTACGGTTATGTAACCGAAACCGGCGAACTTCTTGCGACAATAGAGTATGCCGGACAAAACGTTGAAATAACAAACGCAGCCGCAAGCTTCAGTAATAACTATCAGGGCGTAAAGATTTCTCTTGAAAAATATCTTGAGCAGTCTGAAAAATACGGCGTTGGAAGTAACGGCGAATATCTGAATATCGCATTTGGATTATTTGCTGCTGAAGAAATAACGGCGGCTGACGGATCGGTAATTCCAAAGGACGGATTGATTGAAACGGCGTATCTTTCAGAGAACATGACAACCGGATTCAATACAAAGCTTCCGTTTGGAAATTATTACGTTCGGGAAACTTCAACGGACGAGCATTACGTTGTCGACGAAACAAAATATCCCGTTGAATTTTCATACGCAGGACAGGAAACTTCCGTGCAGGAGATTGCTGTAAACGACGGAGCCGCGATTGAAAATATTCTGAAAAAAGGAAGGATAAACGGACTAAAGACTGACGCGGACGACGGTACGGTTCTTGAGGGCGCTGTTATTGGTATTTTCAGCAATTCTGAAACAGAATTTACCGAGAAAAACGCGATCGATACCGTTATATCAGACAAGAACGGAAAATTCAGTTTTGAGGACGTCGTTTTCGGACAATATCAGATTGCAGAAATAGAATCTCCGGAAGGATACGTACTTACAGAAGAAGTATATCCGGTAACGATTTCAAAGGACGGAGAAACAATTTCAATCGAGATAGAAAATGAAAAAATTCGAGGAAACGTAAAGCTTGAAAAAGCAAGTTTAATTAATCCTTCACAAAAGCTTTCAGGCGCGGTTTTTGAAATTTTTGCAGATATAAACGGCAATGAAAAATTTGATAAAGGAACTGATAAATCCTACGGGTACCTGAACGAAACAGAGGCGGGAGTATATCGGCTTAACGGCGTTGAATACGGCGGATATTTTGTAAAGGAAATCAAAGCTCCCGACGGGTTTGCCGCTGATGAAAATTATTATTATTTTGAAATAAGAAATCAGGATGAAACAGTTGAAATCAGTAATGATGACAGCGAAAAATTTCTCAACGACGTTATCCGCGGAGATGTTGAAGGTCTGAAAATAAATTCAGACAGTGAAACGGCGTTAAGCGGGGCGTTGATAGGTCTTTTTACAGCAGATGAAACAGAATTTACCGAGAAAAACGCAATTGAAACGGTAAACTCCGGCAAAGACGGTTCGTTTGCATTTAACGATATTATTTACGGTAAATACAAGATTGCTGAAATCAAAGCTCCTACAGGTTTCGTGCTTTCTGATAAGGTTTATCCCATAAATATTTCTGTAAACGGTATGATAATTGAAATTACAATTGAAAACAAACCGATAAAGGGTAACGTTATGGTTGTAAAGCATGATGCTGAAAAACCTGAACAGATTCTTAAAGGCGCCGTATTTGCAGTTTATCAGGATACGGATTCGGATAAAAAATACAGCGGTACGGATAAGTTTATCGGAAATCTGACAGAAGCGGCAGGAGTCCATGAATATAAGGATTTGCTTTACGGAGATTACCTGCTTAAAGAAATCAAAGCGCCTGAAGGGTATAATGCCGATAATTCATATTATCCTTTTTCAATCAGAAACGACGGAGAAACTGTAAGAATAAGCAATAACGGCGATGATAAGTTTTATAACAATATCGTCAAGGGTAAAATCGAAGGAATCAAAGTCGGAGAATCAAACGAACCGCTTTCCGGCGCGTTAATCGGATTGTTCGCCGACGGCGAATCAGAGTTTACAGAAAACAACGCGCTGAAAACAGATTTAACTGATGAAAACGGTAAATTTACTTTCGAGGACGTTGTTTTCGGAAAGTATACCGTTGCTGAAATTAAAGCACCTGCGGGATATATCCTGACGGAAAAAAGTTTTCCGGTAACTGTTGACGAGGACGGAGAAACAATTTCAGTTGAAATCAGCAATGAAAAAATTCGCGGAAGCGTCAGAATAGAAAAATATGACGAGCATACGAATGAAAAACTTTCGGGCGCAGTTTTTGAAGTTTATCGGGATAAAAACGGTAATAAAAAATATGATTCCGATGAGGAAACTGTAGGTACGCTTGAAGAAACAGAGAAAGGAATTTATCAGCTGGACGGTCTTGAAACCGGCGACTATCTTCTGAAAGAAATAATAGCTCCGGAAGGATATCAGCTTGATGAAAATTATTATGATTTTACTATACAAAACAATGGTGAAATTGTAAAAATCGGTAACAACGAATCGGGTGATAAATTTTATAATGTGACCACAACAATTGTAACTACCGTAACCACAACTACGACTGTGACAACAACTACAACTGCAACTCAGACTACTCCGGTTACTTCGACCTCTACTACTCCGGCAACTACGATCACAACGGTTACAACAGTTCCGAACACAACGGTTACAATACCTGCCGTTCCGACGTCGCCGTCCGCTCCGAAAACGGGAGACGACAGACTTCCTATAACAATTTTTGCAGCGGGAATAACTGCGCTGGCGGCTATACTCATTACTTCAAAATTAAAGAAAAAAACTCCGTGGGGTGACGATATTGAATAACGAAGAATTTGGAAAACAAGTTCTGGTAATCAGCTGTAATACTTTGAAGCAGGGGTTTAAAGCCCTTGCTTCATTCGTAAAAAATAAATATGAAAACTATAAGCGGGAAAAATCGCAAGTAAAAAATGCTGTAAAGATTGAAAAAGAACGTATGAAGCTTTATGAACCATACAAGGGAAAGCAGACTGTCCGTCAGCTTATGCAGCATAACCAACAGCTTAACAGCGTGGATATTTCCACAAACGAAAGTCTTAGGACTTTTAACAGTATTGCTAAAAAGCATGGCGTTGATTTTGCGGTCAAGAAAAATCCTGAAAATAATAAGTATCTTATATTTTTCAAGGCAAAGGATCATGATGTACTTGCGGCTGTTTATGATGAGTTTGCTAAAAAAGAGCTTAATAAAAATTCAAAAAAACAATCCCTTATAAATAAAATTAACGAGAAAGAAAAAGCCGTAAAAGAAATGCGGAAAGATTTACAGCTCAACGCTGAAAAATCCGATAAAAATTTGTCCGGTAAGGATTTAAAAAATGAAGAAAGATCGCTTTAATATAAAAAAAATTATAAGAAATTTTCCGAAATACAGTCATATATTTTTTGGAATTTTATCTTTTTATTCAGTCAATAAATTCTGCTATTTTTACAGAATTTTACCGGGAGATTTTTTTGAAAAAATATATTTTCTGATTGAAAATCCTTTCAGAATTTTTACTGGAAAGTTCATCAGTTTTAACGGTGAAGATCTGCTTTATTCTCTGCTTGTAGGAATAATAGTTTTCGCTTTGATTTTCGCTCGTGCGCCAAAGAAAAAATTCCGTACCGGAGAAGAACACGGCTCTGCAAAATGGGCGGATAAATATGAAATTGAAAAATTTCAGGATAAGAATTTCCGTAACAATTGTATATTAACCGCCACAGAGGGGCTGACAATGAAAGACTATATCGGAAATCCCACAAACGGACGAAACAAAAATATCCTTATAATAGGAGGTCCGGGTACGGGAAAAACAAGATTTTTTGTTTTGCCGAATCTTATGCAAATGCATTCAAGCTATGTTATAACCGATCCTAAAGGCACGATACTTCCCGATATAGGCAGCCTTCTTTATAGGAAAGGTCATTATAAAATAAAAGTTTTGAATCTTGTCAACATGAAAAAATCAATGCATTATAATCCTCTGGCATATTTACACACAGAGCTTGACGTTTTAAAATTTTCAGAAATGCTTGTCGATTCTACTCAGTCGAAAGACGCAAAAAGGGATTTCTGGGTAGAAGCTGAGAAGCTTCTGTATTCTGCCGTTATCGGCCTTATAATCTTCGAGGCTCCGGAAGAAGAAAAGAACATGAATACTCTAATTGAGATAATAAACGCTTCAAAAACAAGCGAGGACGAGGGCTATGCCAACGCCGTAGACATGCTTTTTGAGGAGCTTGAACAGAAAGATCCGCGCCATTTTGCCGTGCGTCAGTATAAGAAATACAAGTTAGGCGCAGGTAAATCGGCTAAATCTATACTTCTTAGCTGCGGCGTTAGATTATCTCCCTTTGATATCAGGGAGATAATGGAGCTTATGGATTATGACGAGCTTGAAATAGACAAGCTTGGCGAAGAAAAATCAGCTTTGTTCGTTATAACGTCGGATACCGATCCGTCTCTCAACTTTATAGCTTCATTTCTGTATACTCAGATGTTCAATTTGCTGTGTACAAAGGCAGACGACGAATACGAAGGGAAACTGCCGATTCCGGTGCGGTGTATATTCGACGAATTTGCAAACCTTGGAAAAATACCTCACTTTGAACAGCTTATAACAACGATTCGTTCAAGAAAAATATCCGCATGTCCTATTTTGCAGACAAAATCTCAGCTGAAAGCAGTTTATAAGGATTCGGCTGAAACTATTGCAGGCGGCTGTGATTCTACGATTTTTCTCGGAGGACAGGAAAAGTCTACCTTAAAGGATATGACAGAGCTTCTCGGCTCTCAGACGATAGATATAATCACTTCGTCTAAAACATATGGAAATCAGAAAAGCTCTACAACAAACTTTCAGAAAGGAAACAGAAAACTGCTTGACGAAGCGGAGATATTCAAAATACCCGGTGAAAAATGTATATTAACGATCAGAGGCGCTAATCCGTGGCTGTCTCATAAGTACGATATAACAAAGCACCCTAATTATAGGTATCTCGGAAGCTTTGACAAGCGGAACAAATTCAACGTACAGAAATACATAATGAAAATGCGGTCTAATGCTGATTTTAAAATAAATGATAACGATACCGTAACGGAAATAAAAGAAAATTCGCCAATGGCGAATTAAAGGAGGAATTTAAAATGGAAATCTGGACTCAGGGAGTAGCAATATTAGGAAACGTAGTTTTTTTAGCCGGTTTGTTTATATTAGCGTATAACGTTGTCGGGGTATTTACATCGCTGAATTCTCAGAATGCAGAATCCAAGAATCATGCGGGACTGGGAATGGCAGCCGGCGCCGGCGTAATGCTGGTTGGAAAAATTTTGATACCTATGATTGAAACTTCAATAAATATATCATAAGGGAGGAAACAGAATAAATGGATATAGCAGGCGCGATATCCGACGCTATTGCCAATTTGCTCCGTCCGGCTGTAAAGGTTCAGCTTGAAGGCATGTTTGAAGTAATAAACGGCAGCGTAGGCCATGCCGGTAAGGAATTGTCAAAGGACCCGGAAACATGGAACAGCGGAATGTTTTCTTTACTTCGTAATGTTTCAATAAACGCAGTTGTTCCCATTGCCGTAATCATTTTAACGTTAGTAGTCTGTTATGATCTTATATCGTCATTTATTGATAAAAGTACGCGAGACATAGACGTTGAAATTGTTATCAAGTTTGTTTTTAAGGCGTTTATCGGAATATTTATCCTGAATCATACCTTTGATATTACAATGGGCGTATTTGCAATGGGGCAGAATGTCGTAAACAAGGCAATTGAAATATTCGGAGATTCTTCGGTAATTACCGCGGATTTATATAACGCCTATTCTCATCAGATAGAAGATATGGGGGCCGGAAGTCTTTTGGTTGCATTAATTGAAATAACATTTATAAATATTATATCCCTTGCCGTATCCGCCGCCGTAATTGCGGTTACAACTGCACGAATGATTGAGATATATATTTTTTGTTCAGCAGCGCCTATTCCCTTTGCAACCCTTACCAATAGAGAATGGGGCAGCGTGGGAACAAATTATATAAAAAATATATTTGCTCTGTCGTTTCAGGCGTTTTTCATGATGATATGCGTCGGACTTTATTCAGGATTGGTCAATAATATAGTTATTTCAAATACTGATTCCTTGAATTTTTCACTTATAAAATGTATGGCTTTAAGCTTGGTGCTTATATTTATGCTGTTTAAGTGCGGCAGCATTTCTAAATCTGTATTTAATGCTATGTAAGGTTAAATAGGTTAAATTATTTATTAGATGAAAATTAAGATTATATAATAAATTGCTAATACAATTTAGCTTAAGATACTAATTATTGACTGCGCAAACGATGCAAGTGTAACTAAAAAACCAACATTGGAGGTAAATATGATTTACGAAAATAAAGAACTCATATTGGCGGTTATTTTGAGCATATGTTTTGGTGGTTTGTTTGCAGGAGGATTCTTATTGAAAGAAAAATTTATGAATTGGCTTGAAAAAGATGACAAAGAAGAAAAGAAAAACGATGATATATGCAAATAAATAATTCGCCATTGGCGAATTTGGAATAAAGGAGAAGAAGTATTATGAAAATCAGAAAAATGATTACTGCTTTTGCAGCGGCTTTGGTTTTATCAATCACATTTGCGGGATGTAACCAGGCGGAAAGAGTTTCCTATAACTTATCTAAAGAAGCTGATAATTTCAACGACATAAGGCAGGTTACGGTGATTAACTGCATAGAGGGAGACATATTGTTTCAAATGACAGGCAAGATGTCTATCACAGCAGATACGTCAGATAATCAGCTTGAAATTATTGTGGAGGACGAAAACGGAGAATATAAGAAGCACTTTATCGGTCTCAGCAATAACGTTACCTATGTAGTTGAAGATATTACTTCGGAAGACGTCAGCAACTATAAATATACGCTTAATTTTAATCCTGATATGTGGATTCCCTTTAACGCGGAAACAATAGATTAAAATTAATTCGCCAATGGCGAATTGGAAAGGAAAAAGATAAATGGAATATAACGATGAGTTTTTGAAAACCCTCAGAGTTAATGTCAATCCGGACAATATGGAAAACAGTCCGGATAGCGCAGATTTGGCGACTAACGAAAATGAAGAGGAATATCTCGCAAATCCAAAGGGATTTTTGTCCTTGATTATAGAATCAAAGATAGAAAACCAACTGAATAAGATAGACATCCTTAATGAAAAGATTTCGGTTTTGCATGATAAAATCCAAAGACACTACGGTAAAATTGACAAGCTTAAGACTAAAATCGTAAAGCTTGAAAAGCAGAGTCAATTCCTTGAAGCTGTTGCGAGGGCATACCCAAAGCTATCAGAGATCTTGAAAACTAAAATAGATAAGAATCGGGAAAAAATATCAAGTATAAAAAATGAGAAAATCCCCTGTCGGCTTGATAAGATAGATAAGCATAACGCCTCTATAAAGAAGCTTGATAAAAAAATTGAAAAGCGAAATCTGAAAATAAAGACTTATGAGAATATTCAAAACTATTTTGACAGCTTTTCAATCAGTAATTCAGAGCAGCGGCATGATAACTTTATATCCTGCCTGAAATCAATGAATAATTCGGCTGTTTTCAAAACGCAAAATAAGCTTGAGCGTAATATCTTAAAATTAGAAGAGCTGAAAGAAAAAACACAGTTTCTTAGTAAAAATACGCTTAGAACAGATAAATCCACAAGAGACTGGATAGAAGCCAAAACGGAGAAATTTGAAGGCAAAATTTCGAGCCTTGAGAACAAAGTAAAATTACAGACTCAAAAGCTTGATAAGTACATGCAGCTTAATACGGATATGAACAATATCAATTCAAATTTGCCCATGGAACATAATCATCAGATTGAGGATATTATGAATAAAAGTGAAGCCGACTTACCTTCTCTGTCAGAGCTTGCGGCAGAAAATATATCTTCCTCACTACTTGCGGATAAGATGGCTGACAGAATTTTAACGAATAATGCTGATATTATACGCGATACCTTGTCAAAAACTAAGGATATCAGAGTTGAAAAAAGTATTGAATCAAGTTCAAGGATTAATCCCGCTGAAAAAAATCAGATAAAAATATTAGAAAAGAATAATACTGCCGAGAAAAAGCCCTCACTTTTAAATAAGCTTAAAGAAAATGAAAAGACCGTTAAGCAGAAGCCTGAAAAACAGAAACAAAAATCCGTTGACAAGGAACAGCTTGCAATATAAATTCTCCAATGGCGAAAAAAGGTCTTTGCCCAAGCAAAGACCTTATAAATAAATATCACGGCGGTGTCCTATATTTAATGCTGTAATAATGAGCTTATCATCTTCAATAATACAGATCAGTCTATAATCGCCTATTCTGTATCTCCATTGACCGCTTCTGTTAGCTGTCAGCCCCTTGCCGTGCTGACGGGGATTATCACAATTGACTAAATTCTTATCAATCCACGCTTTAATCATACGTTTAGTATAGTTATCGAGTTTTTTGAATTCCTTATCAAATTTAGGCGTAGTTTCTATTTTGTATTTCATAATTCAAGCTCATCCCATAATTCTTCTATAGGTCTGCTCTTTTTACCGCTCTTTACATACTCATTATATGCTTCGTCAGCAACGGCAATATCGAATTCTTCTTCAATTTTTTCAAATAACGCTTTCTTAAAGGCTTCGCCAACAGAAATAGAGTGAATTTTGGCATAGCTGTCTACCAATTTTCTTTCTTCTTCTGTTAATCTTATTGAAAATGCCATAATATCAGCCCCCTTCTGTAGTACATTATACTACAAATAATGTACTTTGTCAACACTAATTTAGAAATTCGCCAATGGCGAATTGGAAAGGAAAAAAATGAATTCCAATTATAATTATACAAACGGAGACAATTGCCATTATAATTTTTACGTTATAGCCTTTGATTCCCAAAACGAGTATAAAAATTACGGCGATATGAAAGCGGATCTTACTTTTTCAGAAGCCCGCGCCGAGTATAAAAAGGCTGTTTCAGAAAACCCAAGGCATGTAAACACCATGCTTGGAGTAAGTTACATGACAGACAGATACGACCTTGAACCCGCCGGCGTGGGCGCGGTCGACTTATTGCAGCATATAGACGGACAAACCCGGCTTTCGTCAGATTATGCAAAGAATCCCGTGCTGAAAGATGAGAGCTTAATAAAAACCAATGTAATTAATATTCTGAAAAAGGATATTGAAAAGCAAAAAGATTATTCGCTTACGGATAAAGATAAAAGGCCGGCTGAAAAAAGTACCGGTTCTCTTATCGGAAAGCTGCGCCGGAATGAAAATAAGCTTAAATCTCATAATAGACCTGATGTAAGCGTTGAAAATCAAAGAATTATATAAAATTCGCCATTGGCGAATTAAGAACTGAGGCGAAATAATGTATATACAATTTTCAAAGGATATAAATAAAATAAGAAATACGTTTTTCTGGTTTGTTACAGTCAGAGAACTGATCGTCGGAGGAGCGTTCACAATAACCGGTTTTATCCTTTATCAGATTTTTAAAAGCCATGTAACCTATCAGTCGGCAGCTTATCTTTTATTTATATATATGTTAATTCCCGGATTTATTCTTTTCTATAATAAAAACGGCATGAAATGCGAAAAGGTTTTATTTTATAAAATCAAACGCCTTATCGGCGGCAAGGTACGTCCGTATAAAACGGAAAACCTTTACGCTCATATAGAAAAGGAAATTAAAAAACAAGAGGTGAAACAAATTGCCGTTTCTTACAAAAACAGTAAAACAAAAAATACCGTCGGTAAAAAAGCTCAGAAGCGCGCTCCCGAAAACGGTTCAGCAAAGCATACCGTTTCTGGACATGAGAAAAGACGGTATATGCATGGTAAAGGGCGATTACTACACTAAAACAATGCAGTTTGACGATATTAATTACAAGCTTGCGTCACAGGAGGAACAGGAAACAATATACGCAAAATACTGCAATTTCCTTAATCATTTTGAACATGACGTTGATATACAGTTTTCTTTCCAGAATAAGATTATTGATATAAAGGAATTCAGCCAATATATAGAGCTTGCGAAAAGAAACGATCAGAAACAGTTTTCCGATATCAGACATGAATATGAAGAAATGCTTCATGATCAGCTTGAAAAGGGCAGCAACGGCATTAAGCAAATTAAATATTTGACCTTCGGCGTTCATGAATCGAATTTTAAAAAAGCAAAGATTATGCTTGAAAGAACAGAACTTGAAATAATAAAGATTTTCAAAACTATGAAGGTGACTTCACATACTCTTAACGGCTATGAGCGCCTTAAGCTGCTAAAAGAAAGTATGCACCCATGCGAAAACGTTCCGTTCAGCTTTGACTGGAAAAGACGTTATCAGTCGGGAATGTCCGTTAAGGATTACATTGCTCCTACTTCTCTTGATTTCGGCAGACTCAGAAACTTCAGAATGGGAAGCGCATACGGCGCGGCATATTACATATATATAGACGCGGCCGAAATTTCCGATCGTATCATTGAGGATATTATGGCTATTGACAGTAATATTCATATAAATATTCACACACATTCAATGGATCAGCAGAAGGCATTGAGATTTGTCAGTAAAAAGCTTACCAACGCCAACGAAGTAAAGATACGACAACAGCAGAAGGCTATGGAGAAAGGTCATGACGGGGATATCCTTTCTATGGATTTAATTAACGATATTACCGCTGCCCAGAACGTATATCAGGATTTATCAAGAAGAAATAACCGATTCTTTATTACCACGCTGCTTGTTACGGCTTATTCAAAGAATCCGTCCGAGCTGTCCGGTATTGAAAGAGATATTTCCGCTGTTTTGCAGAAATACAAGTGCGAGCTTAGACCTCTTGACGATATGCAGGAGGAGGGGGCGATGTCCTCGCTGCCTATAGGAATAAACAAGGTTGAAATAAACCGCTGCTTTACGACAATTGAGCTTGCGGCTTTTATGCCGTTTACAACTCAGGAGCTTTTCATGCCGTATTCAACCTATTACGGTCTTAATTCCATTTCAAACAATATGATTCTTCTAAACAGAAAGTCTTTAAAAAGCGGAAACGGTCTGATCTTAGGACTACCGGGCGGCGGAAAGTCGTTTGCGGCAAAGCGCGAGATACTCGATACGTTTTTCAGAACCTATGACTATATTATTATCTGCGATCCCGAATCGGAATATGTGGCTCTCACCGAAAAGTTAGGCGGCGCGGTGGTAGATATTTCCGCGACTTCAAAGAATCATATAAATCCGTTCGACATAAGTCTGAAAAGCTATGAAAAGGGCGACGATCCGGTTGCCGTTAAATCACAGTTTATACTGTCCGTGTGCGAAGCCGCTATCGGAGAAATAAGCGCCGGAGAAAAATCAGTGATTGACCGCTGCGTAAAAAAAATATATGATAAATACTTTCTTAATCCTGTTCCGGAGAATATGCCTATTTTTGAAGATTTGTACAACGAACTGAGAGATACGGAAAGCAAGCACGCGCAGAATGTCGCGGACGGTCTGGAGCTTTATGTAACAGGTTCTCTCAGTATTTTCAATCACAGAACCAATATTAATATAGATAATCGGGTAGTATGCTTTGATATAAAGAAGCTTTCCGAACATCTGCATAAAATAGGAATACTGATTATAACCGACTTCGTCTGGAACAAGGTGTCGGACGGACGGGACAGAAAGAAATACACATGGTATTACATAGACGAATTTCACAGAATACTTGAAGATAAGCTTACAGCCGTTTATACAAAGGATATGTGGAAACGATTCAGAAAATGGAATGCTCTTCCCACGGGGATTACTCAAAACGTATCCGATTTTCTTATTTCTCCCCAGGCTGAGAGCATACTGCAGAATTCGCAATTTGTATATATGCTTGAACAGGCTTCCGGCGACAGAGATATTCTTGCGGCACAGCTTAATATTTCTCCTCAGCAGCTTGAGTATGTAACAGATTCGGAAGAAGGCGAAGGACTTATATACTTTAACGGTACGATTATTCCGTTTAAGGACAGGTTTCCTAAAAATACGCAGATATACAAGCTTATTACTACAAAAGCTTCAGACGACTTTGCATAAAAAATTCGCCGTTGGCGAATTTAAGGGAGTGAGCTGTTGGCAATTAACAAAGACGCCGTTAAAAGGGCGCAGAGAAAAAGAATATATCAGAAAAATAAAAACAGCCGGCTGAATAATATTAAAACTGCCGGAGCGTTATATGCGGTCAAAACAGCGGAAAAAAGCAACGAGGACGATAACGCCGGCGTCAACGCGTTAACATCTTCCGCTTCCGCCGGTATCAGGCTGTCGGGCAGAATAAGCCATAGTCCTAAGACCGAAAAAATTGATATGAAGGATGTCAAGCGATCGCTTAAAGAAAGCATAACAAAAAATCTGACTCCCGAAGGAAGATATCTGTCCCATCAGAGAGCGATCAATCAGTCGGTGCGTTCGCAGACGCAGCTTATTAAAAGACCTAAGACTGATTTATATAAGAAAAACCGCCGTAAGCTTTATCAAAGGCTTAAGAATAAATGCAGCGACATTAAAGCTAATGTTATACATAATATAAAGGCTATTCCGGGTAAGGTTAAAAATTGGGCGAAAAAGAAGTTAAAGGATATTGCGCTGAGTTTTCTGAAAGCCGCTTCGGGAATAGTTATAGGTATGTTTTTTATTGTCGTTTTTCCGGTAATGTTTATTATAATGTTTACGGAAACGTCTTCTCCGGGGATCATTTCTGAAACGCTTGCGGACATGCAGTATGCATATCCGGCGGATGAGAACGACATTACCAGAGCTACTATTCATTGGCAGTCTCTCATTATATCGTTAAACAACAGGTATAAAAATATACCTAACATGGTAACGGAACAGGGACAGCGTTTTGATTATACAAAAACAGAAAAGTGCGATATAGAGGACGATACCCATAAAATACTGTCGTTTTTATCGGCATATTACCTGAAGTGGGAGTTTAACGACGACGTACGTAATTTTATGACGCAGATTTTCAACGAGATGTACGTTATCGAATACGGCTTTACTTCGGAGCGGAAAACATTGACGTCAATTATAGAGATTAATAAATCAGAACTGCCTTCCCCGCTGCCGGTCAATTATAAGGTTATGTCTGAATATAAGAAATCCGACGGAACAGAAATTGCCGTTGTTTCCGTTTCGGAAATAAAAGAATTTGTAACCCTTAATTATTCTATAAGAGAAAACAAGAACTTTGACGATATAGTAAATAAATATCTCAACGATATTCAGAAGGAAAACTATATCGGATACTATGAAAGAAAAGGCGGAGCAATAAAAGCCTTTTCAAGTCCTTTCGCTTTTGACTGGACAAATATGATAACAAGTCCGTTCGGTTACAGGCAGTGGGACGACGGAAGTACAGAATTTCATAAGGGAGTTGATTTCGGAGTTGCCAACGGTACCGAAATACTTGCCATATCAGACGGCGTCGTAAACGTAGGAACAGGCTGTGAGCATAACTATCCTAAAAACGGAAGCTGCGGCTGCAACGGAGGATTCGGAAATTATGTTGAAATAATCTGCGACGACGGAACGGTAATACTTTACGGTCATATGTCGCAGGTTGCCGTAACAAATGGTCAAAGAGTAAAAAACGGTCAGGTTATAGGGTATTCCGGCTGCACAGGCTGGTCAACCGGATTTCATCTGCACTTACAGATGGTAAAGGACGGCGAGTATATAGATCCTATGACGTTTATCAAGCCTTACAGTCCATAATAAAGGAGAATATAATAATGCAGGATTTTGATAAAAGAATCGAAAAGCTGAAAACTGATGAAAAAAGAATAACAGAAAAGATAAAGGAGTATAACGAAAAAATCTCTGAAATACAAAAAAAGATTGTCGAACTTGAAAATCAGAAAATTGTAACAACGTTTCGCAGTACCGGTTTTTCTCTTGAAGATGTAATAACACACATATCGGCTTTATCGAAGGAAAAGGAAAACGATGATTTTGAAAAAGAATTCGCCGCGCTTGAAGCGGCTGAAAAGGAGAAAGAAAATGAAATTTAAGCTTATTATTCCGGTATTGCTTTCATGCGCTTACATAGCCGGATCGTCAGTCTGCTTTGCAGCGCCTGCGGTAACAAAGGCTGAAACGTCTGAAACGGAAGCTTTGGAAACGACGCGGACGGAAACAAAGCCTGTTGAAACCGAAACGGTAACGGCGCCTATTACAGAACCTCCGGTTACAACGCCGAGCTATTACGATGAGATTCTTAAGTATGTGGGGGATGAAAACGCTCCCCAGCTTGACGAAAATCTTCAAAACAATGGGTTAACGATAGATAAAAGCGTTATTGATTACAGTCAGAAAAGTATGTATACGATTACTTCCAGAAGCGGAGACGTTTTCTATCTTATAATAAACAGCTCGGACGGAAGCGTTTATTTCTTAAATTCTGTGGACACGTCGGATCTTACCGCGTTACTGTCGGAGGATTCGCAGAAGGCGGGCAATGAGATAAATCAATCGGCGCTTGAAAATATACGGCAGACAGAGGCTGAAACCGATATATCGGGAGCAGTGCAGTCTAAGACTGAAACAGTAAATAATAAAAAAACAGATAATAAGAAAAACATACTGTCCACAATTATTCCAATCGCCGTTGTAGGAGCAGCTACCGCAATTATTATATATATAAAACGGAAGAAAAATAACAGAGCCGCATACGACGACGACTTTCTTGAAACGCCGCAGGAACCGGAATCAAACATAATTCCGTATAATGAAGCTGAAACGGAGGAACAGGAATCCGTTCAGACTGAATCCGAAAATGAACCGACGGAAGCTGAAGAAACCGTACAGCCCTATATTGACAGCGATGATTTTGAAGAAACAGAGGAAAACGTATAAGTTTGAAAGGAAATAGTTATGAAAAATATAAAATCAGCTCAAGTAAAAAAGATAGATAATGTAGGAAGAATTCAAATTCCTAAATATATGAAGAATAATCTTAAAATAAAGAACGGCGATTACGTTGAAATATACGAAAACGGCAATGAAATTATAATTAAAAAGCATAACGTTTCATGCGTTTTCTGTGAAAACCTTGATTCCCTGACAGCGTTTCGGGATAACTTCATATGCCATGAATGCTTGGACAAACTAAAAGGTATATAAAATTCGCCAATGGCGAATTCACATAAGTATTAAGAATAAATGACGATTTCTTTTTTCGAAGTTTATAAGTCAGGGATTAAATTTATTAATTCGCATTCATAAAACTTATATCCATTAATATTTACACAGCTATGCGAAGAAGTTAATGGATCATCTAAAAGCCGTATATAACTACGGTGCATAAAAAGTATTTCCTGTTCAATAGATCTTCCTATTATGTTGGGGATATACATTCCCGGTTCGTCCTTAGAAACATAAATACGCAGCAAATGACCATAATTATTTTCTATTGGATATTTGCTAAGTAAGCTGGTACTTAAAAATCCGCATTCTTTAGCACATTCGCCAGAATTAAGATCAGCTTTATTTAATGCATCCATAAAGGTATCGTCTACAGTTCGATACACTATAATGTTTTCAGGTATTCGGGGGGCAAATAGAATAGAAAATTCTAAAATTTTTATCATAGTTTTTAAGAAATTTAGTCTATTGTCTGATAAATCAGGTATAGTAATATTTCGTAAAATAGAATTCATTTCTTTATGAGCATAACCGCAATAATAATCTAAAGCAACAGCTTCATTAGTTTCATAATAGTTTTGAAGTATATTAATATTCTTTTTGTATTCTTCAGCCCATTTCCCGTAATATTCATTTCCCCATGCATTAGCTTCTTCTACTGAAAAAAATTCACGGTAAGAAGATTTGTCAAGATTCATTTGATTTCCACCCAATTATTTACATATTTTTAAAAATATTATACTACTTTAAGGAGTGTTTGTAAATGGCTAAAGATAAATTTTCTGTCAATCTTAAAAATTTAAGAAACGAAAAAGGAATTACGCAAAAACAGCTTTCAGATATCCTACAGGTCAATCAAAGAACGATCGCACATTTAGAAAATAATTACCGCCGCCCCAGTTACAATTTACTTATTGCAATTGCAGAATACTTTAACATTTCTATTGATTATCTTGTCGGACGAACTGATAATTCAAAAATATATTCGCCAACGGCGAATTATAAAGGAGAGACTGAAATAAAAAGCTCAAATGAAAATTTTGAAAAAAAATCTGCTTTCATCCAAAATAGCTTTAAACTGCCGTTATTTAATGATGAAATGGAAAAAGAATTGAAGCATATTACGGATTGGATTTGTACACAGCAAATTTCTGAAATTTTTATTAATATCATTAATGATATTATTATGGAAGCTATACAAATAAATAAGGAATTATGTATTAATATTGATTTTAATGAATGTTTAATTAATTCTAAATTAAAATATGGATATGACATAAGTAATTTAAATTATTTTTCAAGAATTTCAAGAAGGGATTTTACTGCTGTAAATAAAAAAATCAAAACTATAAATTTCGAATTTTCTGCTAAAAAACCTTTTTTTACAAAGCATACGGAAAATGTTGTGCGATATTCAGTGCGAAAAATATTTTATTTAAATTCAAATAATGATCTGTATAAAAACTTTTTACATAGATTTCTTTCGGAACTATATAGAGCCAATCATTTTTTAAGGGACGTCTGTTTAGATTTGCTTGATGAAGATGATTTAGAAAGAATAATGAAGATGAAATAGAAAATTGGCTTGATGAAGATGAAAATAAGGATAAAACAGACAAGAAATAAATTCATGTTTAATAAGGTTTGAAAAAATTGAAATAAATACAATTCGCCAATGGCGAATTGTAAAGGAGTGAATAATATAAATAGTTCAAATGAAAATTTTGAAAATAAACCCGCTTTCATACAAAATAGCTTTAAACTGCCGTTATTTAATGATGAAATGGAAAAAGAATTAAAGCGTATTTTCGATTGGATTAATATTCAGCAAATTTCTGAAACTATAATAAACGGCATTAATCAAATTATTACGGAATCTATATAGGTGAATAAAAAATTATGTGCGAATTCTGATTTCAATGAATGTTTATATAATATAGCGTTAAAAGGCCGTTATGACGTAAATGAGTTGAATATCGTTTCAAGAAAAGAGTTTTTTGCTGTTAATAAAAAAATTAGAATTATTGATTTCAGATTATCCGCTAAGTACCGATTTCTTTTAGAATTATATAAAACTGATATTTTAATCAAGGAAAAATTTCAGGTATTTTAATGTAAAAGTTAATTTGTTCGTCCTTGTATTTTTCTATATTTTTCATAAATTTATTTATATCAGAATTAAAAGAAAAAATCAAATAAGAGGTGAAAATGATGTTAATAAAAGAATTGTTAATTAATATAATCGTTACCGGAGCTGTTATGGGATCATTAACGCTTCTTCTTAAGCTTAAAGATAAATTTGAAAATTGGCTTGATGAAGATGAAAATAAGGATAAAACAGACAAGAAATAAATTTATGTTTAATAAGGTTTGAAAGGACGATGAAAATATGGCTAAAACCAATGATTTTTCAAGCGACTCTACATTTAATCCAACTCCGCATAAGCTTGTAATAGCCGAAAAACCGTCGGTTGCAAGGAGTATTGCAAACGTACTCGGAGCTTCAAATAAGAAAAAAGGCTGCCTTGAGGGCAACGGATATATCGTTTCATGGTGCGTCGGACATCTTATCGCTCTTGCCGAACCGGAAGCCTACGACGTTAAATATACTGTAAAACCGTGGCAATTGGATACATTGCCGATACTCCCTCAAAAGTGGAAATTCAAAGTAATTGAGGAAACAAAGGAGCAGTACGGCATTCTTAAATCGCTTATGCAAAATGAAACCGTTTATGAAATTATATGCGCCACCGACGCCGGAAGAGAGGGAGAATGCATATTTCGCTATGTATACAAGCTTGCCGGCTGTAATAAGCCTGTAAAAAGATTATGGATATCCTCTGTCGAGGAATCCGACATACGTCAGGGATTTGATAATCTGAAAGACGACAGAGAATATGATAATCTTTACAGTTCAGGCTTTGCAAGAGCCAAAGCGGACTGGCTTGTCGGAATGAACGCTACCCGTCTTTTTTCAGCGGCTTCCGGAGCGTTTTTGTCTGTCGGGCGTGTTCAGACTCCTACGCTTGCCATGATCGTAAACCGTGAAAATGAAATCAATAGTTTTCAGAAACAGAAATATTATACGGTTGAGCTTAACTGCGGAGCATTTTCCGTCTGCTCTGAAAAAATAACGGAGCTTTCATCAGCACAGAGAATTCAGAAAAATACGGACGAAAATACGGCATTTATAAAATCAATCGTCACAGAAAATAAAAAGGTAAAACCTCCTGAGCTGTTCGATCTGACAGCTTTGCAGAAAACCGCTAATATTTCGCTTGGATATACGGCGCAGCAAACATTAAATTATGCTCAGAGCCTGTATGAAAAATCCATTATTACATATCCCAGAACAGACAGCAGGTATGTCAACGCAAGTATGAAGGACAATCTTTTTAAGCTTACGGAAGGCGCGGCGGATATTATGAATATCTGTTTTGAAAGCGATTTCAAACCGGATATTGATAATGTGATAAATGACAAAAAAGTGTCGGACCATCATGCATTGCTGCCTACTATGTCAGCGTTTGATAAGGATAAAACAGATATTGTACCGGAAGCTGAAATGAAGCTCTTAAAGCTTATCTGCGCCCAGCTTATATACGCCGTTTCTCCGGCGCATATATTTGAAGCGGCAACCGTTACTGTAAGCTGTGCTGATATCCGCTTTACTGCTCAGGGTAAGAAAATAACAGAAATGGGCTGGAAGGGATATCAGACAAGAATACTTCCTGAAATAACAGGAAAAGAAATTACCGTACAGGAAAGGATTTTTCCGGAAATTACAGAAGGGCTCGTATTTGAAAACGTTAAAAGCAGAATAAACGAGCATTGGACTTCGCCGCCTAAAAGGTATACGGAAAGTACCTTGTTGGCCGCAATGGAACGTGCGGGAAATGAGGATTATGAAGACAAAGCCTCTGAAAAGAAAGGCATAGGCTCGCCTGCTACCCGTGCGGGAATTATTGAAACCATAATAAAGAGAGGATATGTTCAGCGTACCGGTAAAAGTCTTGTACCCTCCGCAAAAGGAATCAGTCTTGTAAACACAGTACCTGAAGAAATAAAATCTCCTAAGCTTACTGCTCAATGGGAGGAAAAGCTTCAGGCAATTGAAAAAGGAAATATGACTTCCGGAGAGTTTATGAACGGGATAGCAGGGTTTGTATGTAGGCTTATTCAGAAATATTCAAATGCCGACATCAGCATTAGCCGAAAGGTTTTTGGAAAGTGTCCTAAATGCGGCGGGAACGTAGTCGAATATTCCAAAATGTACGGCTGTGAAAAGAGAAAAAGCTGCGGTTTTAAAATCTGGAAAACCATATCGGGAAAAAGCCTTCCTGAAGGCGCCGTATTATCGTTGCTTGATCTCGGACATACCGCAAAGCTCAAGGGATTCAAGAAAAAAGACGGAAAAGGCAAATTCGACGCGGCTCTGGTTATGAACGATGATTTTACCCTGTCTTTTAAGTTTAAGTAATTCGCCAATGGCGAATTGGAAAGGAAAAAATGTGATAGAACAGTTTAAATCGCTGATATATATATCTGACGATGAAAGAAAAAGTTTGCAAAATGATGTTTATAATTCTACCTTACTGCAATGTCCTGATTTACCGGGGTCAGATTCTTTTGAATTTGAATTTAAATACAATCTGATGATTAAAGAAGGATATAGATTATTTAATTTGGTTTCTGAAAAGTTTGGATATAAATTATGGAGTAATAAAGCATGGAGAACGAAAACATGTGAATTAAAATGTCCATTCGGAGATATTTGTAAAAAATATATTGTGAAAATAGATAATAATAAGTTATGTTATGGCCAATTGTATTTTAAAAAAATAAATGAAGATAAATTGATTTATATGACTAAATATAATTCTATAAAAATTATAAGACCTAACGGAAATATATTTATTGATTTAAATAGTATAAATTATGATAAACAAATATTATCGGATTTCTTTTTTGAATATGAGTGGTTCATTTGGTGGTTTGGAGACCTCAGAGAGAATAATAAAATAAATGGTTATAATGTTATATCCTGTTTATAATACATAAATCTGAATGAATTAATTTTCCGTTTTTAAAAAAGCCATTTTTCTTCGGTTTGGCTGCAAATGAAATATATACATTCTTAACCTTTACATCAGTTTTTATATTATAAAGATTCATAAAATATGCTAATTCGCCAATGGCGAATTAAAAAGAAGGTGATAAAAATGATAGAAAAATTACTGACATCATATCGTGAAAAGCTCTGTGCACAGGAAATAATGCTTGTAACTAATTTGTATAATGCTTCAAACGATATAAAGGCAGCTGAGCTGTTGGCGGACAGGCTATCTGTAAAAGGATATGGATTAGCATTAAAAAGAGCAAGTCCTGTTGATGTGGAATATGTAAACGATGAGATTATAAAGTACGATATAGCGGATATGATTAATAAATCTGTAAAATATATAAATTCCTACTCATTTGAGATAAGGGACGAACTTATCAGCTTTTACAAAAAGAATAAAAGTATGGAACAAAATAAGTTTATCAGCGGACTGAAAAATATATTAGGTCTGAATTCCGATTATCAATTGAAAAAGGCTGTTAAAAGTAAAAGCGCAGTTAAAGTACGGAAGCCTAAAAAGCCTTCTCTGCTTGGTAAGCTAAGAAAATATGAGAAAATTATTCAAGAAGGATTAAGACAATAAAAAAATTCGCCAATGGAGAATTGGGAAGGAAATTATATGTTAAAAAAGAACTTTGATGAAAAACAAACTTTAAATAATATATTTATTGGCGGTGATGGAAATGGACATAAAATTTTAATTTTAAAGATGAATAATAAAGAATTAAAAGAATATATAAGATTTTGTAAATTAAACAGCCACGATATTAATTTTATCAATAAAAGTAATAATGTTGTAGCATGTTATGAGGAAATATATTTAACCTTTATCAACATAAAGCCTTCTCTGCTTGTTAAGCTAAGAAAATACAATAAATTATTCAAGAAGGATTAAGACAATAAAAAAATTCGCCAACGGCGAATTAGAAAGGACGAACAATGAATATTTTTCAGGAAATAAAAGAAAGGCTGTCGTTAAAAGAAATAGTCCGTGCTTATGGAATAGAGCTGAATCGAAGCGATATGTGTATATGTCCGTTTCATGCTGAAAAAACGGCAAGTATGAAAATATACGATAAAGGCTTCAGGTGCTATGGCTGCGGCGAGGGAGGAGATACTATTGAATTTGTACGTAAGTACTTCAATCTGAATAACACACTTGAAGCGGCTCATAAAATAAATGAAGATTTCAGTCTTGGAATTCAGACGGATAAACGGCCTACAAAATCAGAGGTCAGGTCGGCTCAATCAGTCGTTCAGAAAAGAATAGAATTTGAACAGAAGGACAAGCAGGCGTTTCAGATTTTTTCAGAGTATTTCAGCGTACTTCGAGATTACAGCAAATTAGCGCCTAAAACGGAATATGAAGTACCAGATAAGCGCTTTATAGAATATCTTCAAAATTTTGAACAGATTGATTATACTCTGAACCGTCAGATTGAGCTTATGCATAATCCGATAAACGAACGTATGGAATTTCTGAACGATAATCAAGATTACATAGTTAAAATAGCCGAACGGCTGCTTGAAATACGAAAAGATAGAGATACGGAAAAAACGCAGACAATTAAAAATAACCCTGATCAGGTAAGGAATGATAACGCAGTAAAACCAAATTATAAGATAATCGGAAATACGCCATATAAAAGTATTCAGGATAAGGCGTATCTTAAATACGGCAGCGCATTTTCAAAACAGATAGAAAACTCACTCAATGCTGCAGGGATAAAGTTTTCCGGAAAGATGTGCGGCAAGCTTACTACTTTTACAGTAAACAGACAAGATTTGAATACGGTCAGAGCTATTGCCGCTAAGGAAGCTGAAAGATTTACAGGAATTAATAAGCCGCAGATAATACCTGCGCAAAAACAAAAGACCGCCGGTATTAAACGGCAGCCTCAAAGTAATGAAATGATACTATAAATTAATCCTTATAATGTCCTTTGCATGAAGCTATGATTATTGCTCCATTGTGTTCCTTATAAACAATACGATCGCAGTCGTTGATTCGTCTGCTCCACCAGCTTTGAAGATTTCCTTTAAGAGGTTCGGGCTTTCCAATGCCTTCATATGAATTACGCTGAATGTCTTTGATAAGCTCGTTTATCTTTTTAAGCGTTTTCTTGTCTTGTGACTGCCAATAACAATATTCATTCCATGCACGTTCTTCCCATAGTAATTTCATATATCAGTCCTCTGTTAAATCGTGTTCCTGAAGCTTTGATTTTCCGGATTCAATATCTGAAATAACAGAATTAAGATATCGTATATTACTTTCAGAATAAAATGGATCAGCAGTTATTTCAAAAGGTATTCTCTTTTCCCTGCTTACTTTTGTTGCAAACATAGTAAATGCCGCCGTCATAGTAATACCCATTTCTTTGCAGGTTTGTTCCATATTCTTTTTCAATTCTTCATCCATACGAAAATTCACCATAGCCTGTGCCATAGTTATCAGCTCCTTTCATTTATATTATAGCACTTTGTAAAGCTAATGTCAACTACTTGCTTTACAAATTCGCAATGTTATTTTATGCTTATTCAATTAAATTATTAACGGAGGTTTCAAATGAAAAAATTATTTATACTGTCGTCAGCAATCTTTATAAGCTGCGCCGTATTGCTCGGATGTACTGAAAAGGTCAAGGAAAAGCCGGAAACGGATATTGTAACTGAACCGGAAGATTTAAGCTATGCTAAAACTCCGGAGGAAATGGCGATACGTATTACCGAATCAATAGCAGGATTTGACGAACAGGCATATATTAAATATTTTCCGGATTTTTATGAAAGAAATTCATTTAATACAATAAAAAATTCCTTTTATATGCACTGCCGTTCTGAAAGCCTTGATTATGAAAATAAACGTTCCATAGACGATTTTAACGTGTATATATACACAGACAGGAGAAATGAAGACGGATTTGTATCTGCACTGTCTTTTTTAAAAGACAGTGATATTATAAAGCTGCATATTAAAATGCAGTATGACATCGAAAAAAACGGATATTATGTTACCGACGTTTTTTCAAGCGGTCCTGAGGACCCCGGAACTCCTGAAGATATTATCATAGAACAGGGCGGCAAGCTTATAAATACAAACGATTATTGAAAAAGGAGAAGCTATGAATATAAGCACAGTAAAAAACATTCTTAATAATGAAAAAAAGAAACTGAATACGGACGTTTCAGAATGGCTTTCATTTCTGGAGGTTTCAGCATATCACTATAAGCATTCGGTAGACGATCAGGTTATGATACACGCCTTTAATCCATCTGCAAAGGCCTGCGCCGATATTATGGTATGGACTAATCTGAGAAGAAATACCGTATCAGGAAACAGTATTCCGATTTTAAAAAACGGTAATATTGTTTATCTTTACGACATCGCTCAGACGGAATCCAGGGAGGACGGAAGTTCCGTTAATCCTTGGATATGGTCGGTAGAGGATAAGACCTTAAACGCAAGCTATGAAGGTGCGGTTAGTAAAAATCTGACAGAAAAGTATAGACTTAAATCAGACAAGCTGCCTGATAAGCTCTACGAGCTTTCGTTTCTTAAAACAGCCCGATATCTAAACGACAGAAAATCCGCTTTTGCATGGCTTACGGCTGAATCGGCCGCATACTGCGTTATGCACAGGTGCTGTCCCGACGAGGTTTACCCTTCCCTAAAGAATCTTTCTCATTTGGATAAATTTGATTTTGAGAAAATCGCGGAAGCGGTATGCGGCGTCAGCTCGGAAATTTTATCGGAAATAGAAGCTATAGCCAAATCAGAAAGAGTAAAAAAATATGAAAGTATAAGGAGTAAAAATAATGACAAAGCATTTCAGAGAAAAGAAAATAATCAACGGAATGAATCACACGCTAAGCGTACAGACGGGAGAATGGATTCCGGAAATAAAGTACGAAAACGGATTGACTTGGATACTGGACGAACGCTCGGAAACAATGACGTATTACGCTCTGGCGGCGGGCAAATTGAAGCCGTCGGAGATAACAAGGGAAATGAAAGACAAGATTTTCAGGCAGGCGGACGAAGCGAGCATGAAAACGAAGGAACGGCTGGAGAAATACGGAATGACGGAAACGGAATTCAGTCTAATACCGCCGGAGGAGGCTCACAGATATTACAAAACGGAACAGGGCTTTTGGAAGGAAATTCAGGAAGAGGAAGTACCGGAGAATCTTCACGGGAAATATATAACGCTGCGCCGGAATTATCTGATGAATCATCTTCCGGAGACGTATCTAAAATTGAAAGAAAGCGGACGTCTGAATTATCATCTGACGGAAATAAATCAGAGAGCGCACGAACTGATGGAGATGATAACAGAGCAGCTGAAAGAAAACAATCAGGAATACCAGCAGGCGGAGGAACAGGCGGACTTCCTAAAAATGGTACGGCTGACGGAAACATACGGAAAAATAGCGGAGGAAACGATACTAAAGGAGATAATTTACAGCGAGTAAATAGTTCTGATATTATAGGAAATACAGTTTACAGATATATAAAGCAAAAGACATATCATAAATACGATACGGAAACCGCAAAGAAAATAGCGTCGGAGCTTGAAAATAACGGAGTTAAATTTTCAGGTAAAATCAACGGTGAAAGTACTACTCTGACTATTTCTAAATTTGACTTAGATAAATTCAAGGAGATCGAGGACAAGGTTGCCAACGGCGAATCCGAGAAGCTTCAAAAAGAATTTCTAAAGGATAATGAAAATAATCAATCCATGAGCATTCAGGAACCTGAAAAGGCTTTGCCCGGAGAGCCGATAGTAACCGTCAGATTTTCAGAACATCCCGAGCTTAGCGAAGGAATGAAATTCCCTATTTCACAGGCTGACAGACTATTGGCCGAGCTTGATAAAAAGCAGCGGTCCGACCATGAATTATATGAAAACTCCGGCTGGTATCATAAAACGGATTTTACTGTAGAATACAGTATAAACGGCGAAAAAAACACATTTGAGGGAAGATACGATATCGGCGACGGAGACGGCTCTCTGACAGAACATATCAAATCATATGCGCAATATATGCTGAAGGACGATATTATTAAAAGCTTCAGTTCCGATGAAAAAGAGCTTGATGAAAACAAGAGAAATTATAAATATATTCTGAATGAATTAATACCGCTCTTTGAAGACTTTACCGAAAAGAGCAAATATAAGTATACCCCTTTAATAACGGAAGATAACTATGATACTGACAGAGCCGACGTTAATACGTTCAGAAATAAAGGTAAAACCGTCAGGTCTGTAGATATTCCGGTTAAGGCGTCCGACGAGCTGCGAAGAAGATTTGAGCTTTACGGTCTTAAACCGTCGGACGAACAGACAGAAATAAGCTTTTCTACTTATGGCGATGATTGGAACAGATTTGAAATAAAGGATAAATACGGCAACAGATGGGTTTATGTTAACGCACAGGATATACTTTCTCCTGAAGAGCTTGAAACAATGAATGCAGTTGTTTCCGGCTTTTATAATGATAAAATTCAGGAACGCTCTGAAATAGACGATATGCTGGAATTTGCCCAAAGAGATTATTATGATTCACAGTATTCAGGAAAAGATTTGTATGTTTACGGTGCAGAGCCGCAAATGGAGCAGATGTCGCTGTTCGGTGAGAAAGAAGCGACAGAACAGGTTTCTGTAAAAAGCAGTCGGGAAAAAGCAATAACTGCCGTTTTAATGTATGGCAGCGGCTTTGCAGACGGTAAATTCCGTATAGCGGATTATGCCGATAAAAACCATTCTATAAATGATTTTGCCGAAATGCTGAAAAAAGAATACGGTATCGGCGGTCACAGCGGCGACGATGTAAATTATTCATGGACGAGCCACGACGGAAAAGGTATACAGATTACACTGCCGCGTACTAATGAATCCGAGGAGGGCGAAAAAGTAACCGTTTCATGGAAAGAAGCGGCAAAGCGTATTTCAAAGCTGTGCGAACAGGGAGAATATATAACCGAGGAACTTGCAGACCGCAGAGGGGCTATTATGAATATGGACGCTTTGGGGTATGAACCCGCACAGGTTGACGGATTTTCTGATGATTTTCTCATGTGGAAGCCGAAGAATGAGAATGAGGAAGAAATTGGACTTGACGGTTGGGACGCTGTAAGAGATTTTACACATGATGTTCAAACGCTGATGAATGATTACACGGTACAGCAGTTGCGGGACAGGGCAAACGGAGATTACAGCGTGATTGAATATGGTTCGTTTGGGGACGGGGAAGTTGAAACGGCAATTAACAACCACCCGCAGAATATCTATCGTATTTACCAACTGAAGAGCGATGAAAAATATCATGGAATACGGTTTGAGGACAGAGCGACGCTTCAGAAATCAGGTATTCAGCTTGGAATTAATGATTATAACTTTGTTTATGAGGGTAATTTTAATGATGTCGAAGGAGATTCATTTGACGATAAACTGAATACTCTGTATGACCGTTTCAATTTCGAACAGCCGGAGGATTTTAAGGGCAGATCGCTTTCAGTAAGCGACGTTATTACCGTTAAAAACGGCAAAAATGAAAGCGCATATTATGTTGATACTTTTGGATTTACCGATATTCCTGAATTTTTCAACAAGTTTAATGAAAACAGTAAAACTGAAAACATAAAAGCGCAGAATTATCATATTAACAACGATCTTGAAATCGGCGGCGCAAAAGCAAAATTTAAGGCTAACATAGCGGCAATTGAAACATTGCAGAAAATTGAAATTGAAAATCGTTATGCAGCTCCTGAAGAACAAGAAATCATGTCCCGGTATACGGGCTGGGGCGGTCTTTCCGAAGCCTTTGACAGCTCCAAAGAAAAGTGGACCGAGGAATATAATCGGCTTAAAGAGCTGCTTACAGAAGAAGAATATAAGTCGGCTAAGGCTTCTGTTCTCGATTCCTTCTATACTCCTCCGTATATAATTGAATCCATATATTCCGCATTAAAGAACATGGGCTTCGATGGCGGAAATATCCTTGAGCCTGCGCTGGGAACAGGAAATTTTTTAGGAAAAATGCCTGAATCAACGTATAAGGAATCACGTATTTACGGTACTGAAATTGACAGTATATCAGGTCGGATTGCAAAGCGGCTTTATCCTGACGCGGATATATCAATAACCGGGTTTGAAAAGAAAGACTTTCCGGACAGCTTCTTTGATATTGCCGTGGGAAACGTGCCGTTCGGCGGCTTTAAAGTACCCGACCGAAGATACGATAAATACAATTTTGCAGTGCATGATTATTTCTTTGCCAAAACTCTCGATAAGGTACGTCCCGGAGGAATCGTTGCGTTTATTACTTCAAAAGGTACGCTGGATAAGGCAAATCCGTCGGTAAGAAAATATATATCGCAAAGGGCGGAGCTTTTAGGCGCAGTCAGACTTCCGAACACCGCTTTCAAGTCTTATGCCGGAACGGAGGTTACTTCCGATATAATATTTTTACAGAAACGCGAAAGAATGATAGATATTGCTCCCGAATGGGTATACACCGAAGCGGACGGCAATGGTTTTGCCTGCAATCGTTACTTCATAGATAATCCCGATATGATATTGGGAAAAACCGTTGAGGGCAACAAGCTTTACGGAAAAGGTACTATGGTAATTCCGTTTGAAAACTCCGATCTGAAGGAACAACTGCAAAAAGCCGTTCTAAAAATAAAGGGAGAATACGGTAAAGAGAGCGCCGTTATAGCCGACGTAAGCAATACTAAAAAATCCGCTTTCGTTCCGGAGGTACTACCGGCCGATCCCGGCGTCAAGAACTTTACATATACTGAAATCAACGGTAAAATATTCTACCGTGAAAATTCTATTATGACTGAAATCTCATTTAAGGGAAAAAAGCTTGAACGTATAAAGGGTATGACCGCAATAAATAAATGCGTAAGAGAACTGCTTGATATGCAGCTTTCCGGATATTCTGATGAAGCTGTAAAGGAGAAGCAGACAGAGCTTAACAGTATTTATTCCTCTTTTACAAAGAAGTACGGCTTGCTGAATTCTCAGGTAAATAAAAGCGCTTTTAAAGAGGACGTTTCGCTTCCTTTGCTTATTGCTCTTGAAAAAGTCAAAGACGGAAAGCTCGTGCAGAAAGCCGACATTTTTACCAAACGCACTATAAGACCTCAGATAAGTATAACTCATGTTGATACAGCGGCCGAGGCTCTCGCAGTTTCCATATCGGAAAAAGCCTGCGTCGATCTTGGCTTTATGGCTTCGCTTATGGGCGGTTCTGAAAAGACTGAACAGATAAAAGCAGACCTGAAGGGCGTTATATACAAAAATCCTGAAAAGGGCGGCGATGAACTGTCCGGATGGGAAACGGCAGCCGAATATTTATCGGGAAATATACGGGAAAAGCTTACCGCCGCTGAGAAAGCGGCGGCAGACAATCATATATATAAGGAAAACGTTCAGGCTCTTGAATCCGTTATACCGGAACGTATCGAAGCCGGAGACATAAGGGTTAAGCTGGGCGCGCCTTGGATTGATGAAAAATACATAACGCAGTTTATTTATGAAGTTCTTGATACTCCGGTTAATTTGCAGGTCAATAATGGCGGTCTCTGTATAGACGTTCAGCATTCAAATAAAACCGCTTCATGGGTTATCACAAACAAAAGCCTTGACAGCGGTAACATAAAAGCGACCGTAACTTACGGAACGGCTCGTAAAAACGCATATGAAATAGCAGAGGATTCGCTGAATCAGAGAGATACGACAGTAAACGATCCAAAATTTGATGACGACGGTAAAATCCATTATGTATTAAATCACAAGGAAACGGTTCTCGCACGCCAAAAGCAGGAAGCTATTAACAATGCATTTCGTGAATGGATATTCCGCGACCGTGAACGACGTGAATTTCTTGTAGAAAAATACAACGTTCAGTTTAACTGCATACGTCCGAGAGAATACGACGGTTCTCATCTTACCTTTGCGGGAATGAATCCTGAAAAAGAACTGAGACCTCATCAGAAAAACGCTGTAGCCCGCGCGATTTACGGCGGAAACACGCTGTTTGCACACGAAGTAGGCGCCGGAAAAACCTATGAAATGATAGCGACCGCTATGGAGGGCAAACGTCTCGGACTTTGCAGTAAATCGCTGATTGCAGTACCTAATCATCTAACCGAACAGTTTGCTAATGATTTTATAGAGCTTTATCCCAATGCAAATATTCTTGTTGCAGGCGAAAAGGATTTCAGAAAAGAAAACCGTCGAAAGCTTTGCGCTAAAATTTCAACCGGAGATTTCGACGCGGTTATTATCGGTCATTCTCAGCTTATAAAGGTAGGAGTATCTCCGGAGCGTGAACAGGAATTTATAAAACAGCAGATTGAAGAGGTTACGGATGATATTGCTGAAATCAAAAGGCAAAACGGCGAACATTTTACTATTAAGGAAATGGAAAAAACTAAAAAAGACATGGAAACACGCCTGAAACAGCTTTCAGACCGTATAGTAAAGGACGACGTCATTACCTTTGAGCAGCTGGGAGTTGACAAGCTTTTTATAGATGAAGCGGATATGTTTAAAAATCTCGGACTGTCTACTAAAATGAGAAACATAAGCGGAGTATCTGCAAATACCAAGGTACAGAAAACTCAGGATTTATACATGAAGTGTCAGTATATAGACGAGCTGACCGGAGGAAAAGGAATCGTCTTTGCTACAGGCACGCCTGTGTCAAACAGCATATCGGAGATATTTACAATGCAGAGATATTTACAGGCGGATCTACTGAGAAAAAATAATCTCGCTCATTTTGACGCATGGGCCGCAAGCTTTGCGGAAAAGGTCACAAAGCTTGAATTTGCTCCTGAAGGCACGGGCTTCAGGCAGAAAACAAGGCTTGCAAGATTCTATAACCTGCCTGAGCTTATGACTATGTTCAAGGAATGCGCAGATATTAAAACGGCCGACGATATTGATCTCCCCACTCCTGAATGTGAAGTTCATAATGTTTCAGTTGATCCAACTGAAACGCAGAAGAATCTTGTAAAGTCGCTTGGAAAACGTGCGGAAATAATTCACAATAAGGCTGTAACGCCCGATGTTGATAACATGCTTCTGGTTACTATGGACGGGCGCAAGATTGGTCTTGATCAAAGGCTTATAAATCCCCTGCTTCCAGACGAAGCGGGTACTAAGGTAAACGCTTGTATCGACAACGTTTTCAGAATATGGAACGAAACCTCGGAAAACAGAAGTACTCAGCTTATTTTCTGTGATTTCGGCGTTCCTACGGTTCAGAAAAAGGTTAAGGATAAGGACGGCAACGCTATCACAGAAAGTGAAGAAGATTTCTCAAAATTCAATATCTATGACGATATACGTTCCAAGCTGATTAATAAGGGCGTACCTCAGGAAGAAATAGCGTTTATTCATTCGGCCAAAACAAAGGAGGCAAAGGAAAAGCTTTTTGAAAAGGTTCGTAACGGGGACGTTCGGATTATGATCGGTTCTACTTCAAAAATGGGGGCAGGCACGAACGTGCAGAACAAGCTGATTGCTTCCCATGATTTAGACTGTCCTTGGAAACCCCGTGATATGGAGCAGCGCCGCGGGCGTATGGTAAGACAAGGAAACGAAAATAAAAAGGTGCAGCTCTTCAGATATGTAACTAAGGACACCTTTGACGCATATTTATTCCAGACGCTTGAGAATAAGCAGCGGTTTATCTCACAGATCATGACTTCAAAAACCCCGGCAAGAAACTGCGACGATATTGACGAATCAACGCTCAGTTACGCGGAGGTAAAAGCCCTTTGCATTGCAAATCCTCATATCAAAGAAAAAATGGAACTCGATATAGAGATTTCAAAGCTTCAGATGATAAAGTCTGAATTTATGAATATACATTACAGGCTTGAGGACGCCGTTCATGTAAAGCTTCCTCAAGAGCTTGCAAATGAAATTTCAGAGCTTAAGAATATAGAGGCGGACAGAAAAGCGTTAGCGGATTATCCAATCGAACACGACAGCGAAGGACATGAAGTTTTCAGCCCTATGACTGTAAACGGAAGAACGTTTACAGACAGAAAGGAAGCCGGAACAGCCTTGATTAAAGCTGCAATACAATCGGCAATAGGAAACAAAAACAATGCTGTTACCATAGGCGAATACAAGGGCTTTAAGCTTGATGTATATACCGACAGCGCTGGAAAAGTTAATCTTTATATAAAGGGAAAATCAAGCGTCAGTATTATAATGAGCGAAAGCGAAGGAGGAAATATAACGAAAATCAATAACGCGCTGAATAATATTGAGGATAGAATAGTCCGCTGTAAGGACAGAATTGAAGCCCTTAAAAGGCAGATAGAGAATTCAAAAACCGAGCTTACGAAACCGTTCCCGCAGGAACAGGAATTGAAGGACAAGCTTGAACGTCAAACTGAGCTTGCATTGCTTTTAAACCTTGACAATACTGAAAAACAGCAGGAACAAACAAAACAAAGAGCTTCAAACAATCGTGAAAACGATATGGAAATCTGATATGCTGTACGCCGGTTCGCCATTGGCGAATTGGCGTGTAATCTTTACAAAATTGGTTTATTATGGTAGAATGGAGGTAATTATGATTAGCGATATAGCTTTATTAGAAATTTATAATCAATATAACAATACAGCAAGAAAAAATGATTATGTTATTCTGCCGTTCAATAAATTTCCTGTTATTGATAACAGATTACGTGAATTTGAGTGGTATGCATTCAGGCTGGAAACATTAATATCTGCCGATATGGTATTTGTAAATTATTCAGATAGAGCTGTTATATTAAAAAGAAGTACAAATACAATGAATGCTAAATGGACGATAGAAATCCCATATGGAAAAAGAAACTATTATATTGAATTGATATACAGATTAAACAGAGCGGTAACTATTGACGGAGCGGTTACGCTGTTTGTTTCAAATAATCCATATGATTTATGCGCATATATTTGTCTTGAGGACGTACCGGAAAATTCAGATAAAATAAATGAAATTATAACAAAATCTAAGGTAAAAATAGTTTCTGAAAAAGGTATTGATGAATTTTTTAACGATATCAGAACCGGAAGAAGATTTAATGTAAAGTATATACCTGCAAATATTGACAAGCGGCATATAGAATTGATATTCAAGAATACTTTTTTGTTTTCTGAAGAAAGTGCATTAAAAGAATTGGGTTATAATTCTTCTGTAAACTATAAACGAAAAAAATTGTTTGTATCGTATAGTCATGCTAATAAAAAAATAGTTTATTCTATAACTGATAAGCTTGAAAACTACGGTATAAACCTATGGATTGACAAAAAAAGTATAGAATTTGGCGACAATATAACTCGTTCTATATGCTCCGGCATTAATGAAAGTGATTTGGCAATTTTATTTTTAAGTAAGGAAATTATTGATTCAAACTTTTCACAGTTTGAATTAGAAAATATCATATCAAATATGATAAAAAAGTCAATGGGATGGTTTATAGTTAAACTTGACGATGTTAATGTAGAAGAAATTATGCCTACATTGGGCAATTACCTTTATTATGATTTTAATGAAAATAACGACATTGAAATGTTAACTGAAACTATAATCGAAAGGATAAATAGTTTGTGATAATTCGCCATTGGCGAATTGGCGTGTAATCTTTACAAAATTGGTTTATTATGGTAGAATGGAGGTAAAAGAGTTGGAAAGTTATCTTTTAATAAATTTATTAGGTAATTACATTTATTCAACATTTTTTGCAATATTTATATATGGGAAAGATTATATTGTTATGCCGTGGTGGGGTAATTTAATTGCATATATTGTACCATCTGTTTTAACTTGTTTAGTAACGCTTTATATAAGTCGAAAATCACAAGTAAATACCAACACAGAAACATTGTTTAAATTGGTTCATCAATTAAAATCGCACAAGAAAAAAATTTCTGAAGATATTGGTAAGACTCCAAACGATAAAACTCTTACCGGTCAGCACAAGGATCTATAGGAATTATTGAAGAAAGAAATAAACACAGTTGAAAGGCGTTATACAGAAGAAGAAAATAGGATACGCGCTTTTAATTCGCAGCAGCATGATATGCTGCAAACAATTACACAATTCCGTCTGTTTATGGATAGCTGGACCCGCATTTCTGAAGATAACAATAAACTTAATCTACGTATAAATCAATTAGAACAGAAAATAGCAGAACAGACTAAAGAAAACGAAAAGCTGAAAAATCATATTTCAGCTTTAGAAAATGAAAATAGAAAACTCAAAAGTAAGATTCAATATATATCCTATCCTCAAAATCATCGTTCCGGCGATGATGACAGAGAATTATAACGGTACTTGACATTCCGTTTTAGTAATGGTATAATGTAATTGAAAAAAGGTGACTGCGATAAGCGGTTTCTCCAAAATCATTGGAATAAAGAAATACCGCGACTTTGGATGAGGGGCGGTATTTCTTTTTATTTAAAAGAAATTATTTCTTGTTATCGTGAAATATCACATAACAAAGAGAGATAGTGCTGATTAAAATACTAACGAACATAAAAAGTCCTTCGTATGTAACCATAGCTATCACCTCCCTTGTCGGGAGAAACCGCCTACCGTTTTATGCAATCACCTTAATGGTAATTATATCATAAACGGTATATATTTGTCAATTGAAGTCTTTTCTTTTGAAAGACTTCTTTTTTTATTCAGGTATTTTCATTAAAGAAATATTCAAGAGCCTTTTCAATAACTTCTATGATTTCAGTTTCATCTGTTTCTTCTTTAAAATATCTCGAATAAATTTCAGGATTGATTTTTATAGCTCTTTTCTTAGGTTTATCGCTAAACAGTCTTATAACCTCGTTTCGGCTGATCTCCGGATTATCCTGAAACGCTTTTCTCAGCAGCGCAGCGCGTTTTGTATCAATCTTCATAAACATTTTCTTATCATTGCTCGTATCCTTGCAAATGTTAAAAATCAATTCCTGACCGTTCTCAGGTATATACGACAGTTCGACAGCCGCTCTGACTGCAAGCTGCTTGGAATCAACCCAAGGCTTAAGCTGAGGTATAAGCTTATTGATTCTGATTAGACGGGCGACGCTGTCCTTGCTCAGACCGTATTCCTCTCCGGCGGCTGCAAGCTTGCTTTTACCGGATACGCCGTTTTCCATTGCTGTAAGCTCATCGGCGATAGCGTTTCTTTTTTCCGATGTAAACAGCTCTGAATGATAAGCGGCTATCACCGCCGCCTGTTCTGAAATTCTTATATCTCCGAAACCTCTTTGAAGCAGATTAGTAAAGGCGATATATACTTTTGCTTCCTCTTCGGAAAGATTTTCTTTAATGATTGCCGGAATCGTTTCTTTTCCCGCGTCTCTGCTGCAGCGGCAGCGGTTGTTTCCCGCAAGTATTTCATATTTTCCGAATTCACGAGGATCGGGTCTTACAATAACAGGCTGCATAACGCCGTGCTTTCTGATACTTTCAGTCATATCGCTTCGTTTTTCATCATCATACATAGTAAACTGGTGGTTATACGTATGATTGAGCATGTCAAGCGGTATTTCCTTTATCTGATTCTCCTGCGACATCATTGTTCCTATATCAAAGGTTGCAAGCATTATCAACATCTCCTTAATACTTCTTCGGCAAGAGCCTTATATTCTTCACCAAGCTTTGTCTTGTTCAGGCACAGACTTTTATTTTTCTCCGAGCTGTTGGCGGCTTCAACGGATTTATGAATAACAGTATCAAACAGAAGTCCGTTATATTTTTCGTGAAGGGATTCAGAAGTGCTTCTGCTCATGTTGGTATTATCGAACATGGTAGCAAGTACTCCGCAGTATTTCAGATCCTTGTTTATTGTTTCTCTTACCTGATCGCAGATGTTTGTCAGACTTGCAAGTCCTTCAAAGGCAAATTTTTGGGTTTGTACCGGAATTATAACGTTATTAGACGCGGTCAGAGCGTTAATCAGAAGTATTCCCAGCGAGGGCAAGCAGTCGATTAAAACATAATCATAATCATTTAAATTGTCGGCTGTAAGAATCCTTTTCAGAACAGTTTCCCTTGAAAGAGCGTTCATCAGATACGCTTCAGCGTTGGCAAGATTAATATCTGAAGGAATGTAGCTGATTTTATTCTGCTCTGAAGCTCTTACACATTCTGAAAATTCCTCCGGTGTAATCTTCATATTGTTAGCAATACTTAATATCATATTACTTATTGTAGGCTTGCCGTCTCCGTCAAATCCAAGATAACTGGACAGATTAGCTTGTGGATCAAGGTCTATCAGAAGTACTTTTAATCCGTTCATAGCAAGAGCAGTGCCCAAATTCAATGTAGTAGTGGTTTTACCTACTCCTCCCTTTTGATTAGCTATTGATATAATTTTACACATGATTTTTATCTCCTTTATTTTATTGATTTTGAGTTCGCCATTGGCGAATTGTGTTTTTGTTTTTTACTGTATCTATATTATAGCATACTTATGCAAGTATTGTCAATACAAATAGTACACAAAGATAAGCAATATTATTTGTGTACTTTGCCACTTGTGTAAGTATGTTTCTTAGTATATAATTATAAAAAGTCAATTTATGGGGGAATAATAATGGGCGGAAAAACTTCAACAGCAAGTAAAAATAAATATAATGCAAAAGCTTATGACAGATTAAATGTAGTTGTTAAAAAAGGTATGAAACCGCTGATACAACAGCTTGCAAAACAGAAGGGAATGTCGGTAAATTCCTTAATATCTTACGCCTTGGAAAAGGTTGCTGAAGAAGAACGTTTTGATTTAACGTTACCTGATTAATAACTATTTTCCAGAAATATAGCCTTGCCTGATGGCAAGGCTTTTTTACTTTTTTATTCCTTGATCTTCTAACATTTGGGACATTCTTTCATCTATTCTTGCCTTGTTTT
>ERZ827186.511-NODE-511-length-45210-cov-4.624493_pt1 | contig 45210 bp, 43 predicted proteins | sample MGYA00519918_ERZ827186 | MGnify/ENA primary metagenome ERZ827186 (study PRJEB31778, sample SAMEA3449275) | human gut metagenome | biome: human gut; feature: human-associated habitat; material: faeces | place: United Kingdom | collected 2010/2012 ...
GTTCCCCCGAGGAGAAACCCGTCGGTGCGGGTTCCTCGGCGAGAGGCTTGAGCCACGGGGGCTCAAGCGGGTCGCGCGAAGCTCCGCCCTTTCAGGACGGTGTAGTTCACTTGGCAACCGCTTTCGTTAACGAGGGATTCTTCTTAGAAACCTCAACTAAGCGACGGAATGTTTCAGCTGAAAGCATCACGTGCTTGAGTACGGCAGCTCGAGTCTTTTCATTGATGCGGCTCGGATCCTTAGCGTGCAGAATTTCAAGGAAAAGGTCCGACAGCTCCCCTTTGACCGTATCCGGTTTAATGGCTTTGGCAATCAACTTGCGTTTGGCTTCTTCGTACTCATTGAGTTCGTCGTCACTTAAACGCTTGAAGATTTTATCTGCCATGACTTCTTCGCCGTGGTAATTCATTTGAAAAAGCGTTTTTTTCAATAATTTTTCGTTTTCCAAATATTCCGGGCAATTGTCCAATGTGACCCGAATGGCCACAGCCTGCAAAAGCGCGCTCCACAAAGCCTTAAACATAATGAAGGGCCCGGGATTTAAGAAATCAAACAGGGGAAGCTTGGCTTTTGAAATGCGGGCAGCTTCACGGGCTGTGAAGCGAACCAGGTCGCGGATGCTGCCTCCGAACGTATAACCTAAGTCTTCTGCAAATTGGTTGGTGACGATTTTGCTCATTTTTAACCTAATGAAATTAATGTTTACTGTCGACCGGATCGAATGTCAATTGAATCGTCTTCGGGGGATTGCCCGTCGGATGATTCGGGAACGGATCACAAGCCTGGATGGCGCGCTCAACCGCTCGGTCAAATGCGGGTAAGCCGCTCGGGCGAATCAGGCGCGGTGCGCCGGCTTGTCGTCCGTCATTGAGAAGGTGCACTTCATAGACCGCCTTATATTGACCGGGTTTCATGTTGGGGGAAACCGCAAAGGCAATATTGGGGCGGATGCAGGCGATGATACGGGAGCTGTAAAGGGCCGATTGCGGTCCTCCGGCCTGTACCGTGACACCGGCAGCATTTTGCTGTGAAGACGCTTGCAACTCTTTTAATTGTTCGTTACGCATCTGTTGAGCCAGGCGTTTGGCCTGTTCGCGACGGCGCTGCTGAGCCTCTTCTTGGCGTTTCTTCTCTTCAGCTTTACGCTTTTCTTCTTCAATGCGCTTTTGCTCTTCTAAACGCTTTTGTTCTTCCAGGCGTTTTTGTTCCTCGAGTCGCTTTTGCTCCTCAAGCTTACGCTGCTCTTCAAGTTTTCTTTGTTCTTCTAATTTTTTCTGCTCTTCGAGCTTTTTCTTTTCTTCTTCCTGTTGACGAATGACATTTTCGTCAGGCACTTGCTTGGCAGCCTCTTCTACTTTCGCAGGAGGAGGTTCTTCGGGTTGGGCCTGAGGTTCGGGCTCGGGTTCAGGTTCCGGTTCCGGCTCCGGCTCCGGTTCAGGCTCGGGTTCTTCTTTGACCGGTTGGGGTTTCTCAAGCTCTTTAGGAGGTGTGACGGGAGTGGTCGCACTCATCTGAGAGGGAGACCAGAGCTCTGCGTAAACCACCTCAGTGCTTTCCGTGTTCCATTGAAAGACAAAGAAAAGCCCTACGAAGAGAATCGCATGCATGAACAAAGCAAGCACAAAAGGCAAGCCCCAACCGTTGGGCTCGCGCTCTTGTTGCGGGCGGCTGTCTTGAGCTTGGGTTTGAGAAACCGCCGGTTTGTTCTTTTTCTTAAGAGGATTCACGGCTTACTTTTCAACTTTCAATGACAGACCCACGCGGGCAATGTCGGCTGCTTGAAGCTGCTTCATAACATTGACCACCTGTTCATACTGCACCACTTTATCGGCGGCAATGACAACAGGAATGTCAGCATTGCCTTCCTGGGCTTTTTTCACGGTAGCAATTAACCCCGGCATGTCTACGGCCAGAAGTTCTTTGCCTTTTCTCACAGACATGGCGCCGGTCGGGTGAACGATCACTTCGACGATGGCTTCTGGCGCTTTTTCAGCTTTTTTCACGCTCGGCAAATTCACCAGTGACGGGTTCACAAACGGAGCGGCCACCATCAAAATGACCACGAGCACGAGCATCACGTCGATATAGGGAACGACGTTAATTTCGGCCATCAGACGGCGAGAGGAGCGGCGTGATGAACGCAAACCTTCCATGATCAGCCTCTTTGACGCTGAAGGATGTTTTGGAACTCTTCAGCAAAACTTTCATAACGGTTTGATAAGCGTTCCACATCATTGGCAAAACGGTTATAGGCCGCTACAGCCGGAATGGCGGCAAACAAGCCGATAGCGGTGGCAACAAGTGCTTCAGCGATACCGGGAGCCACGGTCGCAAGGGAGGCATTATCAAGCGCAGACAGACCTGTAAAGGCATTCATGATGCCCCAAACGGTGCCGAACAAACCGATGTACGGCGAGACTGAACCGATGGAAGCCAAGGTCGGTAAGCCGCTCTCAAGGTTATCCATTTCACGCTGATAAGTAGCTCGCATGGCGCGGCGCACACCGTCCAATGCTTCGGCTGAACCTCGGGTGGAGAGTTTCAAAAATTCGGTCATGCCGGAGGCAAAAATTCTTTCCTGAGTGCCCGAATGTTCCCGGTGATTTTGAGCATGCTCATAGAGTTTATTGAGCTCGGCCCCGCTCCAGAAGCGGCTTTCAAAGTCTTCACTTAAACGTTTGGCTTGTTTGAGTTGGAAGAATTTTTGGAAAATTCGAGTCCAACTGACCAAAGACAGGATAATCAAAATGGCCAAAACAGCCTGCACCACCACGCTGGCGTGTGTGAGCAGGGACAGAATTGACATATCGGCACTGGCGTTCATAAAAATCCTTTTTATTTTGATTGCGGGCAATCAACGGTCAACAATTGTTCAATAGTGTCAAAAATGGGCGAAGGAATCGCCGTGGGCAAACCCTTGGTCGGATCAATGCAAACAACTCTCACTTGCGCTGCAGCCATCAAAGTATCACCTTTGAAGGCACGTTGATCGAACACAAAACTGGCTCGCCTTAAAGTGTTCAGTGTCGTGCGGATTTGCAGTTCATCGTCAAGCTTTGCAGGGCGCTTGAACTGTATGGACAAATCCGATACCACAAAAGCACACGTTTTCATTTCCAACAGAGCACGCTGGCTCCAGCCTAAGCTGCGAAGAAACTCTGTGCGTGCCCGTTCGAAAAATTTGAGATAGTTGGCGTGATAAACCACGCCGCCCGCGTCGGTGTCTTCAAAGTAGACACGGGCATCCCATACAAATTCTTTAGAAACAAGGTTAGGCATTATAACAGGTTGTTTTTGTTAAAAAAGTGACGAAGTTTGTCCGGCAGGTCCCGGCATTTCAAAACCGAAATGGCGATACGCCAACATGGTGGCCACACGCCCCCGAGGGGTACGTTGCAAGTGTCCCTGTTGAATTAAGTAAGGTTCCACGACATCTTCGAGCGTTTCTCGGTCTTCACCCACTGCAGCAGCCAAGTTATCAATGCCGACCGGACCGCCGTTGAATTTTTCAATAATCGCCAGAAGAAACTTTCGGTCAATGAGGTCAAAACCGAGGGGATCCACGTCAAGCATCTGAAGGGCTTTATCGGCCACCTCCCGAGTGACAATGCCGTCATACTTGACTTGAGCGTAGTCACGGACTCGGCGAAGAAGACGGTTGGCAATACGAGGGGTGCCGCGGCTGCGGCGGGCTACTTCAAAGGCCCCTTCATCATCAATTTTTACATTTAAAAGTTTGGCGCTTCGTCTGACGATCTTTGCGAGATCTTCGTTGCTGTAGAACTGAAGCTGAGCCACGATACCGAAGCGTGCCCGAAGAGGATTGGTGAGCATCCCCGCACGGGTGGTGGCGCCGATCAGAGTAAACGGTTTCAAATCGAGCTTGATCGAGCGCGCAGCAGGTCCTTCACCGATCATGATGTCAATTTGAAAATCTTCCAGCGCCGGGTAAAGGATTTCTTCAACAACAGGAGATAAACGATGAATTTCGTCGATAAACAACACATCGTTTTCCTGAAGGTTGGTCAAAATGGCGGCTAAGTCTCCGGGGCGCTCCAACACAGGGCCCGATGTTTGGCGAAGATTAACCCCCATTTCATTGGCCACAATGTGAGCAAGTGTCGTTTTACCCAATCCCGGAGGACCGAAAACCAACAAGTGGTCCAACGCTTCGTGGCGGGATTTGGCCGCTTTAATGAAAACAGAGAGCTGCTCACAAGCCTTGGGTTGACCGACGTAGTCAGCCAAACGCACCGGGCGCAGCGCACGATCCACACTTTCTTCGTTCGGAGAAGTCGATTGTGCAGTGACAATTCTTTCGACAGTTTGCATAAACACTCACTCTCACATATTTTGTAAGGCCATTCGAATGCCGTCGGAGACCGAGATGTCTTCAGGCAATTTCTTAACAGCCAGATTAGCTTCCCGTTCACTGTAGCCCAAACCGATCAAGGCATTGATGATATCAGCGGTATTGGAGTTGGCAGCCGAGGGTGTCACACCGGATAAGGTTGCCGTGAGTTTGTCTTTAAGTTCCAGAATCAGGCGCTCGGCTGTTTTTTTACCGATACCGGGCACGCGGGTCAAAAGAGAGGCCTGTTGCAGAGCAACAGCGTTGACCAAATCAGCTACGGACATGCCCGAAAGAATCGACAGAGCCGTACGCGCACCGATTCCCGAGACCTTTAAAAGTTGACGGAAAGTTTCCCGTTCTTCAGCGGTGAGAAAACCGTAGAGCAGTTGTGCATCTTCACGGACAACCATATGCGTGAGAAGCGTGACCTCAGAGCCGAGAGCAGGGAGGTTATAAAAGGTTGACATCGGGACATCGACTTCGTAGCCCACTCCATGCACATCAACGAGAATATGCGGGGGATTGCTTTCAACCAATTGTCCTTTAATACGTCCGATCATTTTATTCTTTCCTAGATAGTCCTAAATGCACTTCCCAAGCTGCGCGGTTCTTGGCGCCCGAATGGCGTCTGGCGTGTCCGGCACTGGTTTTAGGAGCCTTCATCGCCCCCATCATCCTGAAAGATTGGGCCGCACAGACCGCACAGGCCAGGGCATCGGCAGCGTCGGCCTGAATTTTTTCAGGCAGCCCCAGCATATGCGACATCATGGCCTGAACCTGGGCTTTAGTGGCTCTGCCTGTGCCAACTGTCGCCTGCTTGATTTCTGTCGGCGTAAATTCATTGACCAGAAGATCTTCATTAGCGAGCGCAGTTAATGCGGCTCCTCTTGCCTGGCCGAGCAAAAGCGTTGTGTACGGATTCATGTTCACAAACACTTTTTCACACGCAGCAAAACTGGGCGTTGTTTCGCGGGCAATTTTTCCGACTTCGTTAAAAATAAAGCGCAGTCTTTCGGCCAACTCGCCTTTGGGAACGTTGATGACGCCGGCCGTCACAAATTTGAGTTCACTGCCTGTGACGTCAATCACACCGAACCCCGTGTGGTTAAGACCGGGGTCCACGCCCATGATTCGAACCCGATCGCTCACGATCTAGTGCCTGCCGAAATTACCGAAACCGCCCAAGCCCCCTAAGCCGCCTCCGAATTTGCTCAAGCCGCCTAAGGCTCGCATCATTTTACCCAGACCGCCTTTTTGCATCGTACGCATCATGGCTTGGGTTTGTTCAAATTGCTTGAGTAACTTGTTGACTTCCTGCACCGGAACGCCGGCACCGGCGGCAATGCGCCGCTTGCGGCTTGCCTTGATGATGTCCGGATGCGTGCGTTCAAAAGGTGTCATCGAATTGATGATGCCCTCAGTGCGGGCAATGGCTTTTTGAGCGTCTTCGTCATTGATTTTGGAAGCTGCCTCGGCAAATTGGGAAGGCAGTTTTTCCATCAGGCCTGAGAAGCTACCCATGTTTTTCATCTGTGCCAATTGGGTTTTAAAGTCGTTTAAGTCGAACTTGCTCCCTGACTTCATCTTTTGAGCCAGTTTTTGCGTTTGTTCGACATCAACGGCTTTTTGAACTTCTTTGACTAAAGCGACAATGTCGCCCATGCCGAGAATGCGGCTGGCCATACCCTCGGGGTTAAAGGGTTCAAGGCCGTCAATTTTTTCAGAGACACCGACAAACTTGATGGGCTTACCCGTTGTGTATGCAACGGATAACGCCGCACCGCCTCGGCTGTCGCCGTCAAGCTTGGTGAGGATGACGCCCGTCAATGAAAGCCTTTCATTGAAAGCTTGAGCGGCTTGTACGGCGGTTTGACCGAGCATGGCATCGGCCACGAACATCGTTTCCGACGGTTTTAAGTCATCGTGCAACTCGGCCACTTCATTCATCATGGCTTCATCGATTGAGAGGCGGCCTGCCGTATCGACAATGAGCACATCGTAGAAGTAGCGCTTGGCATGAGCAAGTGCATCACGGGCAATCGCCAACGGCTTTAACGAGGCATCCATCGGGAAGTTGTCTGCCCCGGCCTGCTCGGTGATGACCTTTAATTGGTCGGCAGCGGCCGGACGGTAAACGTCAGTGGAGACGGTCAGAACTTTTTTCTTTCTGTCTGCAACAAGGTAGCGGGCCAACTTACCGGCCGAGGTCGTTTTACCGGCACCCTGTAAGCCAGCGAGCAGAATGATCGCAGGCGGCTGAGTAGCCAGATTCAATTCTTTTTCTTTTTCCGAGAGGCTGCCGCCGATGATGTCGGTCAATTCCTTCTGAACAATGCCCACTAAGGCTTGACCGGGGTTCAAATTGCCGATCACCTCTTCGTTCATGGCTTTGGCCTTGATGCGAGCAATCAGTTCGCGCACCACAGGCAGGGCAACGTCAGCTTCAAGCAGCGCGATTCGCACCTCTCGGAGCATCTCCTTGGTATTTTCTTCGGTCAGGCGGGCCTGACCACGCATGGTTTTGATGACGCGCGAGAGGCGTTGGCTTAACGTATTGAGCATTTCGTTTCAAATAATTGGAAATAAGTGCACAACAATGACGGCCCGATCCCTTACAATGAGACACTGTCAAAAACACATATCAGCGACAATGTCGGATAGGTGAGCTCGTCAAATGGATTTAAACATCATATTGTACGGTGTTGCGTCAATTTTTTATCTGCTTGTGGGCGGAAAAATTGTCAGCACGTTTAAAAAACGCGGTGATCAGGCCCCCATGTGGTCATTGCCGGTGATTGCGGCGGCCGTTGTGGCGCATTTCTGGGTTTTGCAGTCCAATATTTTCTGTGCACCTGAAACCATTTTGGTCACGTTCGGTAACTCCGTCTCGGCCATGTGCTTTTTCAGTACGCTCATTCTCTTTTTCGGTGCCCTTTATTCACGTGTGCACGCACTCTACGGCATCATTTTGATAGTAGCCGGATTCGGGATTTGGAGCCCGTTGCTTTTTCCGTCCGAGGCTCAGCCCATCGTCGGTTCAACCTTCGGCTTCAGACTGCATATTGCTTTCGGCCTGCTCGCTTACAGCTTTATGTTGATGAGTGTGGTTCAGGCTGTTCTGATGGGGATTCTGGACTCTCGTCTGAAAAGCCACGCTGCTCTCGATGAGCCCGAAGGAATTGTTGCCTCCATGCCGAACCTGATGACCATGGAGAAAATCCTCTTTCGAGTGATTCTGGCTTGCTGGGTGGTTTTGTCTTTAACCATTCTGACGGGAATGGTTTCTACGGCTCATTACTTTGATGCAATCCTTGCGTTTGACCACAAAACTGTTTTGACGATCTTAAGTTGGACGGTCTTCGGTATTTTGCTTCTGGGGCGCAAGCTTTTGGGCTGGCGAAGCAAAAAGGCGCTCACCATTTTCTGGATTGCCGTGGCGCTTCAGGTCATTGCTTTCTTCGCTTACCGTTTTGTACTGGATGTACTTCAATAAGGTGGCGATATGCTGAGTAAACTGATTTTCTTTATTTTGCTGGGGTTGCTGTTGTTTGTTCTTTGGCAGAAAAAGCGTGTTGCTCGAATTCGACGCGAAGAACCTGTCAAAAAGGTTCCCGAAGCAAAGAAAATGGTTCAGTGTCCGATCTGTGGCGTGCATTTTGCGGAAGTGGACGGGGTCTGGTACAACGGGAAGATGTATTGCAGCGGGCAATGTGCAGATAAAGCAAAGGCCCGTTCATGATCACGATTGACTGCGACGGTTGGATCAAAGGGGAGGCCGTACAGTGTATTGCCAGTCCCTTTTTTGATGAGCGTGAGGGTACCCGCCCCACTGATTTAGTGGTGATTCATAACATCTCATTGCCTGCCGGCGTTTTTGGCTTGGGTTACGTTCAGGCTCTTTTTAAAGGAGAGCTTTTAGAGACGGAAATTGCCGGATTTGAGTCTTTGCGGGGATTAAAAGTCTCGTCTCATTTTTTCATCGATCGAGCCGGTCGCATCACGCAATTTGTCAGTACAAAAAAGCGAGCCTGGCACGCAGGCGTTTCAACTTTTCAGGGAATGAGTCGTTGCAATGACTTTTCCATCGGTATTGAAATGGAAGGGTCGGACTTTGTCGCGTTTGCTCTTAAGCAGTACGATGCGTTAGAAAATCTTTTACGAGCGCTGGTTGCAGCAGAGCCGCAATTGGCTTATATCACCGGTCACAGTGACATTGCCCCGGGCCGAAAGACTGATCCGGGTCCTTATTTTGATTGGGCAAGGGCGCTGCGAAACCCCGAGTTGGCAAAAAAGCTAAAATATTCGACTACACAATTATTTGAAAAAGAACCATGTTAGCCAGTTTCATTGCCTTTATTTTCAATATGGTGACGACCTTTGTCGGTTGCCTGTTGATTCTGCGCACCTATATTTTCTATCAACGTCTTTCTATTTTTGACCCGGTGGCTCGCCTGGCTTGGTTCGGTACCAATTGGCTGGTAATACCGGTTTCGCGTCTGGTCAGACCGGGAAGACGTTGGGAGTGGGCCTCGGTTGTATCGGCTTTTGTGATGGCTGCCGTTGTGGCGGTTGTCACCCGCCAGGTCACTGGCTTACCGCTTAGCTGGCTGGGAGTACCCGTCTGTGCGGTCTTTTTGTTACTTCGCTGGGTGCTGGAGTTGGTGTTGTGGGGCACGATTATTTACGTGCTTTTATCCTGGCTGCAACCCTCTTCGCCTGCCTACGGTATGGTTTGGCGCCTGATGAATCCGATTTTAGGGCCGATTTCCGAGCGCATGCCGCGCTTGGGCGGTTTTGACCTTTCACCGATCGTGATTTTCCTCATCGTTAACGCCCTTTTATATTGGGTGACACCGCTCTCTCAAGGCTACTTTGTTAGCGCCTGGTTCTGACGAGTCTAAAGCGAAATCTCTTTATTGAATGCGCGTCTGAAAAGGCGCGCAATTTCATTTGTGTTCGCGCAATACCCTTGTGCTTGAGGATGTTGGGCTTTTATGGCGCCCATTAAAGATGCCAGGCGCATGGTATCGTCCCAATCAAGGTTCAGACTCAGGGCTCGCAAGAGTCCTCCTCTGAAAGCATCTCCGCATCCGACAGGATAAATCGGTCCTTGCACGGGCAAAGCGTCAAAGTGAAAAGAATCGCCGTTTGTGAAAAGTGTTGCGCCTTGAGCTCCCTCAGTCATGATGAGTGCACGAAGACGGGAGGCGACAGCTCTTTGAGACAGACCGGTTTTATGACTGAGAACGTCCCACTCATAAGCAGAAAGCGTCACGATATCGACATGCTCAATAAACCATTCGATGTCCTCGCCTGTGACATAGGCACTGGCTTGCCCCATGTCCCAGATTACGGGAGTGTTGTGTGAGTTGAGATACCGGGTATGAGCCTTCATTACCCGAGTGTCGGTCGGCGTGATGATACCGAAGTCAAGCTTTTCATCTTCAGCGGGGAGCGCCTGATCGGCAAAGGCCATAGCGCCCTCGTGAAAAGCCGTCATTTGGTTGCCAAGGCTATCTGTGGTGATGAAGGCCTGAGGGGTAAACGCCTCATTAATCACTTTGATGGCATCGGTACGAATACCAAGCTCTTTAAGATGATTGAAGTATTCTGCCGAGTCTTTTCCGACTGCTGTGACAATGAGCGGTTCGCCCCCTGCGGCTTTAAGGCCGTAGGCAATATTGGCCGCGCAGCCGCCGAAATTTTTGCTCATGACAGGCGTCTGGAAAGTCAAATTAATTTTCTCAAGACTGCCTTCAAGAAGGTGATCGGCAAATACACCTTTGAAACTCAGAATAGTGTCATAGGCAACGGAGCCGGAAATAAAAATACTCATGGTAAAAAAATCCCGCTTACCACAAGTAAACGGGAGAGAAAAAATTAAAGAATACGTTCAATTTCAACAGCAAGTGTTGCTGGATCACCGTCGGTCATATCAAAAGCGATGGATACGGTTTGTGAAGCTTGAGGAGCAATCGTTTGATTGACATCCGTGAGGTATTCACTCGGATTGATCCGGCGACGGGTGATGATGTCTTCTTTTTCACCTTTGAGTACAACCGTTAAGATCGGAAAGGCTTGGGCGCTGTCGGTGTTGTTTTTCAGTTCAACGGAGATCGCATACCGATTGCCTTCAACTTGATTGAGTTGATGAGAAAGGATAGAAACCGGGGCGGTCTCGGCAGCAGTAGCAGCTCCTTGATCTGCTGAGGGCTGACTTTCCGTTGCCTCATTCTTAACAGGGGCATCAAGAGGCGTGAGTGTTCGGCGCGGTTCACACGTGATGTTTTCACACAGTAAATTAAAAAGCGGCTCAGCCTGCGGAATTTTATTTAATACGGCATTTTGATTGGAAGCGAGCAGTTTGACAGCGATGCCGATCACGGCTACGAGCGCAATAATCACCCAAAGCCACGTCTTGGAAGAGGATTTCTTTTCGTTTTCTTCCTGCTCTTCATCGTCCGTTTCATAAGCGGCGCTGTCACTGTTGTTTTCACTCGTCGCAGCAGAGGGAGCCGGATGACTGATGACCTTAATGTTGGAGCCACCGTTGATGATATCCAATCTTTCGGGGCCATTACGCACTTCACTTCGGATACCGACTAATCCTTGATTATCATCGACGGAGTCAAAGCCTTTTAACTGGTCGGCCAAAGATTTCATGCTGGCAATACCTTGGCGCTCGACTTCGGCTTCGCGTTCGATGCGGTTTAAACTGCCCTCGAGGTCAATGGACTTATACAAATGTTCACGAGCATTGAAAACATTCTGACAAAAGCCGCAACGAACCTTACCGCTTTTGGCCTGAAGAACATTTTCGGTGATTTTAAAAGCCTGCTGGCAAGCCGGGCAACGAGTGATATAAACCGTCATAGCTACACAAGAGAAAAATTATTGGGACTACACCATTAACGACGAATCATCATACTGATTTTGTGCACGAAGTGTGTCCTTTGAGAAAACTTTTTCAACGAAGAAAATACAAGAATTCGCTCTGCAAAAGAAAACGGCCACCGCATCAAGCAATGGCCGCCTTCTACGGATTCAATATTGCTATTGTTTTTGTCCGGCGATACAAACCCATCCTTCACTTTCTTTCCATACGGAAAGCTTCACAGAAGGATCGTGTTCTTTGTAAACATCCATGACTTCTTGGGCCTGACGAGCCAAAACACCGGAGAGCACCAAGTGGCCTTGGGGCTTGACGCGAGCCAAGAGGGCAGGGGCCAACAGCTTGAGTGGATTAGACAAAATATTGGCCACCACAATATCAAATGTCCCTTCGGGCATATCCTTCGGTAAAACGAAAGTAGCGGGCGCATCGTTAGCCTTGGCATTGTCGACAGCGGCTTCGACAGCCTGAGGATCAATGTCCGTGCCCAAGACTTCGCCGGCTCCGACTTTCTTGGCGGCAATAGCGAGGATACCCGTGCCACAGCCGTAGTCCAAAACACTTTCACCGGCCTTGACGTTGGCATCAAGCCACTGCAGGCAAAGATGAGTGGTTGGGTGACTACCCGTGCCGAAAGCAACGCCCGGATCTAAGCGGATGTTGATGGCGGTGTCGCCTGCGGGCGGCTCGTGCCAGGTCGGCACAATCCACAAACGGTCGGAAACTCGAACCGGCTGGAATTGAGCTTGAGTGATGCGTACCCAGTCCGCATCTTCAACCTGTTCATCGCTCACAAGCTTCGGTTCCTCAATTCCTAATCCCTTAACGGCAATGGCCATATCGAGATCGAAATCGAAGTCATCGTTAACCAGAACTTTCAGGTATGAGTTCTTCCACGCAAGTTTGGTGGGCTCAAGTCCCGGTTCACCGTAAAGCGGTTGTTCATCAGGCGTATCGGCGTCTGCGTCTTCAATAGAAACAGATAAAGCGCCGGCATCCATCAGGGCATCGCCCAGTACTTCCGCGGCCCGGTCATTCACTAATAAAGTAATCTCACGCATCTTAGAGGCTGTCTTCGTGGGTGGTGCGTTGTTTTTGAAGGTCCTTAAGCCGTTCTTCCAGATAGTGGATGGAGGCGCCGCCTTGGCGGAATTTCTCATCCATCATCAATTCACGGTGTAAGGGCAAGTTCGTCTTAATTCCGGTGACGACCATTTCCGACAAAGCGATCTTCATACGAGCAATGGTCGTTTCGCGGTCATCGCCGTAAGCGATGAGCTTACCGATCATGGAGTCGTAGTAAGGCGGCACAAAGTAGCCGGAATACACGTGGCTGTCAAAGCGAATGCCGGGACCGCCGGGGGTGTGCCAGGCTGTGACTCGTCCGGGGCTCGGAACAAACGTGAAAGGATCTTCAGCGTTGATACGGCATTCGATGGCATGGCCGCGAATTTGAATATCACGTTGCTTGTATTGCAAACGTTCGCCGTAAGCCACTCGGATTTGCTCACGAACGAGGTCAACACCTGTGATGAGTTCCGTCACAGGGTGTTCCACTTGAATACGGGTGTTCATTTCAATGAAATAGAACTGCTCGTTTTCATAAAGGAATTCAAAAGTACCGGCGCCGCGGTAGCCGATGCGCTTACAAGCCTCAACGCAGCGTTCACCCACTTTTTCAATCAGTTTGCGGGGAATTCCCGGAGCGGGAGCTTCTTCGAGTACCTTTTGGTTGCGGCGCTGCATGGAGCAGTCGCGTTCACCTAAATAGATGGCATTGTGGAAATTGTCCGCGAGCACCTGAATTTCAATGTGACGCGGGTTTTCAAGGAATTTTTCCATGTAAACCGTCGGATTGCCGAAAGCGGCCTGTGCTTCCTGACGGGTCATGGATACCGCATTGATCAAAGCAGCTTCGGTGCGCACCACACGCATACCGCGACCGCCGCCGCCACCGGATGCTTTAATAATGACGGGATAGCCGATCTTGCGGGCAATCTGGATGATTTCATCAGGATCGTCAGGCAGTGCACCGTCAGAGCCCGGAACGACAGGAACACCGGCTTCGATCATGGCCTTCTTGGCCGAGACTTTATCGCCCATGATGCGGATCGAATCCGGGCGAGGGCCGATGAAGGCAAAACCTGAGCGTTCAACTCTTTCGGCAAAGTCAGCATTTTCAGACAAAAAGCCGTAACCCGGGTGGATGGCTTCTGCATCGGTGACTTCTGCGGCGCTGATGATGGCAGGAATATTTAAGTAGCTGTCAACAGAGGGAGCCGGTCCGATGCAGACAGACTCGTCTGCCAAGCGGACATACTTGGCATCCACGTCAGCCGTGGAGTGCACCACCACCGTCTTGATATTCATTTCACGGCAAGCTCTTTGAATGCGCAGAGCGATCTCACCGCGGTTGGCGATTAAGATTTTTCCGAACATAGTCTTTAGCCGATGATAAAGAGGGGTTGACCGAATTCGACAGGTTGAGCGTTTTCAACACAAATTTCTTTAATCGTGCCGGAGGTTTCCGCTTCGATTTCGTTCAAAAGCTTCATGGCTTCAATGATGCCCAAGGTCTGACCGGCTTCGACGTGATCGCCTACTTTCACAAAGGGTTCGGCACCCGGATTCGGAGCACGGTAGAACGTACCCACCATCGGAGAGGTCACGGTTGTGCCTTGCGCAACGGGTTCAGCAGCCGCTTCCGGTTGGGCAGGGGCGGCAGCGGGGGCAGCAGCCGGAGCTGCGGCGACAACCGGGGCAACAGCGGGAGCCGCAACAGCCACGGTTTGGACTTTGTTGACAATACGCACTTTATCGTTTTCTTCGGTGACCTCCAGCTCAGAGATACCGCTTTCGGCTACTAAGTCGATCAACGTTTTCAGTTTGCGTAAATCCATTTCACAGACCTCATATAAATGTAATGCTCCGACGTCATCTCTTTCAGGAAAGCAATAATTGGACTCGTCGGGCTAATAAAACAGTATTTAAACTGCATTTTCATGCTTTTTTCGCTAAAAGTCTAGTAATTTCGTTTAATTTTTCGATTTTTCTCTATTTTTCGATCACCCATTTATGGTAGTCCTGACGTATTCGACTATTCGGACGGTGTGAATCTGTGTTAAAGAAAATCGTGAGAATTGACGGGAAATAACGACAAGTTTGCTGCATTGTCCATCGGTGTGCTGATATTTTGGGCATGTTGCATAATATTTAAGCAGTGATGGCTTCTCGCAGATTTGTTGAACTACCGATATTAATACAGGCGACAATAGAAGCGACAAGGACGATCAGTTTCCGAGTACCGTTTTGTTGTTTGTCATTGAAGATATTTCAGTATATGTTCAAAAAAAATCGATAAAATACTCAAGTTTTTCAATGGTTTTGGGCTTTTCTTATGCATATTCACATTTTGGGTATCTGCGGAACATTTATGGGTGGGGTGGCACAGTTGGCTCGTGCAGCCGGTCACCGAGTGACCGGGTGTGACGCCAATGTTTATCCGCCGATGAGTGATCAGTTGGTGGCTGCCGGTATTGATTTGATCGAAGGGTTTGATCCCGCGCAGACTGCTCTTAAACCTGATTTATATGTCATCGGTAATGCCATTTCCCGAGGTAATCCCCTTTTGGAGAAAATCCTCAACGATCAGCTTCCTTATACATCAGGTCCGCAGTGGCTCGGAGAAACCCTGCTGCGCTCGCATCATGTCCTGGCTGTGGCAGGCACTCATGGAAAAACCACCACCAGTTCACTTCTGACGTGGATTTTGCAAGCTTGCGGAAAAAATCCCGGCTTCTTGATCGGAGGGGTCCCTGCTAATTTCGGTCATTCAGCCAGACTCACTGACTCTCGCTATTTTGTTATCGAAGCCGATGAGTACGACACCTGCTTTTTTGATAAACGCTCAAAATTTGTGCACTACCGACCCAAAACTGCCGTTTTAAATAACCTTGAATACGATCACGCAGATATCTTCCCGGATTTGCACGCCATTGAAACGCAGTTTCACCACTTGGTGCGAACCATGGCGCAGAATGCCCGAGTGGTGGTTAACGGACAATGCGAAGCTTTAGGGCGGGTACTTGACCGGGGACTTTACAGCGAATGCGTTTACTTTAATGATCAGCGTGGATGGCATCTGGAAGGGAAAGAACTCTTTTATAAAGATAAGTCTTTCGGTGAGCTCAAGTTGGCCCTGCCCGGTCATCACAACCTTTTAAATGCCAGTGCGGCCGTGGCTGCCGCTACTCATATCGGTATTGAGCCACAAGACGCGATTGAATCGTTGAAGACTTTCCAAGGCGTCAAACGTCGTATGGAGGTTAAGGGTGAGGTAAACGGTGTCACAGTCATCGATGACTTTGCTCACCACCCGACCGCTATTTACGAAACCATCGCGGCCTTGCGCAGCAAAATGGGAGATAGTGGGAAAATTATCGCGGTGCTTGAGCCCAGAAGTAACACCATGAAAATGGGTACGATGAAAGATCGTTTGCCCGGCAGTTTAAAAGAGGCCGATCAAGTGGTTTGTTACGCCGACCCGAAGCTCGGTTGGGATGCCGAACAAGCTTTGGCTCCCTTGGGCGAAAAGCTTCATGTACTTCACAGCATTGATGAGACGGCCGTTGTGGCTTCACGCTTGGCTGCTCCCGGTGACAGCATACTCGTGATGAGTAACGGTGGATTCGGAGGCATTCACTGGAAAATCCTAGGTCTTCTGAAAAAAGGTGCTTGACATGGTTTTAATGTACCTGCATGGGTTTCGCTCGACCCCCTTTAGTAAAAAAGGACAGATCATGCGTGAGGCGTTTGCAGAAAAACTCACGTTTGAAGCGCCTGATTTGAATGTTGGACCGAAAGAGGCTCAGAAGATTTTGATTGAGGCTACCCAAAACCTGGATCCTTCACAATTGTGTTTGGTGGGATCAAGCTTAGGGGGCTTTTATGCAACGTGGCTTGCCGAAAGAATCAGCTGCAGAGCCGTGCTTTTGAATCCGGCAACAGAACCTTGGTGTGTGATCAATGATTATTTAGGTGTGCAAACGATTGCCAACACCGATCGCACGATTGAGGTTCTGCCTGAGTTTGCCCAACAGGCGCGACAGATGAATTGCGAGCGCATTCATCCTGAACGGTATTTGGTTTTTTTGTCCACCGCTGATGAAGTGTTGGATTGGAAAAAAGCACAGAAAAAATACGCTGATTGCCCTCAAATTCTTTTGCCCGGCAATACACATGAAATCAATCATTTTGAACAGTGTTTGCCGGAAATTGAAAAATTTTTGGTTGAAACCCCTCGATAAAGGCTCATTGAAATGGAACACTCTTTTGTTTCTGCCTTGTTGCTGATGTTTTTGATGGCAGATCCTTTGGGAAATATCCCGATTTTTATTTCTTCGTTGAAGTCCGTTCCTGAGAACAGGCGCTCGATGGTGGTGATCCGTGAGTGCTTTATTGCAGCGGTCATTTTGTGTATTTTCGCTTTCGTCGGCAAAGCGTTTTTGGATTCGTTGGGACTGAGTCAGGCGGCTCTTTCCATCGGCGGTGGATTGATTGTGCTCTTGATGGCGATCCGAATGGTTTTTCCTTCCAAGGAAGGTGTATTTGGAGAAGCGCCGGGCGGAGAGCCTTTTATTGTGCCCCTTGCTGTGCCCGCTATTGCCGGGCCCTCAACACTTGCTACCATTCTTCTTTTGGTCGGCAGCGACCCCACACGAATCACCGAGTGGCTTCTTATTGTCGTGTTAACGTGCGCCATCAGTGCCGCTATTTTGGTATTTGCCGAAAGAGTGCAAAAGTTGGTCGGAGAAAGAACGACAGCCGCTTTTGAACGTCTCATGGGTTTGATTTTGGCTACAATGGCCGTCCAAATGTTTTTAACCGGTATTACTCAATTTATCCAGACAACGCTGAAAGGGGCGATTTGATGTATCTCTTTTTTGAAGAAGACGGCACCTTTAAGGTCGGCACCGTTTTATCGCAGACGGGCAGTGCCTATCAGGTGGAACTTGTGACAGGACGCCGCACGAAGGTCAAAGGCGGTCACGTCTTTTTTGAGTTTGAGTCGCCCGCGGCCTCCGAAGTGATGGCTAAAGCCGAGCAAACGGCAGCAGAGATGGATCCGCAGTTTCTTTGGGAAGTGGCACCGGACGGAGAATTCCGTTTTGAATCTCTTGCAGGAGACTATTTCGGAGAAGAGGCTGGCGTTATTGAACGCATCGCAACGTTGCTGACGCTTCATGGTCATCCGGTTTATTTTCACCGAAAAGGTCGCGGCAATTACCGCAAGGCCCCTGAGGAAATTTTGAAAGCCGCCCTTGCTGCGGTTGAGAAAAAACGTCTGGCAGAAGAGCAGAAAAAGGCCTGGGTTCGGCAGATGGTCGATGAAAAGACCGTGCCTAAAGAAATTGCTTCTCAAGCGATCACCCTTTTGGTTTCACCTGATAAAAACAGCAATATCTGGAAAGCGCTCTCGGATGCGGCAAGCGAATCTCGTATGACGCCTCTGAGACTTCTTTTGTCGCTAGGAGCAATCGGTTCGGCCTATCGCTGGCACGTAGACAGTTTTTATGCTCAGTACTTCCCGAAGGGAAAGGGCTTTTCTGCCGATCTGAGTTTACCTTCAGAGAACGGTTGGGAAGATTTGCCGATTGCCAATGTAAAGGCTTTTTCGATCGATGACTCCTCAACTACGGAAATTGACGATGCAACAAGCGTGGAGCATGTAAGCGACAAGCTTCTTCGTATCGGTATTCATATCGCCGCGCCGGGGCTTGGAATTGAGCGTGACAGCGACATCGATCGGGTTGCGCGTAGCAGATTATCTACGGTTTATGCGCCCGGCATCAAAACGACCATGTTGCCCGAAAGCTGGATTAAGGAATTCTCCCTTGATGAGGGGCGAGCCGTGCCGTGCCTGTCGCTTTACGCACTCGTGGATAAAGACACGCTCGAAGTCAGTGCCACCGAAACGCACTTGGAACGAATCCGTGTTGCAAGCAACATCCGATACGATCAGATTGAAGACGAATTTTCCGAAGAAAAACTTTTAGCAGGCACTGTTAATCATCCCTTTGCCGAAGAAATTACCTGGTTGTGGAAGTTTGCCAAAAAATGTCTGGCTGACCGCGAGGCCGTACGAGGTAAGCCTGAAATCCTCGGTCGAGTGGAGTGGAGCTTTGATCTTGAAGGCGAAGACGAGAACGCGATCATTCATCTGAAATCCCGTCGCCGGGGTTCGCCCTTGGACTTGGCCGTAGGCGAATTGATGATTTTTGCCAATACGGTTTGGGGCGGCTGGCTCGAGGAAATGAATGTTGCAGGTATCTACCGCTCTCAAAGCATGGGTCGCGTAAAAATGAGCACTACGCCGGGGCCCCACGATGGAATGGGAGTGGCTCAGTATGCTTGGAGTACGTCGCCCTTGCGCCGGTATGTTGACCTTGTCAATCAACGTCAATTAATCAGTGCGGCGCTCGATCGCACGCCGAGCTATCGTCCCAGTGACACCGATCTTTTTACGATCGTTTCCAATTTCACGTTAACGTACGGTGCTTATTCAGAGTTCCAACGCAAGATGGAGCGCTACTGGAGCTTGCGCTGGATTGAGCAAGAAGGACTCAAGACCATCGAGGCCGTTGTTGTCAAGGGCGAATTAATTCGCATCGAAGGCTTGCCTTTCATGCAAAGAATGCCCGGATTGCCCGAGTTGCCGAGGGGGCAGAAGATCCTGCTCGATATTTTGGGCGTCGATTATGTTGATGTGCTCCTGGAGGCTAGACTCAAAGAAGTGCTCGATGAAACCGACGAAGAGGCTCTTGAAGACGAGGACGCGGTTGAAGAGGTCTCAGCTGAATCTGAAGCAGCTCAAGGCACTGAAAAAGACGAAAATTCTTAAAAGCAATCAGGGAAACTCCTCCTATATCAATAGCCTAAATAGTTCGCTTTAGGCATACACTAGCAGAGGCATTTGGCCAAAAAACGATTAGAGGAGTTTACTTATGATCCTTCGAAAAACTCTCATGGCTGCATCTGTTGCAGCTCTTATGTTGGGGACGGCAATGTCTGCTCAAGCTTGTTTTACTGTTATTGTCGGTAAGGATGCTTCTTCAACCGGTGAAATTCTCATCGGTCACAACGAAGATAACGATCGTCGTATTTTGATGAGCCAGTACTGGGTGCCGGCAGCAACGCACAAAAAAGGAACGTTGATTGAGTACGAACCGACGGCAGCTAAGATTCCTCAAGTGTCTAAGACTCTGGGTTATTGGTGGACTCAAACGTTGGCTCCGGAAGGCTACAGCTTCTCGGACGGTTTCTTCAATGAAGCGGGCGTTTTGATCACGTCCAATAACTGCGGCGACACGATCGAGAAGGATCAGAAGGTGAAAAACGGCGGTATCGGTTACGGTATTCGTCGTATCACGGCAGAACGCGCTCACACGGCTCGCGAAGCTGTGCAGATTGCGATCGAGTTAGTTGAAAAGTATGGCTACACGCACCAAGGCCGCACTTATACTTTTGCTGACCACAATGAAGCTTGGCAAATGGCCATCCTGCGCGGACACCGCTATCTTGCCCGCAAGGTTAAAGACAACGAAGTCGCGTTCCTTGCTAACTCCTACTCGTTGACGAATGTGGATCTCAATGACAAGGAAAATGTCATTGCTTCTCCGGACTTAGTGGAACACGCCATCAAGATGGGTACTTACAAACCCGCTAAGGCCGGTGACTACTCTGACTTCAACTTCCGCGAAGCCTATCAACCCGATCGCCGCCGTGCGGCCGATTGGAATAAGCAACGTGTACAAACCTTCATGAAGATCATGACGGGTGAACACATTGAAGACCACAATGCGATTCCGCAGTCCATTATTCCGAAAGAAAAGGTCACGCCCTGGGATGTGCAAAAGATTATGCGTGCTCAGTCCGATCAGGTTGATCGCTCTGTGACCGGTTGGCATCTCTATGACTTGCGCGACATCGGCAATATTGACACGCACGACAGCGTAGTCTTCAAACTCACGAAGAATCCGCTTCTGACGGTTTCCTGGAGAAGCAACGCACGTCCGTATGAAACACCGTTTGTGCCTTCCTTCCCGCTTGCAAAACCGGCAGCTGCTCAAGCCTTTATGAGCCCGGCAGTAGGCACGCGTGCACAATTCCATGCCACGCCCGAGCAGATGAGCTTCTCGTTGGATAAGAACGTGTTCACGTTTGTCTTGGCACAACAATTCCTTGATTGGATGCCGGATGCTCGCGAAGACGTCATTGACGACATCGAGGACTATGAAGAACGCAAGGCTGAAGAATTGGGTGCGATTGAAGCCCGTGCTCAATCCCTGGCTGCGATCGACCCCGATCGTGCAGTTGAATTCATGCACAACTTCAATGTGCTCAATTACAACGAAGCATTGGGCGCCGCTTCCAAGATCCTGCAAAAGGTCAATCGTCAGGACATCGTGATCATGAAGGATACGTTGAGCCTGTCGGATGAAAAGGGAACGGTGGATGTGGTGCTTCTGTCTCAAAAGGGCTTTGATGCAACTAAGCTTGATCAATCCGTCACTGAATTCGGCTCAGCTTGGTCTGACGGCGCAGACGAACTCAATCGTCAACGTGCCAAACCCGTTAAGGTGGTCTTCAAAGACGTTGATGGCGACGGTTTGAAAGACGCCGTGATTACGTTCCCTGTGAAGGGCGCTGTTGCAACGACCTTTAAGGACGTTAAGACCGAACTCGTTCTCTTCACCAAAGTTGACGGAGAACCGATTGCCGCTTTTGATACCGTGAAAATTGTCAAATAAGCGACTGAAAGTTTGATCTAACTGTCCGTATGTAGACAACGCCGCCTCGAGAAAAAATTCCCGAGGCGGTGTTGTGAGGAGAACCGTGATGAACAAAATGCTTTTGGTGGTTGATCCTCAAGTAGACTTCCTTTCCGGAACGTTAGCGGTAGAAAAAGCAGAAGAAAAAATGCTTGAACTCGCCCGTTATGTTCGGCAAAAGGATGGAGACTATAGACTCAAAGTCGTGACCATGGATTGGCATCCATACAGTCATTGTTCTTTCCAAGATAACGGTGGTCAATGGCCCAGACATTGTGTTCAAAACACAGCAGGTGCTGCGATTTTTGGACCACTTTTTGAAGCTCTTTTCCAAACAAGTGGAAAGGTCGTATGCCTGTACAAAGGCGATAAAGAAGAGCTTGAAGAGTATTCCATTTTTAAGAATGAAAGTTCGGCTCAACAACTGAATCGTCTGATTCAAGATTTCGACATTGAAAAGATTGAAATTTGCGGCATTGCCGGCGATATTTGTGTGCTTAATACGTTGCACGACGGTGTTGAAAAGTATGGTACGGAAATGTTTAAAGTACTCGTCGAGTTTTGCCCGTCATTAGACGGAGGAGTCGCGATCAGTCAGGCGGCCTGTCATTGCTCAAAATAACTGACTTTTGCAGCAAACTATGAAATTTCGGTGAAATTTGGCCCTGTTTGGTTGAAATATGGGGGAGTATTCTCGACTCAGTGGTACAATCCCAAGGCTTTAGTATTTTTCACTTGATGGTGATTGACGATGAATGACGGGGTGCCTCGATGGCTGAACAAGCACGAGACATGGAAAACAAAACGGTTGGCTCGGCAGCAGTGGCTGCTCAACCGTCTGCTTCGGCTCGCGAGCCTGAACTCGCAAGTCGCGCCCTCGCTCGCATTCAAAAATGCATAGAAAAGGCTGAGGATCAGCGCCATCGAATCAGCGCAAGCGGCGCACTCACCAACGAACAAGAAGCTGAAATCCGAGACAGCTTCAATATCCAGATTAAGGCAGAAATCGCCAAGATTCTTGCGCCCCTTCATCCTGCCGATATTGCCTATATTCTTGAAGCCCTTCCGACCGATGATCGTCTGTTAGTTTGGGACTTGGTCCGCAATAACCAAGACGGCGATGTGTTGGTGGAAGTCAATGACGGCGTTCGTGAAACCTTGATTGACGCCATGGATCGCGAAGAACTCGTCGGTGCCATGGAAACATTGGACACGGACGAGATCGCTGACTTGGTCGAAGACCTGCCGCCTGATGTGGTGGCAGAAGTTCAAGAAGGCTTGACCACCAAAGAGCGCGCACAGTTGCGCGCGGCCATGAGCTACCCGGAAGAGACCGTGGGTGCGCGCATGGATTTCGAATTTGTCTCCGTTCGGGAAGAATGGTCGCTTGAAGCGGTGTTTCGCTATCTGAGAGGTTTTGAAGAACTGCCCGAATTGACCGATATGGTCTTTGTGGTTGATCGCAATCAGAAATTGAAAGGGGCTTTGCCTGTTTCAAAGATTGTCATCAGTGATCCGGAGCGAAGCGTTCGCGAATTGATGAAAAGCGACGTGCTCACACTGAATCCTTTGGATGAAGCCACCGATGCGGCACAGGCCTTTGAACGTTATGACCTGGTCAGTGCTCCGGTCGTGGATGAAACCGGACGCTTGGTGGGGCGCCTTACCGTCGACGAAGTGATGGACGTGATTCGTGAAAGTAGCGACGAAGACGCTTACGCAGCCGTCGGTTTGAGCGATGAGCAAGACTTGTTCGGAAGCGTTTGGGAAGCTGCCAAGAGCCGTTGGATTTGGTTGGGCGTGAACCTTTGCACAGCTTTTGTTGCTTCGCGCGTGATCAGCTGCTTTGAAGGAACGATTTCTCGGGTGGTTGCTTTGGCAGCGCTTCTGCCTATTGCAGCCAATATTGCCGGCAATACCGGTAATCAGACGTTAACGCTTTTGGTTCGTTCTATTGCCATGGGGCAGGTCACCGACAGCAACACCATTGATCTCTTTAAAAAAGAATTATGTGTGGCTATCATCAACGGCCTGATGTGGGGAGCAGTCGCAGGTCTGGGCGCTTGGCTTTTGTATTATGACTCCGCTTTTGGAATGAAGTTGGGGCTCGTGATGTTTCTTGCCATGATGCTTAACATCATTGTGGGGGCTCTTGTGGGTTTAATTGTTCCTCTCACTTTGAAAAAGCTCGACAAAGACCCGGCTATGGGCAGTTCCGTACTCCTGACCTTTATCACCGATAGCGGCGGCTTTTTAATCTTCCTGGGGCTTGCAGGCCTGTTCTTCTAACGAAAATCGCCCGCCAGGCTTTGCGCAACAGCCAGAGCAGCTAACCCTGCGGTTTCTGTTCTTAATACTCGCGGTCCGAGAAGGGTCGAATCATAGCCCAGTTGTTGGGCCAGTGTTATTTCCTCTTCGCTAAATCCTCCCTCGGGGCCCACAGCAAACGTGACGCTATGAACATTCTCAAGGGAAAAAGTTTTGTGAGCCGAGGGCGCTAAAATCAGATTTTTTTCGCTTTTGTGTTCGGTCAAAGCAGACTCAAGCTTACCGCAGAAAAACACTTCGGGAATCAGTCCTCTGCCACATTGTTCACAAGCACTGATTACGGTATTTTTCCATTGAAGCAGACGCTTTTGAAGACGTTTTTCGTCCAGTTTTGTGACACTGCGCTCGCTCGGCGCGATAACGATCTTCACGACGCCGAGTTCGGTGGCTTTTTCGAGTATCCAATCCAACTTTTCCTGAGAGACCAAAGACTGAATCAGCACGGTGTGCAACGTGCTTTCAGTCTGGCTGTTTGTCACTGAATCAATATGTGCTTCGGTTCGATCTGAGAAAAAATGCAACACTGCATGGGCTTCGATTCCTTTCCCGTTAAATAAGTGAGCGCAGTCACCGTCTCGCATACGAAGCACGCGTGAAGCATGGTGAGCCGGCTTTTCAGGTAAAACCAGAACGCTATCGGGTTTGAATTCAGAGTCAACGTAAAATCGTGGAGCCATTTTATGCGGTGAAGACAAAAGTTAAGATTTTTTGTTTTGCGTTAATCGTGTTTTGCGCGGACTTTTTGATTTTTTATGGGTAGTACCGGACACAGATTGAGTAAATAAATTTTCGTTTGAGGCAGATTTCGCATACATCTTCGTGTAGGGACGAGAAATTGCCCGAAGAAGAAACGATTTACCTGCATAAAGAGCGAATAAACTTCTGAACCATTGCATAACCATGTCGTTGTCGGTTCTTTCGTGCCAAATGAGCCTTGTATGGTAGGTAAATTTTTCACTATCGGTAAAGGGCAATATCTCGATGTCAGCACCGTAGAGTTCTTTAAACAAGAATGCGGTGTCATCGGGCAGGAAAGCCGTAAAATCCGAATGAATCAGAAAGTTGGGCACTGACGTGAAGTAAGGCGTACTGCAGGCGATCTCTTGTTTGAATTCGTCATCAAACGTCGTCTCGTCCATCGTGTACGTTCTTTTGGCCACATCCAGGCAGTTTGAAACAATGACTTTTCGATATTTGGCAATTTCAGAGGCAGGAACTGAACCGTGCTCTTTATAGTACTGAACAAGCGGATGCCCCCGTCTGACGCAGAGTACAAAGTGGTTCGGATAAAGTAAAAACTGACGGATTTTGCCGCGCACCTCTTCGGTTGTAGGCAAAATGGCTACATCCAGCCGGTTGTCCTCTAGTTTGTCAAAAATTCGGGAGTCTAGATACTGAAATTCCAACGTGCAATCGGGGGCGATTTTATAAAAATTCTCAATAAATTCAGTCAGCACAGTGTGGATGACATTGTCCACCACACCGAGTCGAAACGTTCTCTTCAAACGGTGTGGGGAGAACTCCTCCGGATCGATGAGTTGCCCCAGTTTTTGCAAAATATCTTTGACCTGAGGGTAAAGCTCATTGGCCTTTGCTGAAGGCAAGAACAGGGGATTGGATCGAATAAACAGGGTGTCGTCAAACGTTGTCCGGAGTTTTTTGAGTGTACGTGAAGCCGCCGGCACCGTCAGGTGCATGCAGTTGGCAACTTCCGTGATGGAGCGAAGCTCGTAGAGACGAAGAAAAAACTCCAATTCCGGAAACGAAAGAGAACAGATTTTCGTTTTTTGGTAACTGCTTATTGTCACAGTTCGAAATTGTCTGGGTTTAAGTCAGAATTTTTAAATTTACTGCCTCATTTTACACTGACAAACAGTTCAAAAGCGCAGTTTTATTGATTCTGCGCTCATTGGCTCAAGCTTTTTGATCTCGTGTTTCGCGAGCCTTTTCTTGTCTTTGGAGGACAGTCTCTATGTTTAAAAAATCGCTTATCGCCGGCGCTATTGTGACAGCGACTTTTGCCTTTGCCTCGTCGGCTTTTGCTATCGGCGGTGCATCCGGTCCCAAGGTTACCTATCCGGTGAAGGGAAAGTTGGGAGCGGTCATCATGAATCCTTACAAAATCGCCCCGTTGACGGCTGTGATTCGCAACGGCGGCTATGTGGTGACTGATGTTTCCGTTCGCATCGTACCGAAAGAAAACGGTCAGGAGATTGCCTACAAAGTCAGTGATAAACAGGTTCGCACGCACGGCGGCATTCCGGTCTTCGGTCTCTATCCCGATTATGTCAATTCCGTAGAGGTGTCTTACACACGCACCAATCACGGTAAGAGCGAACGCGTAGAAAAGGAAGTCTATAAGATCTACGCTCAGCCCTTCTCTCTTGAACAACCGGGCTCTGCTGTCGGACCGCTCTTTAAGGCGACCGTTAAGAAATTGGATCCGGAATTTAAGGACCGTTTGATTCTTATTAATAACTTGGCGGCTGATCCGGCTGCCAACGCTTCTCGTGTGGTTTGGAATAACCCGATGGGCGGCGCTCTTGAATGGAACTACGGTGCACAAAACGCCATCATCGATACCACGGGTGAAATTCGTTGGTACATGGATCCGGATGCCATCTACGATGCGACCAATATCTACAAGGCCGGCATCATGATGGGCTTCAGACAGAACGAAGACGGAGCGCTTTCCTGGGGTTATGGCCAACGCTATGCCAAGTATGACTTGATGGGTCGCGAAATCTTCAATCGTCGTTTGCCCGACGGATATAACGACTTTTCTCACGCCATGGATGCTATGCAAAACGGCAACTTCCTGCTGCGTGTAGCTTCTTCTGACGTGTTGCGCGGTGACGGTAAACATGTTCGTACCGTTCGTGACGTGATCATTGAAGTCAGTCCCACGGGTGAAGTGGTTGATGAGTGGCGTCTTTTCGACATTCTCGATCCGTATCGTGACGATGTGTTGAAGGTGCTTGACCAAGGTGCCGTGTGCCTCAATATTGACGCGAGCCAAGCCGGTAAGACTTTAAGTGCTGAAGACCTTGCCAAGATGGACGAATCCGACCGCTTCGGCGATATCGTGGGTTCCGGTCCGGGCCGCAACTGGGCTCACATCAACTCTGTGGACTATGACCCGACCGATGACTCCATCATCATCTCCTCTCGTCACCAATCGGCTGTGATCAAGATCGGTCGCGACAAGAAGGTGAAGTGGATCATGGGCTCTCCGCAAGGCTGGAAGGGCGACTTTGCTAAGAAAGTGCTCACACCGGTTGATAAGAACGGCAAGAAGATCAAGTGTGAAAACAGCAAGTGCGAAGGCACGTTCGATTGGACCTGGACGCAGCATACCGGTTGGCGTATTGACTCCAAGTCTGACAAGAATGTCTTCTATCTGAGCGTGTTCGACAACGGTGATGCCCGCGGCATGGAACAACCCGCCATTCCGTCCATGAAGTACAGCCGTGCCGTGGTCTACAAGATTGACCAAAAGAAGATGACTGTTCAACAGGTTTGGGAATACGGCAAGGAACGCGGTCATGAATGGTACAGCCCGGTGACCTCTTTGACCGAATACCACAAGGATAAGGATTCCATCTTTGTGTATTCCGCCACGGCCGGTGCCACGTATAACTTGCAAAGCGGTGCTTTTGAATCTGCTCCGAATCCCTACATTGAAGAATTCAAGTGGGGTGCCAAGGAACCGTCTCTTGAAATTCAATTGCACAACGTTTCGGGCTACCAGGCTATGCCGATTGATGTGAACAAGGCTTTTAACACGAAGTAATCGTAATGAAACCCCAGGGGCGGGGATAGGTATCTTCGCCCCATCGATAGAAGTCTGTATTGAATAAGAAAGGAATGTAAACATGTTGCGTCGTCAATTTTTAGCCGCAGCCGCCGCTGTCGGTCTGGCTTTCTCCGTTTCCGCCTCAGCTGCCCCGGTTGAAGGCAAAGACTATGTCGTGTTGGAAAAACCGATCGTCAATGCCGAAAATACCTTCATCAAGGTCTACTCCTACGACTGCCCCTTCTGCTACCGCTATGACAAGGGTGTGGTGCCGATTCTGAAAGAAAAGCTCGGCAAGGAACTCACCTTCAAGGACTACCACCTTCACACCAAGGGTAAGTACGGTAACCAAGGCGACGATGTCCTTGCCGTGCTTTGGGTCGAAGACGAAGCTGCTGGGCGTGATCCCACCGATGAAGGCTCTTTGCACAAGAAAGCAAAATTTGCTCTCTATCAGGCCTATCACGACAAAAAAGAACGGTGGGACGCCGGTGAAGATGCCTTCATTAAGACCGCATTGGATGCTGCCGGTATGAGCCGAGCTGACTTCGATAAGAAAAAGGCGGATCCTAAGGTGCAGGCTCTTGTGAAGTCCTGGAAAGACTGCACGTATGACGTTGCCAAGATTCAAGGCGTTCCCGCTTTTGTCGTCAACGGCAAGTATCTGTTGAAGACCGCCTCGATCACGTCGATCGACAGCATGGTTGAAAACATCCGTGAATTGGCTAAGAAATAAGGAATGAGTCGATGAAAGGGTTTTGTTCGAGCTTTAAAAAAGATCCCATGGGGACGCTGGCTGCGTGGCAGGATACGCGTGAGCCGTGGTTGCTTTTTGCCATCACGTCCATCATTTTGGTGCTCTTGGCACACTACCTGTTTCAGAACTGGCTGCACATGCTGCCGTGCGAGCAGTGTGTATACATCCGCTACGGCAACATCGTAATGGCCATCGGCGGCTTTATCGTGGCGATCAAACCTAAGGTGATTTGGTCGAAGATTGTGGGCATCGGTGTGTTCCTCTACGGGCTCATTTACACGATGATGTGCTCGTGGAAATTGATGGGCATTCATGACGCGGTGCACTCGGATGATCCGTTGGCAATGTTCGGGATGCAGGGCTGCTCGACAGAACCCACGTATCACTTCGGTCTGCCGCTTGATAAGTGGTGGCCGGAATGGTTTAAGCAAACCGGTGACTGCGGCTACGATGCACCGGTAGTGCCCGATGGGACGCAGTTGGGAGAGTTCCAGCGTTGGCTCATTGAGATTTATCAGGCGAGCGACGGCTGGTATCTGTTCCCGCAGTGGAAGTTTATGGACATGGCCGAATGCTGCATGCTCGCATGCGTGTGCTATGCCATTTTGCTCGCGGCACTGCTTTTTGCCTGGGTTAAACGTGACTTTTTGAAGTAGTCCTCATAGAGACAAAAGTCATGTTTGGGCCTGGATCGGATCTTTGGATTACGATTCGGGCTTTTTTGCGCTCTGACGAGCATATCAAAAAAACGGGCTCGTTTTCACGAGCCCGCTCAAACTACAGTTTAAAGCCTAAGATCAATTAGTCTTTCTTGCTGCGGTTAGCAAAGAAGTTGGCCTTTTGAATGTCAGCCGTACGGATCGTAAAGATCTGATTGGTCAAATCTTCGGCTAACTTTTCAGCGCTGGCCATAATGCCCAGGTTGAATTCATTGAGCATCTTATCGGCCTTCTTGGCATCTTTCTTGTAGGTCTTCAGATATTGTTCTTCAAAGGCCTTTTGCTTCTTAGCCGTGTCGGCTTCGTTCGTACCCATGCCGTAGTGGGCCGGGTAGGCGTCAAGGCCGTGATAGTACGGGACATAGACAGACAGATTCGGCATACCCATGGCCACATAAATCACAGAACCGATTTCGCGCGGCATCCAGGGACGCACTTGCATCACGTGAGATTCGTAGGTGCGGAAGACGCTGATCGGACGGAATTCTTCATCACCGCGCAAGCCCTTCGTGTACGGGTCGTGGCTTTGAAGTTCGCCGGATTCGTAGTGGTTACGAAGAATCGACTTCATGTCTTCAAGCGTCACCTTCTTATCGGGTTTGGCGTAGACCGGGAAGGAGCGACCTTCTTGAACCGGTTGCTTCAGGCTCGGCGTGAGGATCTTTTGAACTTGCCAGACGCGCGGGTCGTTGTACACACGGTCACGTTCATCGTCACGTGTGTAAACCTTGGCGAAATTGAAAGCACCGTCTTTCTTTTCGTTGTAGAAACCATTGTCAGCAGCCACTTCACGAGGTTCTTACTCGCCATGAAGTCTTCGCACTTCGGATCGTAGGCTTGCAGACGGCCTTGGTTACCGGAGGCAAAGTATTGGTCGCGCGGCAGGCGTTGGGCAATCCATTGATGGCCCGTGCCGGTTTCGAGGTACCACAATTCTTTTTCGTCAACGAAGGCAACACCGAAACCTTCGCCGGCACCAATCTTTTCAACGATGCTGCCGAGGATTTGGACGCCTTCGCGAGCGGTCTTAGCGCGAGGCAGAATCAAATCCAAAATGTCGTCTTCGGTGATACCGGTGGCTTCATTGTAGGGGTCAAGCTTCAGGAGTTCGTCCTTTGCGTAGATGGATTCCGTACCGGAGATACCGACGCCGGCTTCGTTAAAGCCTACAGCACCGTGCAATTGCGTCTTCCAGTTCGGAACGGTTGTGTAACGCATGGCGTTTTCAGGCAAAGGATATTCAAAGTTGGTAGCACCCTTGTAGTCCTGTGTGCGGTACATACCCTTCTGATTCTTCTTGGCGGGGTGAATCACCATGTGTTGAGCTTTCAAAGCGTCACTGTCGGCGTTGCGGCCCACAAAGAAAGAACCGTCAGCGGTTGCTTCCGGACCGACCAAAACGGTCGTGCAAGCCAAGCTCATCGAAGAAAAAGCGGCCAAAACGGAGGCCACTAATGCAGCTTTTTTTTAACATGAAATACTCCTCAAAATTTCGGCTGAATCAGAGGTCATTCAGCCGCCAAACATACTACGCCAAAGTACCTAGATTGTTCAGAAAAACACCTAGAGATTTTTTTGTATTGTCAGTGTTTGAAAAAAGGAGTGATTGATATTTTTTCAGACAATTAAAAATTGAAAAAATAGCCTGAATTCACAATGAAATTCAGTACAATCTAATTGTTTGAGTCGGACAAATTTTCTTTGTCTGTTTGAAGGTTTTTCTTTTTTTATTATTGGTTGAAAAAATGACTTGTTGTGTCACTCCTCGATTGATGGCCAATGCCATTCGAGCCTTGGCGATGGATGCCGTGCAAAAGGCTAAGTCCGGTCACCCGGGTATGCCGATGGGTATGGCCGATATTGCCGTAGCCTTGTGGACAAAGCATTTGCGTCACAATCCTGTCGATCCGAAATGGATCGGTCGCGATCGCTTCATTCTCAGTAACGGTCATGGTTCCATGTTGCAGTATGCGTTGCTGCATTTGACCGGATACGATCTGACGATTGAAGATTTGAAGGCTTTCCGTCAGTGGCACAGCAAGACGCCGGGTCACCCGGAAGTGGATGTGACCCCTGGTGTCGAAACCACTACCGGTCCTTTGGGTCAAGGTATCGGCAACGCCGTCGGTATGGCTTTGGCAGAAAAAATGTTGGCTGCCGAATTTAATCGCCCCGGCTTTGATGTCATTAATAACTACACCTACTGCTTCTTGGGTGACGGCTGCCTGATGGAAGGCATCAGCCACGAAGTCTGCTCCTTGGCCGGTACCTGGAAACTCAATAAACTCATCGTGATTTATGACGACAATGGCATCTCCATTGACGGTAAGGTTATCAATTGGTTCTCCGATAACACTCGCGAGCGCTTTGAATCTTACGGCTGGAACGTGATCGGTCCGGTGGACGGCCACGATATTGACGCCATGGATGTCGCAATTGCTCAAGCCAAGCAAAGCGAAGAAAAGCCCACGTTGATTATCGCCCGCACAGTGATCGGTAAGGGTTCGCCCAATCGTCAGGGCACCAGCAAAGTGCACGGTGAGGCCTTGGGTGAAGAGGAATTGAAGCTCACGCGTGAAGCGTTGGGTTGGACGTGGGATCCGTTTGTGATTCCTCAGGAAATCTATGATGCAATGGATGCCCGTGCGGCGGGTCAAAAGCTTGAGAGCGACTATAACGAAATGTTTGCTCGCTACACCGAGGCTTATCCCGAATTGAGCCGCGAGCTCACCCGTCGTCTGAAGGGCGATTTGCCTGGTGACTTTGAAGCAGTCATGCAAGAAGCAATTACTAAGGCTGCCCAAGCTCAGGAAACCGTGGCCACTCGTAAGGCCAGTCAGAAGGCTTTGAATGCGTTTGCTCCGCACCTTCCCGGTCTTCTAGGCGGCTCGGCAGACTTGACGGGTTCCAATCTCACAAATTGGACCGGCGTAGAAGCTATGCGCCCGGATACCTATCTGGGACGCCACATCAATTACGGTGTGCGTGAATTCGGTATGTCGGCCATTCAAAACGGTATTGCGCTTTACGGCGGCTTTATTCCTTTCAGTGCTACCTTCCTGACTTTCTCGGATTATTCGAGAAATGCCATTCGTATGGCAGCATTGATGAAGCAGCGCTCGATTTTCGTATTCACTCACGACTCAATCGGTTTGGGTGAAGACGGTCCGACGCACCAATCAATTGAACATATTCCGAGCTTGCGCTTGATCCCGAATTTAAACGTGTGGCGTCCGTGTGATACGGTCGAAGCGCTTGTGGCCTGGCAAAGTGCAATTGAGTCGCGTCATACGCCTTCGATCATCATCGGTTCTCGTCAGAATATTGAATTCATCGCTCGCGATGCTGAAGAAGTTAAAGCGGATGCTGCTCAAGCCTTGCATGCCGGTGCTTATGTGATGAAGGAATCGGGTAAGGGTGCAGAGCACATCGACTGCGTGTTGATTGCAACCGGTTCTGAAGTGCCCTTGGCAGTGAAAGCTCGCGAAGCACTTGAAGAAAAGGGCATCGGAACTCGTGTGGTTTCTATGCCGTGTACCGAACTTTTCGATAAACTGTCTTGTGAAGAACAGCACGCCATTCTCACGGATGCCCCGAAGGTTGCTATTGAAGCTTCCGTCACGGGTCTGTGGTACAAGTACGTTAAAAACGGTGAAGTCGTCGGTATTGATACATTCGGTGAGTCGGCTCCTGCCGGCGTGCTTTGGGAAAAATTCGGCTTTACCGTTGATCGTGTCGTTGAAGCCGCTATGAAAGCTATCAATCATTAATTCTTAAGAGGGGATATTCAAAATGACCATTAAAGTTGCCATTACGGGTTTTGGCCGTATCGGTCGCAATGTTTTGCGCGCTCACTATGAATTGGGTAAGAAGCACGATGTTGAGATCGTAGCCATTAACGCCATGGGTGACCTTAAGACCAATGCTCATTTATTGCGTCATGATACGGTTCACGGACATTTCAATCATGATGTTCAGATTGAAGAAGTTTCCGATACCGAAAAGTATCTGATTGTTGATGGCGACCGTATGCGTGTGTTCTGTGATCGCGATCCCCGCAACCTTCCGTGGAAGGAATTGGGAGTGGATGTGGTGCTCGAATGCACGGGTGCTTTCCGCACGAAGGAAAAATGCTTGGCTCACTTGGAAGGCGGTGCCAAGAAAGTTTTGATTTCTGCTCCGGGTAAGGGTGTTGACGCAACGGTGGTTTATGGCGTCAACCAAGACGTTCTGACCAAGGACATGACGGTTGTCTCCAACGCTTCCTGCACAACGAACTGCTTGGCTCCGGTTGTCAACGCTTTGCATAAGGCGATCGGTGTGGAACGCGGTTTGATGACGACCATTCACGCTTACACCAACGACCAGGTTCTTACAGACGTTTATCACAAGGATTTGCGCCGCGCTCGTTCTGCTACGCACTCCATGATCCCGACGAAGACGGGCGCAGCCGCTGCCGTGGGTCTTGTGTTGCCGGATTTGAACGGTAAGCTTGACGGTTTTGCTGTTCGTGTTCCGACGATTAACGTTTCGTTCGTTGATCTGACGTTTGAAGCCAAGCGTGACGTGACGGTTGAAGAAGTCAACGCCGTGATGAAGGCCGCTTCCGAATTGCCTGAAAACCAAGGCATTTTGGGCTACAACGATGAACCGCTCGTGTCCATCGACTTCAACCACGATGCTCACTCTTCGATCTTTGATGCCACGTTGACGAAGGTCTCCGGTACGCGCTTAGTCAAAGTGACGGCTTGGTACGATAACGAATGGGGCTTCTCTTGCCGCATGCTCGATACGGCCTGCGCCATGATGGCTGCTCAATAACGTTGAGTCAGTGCTAAAACAAGGGACGGTTTCTGTCGGATTCGTCCCTTAATTGTTTTTGATACCGCTTAAACAAAAAAATACCCCGTCGGTAAGTTGTCTACCGAACGGGGCATTGTTCAATCAATTCGGCTCTTCAAGCAGCTTAATTGCTGTTTAAGCGCTGCAGCATACGGACGAAAATCTCAAAGCCTTCGGGCATACTTTCCGTATCCTGGATTTCAAAGTTGCCTTTATGATGACCGTGGTGGTTGCAACCGTAGTAGAAGAAGGTTGCTTTGCCGCCGTGTTTTTGAACGGTTTGCATTAAAAGCGAACAGTCTTCACTGCCGGTGCATGAGGTGATATCAAACACTTTCTGCACGGTGGGCACTTCTTTTGCTTCGGCTTCAAGAATGTCAGAAAGATCCTCGTCGGAATGAATGTCGGTTGCCATACCCATTATGTCAATTTTGTACTGCACACCGTAACTTTCTGCCGAGCCCTTGATCATGCGTTCAGCCGTTTCTTGCATGTAACGGTTGATGTCGTTATTTTTGCCGCGAACTTCCAGTTCCATCTTGGCGTGAACTGGTACAACGTTTCGGCCTTCACCGGCACTGATCGTGCCGATATTGACACTCGTATCACCTTGTCCGTGACGGGCAATACCCATGATTTGCATGGCAGCAGAGCACGCAGCCATCAATGCGTTGCGACCAAGTTCGGCAGCGGCACCGGCGTGAGCCGGAACGCCCGTGAACGTAACATTCATCTTGGTTGTTGCAAGAAAACCGCTTCGAATCACAGCCACTTCGTGCAGTTTGGCTGCCACCCCGATGTGTCCCCCGACAAGATAGTCGACATCATCAAGGTTTTTGGAGTAAGCGATGCCGGCAGCTCCCTTCGTTCCTTCTTCTGCCGGTTGGAAAATCAGTTTGATAGTTCCTTTGAGTGTGTCGGCATTGTCGTGAATCCAGTGGGCGACAGCAAGGCCCATGGCGGCGTGAGCATCGTGACCGCAGGCGTGCATGAGACCTGAGCATTCGCTATCGAACCCTTCACGATTGGCTTCGTTTGTGGCATCGTGATTTTCTTCCACATTGACACAGTCAATATCAAAGCGAAGAGCAGTGACGGGGCCGGGGCGTCCGGTCTCCCAGATAGCCATGCAGCCTGTGTAACCTTCCAATTCTTTTAAGAGCTGCGGATTCATTCCGAGCTTTAAGGATCGTTGCATGGCATCTTCAATGACTTGGGGTTCGCGACCTAAAGCGTGCTCGGTATCAAATAGGGCTTTACCGACGACAGTTTTGAAACCTAAATCACGAACGCGGTTAACAATGGTTTGTGTAGTGAGAAACTCCGTCCAGGCAATTTCAGGATGATGGTGAAATTGACGGCGGGTTTCGATCATTTCAGGAATGTAAGCAGCTAAATGCAGCATGATGGATTCTCCAATGCGATAACAAGACTATTGTACTGAATGCTTTTTGCTCTAGAAGAAACGACTGATGGAAAAAGTTGCCTCAAACACTTAACTCAGGCAAGATGAGCGCTGAAATGATTAACACATTAAGGAAATTAAAATGACTGAACCTCTGCAGATTACCGATCTCGTTATCGGTGACGGAGCTGAAGCAACAAAAGGCATGCGCATCAGCGTGCATTACACCGGAAAATTAATGGATGGGACCGTGTTCGATTCGAGCCTTACGCGCGGTCAACCCTTTGAATTCATTCTTGGTGCTGGACAGGTGATTCGCGGCTGGGACGAAGGTTTTACCGGTATGAAAGTGGGCGGCAAGCGAAAACTCGTGATCGCTCCGGAATACGGTTATGGTGACTATGGTGCCGGTGACGTGATTCCTCCGAAAGCAACGCTTGAATTTGAAGTTGAACTTTTAGACGTAGAAAAAATTCCCGAGCCCGGTCAATTGAAAATTGAAGAGGTCAAAATCGGTGACGGACAAGAAGCCAAGCCCGGAATGATGGTTAGTGTCCATTACACGGGAAAATTGACCGACGGAACGATTTTTGACTCCAGCATTCCTCGTGGCGAACCTATTGAATTCGAATTGGGCCGCGGCATGGTTATTCCCGGTTGGGAACAGGGGATTGCCGGAATGAAGGTGGGCGGCAAGCGAATTCTCACTATCCCGTACAATCTTGCGTACGGCTCTCGAGGCTATCCCGGAGTCATTCCTCCCTATGCCACGCTTGTTTTTGACGTTGAACTGACCAAGGTTGCAAAATAGCGTCAAAATGTCACTCAGACGGGTCCGATCCAAAATCGGACCTTTTTGATTTTTTTTTTTTTTTTTGGGGGGTGAAAAATCAATAATTTCAATGTGTTAATTGATTGGCCTTAATAGTAAGAATATCGGAGAATTTACTAATTCTTTTGGCGTACAATCATTTCATAACGTTTGCGTTGTTAGCTTATAACAAGGCGCAACAACGCCCGAGTAAGACCTGTTCAGACGTTAAAGATCGTACATTATGGGCGCTAGTAGAAAAATCAATATGCTCGAAGGCAGGCTTTGGGACAAGATCGTTGTCTTTGCCTTACCCTTGGCCTTCACCGGCATGCTGCAACAACTCTATAACGCAGCTGACGTTGCTGTTTTGGGTCGTTTTGTTTCCGATCTCGCGGTTGCTGCTGTCGGCAATAACGTTCCGGTTATCGGTCTGATTATCAGCTTTTGCATGGGTTTGGCCTTGGGTGTCAATGTGGTCGTTGCCCGCGCTTTAGGCATGAAAAATGATCGCAAAGCCAACGAAGCGGTCAGAACCTCATTTTTAACAGCCATCGCCTTCGGCATCATTGCGTTAATCATCGGTGAAATTTTTTCAGCCTCCGCAATGGTTTGGTTGGAAGTGCCCGAAGAAGTGCAGGAGCCTGCACTGACTTACTTACGAGTCTATTTGCTCGGCATGCCCTTTATTGCGCTCTATAACTTTTTGGCAGCCGTCTTTCGCAGTCAGGGTGATACGCAAACACCGTTGTGGGCACTGTTGATTGCCAGCGTATTTAATATCGGCGGCAATTTATTTGCAGTTCTTGTTTTGAATTGGGATGTCGCGGGGGTTGCACTGGCGACGGTGTTAGCCAATTTGCTGTCTGCAGCGATTTTATTTGTAAAGCTCACACGAATTGATGGTCCGCTCAAGCTTGAAATCTCGCAATTACTCAAAGTAGACCTCCCATCGCTAAAAAGCATCGTTCGCATCGGGATGCCCGCCGGTATTCAAGGGGCTGTGTACTCTCTTTCCAATTTGGTTATTCAATCGGCCATTAACAGCTTGGGGCCGGCCGCCATGGCGGGCTCTGTTGCCGCCTTCACGATTGAAATGAACGTTTACTGCTTTGTCAATGCTTTTGCGTTGGCAGCAACTACCTTTGTCAGTCAAAACTATGGAGCGAGAAACTTAGATCGCTGTCGCAACGTTATGTGGGTGACATTGGGATTGAATATGCTCATTACCATCATCATGACGGCTTGGATTGCGATATTCAGCCGAGAATTGTTGGGCATTTTCACCCATAGCGAAGAAGTGATTGCTCTGGGCATGTTCCGTATCTGGTGGGTGGTTCTGCCTCAGCCGCTCTGTGTTCTTATGGATACGCTCTCGGGCTGTATGCGTGGTTACGGTTATTCGATGCCGCCGGCGATGGTGACGTTAGTAGTTGTTTGCTCTGTGCGGTTGATTTGGGTTTATACCGTTTTTCCGCTGACACCGACCTATGAAACGCTGATGATGGTTTATCCGCTCAGTTGGATCATTACCTTGGCAGGTCTGATCGTTCTGTATGTGCGACTGCTTCGTACGATTCGCATCCGCAGACAGTTGATAGGCGAAGAGATTTAAGTGAAAGGCCGCCGAAAAAAGAGAATTCTTTTAGGCGGCCGAAATCAGTCAGGATCTGTCGCTAGTTGCCGGAAGTAGTTGCTTGAATCGGTTTTCAGGATAGTTTTCTAGCCGGAACTTTGCCGTTTTGTTCTGATTTCAAAACAATAGCCAGCCCCGCAAGAATGGCAACAAGTCCGACGGTTGCCCAAGGATTAACACTTTCATGCACGACTGTAATGGCCAAGACGAAGGCCGTGACAGGCTCCAAAAGACCCAGAGCCACACAGGTGGAGACACGAGTCGTTTTAAGTGCAGTGCCGTAAAGCAGATAAGCCACTCCCGTGACAATCACACCTAAATAAATGACGATCATTATGTCGCTCATGATGATTTGCGGGATGTCTGAGAAGATCAAGGCGGCTGCAATTGCAATACAACCTGCAACACTGAACGCGTGAGCAGAGGCTCTCAAAGGGGTAGTGAGGCTTACGAGTTCTTTGGCAAGCATGGAGTAGCCCGAGTAAAAAAGACCGGCCATGAGGCAAATACCCATTCCGAACATGTTCACTTCAATGTTGCCTGCTTGACTGACAGCCATCCAAACCCCGCCCGAGATAGCGATCGCAATACCGATTAACCAAAGACAATCCGGAGTCTTTTTCTTAATGACAGTGTCCAAAATGCCGGCCCAGACGGGGGCTGAAGCAATGATGGTGCACGAGCCCAGGGCAACGCCCGCTGTTTTCACTCCGGTAAAGAAAAGCAAATTGAACATGGCCATGCAGACGCCTGCGGCCAACACTTTTAAAACATAGCCATTTTTATTTGAAACGGGTGTCGATACATGGGGTGTTCGGCTCAACCACAACGCTGGATAAAAGAAAAAGCAGGCGCAGACAATGCGCAAGGCGCCGACCCATAAAGGCGAGAGGGTAGGGCTTTCAATAAAGGTTTGAGCCGTGCCGGCGGTTCCCCAAAGAACGGCAGCCATGGCAGCCAAGATAAATCCGGGTAATGTCAGTGTTTTCATGAATATCAACTATCGATTATTTGGGACTATTATACTCAAATATCTTCATGTGAAGATATTTTGTAAAAAGATTTTAGATCAGAAGAAATTTTTAGCGAAGACGTTTTTCGCCGAAAAGCCCGGTTTTAGCGTATTCATCTATTGCCCGAGGGGGCTTGAAGCAGTTATGCTATAATTACTCAAACTTACTTTATAATATCCAAAATGAGTAAACTTTATAGCATCAGTCAGGCTGCAAAGGAATTGGGGGTAGCGACTTCCACACTCAGACGCTGGGAATATGAAGGCAAATTAATCCCGCAGCGCACGCAAGGTAATCAGAGAAGGTATTCCGCTGAACAAATCATGGGAATGGGCCGTAAGGTTACAACCCCATCGGAACGGATTACTTTAGCCTATGCCCGAGTCTCAAGCGCTGATCAAAAAGCCGATTTGGAAAGACAAAAAACTGTACTGGAGATGTACTGTGCGGCTCAAGGTTGGTCATTTGAACTGATCAGTGATTTGGGCAGCGGGATGAATTACCGAAAAAAGGGATTGCAGTCTTTACTGGAAAAACTGCTTGACGGTAAAATTGAGCGTTTGGTGATCACTCACAAAGACCGACTGTTGCGCTTCGGTGCCGAGCTGATTTTCTCCATTTGTGAAATGCAGAACGTTGAGGTCGTGATCATCAACAAGGGAGAAGAAGCCTCGTTTGAAGAGGATTTAGCTAAAGATGTATTGGAAATCATAACTGTGTTCAGCGCCCGCTTATACGGCTTGCGCAGTAAAAAGAATCAGAAGTTGATAAACGGGATGAAAGAAGCCGTCAAGGCAGCTCAATAGATTGAAAGACAAATCAGATGATTATTCACCGAGCCCACAAAATAGAGCTCATTGTCAATGAAAAACAGGAGCTGTATCTGAAAAAAGCCGTCGGCTGTGCCCGATTTGCTTTTAATTGGGCTTTGAATGAATGGATTCAAGAGTATGAGGCATATAAAAAGGATCCGACTCACCCGAAACCGAATCAATATAGCATCCGCCGAAAGTTAAATGCCATTAAACGGGAACAGTTTCCGTGGATGATGGAGGTCACGAAGTGTGCAGTACAGATGGCGATTATTCAGTTAGGTCAAGCCTTTGCAAATTTTTGGAAAAATCCCGAGCACTTCAAGTATCCGAAGTTTAAAAAGAAATACGTCTCTGACAGTTTTACGATCAGCAATGATCATTTTGAAGTCAAAGGTTCACGCATTCGTATACCGAAATTAGGCTGGGTGCGAATGCGTGAGCCGTTGCGATTTAAAGGGGCAAAAATCCTCTGGGCAACGGTCTCGCGACGCGGCAAACGCTGGTACGTGAGTCTGAGCTGTGAGCTCACCGATCTCAGTCACTTAAAACCGGCTAAAAACCAAGGCACGGTGGGAGTGGACCTGGGGGTGAAGTCTCTGGCGGTACTGTCGAACCACAAGATGTTTGAAGCGTTGCAGCCATTAAAGAAAAGTCTGTCGAAACTTCGTCGATTGCAAAGGAAACTGGCACGAAGTCAGAAAGGCAGTAAAAACCGCATAAAGCTTGTGTTGGAAATTGGCGACTTACACCGCAAGATCTTCAATTACCGGCAAAACGCCTTACATCAGCTCACGAACTATTTGACCACGCACTTTTCACGCATTGTGATCGAAGATCTGAATGTCAGTGGAATGCTGAAAAATGAGAAATTAGCCCGATGTATAGCGGATGTGGGGTTTTATGAGTTCAGGCGTCAGCTGATGTACAAAGCTGAACAAAGGGGCTGTGAGGTAATCATAGCGGATCGGTTTTATGCAAGCTCAAAGACGTGCGGCTATTGCGGTGAGAAAAATGAAGAACTGAAGCTTTCGGACAGACGTTGGAAATGTCCGCATTGTGGAGCCGAGATCAAAGATCGGGACTTTAATGCGGCGATTAATTTGAAGAGATATACCGAGCGGCCGGGCTGATTTGAATAAGTTCGGCGGTGCCGTGAGTTACACGGTGAACGCCTTTGCCTGCCGAGAAAGGGAGAAAACTCGGGACGTGACCCGAGGCAGGCCTGAAAGATTCTCGCAAGAGAGTTTTTCGGTGAGGGATGAGCTCTGGCTTCGGAGAAATTCGAAGTGAAACTCATCCCGATGATGGAGGAAGAGAAACCCAGAATTGAGTAGCTATTTTGAGTATGGCTAATTAATTTTGAGTAGGTTTCTCGTAACGGTGAAGTTGCGTATAGTGACGGCGTCTCTTCTTTTTTAACAGATGCCGCGGAATTCCCCGTGCGAAAGCGCAGGGATGGATAGCGGGCGAAACGGTAAGGTTCGCGTGATAAAATCTCGCTGTGAGGCGTGCCGGCTCCTTATAATCTACCTTTCTCCGGCTAAAAGAATTCGGGAATGAACAGCTCAAAAAGTTGTTCGAACTCGATGGGGGCGTTTTAGTGGACACGCCCGCGGTTGCACGGAATCTGCATGCACATGCGATGTCCGACAACTGCTAGGAATGGGGGTACGCTCCCATGAAACCGCGTTCAACAGAGCGCGGTAGTTCATATCATTTCTATTTTTTTCTCTTGTGAGGGCTAATCAATGCTCGAATTAATTATTTGCGTTGTGGCGCTCGTGATTGCCGGTTGGGCTATTGCGAAAAACTACGATGCTAAGGTTGTGCTTTTTGCCACCGGTCTCATTTTATTGGTCATTGCGATTTTGCTTGGCCACCCGGCCGTGAGCGCCAAGGCAAGTTCCGGTTTGAGCTGGGTTGATCCGTTTAAGGCCGTTAAAGACCTTTTCGTGAGCCAATACTCCAACGCCGGCCTCATCATCATGACGCTTTTCGGTTTTGCGGCCTATATGTCGCATATCGGCGCCAATGACATGGTGATTCGCGTCTTGAGTAAACCGCTCGAAAGAGTGCATTCCCCGTACATCTTGGTCCCGCTCGTTTTCTGGGTCGGTACACTTTTGTCCATCATTATTCCGAGTGCCTCCTCTTTGGCCGTGATTTTGATGGCAACGCTCTATCCGGTGTTGCGTGCGGCTCGTATGAGTATTTTGACCGCGGCCGGCGTGATTGCCACAACCGCTACGATTGTTCCGACACCGCTCGGTGGCGACAACGTGGTGGCAGCCCGCGTGCTGGGCTTTGAACACGTGGTCGACTACGTGTTCTACCACCATGCTCCGATTACGATTCCTGCTTTGATTATCATGGGTTTTGCTCACTATTTCTGGCAGCGCTACATGGATAAGCGTCAAGCCGGTAAGGTGACAGCTGAAATCGATGAAAGCAAACTTAAAAACCGTGATCTCACCGGTGTGCCGACTTATTACGCATTGTTCCCGGTTTTGCCCCTGATTCTCGTGATCTTCTTCTGGGCTTGCTTCAAGCACGCTAAGGTCGGTTTGGTTGAAATTACCGTTTTCTGCTTTGCATTGGCTTTCATCTGCGAATTGATCCGCAAGGGCGGTTTAAAGCAAGGCATGAAAGATGCCAACCTCTTCTTTAAGGGAATGGGTGAAGGTTTCTCGCAGGTCGTGGTACTGATCGTTGCCGCCTCGACAATGGTGGCCGGCCTTCGCGCCATGGGCATGATCGATATGATCTCCAACTCCATCTCCGGAGTGGAAAACGCCAGCGCGGGCCTCATGTTTGCCTTCTCCGGCATCACCGCCTTGATCACCTTCATCAGCGGTTCCGGCAACGCCGTCTTCTACAGTTTCATTGAATTGATTCCGTCGATTGCTCAAAACGCCGGTATTGATCCGATCATGGTTGCCTTGCCGATGCAATGCACCTCGAACTTGATCCGCTCGGTCTCGCCCGTGGCTGCTGTGATCATCATTGTGGCAGCATCGGTTCGCACCAATCCTTTGGAAGTGGTCAAACGTACATCTGTGCCTATTTTGGCCGGATACGCTGCGGTTTTGGTTATATCGTTTATTCGCTATATCTAATTTGAAGGAGTTTTGTCATGGCATATTTGGAACCGATCTCTCAAGAGTGGCTTATTGCCAAGCGCCGTGAAATTCACGCCTGGCCTGAACCGGGTTGGTGCGAGTTTGTCTCCAGCGCCCGTGTGATCGAACACTTGGAAAAGTTGGGTTTTAAGGTCCTCTGTGGCTTGGAAGTCATCAACAAAGACTATATCCGCGGTGCAATGAAGCAGCAGATTGCTAAGTTCCGTGCTGCGGCTGAGGATAAAGTCGATCCGAAGATTCTCCAACGCTTGGAAGGCGCAACGGGTGTAGTCGGCATTTTAGAAACGGGTCGTCCGGGACCGACAATCGGTTTTCTTTGCAACTTGGATGCATTGCCGGTGACCGAATCCACCGATCCGGAACATAACCCCACCAAAGAAGGTTATGCCTCTCAAATCCCCGGTTACATGCACGCATGCGGTCACGACGGCCATCAGGCTGTGTTGATGGGTTTGGCCTCCTGGCTTGCTGCCAATAAGGACCAATTGTGCGGTACGGTTAAGTTGATTTTCGAACCGGGTGAAGAAGGCTCTCGCGGCGGTCGTCCGTTGGCTCAAAGCGGCATTGTGGATGACTTGGATTATCTCTATGTCGGACACTTGGGATGCGATGTTCCGGGCGGCGAAGTTGTTACGGCACCGGAAAAATTCCTCTGCACGACCAAGGTAGACTTCCGCTTTAAAGGTACCCCTTCACACGCCGGTATGCAACCTGAAGTGGGTCGCAATGCTTTGATGGCAGCCTCCACAGCAAGCCTTGCTTTAATGGCTATTCCTCGTCACGGTCAAGGCATGACCCGTGTGAATGTGGGCTACTTGCGTGCAGGCGAAGGCCGCAACGTGATTGCTTCCACGGCTGAAATGCAGGTTGAAGTGCGCGGTGAAACCGAAGCCATCAATAACTACATGTTCGATGAAGCCGTCGCTCGCGTCAAGGGGGCAGCTGCCATGTACGGCTGCGAAGTCGAAAGCGAAGTGATGGGCGAAGCCATTGACTTTATCAAGGACGATGAAGTTCAAAACAATTTTGCGGAAGCCGCCAAACAAGCTAAGTATTGCACCAAGGTTAGCGATACAATGAACTTCAACGGCAGCGATGACGCAACGGTTTTGATGCGCCGAGTGCAAAGCAAGGGCGGCAAGGCCGGTTATGTGGTCGTCGGCTCCGAATTGAAGGCCGGTCACCACCAGGCGAAGTTTGAATTCGAAGAATTCCGTCTGCAGGAACTCTTTGATATCTATCACTACTTGGTGATCAAACATTTGGGAGCTGAATAACAGTGATTGACGACTCCAGCAGAAATCTCAAGGACTTTGTCGATTCCTTGGAAGAAGAATGGAAGGCTCAGGTACCGACCTTGAGTACCGAGCCGATTTCGGTTGTTGCGCGCTTGGTTCGTATGAGCTATTACGTGGAACGACGCGTGGCAGAAAATCTCGCCCGCTACGACCTTACCCGAGGCGAATTCGAAGTTTTGGCGGTGTTGACGCGCAATCCCGATACGGTGATTACGCCTAAGATTTTACAAACCAAAATTTTGATTACCTCAGGCGGTCTTTCCAATCGCATTCGTAAGCTTGAAGAAAAGGGACTGCTTGAACGCTTCCCGGATACAAGCGACAGGCGAGGTGTGATTCTCAAAGCAACGGAAAAAGGTAAAGCCTTGACGCTGGAAGCCGTCAACTCTCACGTGGAAGTCGAACGTCAGTTTGCCTCCTGCTTAAATCATGAGGAGCAATTGGAATTGGCGCGTTTGCTCAAACACATGATTTTGTCCCAGCAACGTGAGTTGAATCGCAACAGCTTACGCTAAAGCTTAGCGCCGCCTTCGGGCGGCTTTTTCTTTCCCAAAAAAAGGGCAGCCACAATAAGCTGCCCAATCTTGGGAGAGAATTTAGTTTTTCAAGGCATTAGAAGCGGAAGTCGCGTTCACCGTCCTCAATTTTCTGCAAACGAATGACGCTGGCTTTCCGAATCTTTTCGTGCACGATCTTCGGAATTTCTGCTTCGATCACTTTTTGCGCAGCCTCGCGTGTGGCAGGACGAGCGTAGTCTTCGGCGTATTCTTTAAGCGTCATAATGGCGTTGGCTTGACAGTAGGTGGCAATTTCGCCCGTTTTAGCCAATGACATGAAGCGATCCCCCGTGCGTCCTGCACGATAGCAGGCCGTGCACCAACTCGGCAGGTAGCCACCGTCTAAGAGCCATTTCACCACTTCGTCCAATGTGCGTCGGTCGCTGGTTTCAAACTGAGCGGAATTTTCTTCCTTTTCTTCTTCCAGAACATAACCGCCGACACTTGTGCGAGAGCCACCGCTGATTTGAGAAACGCCCATTTCCAAACACTTGCCGCGCACACGAGGCGACTCTCGGGTAGAAATGATCATGCCAGTATAGGGTACCGCTAAACGAATGAGAGCCACGATCTTTAAGAACAAGTCATCGGGTACGGCATTGGTAAAGGTCGCGGGATCCACGTCATCGGCAGGACAGATACGAGGCACACTGATTGTGTGCGGGCCCACACCCCAAGTGGCTTCCAAGTGTTCGGCGTGCATGAGCAGACCGACGAAATCGTAACGGTACAAGGTCAGGCCGAAAAGGACCCCAAGGCCCACGTCGTCAATGCCGCCCTCCATGGCGCGGTCCATGGCTTCTGTGTGGTAGGCGTAATCGCTCTTAGGTCCTTTCGGATGCAAGAGCTTGTACTGTTCCTTGTGGTACGTTTCCTGAAAGAGCTGATAGGTTCCAATGCCCGCCTCATGAAGTTTTTTGTAGTTTTCAACGGTGGTAGCGGCAATATTGATGTTGACGCGCCGGATGGCCCCGTTTTTATGTTTGATGCTATAAATGGTTTGGATGGATTCCAGTA
>ERZ827186.515-NODE-515-length-44944-cov-3.453385_pt1 | contig 44944 bp, 34 predicted proteins | sample MGYA00519918_ERZ827186 | MGnify/ENA primary metagenome ERZ827186 (study PRJEB31778, sample SAMEA3449275) | human gut metagenome | biome: human gut; feature: human-associated habitat; material: faeces | place: United Kingdom | collected 2010/2012 ...
GCCGCCTGCCGCAGGACGGGCGCATCCTCTACCACCGGGGCGATCGCAAGTTCGACCTGCGTGTCTCGTCGCTTCCGACGATTTACGGAGAGAAAGTCGTGTTGCGCCTGCTGACGCGCCATGCCGAACTGCTGGAGCTCTCGAACCTCGGTTTCTCGGAGCGGCAGCTCGCCGACTACGAGTCGGCCATCGCGCGCCCGCACGGCATGGCGCTGATCACCGGACCTACCGGCTCGGGCAAGAGCACGACGCTCTATGCGACGCTCCGGCGGCTGAACCGCGAGTCGGGCAACATCCTTACGATCGAGGACCCGGTCGAATACACGCTCGAGGGAGTGAACCAGGTACAGCTCAAAGAGGAGATCGGCCTGACCTTCGGCGCTGCGCTGCGCACCTTTCTGCGTCAGGACCCGGACATCATCATGCTCGGCGAGATCCGCGACGCCGATACGGCGGCGATGGCGATCCGCAGCTCGCTGACGGGCCATCTCGTGTTCTCGACGATCCATACGAACAGCGCATGGGGCAGCGTCTCGCGGCTGCGGGACATGGGCGTGCATCCGTACCTGCTCTCCGGCACGCTGATCCTGTGCGCCGCGCAGCGGCTCGTCCGCCTGCTGTGTCCCGACTGTAAAAAGGAGGCGGTGCTGACCGAGCCGGAATACGAACAAATATACGGTCAGCCGAGGTACTCCGATAGAAAGGGCACGGGAGGACGGATCTCGGAAGCCGCAGCCCTGGGCGACGATGCGGACGCGAACCGGACGGAGCCTTTCCCGCCGGCCGACCCGTGCGACGGCGCAGGCCGTATACCCGCTTCGGGGAGAACCGGACCGCAGCCGGCCGGAAAAGCGGCCCGCAACGACTCCGGCCATCCGTCGCCCCCGACCGGCTCCGCATCATGCGGAACGGGGGATGCGCCTGCCCGGACGCACTTCCGTCCCGTCGGCTGCGAGCGATGTTACTACACGGGCTACCGGGGCCGCCGGGCGATCTACGAGGTGATCCCGATCGACGACGAGCTCGCCGAGGCCGTTCGCGAGAGCCGTCCCGACATCGCTCCGTTACTCAGGGAGCGGGGCATCACTACGCTGAAAGACTCGGCCCTCGATCTGTTCCTTTCCGGACAGACGTCGCTCGAAGAGGTGCTGCCGCTGCTCAGGGAGTGAATACGGATCACGATCGATGACCCATACGCCGCTCATACTCCGAATCGCCTAAACGAACGACCCGACACTACCTATTTTATTCGATACGACCTGCCCGATAACTCGCAACTTATGAAGAACCTATACCTCTTTTCGATTCTGCTGGTCTGGACGCTGTGTCTTCCTGCCGCCGTGTCGGCGCAGTCCGACGGTGCGAACCGTATCGCCGCGATCCGCGCCCGGCTCGACACGCTGACCCGGCGCGACGAAGCCTACCTCGGCGAGGTGGATCTGTCGGTGGGCGAGGCTCCGCTCTCCGAGCTGCTGCGCTCGGTGGCCCAAGTGGGCGGTGTGAACCTGAGCGTGCGCGACGGGGCGAACCTGACGGTGAGCTGCAACTTCACGCGGGCCCGCATCGACGAGCTGCTGCTGTTTCTGTGCGAGCAGTACGGACTGGACGTGCAGGTCATCGGGAATATCGTCTCCGTCTTTCCGTACGAAGCGCCTGTCGCTCCGCCGCCCGAACCGTCGGTGCGGTTCGACCGCTCCGACTCGACGCTCAGCTACGATCTGATCGCCGTGCCGTTGCGCGAGGTGGCCCGGCGCATCACCGACAGCACGGGCGTGAACCTGATCGTTCCGCAGACGCTGTACGAACGGCCCGTATCGGGCTACATCGCGGCGATGCCTTTCGCCGAGGCGCTCGGCTCGCTGGCCGAGATCAACAAACTGGAGGTTACCCCCGTCAAGGGCAGCAGGGCTTGGGCGTTTTCCGAGTCGCCCTCCGAGACCGGAGGCTCGCCCGCTCCCGCCTCGAACTATGTCCGCCGCCGGCAGTTCGCAGCCTCTCAGCTTTCGGTGGACAGTACGGGGCGAATCACGGCGATGATCGACCGGGGCAACATATACGACATCATACTCGATATCTGCGAGCAGTTGAAACTCGACTATTTCTTTATCACGCCCGTCAATGCGCAGACGAGCATCTACCTGAAAAACACCGACGCGAAAACGCTGTTCGACCTGCTGCTCACGGGCACGGCTTACACCTACTACGAGGAGGGAGGCGTCTATATGTTCGGCGAGGCGAAACGCGAGGGCCTGTTCTCGACGCGCATCGTCCCGATGCGCTACCGCACGGTGGACAAGCTCGCGGAAGCGATCCCCGACAACCTGAAAAAGGGGGTGCAAACGGCCGCTTTCGGCGATCTGAACAGCATGATCCTGAGCGGCGACCAGCGACAGGTAGCCCGCATCGAGCAGTTCCTGCGCTCGATCGACCGGACCGTGCCGCTCATCACGATCGAGGTGATGATCGTCGACGCCTCGAAGGACGTGCTGCTGGAAGCGGGTCTCGGCCTCGGCTTAGGTACGGAGCCAACGCAGACCGCAGGTACGCTCTCCCCGGGTCTCGACATGACGCTCGGGGCGGAAGCTGTCAACAGTCTGGCAAGTAAGATAGGTCTCGTAAAGCTCGGAAAGGTGACGCCGAACTTTTATGCCAGCCTGAAGGCGATGGAGCAGGACGGCACGATCGAGCTACGCTCGACGCCCCGGCTCTCGACGCTCAACGGCCGCGAGGCGGTGCTCACCAGCGGTCAGATGCAGTATTACAAGGAGACGAACAATACCTACATGGGTACGCAGAACCCGGTGCAGTCGACCTCTTACGTCTGGAAAAGCGTCGAGGCGAACATGACCCTTTCGATCACGCCCTATGTGAGCGAGGACGGCCATATCACGATGACGATCGACCTGTCGCAAAGCGAGTTCACCGACCGTACCGAAAAGGAGGCTCCGCCGGGAACCACCACGCGCAGCTTCCGCTCGATGGTGCGCGTGAAAAACGAGGAGACGGTGCTGCTGGGCGGCATCGACCGGCAGTCGCGCGAGAAAAGCTCGCAGGGACTGCCTTTCATCGCCCGCGTGCCGGTGCTCAAATGGATCTTCGGCACGCACAAGAATAACAAACAGGAACGCCGGCTGAACGTATTCATCAAACCGACCGTGGTCGAATAAAATCCCTGATAACGATGAGTAAGGCAATATTACAACGGATTGTCGGTCCCTTGACCGTGCTTTGCGTCCGTTTCGAGGAGGCGAACCGCTACGCGATGCGCCTGTTCGTACTCGGTCTCGATCGAAGCGGTCTCCGAATCCTGCGGGAGTGCGCCGATCCCGACGCCGATGCGCTGAAAAAGGAGTGTTCGGGCCGTCCCGTCCTGATCTCGGTCTCCGGATACGGCGTCGTCACGAAACCGGCCGAAGATACGGCGATCGTCGGGAAGGTGACCTCGGAGCCGGAAACGTTCGCATGGAGTTTTTCGGACGAAAGGGAGGATTCAGGGAGCATCAGCTTCGTTCGCCGCGAGCAAGTCGAACCGCTCGGGCAACGGCTCGCGGCGAACGGTATTCCTGTCATGGATATTCGCTACGGGCCAGTGGCGGCAGATCCCGAGCAAGAGGCCCTGCGGCAGGCGGAACGTTTTTACCGTGATACGTTGAAATGGCGCACGCTTCTGCGCCCTACACCCGAAGGCCGCATGGTCGCTAAAGCGGCGGAACGCCGCCTGCGGCTGCCCGTGCTGGGCCTGATGCTGCTTCTGCTCGTAGTCAATACGTTTGCTTCCGGTTCGCTTCGAGAGCGTCGCGCACAGCAGCGGAGCGTGCTTTCCGCCCGGGAAAAGAGGCAGGACGCATCGCAGGTCCGCTCCGAACAGCGGCGGGCGGCCGTAGCGGCGTTTTCGCATCGGCTGCCGTACCGCCACGCCCTGCTGCTGGATCGGGCGGCCTCCCATGTGCCTTTGTCGGTCACGCTGACCTCGCTGGCCGTGCAGCCTCTTTCCAAAACGTTGGAAGAGGGCAAAGACCCCGTATTCGCTTCAAAAACCCTTTCGATCCGGGGCGTAACGAACGATGCGTCGGCCGTATCGGAACTGATGACCGGATTACGCTCCGAACCGCCGCTGCGCGAAGCTCGGCTCGAAGGCTTGAAGCAAAACCGCGAAAGCGGTGCGACCGAATTCAAGATTACCGTCGCCTTATGAACCGGATCGGCAAATACGAAGGAGTCGTGCGTCTGGTCCTGCTGCTGGTCGTGCTGCCTGCGGTCGTGTACCGGTTATCGCTGGGGCGTACGGTCGCACTGTGGGGCGAGGTGTGCCGGGTGGAACGGACGATCGCGGAGACGGATTCCGCTTCCATACAACCGGATACTCCTGCCGCTATGCTCGATACGGTGGAACTGATCGCCGGCGGCGGCCTGCTCGATCTGCTGGAGCGCCTTGATCCGGATAGCTCCGTCCGAATCGTCAGCTACACGCCTTATCTGACCCGCAAGGGCGACGACTTCACGCTGCGCACGGCCGAGATCGTGCTTTCGGGAGGCTTCGTTCCGCTGCTGCGGACCCTCGACGCGACGGAGCGGGAACTCTCCGGCTGCCGTTTGCTTTCTTCGGAGTTCAAAACGGTCCGCCGGAGACGGCAGACCTCGCTGCTGTTGACCCTCGTTGTCCAGCAACTGACCGATAAACCGTAAACCCTTGTGATATGAAATCCGATCCGACAAACCGTTCCCTCCGGCCGTTTCGGCCCGACGCCCGTCGATCCGACCGCAAAACGCCGATCCGGACAGAAAGGCTCTCCGCAGGCTTTCCGGCAGGTGGAGCCGATACGTGCGAGTCCGAATCCCGGCCGACGTCCGGGACGATCCCGATCCGTCGAACGGGCTCCGCCGACCTGTTCCGGACGGCCTGCGCGCTTTTGTTTCTGCTGTCGTTGCTTTCGGGCTGCGACGACATTTTCGAGCAGGATATCGACCGGGCCCGGATCGAAGTGGTCGCACCGAAGCACGACGCGCATATCGAAGCCGGCGAGGTGACTTTTCTCTGGCGGCCCCTCTCGGGAGCCCGTAACTACCGGCTCACGGTCGTCTCGCCGAGCTTCGCCCGTGCTTCGCGCGTATGGGCCGACACGACATTGCGCGCCGATTCCCTCCATGCGGCCGACCGCTTCTCGCTGACGCTCGACGAAGGAAACTATCAATGGAGCCTGCAGGCTTTCAACGGCGTTTACCGGAGCGAGAAGAGCGTCTATTCGCTGAGGGTCGATCCCGCTGCGGCGGACGAGTCGCAATCGCCTTTCGGCGGGGAAGAAGGCGGAGACGATGAGGGAAATCCGACGCCTCCGTCCGATGAGCAGGAAGGAAACAACTCGCCCGACGATGATCATAACGCGGCATCGGACGATACGAACGAATCCGCCGACGGTAATACTTCCGAGCCATGAAATCGCGACCGCTGACATACCTGTTACTCGTCGTAGCGCTCGGTATCTGGGGCGTCGTGGCGTGGAAGCTCTTTTTCTCCGGGCCGAAACCTGCGGCTTCCGATCCGGCTGCCGTGCCCGTTGCCCGGAACAATCCCCGTGCGGACATCGATACGCTGCGACTCGACTATCCCGATCCGTTCCTGCGTGCGGTTGCGACGAGACCTTCCGTCCCGGGGTCCGTTTCGGCAAGAGCGCCCGTACGGTCGAAAGCGAAGAACGAACGTCCTGCCGCCAAGCTCGCCTGTACGGGCCGTATCCGTAAGGAAGGAACCGACCGTTATCTGATCTCGATCGACGGTCGGATCCATTTGCTGCAGCAGGGCGAGTCGGCCGGAGGCTTTACGCTCCGACAGATCCGGAACGATTCGCTCGTCATGGTCCGTGACACAGAGTGCTATCTCGTCAAGATTCCATAACCGATACATCCGATCGCTAACCGTAACCCGTCATAAGTCAATGAATCCTCCGAACCGTCTTCCCGCCGGCGTACTGGCCACGGTACTGGTCGTCTCGGCACTGATGCTGCTTTCGGTGCTGGGCGTACTCGCGTTGTGGGAGTCCGATTTTCTGTTCTTCTCCCGCGCGGGCTACCTCTCGCGGCAACGGGCGAACGTCGAGTCGGCCTTCGTTCTGTACGCCGCCGACAGCACGCTGACAGCAAGGCTCGACGAGCAGGGCGGCCTGCGGCTTTACGACGGCCTGCCCGACAGTCGGGTGCGGATCGCCGTCCGGCCATGGGGACTGTACGAGGCCGTGCGCGTCGAGGCGGCCGATTCCCGAATCGCTCCGACCCGGCTGTTCGGGTCGGCCGCCCCCTTCGCATGTTCGCCGGGCGAAGAAAGCGGTCTCTGGTATGCGACTGATGCCGCTTCGCTGTCGCTTGCGGGACGCACCTCGCTGCACGGATGCTTGAGGCTTCCCCGCCACGGCGTGCAGTACGGACAAATCCGTTCGGTCTTTTTCTGCGGCGAACGGATCGAAGGAGCCCGTACCGCTTATGCCGACAAGAAGCTTCCGCCGGTCCGAACCGATGCCCGCCGAATGACCGACAGTCTGTTGCGCCTGCTCGAAGCTCCCGGGGCATGGATACCGGCTCCGGACAGCCTGAGCGCCGGATTCGGCGAGGCAGAGCCCCGGATGCTGGATGCCGGGAGCTTCGGACCGGGAGCTCTGATCGAAGGCATGGCTGTACTGCTGGGAGAGGAGGTGTCCATCGACAGCACCTGCCGTCTGCGCGATGTGCTGGTCGTGGGGCGCACGATCCGCGTGGGAGACGGATTTCGGGGAAGAGCTCAACTATTCGCATCGGACACCGTTCTGATAGGGCAGCGGGTGACGCTCGATTACCCGTCGGGGGTATTCGTCGCGCGGGAGAACCCCGACCGTTATATCGAAATCGGCCCTGACAGCCGCATCGAGGGCTATGCGATCGTCGACGGGGAAGGTCGACCCGATGTAAAACGCGCGAACTACCGACAGGACCGCACGGCCGTACTGCGAGGACTGCTGTGGACGGACGGCGCGGCGCAGGTGCAGGGCATCGTGTCGGGCTGCATGGCGGCGAACCGCCTGGTCTACTACTCTCCCGAAGGGTACTACGAGGACATGCTCTACGATCTGACGCTACTCGAAAACCCGGCGACGGCCTATCCGCTGTGGGCGGAGACGGCCTACCGGAGAAAGGAGGCGGGATGGGTGCGCTAAGAAACGAAAGGACGGTGCGGAACCGGCGACCGGTCTGCCTCGGAGCTCGGCGACGGAATGTCTGCCCGTCCGGTCCATGTCTGTGTACAGGGGCATGGCCGAATATTGCTCGCCTGCCCGACGGCGGAAGCGCCTGCCGCCTCCTGTCCCCCGAGCGCTCCCGCCACGCACGGAGCCGGGATAAGAGCCGGCGGCAGCCGCCGTTCCGCTCATGCGGCATTCCGGCAAAACGGCGGACGATCCGCCTTCCCGCCGCCTCGCTGCTGGAGGCGGTCGTCGCCTCGGTCGTGCTGCTGATCGTCTTCGCCGCGAGTCTGGAGACGGTCGTCCGGCTGACGGCAACCCCGTCCGAGGGTATGGCTTGCGTGGACGCCGATTACCGGGCCGCCTGCACGGCGAGCGAAATCCGACGGGGGGCTTTCTCTGAGGGCAAGACCGAACTCTCCTACGGATGGGGAACGCTGACGGTTCTCATCGAGCCCTACGCTCCCTGTCCGGCGCTATGGCAGGCGACGCTGAAAGTAAAAATTGCGAACGGACGTAAGAAAATAGAATACCGGCATCTGATCGACCCGGAGTCTTTCAACCGGGTGCCGATACGGGAGAAACGACCGTGAGAATGAAAGAAAACATACGCAACCGACTGCCTGCCTCGACGCTGGTCGAGGTACTGATCCTGATGATCCTCAGCGGAGTCGTCTTTCTGTCGGTCATGGAGGGATTCGGGCTGCTACGCCGCTTTCTCGACCGGACCTCGCAGCGGATAGCGGAGCGCACGGAGCAGTATGCCGGCTACTTCCGCACGGTCGATCTGGCGGGAGATTCGGACAGCCTGATCTCGGAAAGCGAAAGAACATTGGCGATTTATCGCAAAGGAGGTATCCATGCCTGGCTCTCACTGGCCGACTCGGCGCTGATCGTCCGGCAAGACGAACGCTCCGATACGCTGTTGCGGTATGTCGTCCGACTGCGGACCGTTCCCGAACCCGCCCCCGGAGCGCGGATCGATACGATGATCGTCGAGCTGCGGACCGAGCAGGATTCCGTACTGAACATCGGATTCGTGTCCCGCCGTCCGCCCGATCCGCTGCTCGAGAAGCTGAGCGAGCAGGAAGCGAGGTACAAGTACGAAGAAAACGAAAACGAATCGAACGAGGAATCGAAATAAAGCGAACACGTCCCCGAAAATGAAGAATCCGAAAATCTTATGCCGCCAACGACCTTCGATCCACAACACCGCACGAGACATTATCGGCCCCTGCCGGAAAACGGCCGAATCGCCTATCGGTATCCGGATTGCCGCCGAGAGCGTTCCGTGTCGACGGCGGCATCGTGCACGTTCCGATACCCGGTTCTGCACCGGAACACAAGCGAATACGGGATCCCGTACTGTAACAAAGACGAGAATATCCTAAACCGAACGATCGAACTGCCATGAACCCGAACGATTCTTTCGCTTTACCCAAGCACGGAGGTCATCCGCTCAAAGACGCCCGCAAGGAGGCCATATTCGCCGAGCTGCACTCGCTGCTCGGCTCCGGACTCGATTTCAGCCGCTCGTTCTCGTTGCTGATCGAGGGGGAGCGGGACGCACAGACGAAAGCGCTGCTCACCGGTCTCTACCGCTCGGTCGTGCGTGGCGAGGCATTGGCCCGCGCCTTCGAGCGGAGCGGACGCTTCGCTCCGCTCGACTGCGGAGTGCTGCGCATCGGCGAGCAGACCGGGCGGCTCGACGAGGCGCTGGCTTTTCTGGCCGATTACTACCGCAAGCGCATTGCGCAACGGCGTATGGTCAGCGGCGCGGTGAGCTATCCGCTGATTATCCTCTTTACTGCAATCGTCGTCGTGATTTTCATGGTGCTGGTGATCGTGCCGATGTTCGAGCAGGTCTACTCGCGCATGGGAGGCGAACTGCCGGCGATGACCCGATGGATCATCTCGCTGTCGAGAGCTTTCCCGACCTATCTGACCGTCGCGGCGCTCGCGGGTGCGGGAAGCCTGTTGTGGTGGAAGGCCTATGGCGACCGCCCTTGCGTACAGCGGTTCGCCTGCGGATGGCTGCTGAAGATTCCTCTGGCGGGCGACACGTTGAAAAAGAGCGTGCAGGCCCGTTTCTGCCGCCTGCTCGGCCTGCTTGCTTCCTCCGGAGTCCCGCTGTTGCAGGGCATCGGGATGCTCGAGGGGATCATCGTGTTTTATCCTTACCGCGTCTCCTTTGCCCGGGTCGCCCGCGAGCTGGAGCGGGGAGCTTGCCTGTCGGAGGCGCTGGAGCGCTTCGAGGAGCTCTACGACCGGCGGCTCGTCACGCTGCTGAGGGTGGGAGAGCAGACCGGCCGGCTGCCCGAAATACTCGCCCGAGAAGGCGACGTACTGACCGGAGAGCTCGAGCACCGCCTCCGCTCGCTGGGGAACTTGCTCGAACCCGTGCTGATCCTGCTGGTCGGCCTGCTCGTGGCCGTCATACTCGTCGCCATGTACCTGCCCATGTTCCGTCTCGGAGAAATCATTGGGTAACGGATTGGTAATCTCTATGATTAAGCGTGTGTAAATCATTCTGCCTATGTAAAAAAACTTATTGTTTCACATTGAACGTATCGTCAAGAACGATACGAATAATTTGATCTTTACTCAATACGCATTTATCCTAAAATCACTAAACCTATGAAAACGATTAATAAACATGTGCACTTGAAACTCATATGGACGATGACCTGCATTTTTCTTTCCGGACAATTAGTGCAGGCTCAAAACGAACCGCCATCTCTTGACATCAATGCTCATTTTTTCTCTCCGAAGAACATCGGTTTGTCTGCACCTCAAGTATCTGATTTTGTCAAATACGGAAATCTGGGGATAAATTATTATAACGGCTTGTTGGATATGGACATTGCCCTTCCCGGATACAAGGATAAGGATTTCGATCTTTCGATGTCGATCAAATATGTCTCTTCGGGATTTATTCCGTCAAAACGCCCGAGCCTCGTCGGGCTCAACTGGTTTCTCAATTTCGGAGGCGTGATTTCCCGTAAAGTAAACGGGAGTCCCGACGACGTGAAAGGTTGCTATACGAAACACGATAAAAATACATACCTGAAAGATGGTCTTTGGGCAACTATTCAGAGTATGAAGTTTGACTACTACTCGGCATCCGATCTGATGCACTTCAACGTGGATAGAAACAATGCAGGAACATCCAATCCGTATTGCAAAGGAGATATCAAATATGACCTGGAACCAGATATATTCACATTTAATTTCGGAAAACACAAAGGGAGCTTTTTAATTGATAACCAAGGAAATATCAAATTGTTATCAGGAGATGACCGTTATAAAATTGATTTAGGCGGCCTCGCCGTTCAGGAGTACAGTACTACGGAAGCGCCTAAGCCATCCTTTATCAAAATTACGGCACCGGATGGATTTGTATATGAATTTGGCGGAGACGTGTCCTATCTGGAATATTTTATTCCCAACAATCCGGAAGGCATAACCGTAAGACCTCGATATATTACATCATGGCATCTAAAAAGCATCGTAGCACCTAATCAAAGACGTATAGATTTCGAATATGTTTCAGTTTTACAACCGAATCGTTATAACTATTTCACTTATTTTCACAGTGATATAGAAACAAATAGCATGTGTATAACAGATCCGTCAAAATCAACAATAAGCAGAAAGGGAGTGGGTGAATCCAAACGATATGAAATGATTGATGACATTCATATTCCTATCATCAGTCAGGTCAATGTAGACGGCAATATGGCCATAAAATTTTTGGTAAGCGACCGATTTCGTTTTTATGGCGACAGTGATGCTCTGTCCAAATGCCTTATTGGAATCAAGTACTATCATTACGATACTGAAATCCGATCGGTCACCTTTTCATATCTCGATAAAAAAGGCTATTTCTTTCTGCAATCATTAAGCGACAGCGAGCAAGGGAAACACACTTTCGACTATTATATGCCAGATGTCCTCCCGAATCCGTTGACTTTTTCAACAGACCATTGGGGATTCTGGAAGGGCGGAGATATCACCCAAATGAACGATAGTCAACTGGGCAGCTATTGTTATAATATTGAAGCGAACAGGGCCGTCGATACGGCATACTTCAACACAGCACTGCTCCAAAAAGTGGTTTATCCAACAGGCGGATACTCGGAGATCAAATATGAACCTAATGTTTACAATGTGTATCATCGAAGAGACAGCCTAAATTTCAATCACTTATCTTTTAAGACAGGCACGAAGGGAATACATGCCGGGGGTGCACGCGTCCGATCGATTACAAATAAAGACCTGAGTTCCATTTTGTCGGTCAGTACCAGAACTTTTGAATATAGGAAACCGGGAAGTGCGGTGGGAAGCGGCATACTTTTGCTGAAACCCAAATATAAAATTTATGATACGCGTTCATGGGAAGAGGAAGGTACTCCCTTATTTGATGGGGAAAAATGGTACTATTTCCATCTCCGTAATTTCAGCCAGAACAGTTTGGTTTGTGCCAATAATTACGGATTCAATATTGAAACGGACGAATATTTTATCGGCTACTCCGACGTGATAGAAAGAACCGGAACCGGCGGATACACTCACTATCATTATTCATCATGGGATGATACGCCGGACAAAACGGATGTTACAAAAAACATCATCTATAAAAATAATACCAGTATTACTGATTACCTGCTATGCGAAAAAACTCAGATGTACATTCTCAACGACATGTCCCGATTTCGGGGAAAATTGCTGTCAAAGGCGCTGTATTCTTCATCGGATAATAAAATTGAGGAAACAATTTACGAATACAATATTGAAAACGCTTGCTCGAAATACAACGTTTCGATGACTTCAACAGAATACGGAAATACGACATATAAGATTTACATGAGCTCTTGCCTGCCGGTTAAAGAGTCAAGTATCGATTCTTTGGGTATTCGTCGCGCTAAATTCTTTTCTTACAATCAGCAAAATCAATTGGTTCGTCTGTATGAATTAGGTAGCGATAGCGTGTATTACGGACAAATTAATACCTATGTAACTGATTTCCCGTCAACCTCCTTGTCTGCAATACATAAGAAATTGAAAAATAAAAATATGATTTCTTTTCCCGTATCCATAATAAAGACGGTTCGAAGGGGCGATTTATCGACCGATTTGGCAATTGATGCCTTGTTGAGTGAATTTCAGGAATTCAACGGCGTCCCTCTCGTTGCAGCGATAAAAAGACTCGAAACAGAAACTCCTTTGGAGCCTAATTCGCAAGAGTTCAACGCGGCTATGAAGGTACAAGAGAAATACCACAATTACGATAAGTTTTTCAATCCGATCTATCTCACGCAAAAGGGAGAAAAAAATGTCGTTTATCTCTGGTACGATTACGGACGGTATCCTATAGCCGAAATTCAGAATGCAACCTATGATGAGGTGAAAGCTGCTCTCGGAGGAATCCCGCCTGAGGCTTTCTCATTGCAAAATTCCGTCAGCGAGGTCCTTCTCGACGGACTGCGAACCAACGTAAATCTGAAAAATGCTCACATCACGACATACAAATACAAACCGGGGGTAGGTATTGAACGAATAACTGATCCTCAAGGAATATCGACCTATTACGATTACGATAGTTCAAACCGGCTCAAAGAGATCTATTTGATCGAAAACGGGGTCAAGAAAATAATCGAATCGTACGAGTACAATTTGGTACATCAATAATCAAAACCGGACTTTTGAAAGCAATAAATAGGTTTTAAACATTTCAACAAACAGTAAATTATGAAAAAATATCCTAATACAGTCGCAACGATATGGTTATGTTTGCTATTCATTTGGCTCAATACCGGAATATCACGGGCCTCATCGTCGATAACGGGCACGATCGGAGGAAATCAGACGATCGAATTCGGCTGCACACCTACTGTCCTGACCAATTTGGATGCCCCTGCGCCTCCGTTAGGCAAATGGACTCAACAATGGCAATCGTCGACCGACAGCGTAAGCTGGACACCTATAGCCGGAGCAACCGGGCTATCGTATCAGCCGGGAGCTTTGACTCAAACAACTTACTATCGGCGCATGGTCAAGATGAACCTCAACCTGGCATATTACAGCAATATCGTGTGTGTCAAGGTGCAACCATTATACGGGGGCAAGATATCCGGAGATCAGGCTATCGCTTCCGGAGCAAAACCGGACATGATACGGAATGTCGAACCGACAAAATCGCCAGCAGAAACTTTTACTTATAGTTGGCAAAAGTCGATTATTTTACCTGGCCTATGGCAAGCAATTCCCGGAAATGGAGAATCCCTTCAACCCGAGTCGACGACGACACCTGTTTATTACAGGCGCGTAGTGACCCATACGGCTTCATCCCAGAAAGCCTATTCGAATGTAGTCTGTATTACGATCGATAATGGCGTTATTATACCGGGAAGTATCGAAGGAAATCAGGAAATCGTGTCCGGAAGCCGTCCCGCTGAGATCCGAAGCACGACTCCCCCGCAAGTCGGGGAAGGAATGAGTTACAATATTTCATGGGAACAAGGCAGTTCAGCTAACGGAGGTTGGACGCCTATCAGTCAGGCTACCGGACTTACTTATCAGCCGGACGTACTGAGTCGCACACAGTACTTCAGAAGGAAAGTCAGCCGTCCTTCGGATGGCAAATACGCTTATTCCAACGTCGTATGCATAAAAGTAGTTCCCGGAACGATCACTGCGAGTACAGATAAAAGTTATGTTATGACGAAAACCCCGTATGTCGAAGCGAGCAAGACGGCGAGCCTCTCCGTGAAAGAATGCCTTACGACTATCCAGTACTTTGACGGCTTAGGGCGTTCGTTGGGGAAAAATCAAGTAGGCATTACACCGAATTATTTCGATTTAATATCCTTGCAAGAATATAACGGAGCGGGTAACGAATCGAAAAGCTGGCTTCCCATTATAACTACCGGCAACGGTTCTTTCCCGAATCCGGTGTCCTACCATCTGTTATCGGTGGGCTTTTACGACGATAATTATGCCTATAAGGAAACCGAGTACGAGAAAAATCCATTGAGCAGAGTGACCGGGAACCATGGACCCGGATCGAGCTGGGTAGGCAAGTATATGAAGACCGATTATACGACTAATTACATGAATTCCAGTCTATTTGATGAAGACTTCGAGATCATTACGGATCAACAGCGGGAACTGATGTGCTGTCTCTATGTGGAAGAATCGAACAAACTGAGGAAAAAAGGCTATTACCCCAACAGAGATCTATATGTAGCCAAATATACGGATGAGGACGGCAACTATTCGTTCGAGTTTAAGGACAAGCAAGGGCGTCTGGTTTTGTCCCGACAAGTGAGCGGAGGCGCTCGATTCGATACCTACTACGTTTACGACGATATGTCTAATTTGCGTTTTGTTTTGCCTCCGATGGCCTCGGACTCGCTGGATGCTACGGATGTTTTGTGGGATGAGACGACTTCCAAATTCATCGACGGATACGCCTATCTCTACCGCTATGATAAACGTCAACGGTGTACCCAAAAGAAACTTCCGGGCGCCGACTGGATCTATTACGTATACGATAAAGCCGACCGGCTGATTTTTACGCAGGATGGCAATCAGCGTGCTTCCAACCCGAACGAATGGACATTCTCGATTCCCGATGCGATGGGACGTACCGTCCTGACCGGAACGTGCGAGACGTATAACGGGAAGCCGATTGCGCCGGGATGCTTGGACGAGGCGGTCGTAACCGCTTCATACGAAGAGTCTGCGAGTACGCCGGATTACATGGGTTATGAACTGGCGAATTTTACATTGGGCGGGACCAAACTGCTGTCTGTGGATTATTACGACAGTTATGATTTCATAACGGACCCTGTCGTCGGGCAAAATTTTTCCGGTGTCCGGTATTCTGCTATCATTGGTTTCGATACCAGAAACGCGACGGCAAACCAGAAAGGACTATTGACCGGCAAGGTAGTCTTCCCCTTGGACGATGCGATTCAGGAGACCTGTGAACAGATATACTATGACAGCCGTAAACGTATCGTGCAGTCCGTTCGGCGAAATCATCTGGGAGGTATCAGTCGGCATCTCTATAAATACGATTTCGCAGGCAATATACTTGCCGAACGGGAGATACATCAGACCGCAGCGAATTCGCGGGAGGACGTGCTCGACCGCACCTACCGATACGATCACGCGCGCCGTTTGATCGGCGACAGTACGGTGTTGAACAACGGAACACCTGCCGTAGTTACCTATGCATACGATGAACTGGGCCGTCGAAGCGTGAAATGCTACGGTTCTGGCACGGGTATTCTGACCGAAAGCTTTGCATATAATATTCGCGGCTGGCTCACGCGACAAACAAGCTCGGTATTCGATCAAAGGCTATACTATCAAGATCGTTCGTCTCTCGATCCGACTCATCCGGTCAGCTATTCGGGTAATATTTCCGCGGTAGAATGGCAACGCGACAGCTCGAATTCGGTGGCTTACCTGCTGTGTTACGATGCTCTCTGTCGGCTTTCAGGAACGAATCGCTATGCCAATGGTGTACTCGACAACCGGTTCGGCGAGACGAATGTCCAGTACGATAAGAACGGCAATATCACCCGTTTGGACCGATATTCGCCAATATCGTCGGAAAAGCTCAAATATCTGTATACTCCGGGTTCCAATCAACTGCAAGCGATCGTAGGCTCAGGTTCCCTCTGCGGATTCGCTTATGACGCGAACGGTAATATGGTCGAAGACGGCATGCAAAAAGTGACGGTGTCATACAACAAATTGAATCTTCCTGCCAGATTTGCGAATGCGCCCCGAAGTGCAGCTCGGAGCGTCTCGAACGGCAACCTTCCAGAGATAGCCGTCCCCGGTGCAACGCGAGCTCTCTATTGCTACGCGGCCGACGGAGAATTGAAACGAGTGGTAGACGGTTCGGACAAAGGACTTGAATATCTCGGTTCTTTAATCTATATTCGTAATGGGAACGTACTGACGTTGGAAAGCGCGCCGTTCTCGGAAGGACGTATCAAACCGACATCCGGAGGACAAGAAGTGAATTACCATGTAACCGACCATTTGGGCAGTGTGCGCAGCATCGTTGACGATCAGGGGAAAGTCAGGGCGACGCATGATTACACTCCGTTCGGAAGCGGGGCCTCGCTGAGTATGAGTCTGACCGGGAACGATCGTTATCGGTTTAACGGCAAGGAGCTACAGAGTTTTGTCGATCTTGATATGCTGAACTACGGCGCCCGAATGTATAATTCGGGTCTGTGCCGCTGGAGCGTTCCGGACCCTAAATCGGAAAATATTACTCGCAAAGTCCGTACTCTTTCTGCGCGAACAATCCGTTGAAGTATGTCGATCCGGATGGCAAGATGTATGGAATCTTCGTTGGGCAAAACGGGAAAGTCGTCGGGAATGACGGAATAGACGACAGTCGGGTGTATGCTCTTAAAACGACCGAATCAAAATTTGCAAACGATGTTGCTGGCGCCGGCCTTTCACGGGAAGCTTTAGATGCAACGGTAAAGTTCATCAAAAAGAATTCAGGTAATGCATCGGAATTTCGGTCGAACAGCATCGCCTATGATAACAGTATTGAAATCGAAGGTTCGGCAACCGTTCGAAGAGCCATGATAGACATTATTGAACAAGATAACAGTCGAGGAGGGACTTCTGATCAGAACAATAGGGAATATGGCGGAAGTGTTAACGGAGGCATTGTTGAAGCCGCTCCCCCTGGTCCTGTAAGTAATCCTAAAAAGAATGGTTTAGCGACGATCACGCTGTCGACCCAACAGAACACATCCGCTAAATTTCACAGTCATCCGAGTGGAACCAGAAATGAAATAACTCGTTCAGGCATAGGCACTACAATCAATACTTTTTTCTTTACGCAATCTCCGTCTCCGGATGATATCATCAACGCAGGGTCGATTACGAATTACGTATTTGGACGGGCTGACGGGATGGTTTATATTTACAATGCTCAAGGGGTACAGGCTGTCATTAATTACAAAAACTTTATAAATTTCGACAAATGAGAAAAAGTATTTTGTTTCTATGGATATTATTGTTATTCGGCACGGGGGGCTGTTGGGGACAAGATGATTACTTGAATGAAAATAGTCCTTACTATAAAGCCTTACAAGCCTACGTGAATCGATGTTTTGTTAAACCGGCAGGAGAAATATTAACTGAAGCACCGGTTAGGATTGCATCTGAATTACCTGTAACTATTGACGAAGTTACATTTATCGATATGCAGCAACCTGATTTGAAAAAGAAAGTGAATAAACTGAAACAAGAAGGACATAAAGATTATGCCCAGGCCATCTCACTCTCTCCGGTAAAAACCTTTGGTGACACATTAAGTGTTCATGTCGATCAAATAACTTTGTCATTTAGAGGGAAGAGGCTTTTTACAGGTACAGGGAGTGCCTTGATCGTTGATTTTTTGTATGATCGAGAGAAGAAAACCTATGTTATTATTGATATTCGTTGGCAAGGTATTTAATAGATTTGAAACAGAAGGCGGCCATACCGGGCCGCCTTCTGTTTCAAATCCGTCAATTCGGATGGGACGGAATGGTATAAACATCCAAATGGAAGTTATCAATTCCAATCAATTTATATTTATATAATGATGAGAGCGATTTATTTCTATTTTGATGATGAATGCAATCGTTAGTAACCGTGCTGATACACTTTTCATGCCTCGGTATTTAGATATTAAACTTCCGACTCCGTTCGAGATTAACTTTTAATGATCAACTTTATTGAAGCTGCCCAAGGGAACTATAACGAAAGTGACAACTACGGTAAAATAATGAACCCGGACGGTACGTATGGTATCAAGGAAGCTTCCATAGTCGTATATGAAGGAACGATAAAAGAACAATTGGAACAAGGAAACGGGAAACATCGCGGTTTGACTTTGGAACAAGCGATCGGAGCAGTGGTCGGTCATGAGGGAGTTCATGCGACAGATAAATCCGAAATACATAAAGACATAAAGGCTGAAATGCGAGATCGATTACGCGATGACAGAGAAACAGTGCCCAATCGGATCGAGCAACAAATTATTAACGAGTCAAAAACATTAAATAACCCGTTATGGTGGATAGGTTTATAATGCTAATTTTAGCTATGGCAGTGTGGAATGCTTCTGCACAGAATGGAAAAGGAAATCCATTTCCCCGCGTGGCCGTACCCGACAGTATTGCCGTAAAACTAAGGGAAGCATATAAATCGACGACCGAACTTCGATGTAATGCTGAAGCTAACGTTTACAATCTTATCGATAGATTCAACTATGATTTTAAGGATGGGATATATTCTTTCAGAGGCATGGGGCCCCATTTCCCCAGAAGAATATTTATATTTGATAAGGGTAAATTGTATATTTTTGGAAATGAAGGATTCCTTGCTCCGAAAGGTATTGTACGGGAATTTACAAAGGCTATGGACTCTTTAAATTTATCAGGTGATAAGGTTATTCAGTATTCAAAAGCAATTAGTAAATATTTAGAACAAGAATCTGGGGAAACGTATGGAAGAGAAATGGTATATCCTTAAATATTAGTTAACAGGCTGTCTATCTTTTATGTTAGACAGCCTTTATTTTTTACGACTGACGGGACTGTGCTTCGTCAGTTACACGAAGCAGGGAATCCGCTATGATCCGAACGGAAGTTTGGTGAAATCCAGTCTGGAATCGTTTGAAATTCAGTTATGATTGTTTAAATTTGATGCAGACGGCCAAAACCGTCTCCGGAGCGCCTAAGGTGCTGTTCACCCGCGGTTCGGACGGAGAAAAGCTCTCGGCGAAAGCCGGAGCCAACGGGTTCGAGTACTCGGTTTTTTTGATATACACTTATCGCAGCGGGATTCTCGACCTCGCACAAGCGGTGGGACGATTCAGTCGGCAGGCGTAAACTACTTTATCCGGGAGGAAATAAAGGAACTATTTCCCGGATCGTGAAAGGGACTAAAGAAGACTCGACGGTTCTGCATAGGCTCCCGTTGCACGTGATTTGTATGAAAAAACTTTAGCTGGGGACTGTCCAATATTTTGTGTAAACGATAATTCGGGTCGGGGTTTAGAGGATTGCTAAATCCCGATTCTGTTTTCAATATAGCTATAAACTGGTTCATTACCCCCCCCAGTTTTGGATGGGTGCTGGAATACGGCGCGGATAGTATCGGTGAAGCCGTTCAGATTATCTGTGACGATAATCAGAATATCCTCTACTCCGCGAGCCTTAAGATCGGTCAGAACCGACATCCAGAACGATGAGGACTCCGTTTTGCCGACCCACATTCCCAGCACCTCCTTATAACCCATTTGGTTGAGGTCGATACACAGGTAGACCGTCTTGTTGATGACCTTGCCAGACTCCCTGACCTTAAATACGATCCCGTCCATCCAAACAAACCATATAAAGACTCTCCAGTGGCCTGTTCTGCCAATCGGCGGCGGCTTGGGTGACTTTGTTCGTGATGATCGAAATGGCCGACAACGAGAGGTTGATCCCATAGATATCTCGAAGCTCGTCTTCTATATCCGATACGCTCATTCCTTTGGCGTAAAGCGAGATGACCAACTTCTCGATAGACAATCCGCGACTCTGGTGCTTGGGAAATCACCACGGGCTCGAACTCCGAACGTCGGTCGCGGGGAATCCGGATCACGCTATCGCCGTACTCGGTCTGAATCTTCTTGGGAAATGAGCCGTTGCGTGAGTTACCCGTATTGTTGCCATCGGCCGAATGCTTTTCGTAACCCAGATGGGAGTCCATCTCGCCCTGAAGCATCTGCTCCAAGACCTGTGAATGCAACTCCTTGAGGAACTTGCTTACATCGGCTTCAGTCTTGAACTGACTTAAAAACTCTTTGCTCAGCAGTTCCGACGGAACCACCTCTCTCTTCTTTGACATAACACTGTCCATAAAATCAATCTTTTAAAATTAGTAAAAAATAATGCGGATCTTCAGACCCGGATTACCGTTTACACAATTTAGTGGACAGTGTCTTTAGCTGATTCGACAAAAACATTATATTACATATTTCTCCTTCTCACTATTCCCGCCACTCCTTTCTCCGTCTTGACGAGCTCATACCGGGTCGAGCCTCTCGTATAGCTCTCCGAGCGTTTTGCAGCCGTAGTTGATACGGTACTTGGGCATCAGCTTCTTGAGCGCGGTCCCGATCTGCAAGAGCGGCACTTCGTCTTTTTTTGACCATGTTCATTGAGTCATGCCATCGACGATTGTTCTATGAGTACGAAGGGAATCAGTTGAGTTATCTGACCGAGCGTGCCACGGCTTCCGGGACGACGAACGACGTGTACGTTCCCGGTCCTACTGCGCGGATGGGCTATAGCTACGACTCGAACGGCAACATGACGAACGATTAGAGGAGGGCTATTCGATCGGCTTCATATTGAAACACAAGGAAAACAATTTGAGAATAATCGTCGTAACTTTACCGGACCTTTCTCCTTTGCCCCAAGGCGACAGGAAAAATTACAACTTTTCCGATTCCACTATGACTCGAAACGAAAAATCAGGAGCTGCCGGTCCCCCGGTCACCGGAACTTCGGCAAACATGCTATTCAGAAAAGCCGGACCCGGCGACTGCGCCCAAGCGCAGGAGATCATTCGCCTGGCCCGAGAGCGAATGGGGCGGCAAGGCAACCCGCAATGGCAAGACGGATACCCGGCGGACGAAGACGTCAGGCACGACATCGAAGCGGGCAACGGCTACGTACTGTGCCTGCATAACCGTCCGGTCGTTTACGGCGCAATCCTTTTCGACGAAGAACCCGCATACGGGCCGATCGAGGGCCGGTGGCTCAACGACCGGCCTTATGCGGTCGTACACCGGCTCGCCGTACACGAAGCGTTCGAGCGAAAGGGACTGGCCGGACTGTTCTTGCAGCAGGCCGAGCGGCTGTGTCTCGACAAACATTTGCTCGACATCCGAGCGGATACTCACTCCGCCAATGCCGCTATGCGCGGCCTGCTGGAGCGCTCGGGTTATGTCTTCTGCGGAGAGATACGGCACAGGGGAACACCTCGCCGAGCCTATCACAAAACCCTCGATTAAGAGATACGAAAAGCGGCGGAAATATTCTTTCCGCCGCTCGGCAATTGTCTGGTCCCGACGCTATCGGGTGCAAGAGTCGCCATGCTTGTGAGCCGAGAAGGCGCAAAGCATCCACACCGTCTTTTCCTGCTCCTGCAGATAGTCGGTCATCATCGAGACGGTCACCTCGTCGCCCGCCTCCGAAGCTTGGGCGAGCAGCTCGCGCTCGCGACCGATCAGATACTTGTAGGTATCGAGCACATGGCCGATAGCCTCGCCTCCGCACGACACGCCGTCGATCTCGCGGACCTTGGCGATCTTCAGGTATTCGCCGAACTTGTTCGAGGGAACGCCGCCGAGCATCAGAATACGCTCCGCGATCTGGTCGATCTTTTCGGCCATGTCGTCATACATTTCTTCGAACTTGCTGTGCAACACGAAAAATCCGTGTCCCTGAATGTTCCAGTGAAAGCCGCGGAGATTCATGTAATGAACCTGAAAGTCGGCGAGCAGCTGCTGCAACGATTGAACCAGCTTACCGGCTGCGTTCTCATCGAGATGAAGATAATCCAACGTTTTCATAATGGTTATTTTTAGTTGTTAATGATTCTTTTCTTTCGTTGAGACAAAGATACGACAAGCATAAACATAAATCAAATCGATAATTTTTATATTACAATAAAATATAATTATACACAAAGAAAACCTCATCCGGCGTATGTTCGGACCATGCAAAAAAGATACCGGTCGAGGACGAGTCCTCGAGAGATTTTACGCATCGATCTCGTCAGGGGTGGCGAAATCTTTTCCAGCGATACAAGAATCGGATTCCGGTCACGATCAGGGCGGAAGACAAGCCGATATAGAAAACCGAAACGAACGAATCGGAAAACAGTCCGAAGGAGCGGGCTGCCGCTCCGAACGCAATCATCGCTCCCATCACGATCCATCCTTTGATATCGAAAAAGGAGAACGGACAACTCCGTCCTTCCTTGCTCTCGATCCGGTTCGCGTGTCTGAAATAAAGCCTTTTAAAAACAAACAGGTAGAATAGCAGAAAGACGGCAGCCGCAGCAGCCGCACCGAAAGGCCACGACGCCCCGCCACTTCTCCATGCCTCGATACCGACCCGCAGGACATTGGCTCCCGCCGTGATCCAAACGAGCCCGGCAAAAAGCAAAAGTACCCGGCTGTTCACTCTGAAAAATTTCATGATTTCCAATGATTGCGGACGACCGTTTCCGATCCGGCAAAGGTATGTCAAAAAGAATGCAAAACCGCCGGATGCACGTCAGATTCCGGTCGTCCTGTTCGCGATACGGAAACGAATTCCGGAAAAATATCCGGATTCCACACAAAAAAAAACATACTGATAAAGAGAGCCATACGGCTATTTCTCAAAATTGCCGTTCCCTGAGAATCCCGTACCGGTTGTAACCTAACGGGTTCCGCTGCGTTATAATGTCAGAAGACCGATCGATCGTTCATGTATCTAACTTAAAAAGAAACTGCAATGAAAAAGATTCTCTTGACCCTCATGGCCGCATGTGCTGTATTTTCTTTCGCCTCGGCACAGGAAACCGGTTTCGGATTCGGTGTGAAAGCCGGCGTGAATATCTCGAATCAGACGCTGGACGACGCAGCCAAGTACAAAGCCGGCTTCACCGGCGGCATATTCGCCGACTACCGCACTTGCAACTGGTTCGCCGTATCGGTCGACGTACTCTACTCGCGTCAGGGCAGCAAGATCGAGAACTCCGACATCAAACTGCGCACGGATTACCTGAACATTCCCGTTCTCGCCAATTTCTATCTGACGCGCGGCATGGCGCTGAAAACCGGCGTTCAGCCCGGCTTCCTGCTGGCGGCCAAAGCGAAAGAAGGCGACGTCAAAGTCGATGCCAAGAACATATATAAAACGTTCGACTTGTCGATTCCGGTAGGTCTGTCCTACGATTTCAAGTTCGGTCTGATCCTCGACGCCCGCTACAACATCGGCGTAACGAATCTGGCCAAGAACGCAGGTTACACACGCAACAGCGTATTTGCTGTCACGGCGGGCTGGCGATTCTGACCCTTTCTTCTTTTGCACGTTTTGCACGGCGTCCGGCTCTTTTCGGGAGAGCCGGACGCTTTCGTTTCCGGCAAATCATTTTTCCCGGCACGGCACGGACAAACGGAAAAATCGCTAACTTGAAACCATAAAAACAGGCGAGACATGATAACGCACAATACGGAAAAACAACGGTTCGAACGAACCGAAAACGGACTGACAGCCGTCGTCGAATACCGTCAAAGCGAAAATGAGATCGAACTGACGCACACCTTCGTCCCGCCACCACTAGAAGGGCAGGGGATCGCAGCCTCTCTTACCCGGGCCGCCCTCGAATACGCGCGCGCCGAAAACCTGCGGGTCCGGCCGACCTGTTCCTATGCCAGAGCCTACATCCGCCGCCACCCCGAGTACGATGATCTGGTGCGATAGCCGGAGTCCCCGGATTACGGTCGCCCGGCCCCGGCTAAAACGTCTTCGCGCTCCTGCGAGTCGAAGAACCGGCGGAAAAAGAGCATGTGATACTCGACGGCCTCGCGCCAGTAGTCGTGCGTATGTCCGCCGGGCCGGACGATATACTCGTGCGATATGTGTCTGTACAGCATCCGCTCGTGCAGCTGCCGATTGACTTCGAAAAAGTAATCCTCCGTCCCGCAGTCGATCACGATGGCCAGCTGACCGGGCTGCAGGCTGTAATCGACAGGCCGGGCCTCCTTGGAAGCAATCTCCCGGTTACGGTCCGTGAACGGTACGACGCGATACAGCTGCTCGATCACCGTATGCTCGTCCCACAAGCGCGGATTTTCGGAATAGGGTCCGAGCTGCTCGCTGATCTTCCAGTTGCTCGGAAAAGGCCGAATGTCGACGCCGCCGCTCATCGATCCGCATGCTCCGAAAACGTCGGGATGCCGGAACGCGAGCCACAGCGCGCCATGACCGCCCATGCTGTATCCCGTGATCGCCCGTCCACACCGCGAGCGTACCGTTCTGTAAAGGGAGTCCACACAGCTCACCAGCTCCGCGCTCACATAAGTTTCATACCGGCTAGACGGATCTTTCGGACTGTCCCAGTACCAGCTCGAAGCGCCGTCCGGACAGACGACGATCGTCCCGTACGCCGTAGCCGTGCGGGGAAGTTCGGGTTTGGTTTTACGCAGCCAGCTATCGTAACGGTTATTGTAGCCGTGCAACAGGTAAACGACCGGATAGCGGCGAGCCGGATCGGCATCGTATCCTTCGGGAAGAATCACCAAATTCTTGACTTGCTTGTCCATCGAAGGGCTGTACACGCCAACGGTGTCCACCCGTTGAGCGCGAGCCGGAATCCAGCCCACAAAAAGCGCTGCCATCCACACGATCCAAAGCCGGAACGAAACGTTTCGACAAAAGCTTTTGCGATATTTCATGTTTCTTGCTGTCAATCGCCCGCAAAAATAGCGAATCGAAAGATAAACGAATCGACTCGCCCGATAAAATCCTGCATGTCGTACGGTAAAAGAGTGGAAAGCCCATATCGAATCAAAGCCATGTCCGCGAACGGACCTCCGAGAACACGAACCGCAATAAAAACGCAGAAGTCCGCCCCGATCGGGGCGGACTTCCTATCGAAAGGAGAATCTCATTTCCGTTTCTTTGTCCACGTATAGATCATGGCATCGCCCGGATCGACCTCCAGAACGCCCGTATAGGCTTGTGCCGGCACAATGGAACCGTCCTTGAGCACGCGGCCGACCGACTCGTCGGCATAGAACGTCAGCCTCATCGGACACTCGTAATCGCGGTTGACGATCAACAAATACAGTCTGCCCTTATTCTCGAGCAGCGAAACGACGGCTCCGGTCCCCTCGGTTTCAAGCACCTTGACCGGCTCGGGCAAGGCGGTCAGTCGCTTGGTACCGCGCGGAATCCGGTCGCCCGTATGACGGACAGAAATCACCTTAGCCCCTACGAATATGCCCGACAGGGCCTTCAGCTCCTGATTCATCGCGCGGACACGGTCGTAGGCTACGGTGCGCTTGCCGTCCAGGCCGATCGGTCCGAACTGGTAGTCCCAGAAAGAGTCGCCCTGCGGAGTCCAATAGGTGAAATACTGTATCCCCTGCGCTCCGTAAGCCAAATCGCTGTAAACCTGAAGCCGCAACATGGCCGGGGTCGGAACAGGATAAGGACCGTGCGAGGTCGCCAGCGCGAAAGCCCAAAACGGCTTGCCCGCCTTGCGCGCTTCGTCGGAGAACTCTTCCAAATTCTCGTACCACTCCGCCTTCAGCCCGTCCCGCGTGATCGGGTAGTGGTCGAAAGTCAGAAAGGGCAGCGGCACCTGCTCGTCGAAACGGGATACATACTCGCGATAGGATTTCACGCCCAACTGGTCGAGATGCTCCTTCGGGCCGGTTGGGAACAGGTTCAGATAGCAGAAATGCTCGTTATCCACCGCCTGAATCCGTCGCGCCCACTCTCCCAGCTCGGCAAACTCGTTGCTTCGGGGCTCGTCCCGAAGAAAATAGCCGGCCAAAGCGGAATGATTCATAAAACGGCGCACGGTCTTCTCGGGTTCTTTTTCCAATTCAGGGCAACCGATAATCAGTTTGATACCTGCCTTTCCCGCCGCATCGAGCCCTTTGGCTACCGCATCGGCGCTCGGGAAGGAACGGAAGTTCAGCGTAAAGCCCGCATCCCGCAACTCTTCGAAACGCTCCACGGTCGCCTCGTGCGCGGGGATACCGTACCAAGCCAGAATCGGCAAATCGGCCGGCTCGATCCGCTGCTGAGCCGATACCGAGAAACAGCCTATCATGCAGGCCATGCAACAAATCCATACTTTTCTTTTCACACTCATATCCAATCAGCTGCATAGATTATTTAAACATATAAATCATCGCGTCGCCCGGTTCCACGACCATAGTTTCATGGTAAATCGATGCCGGAACGACCGATCCGTCCTTGAGAATCCGACTCGCCGTCTCGTCCAGCTCTATTTGCAGCGTCATCGAATTTTTGAAATCGCGGTTCACGATCACAATGAAACGGTTATTCCCGTTGCGCAACTCGGATACGACAGCTCCCGCACCTGTCGTCTCGAGCTTCTTTACTCCGTCAGGGAGCTCGGTCAGCCGAACGGTTCCCCGAGGAATCGACTCGCCCGTATGACGGACCGAAACCACCTCGCAGCCGAGGAACACGCCGCTCAAAGCCCGAATCTCGGCATTCATCTGCTTGATCTTGTCATACACGTCGGTCCGACGGCCGCTGCTCCGCTCGACGGGTGCATGATGGAAATCCCATGTCGGATTCTTCTCCGGAGTCCAATAAGTGAAGTACTGAATTCCCTGAGCGCCATAAGCCAGATCACTGTAAACCTGAAGTCTCAGTTGCGCCAGATCGGGAATCGGGTAGGGCTCGTGAGCCGTAGCGAGCGCAAAGGCCCAAAACGGCTTGCCCGCCTTGCGCGCCTCGTCGGAGAATATCTCCAGATTCTCGTACCACTCGGGGCGGCATGTGTCGCCCACGACCGGATAATGATCGAACGAGAGCAGTTGCAGGGGCACCTCCCGGTCGAAACGATTGACGTATTCCCGGTAACTGTCCGTCTTCAGTGTCTCGCAAGGCGCATAGTTCGGGAACAGATTCAGATAGCAATAGTGCGCGTCATCGGTCGCACGGATCCGCGCGGCCCATGCGCCCAGTTCCGCGAAGTCGTCGGCCGACGGCTCGTCGCGCAGGAAATAGCCCGCCGTCGCCGGATGATTCATGAAACGGCGAACGGTCGCCTCGGGCTCGGCTTTCAGCTCGGGGCACGAAACGATCAGCCGAATGCCGACCCGCTCGGCCGTATCCAGCGCGCGGGCCATAGCCTCGGCATCGGGATACTCGGTAAACTGATGCGTGAATCCGGCATTCTTGAGCTCCTCGAAACGTTCGACCGAGGTACAATCGGACGGAATGCCGTACCATGCCAGAACCGTCATTTCGCCCGCGGAGGGCAATTTCGGCCAGCATCGCACCGACTGTTTTTCTTGCGAAGGCCGGCATCCGATCAGCGCAGTCGTCAGCAAGGGAAGCAACCATAGTTTTTTCATAACGAGATTATTTGGGTTAAAAGCCTTCAAATTTAACAAAAAATCGACTTCCACGAAACCGCGCGACTGCGGGGCTTGCATGCGGGAACGTTTCTCGGCGGGAAACGGGCGGTTCCGAAACCTCCTGTCCGTGCGACGCCGGCGGCCGCTATCCCCGAATCCGCAAACAGGAAACGCGCAATACGAAGGGCCTCCGCGCCGTTCATACCGTATGATCATCAGCGCCAGCCGCCGGACGGACATTCCCGCCTTCTACGCCCTGTGGTTCCTTAACCGCCTCGGGGAAGGACACGTACTCGTTCCCAATCCGTTCGACCCGCGATCGGTCAGCCGCGTGAGCCTCCGTCCGGACACAGTGGACTGCATCGTCTTCTGGACGAAGAACCCCGCCCCGATGCTGCCGAGGCTCGGCGAGCTGAACGGCTTCAAGTATTATTTCCAATTCACGCTGAACCCGTACGGGAAAGACATCGAGCGCAACCTTCCCTCGATCGAAGAGCGGATCGAGATATTCCGAAAACTTTCCGAAACGATCGGAAAAGAAAGAGTAGTCTGGCGTTACGACCCGATTCTGATCAACGAAACCTACGACACACGCTTCCACCGCGAAGCTTTCGCCCGCCTCGCCCGCAAGCTGAGCAACCACACCGAACGCTGCATGCTCGGCTTCATCGACCGCTACCGCCATATCCGTCCGGCCCTGGACCGGCAGGACATCCGTCCGCCGGAACGCGGCGAGATCGAATCGATGGCCGCCTCGTTCCGATGCGCGGTCGCGGACAGCCCGATCCGGTTAGAAACATGCACAGTCAAGATCGATCTAAGCCATGCGGGCATTCCCGGCGGCCCGTGTATCGACAAAGACCTGATCGAGCGGATCGCCGGCTACCGCATCACCGCCACCAAAGACCGGAACCAGCGAAAAACCTGCCGCTGTATCGAAAGTATCGACATCGGCATGTACGACAGTTGCCCGAACGGATGCACGTACTGTTACGCTACCAGAGGCAAGGAGAACGCGGTCGCGAACAATTTCCTGCGGCACAATCCGGACTCGCCCACGATGATCGGAGAGCCGTGCGAGGACTCCGTAATCAGGGATCGGCCGGCGCACAGTCTCCGAAACGGAAAGCACTCGTTGTTCTGACCGCATTCGTCGCGCAAACGGACTCTCCGCCTATCCGACAAATACGCTCCCTGAACCGGCCGGACCGCGCTCAAAGACCGGCCTATTCGACCCGAAAGCCGTAGCGGCCCGAACGGACCTCGTACACCGCATACCCGTCACGGATGCCCTCGAACGAAAGATTCTTGTCTCTGCCTGCCCGGCCGACATCGGTCGATACCGAATCGGAAGACCGGGCTCCGGGCACCCAAACGGTCGCCGTGCAGCCGACCGGAACCTGCACCGTCATTTCGAAACGGCCGTCCGTCCTGCGCCATTCGATCGACGCCTCGCCGTAAGGAGTCGCCTTGTCGTAACGGGCGAAAGTCAGGCTATCCGGCGGCACCGGACGGAACACGATATGCCGGTAACCGGGACGAGAGGGATCGGCGTTCATACCCGCCACCCGCCGGTAGAACCACACGAGCGAGCCGCCGAACATCGGATGATTGCGGGAATTCTCGCCGTTCCACTGCTCCCAGGTCGTCGTGGCGCCCTGCTCGATCCACCAGCCGAAGCTCGGGTAGTCGCGCTTGTTCATCGCCTCGTAGGCCAACTCGTTCAGGCCGTTGTCGCAGAGCGTCTCGAAAAAGAACTGCGTGCCGAATATGCCCGTGTCGAGATGCCCCCCGTTCGACAGGATGTCCTGCCGGAGCGAAGCGATCACCCGGTCGCGCCGATCGGCCGGAACGCCGATCCGGAGCGCGAAAACATTGCCCCCGTAGGCCCCGTAGGAGCCTTTCCGTTCATCGTAGAACCGGTCGTGAAAGGCTTCGGCCGTTCGCGCGGCCAATTCGTCGTACCGCACGACGTCCTCCCTACGGCCCAGCGCCTCGGCCGCACGGGCCGTCAGATCGGCGCATCGCCACAGATAGAACGTGTGCACCATCTCCGTCGGCGGAAATTCGAAAGCCGGACACCAATCGCCCAGATTCATCCACTGGCAAGGCGAGTTCATCCACATGACGCCTGTGGAATCGACCCAGCGCATCATGTAGCGTACCTGCTCCTTCATCGCATCGAAACAGCCTTCGAGCATGTCGAGATCGCCGTAATGCACGTAGAACTCCCACGGCATGATGTTCATCGCGGCTCCCCATGCCACGCCGCCTCCGCAGCCCGGCTGCCAGGGCGCTCCGTTGGGCACGTACCCCGTCTCGACGTTCTGGGCGCCCCAGATGTCGCGGATCCACTTGCTGTAAAACGCCGCCGCGTCGAAATTGTGCATGACCGTCACGCAGGCCACCTGCCCGTCGCCGGTATAGGCCGACCGCTCGCGGTGCGGACAGTCGCTGGCGATACAGCCGTGCATGTTGTCCGTCTGGCTGCGCCGCCATATGCGGTTGATTCGGTTGAACAAGGGGTTCGAGCACTCGAAACGGCCCGTCGACGACACATCGGTGTAGACGGCCTCGGCCGTAATTTGCCCGGGACTCAGCTCGCCGGGCCAGCCGTCAATCTCGACCTCGCGGAACACGTACCACGTAAAGCGCGTATGATAGGATTCCGGAGCGCCGCCCCGCATCGTATAGCTGTTCGATCCGTTGGGCGACTCGCAGAGGTAGCGGATGTCGATCCGCTGTCCGGCCTCGCCCGTCACGTCGTGCAGGTGTACCCAGCCGGAAATCTCCTCGCCGAAATCGACCCGATACCGGCCTTCGCCGAGCTTCTCTATTTTCTCGGGCCGGAGAATCTCCATCACGCGGTCGGCAGGGGAGGTCTGCGCGACCAGTTTTCCGCCCGGGGCCCGGCGCGGAGCGGCCTGTTTCCACGACGAATCGTCGAAGCCCGGCGAGCACCAGCCGGGTTGTTCGGCCCTCGCGTCGTAATGCTCGCCCGAATAGACCATATCGGTCAGCGGCCCTTCGGAAACCCTCCATGTCGGATCGGTCGGTATCACCTGTTGCGTCCCGTCCTCGTAGACGATATGCAGCTGGCCGAAAAACCGGGGCGTACCGTACGGCCTCACCCAGTGAATCTTCGCATTGTAAAAGCCGTTGCCCAGCATCGCGCCGATCGCGTTCTCGCCAAGGCGTATCCGATCGGTCACGTCGAAGCCGAGGTACATGACCCGATATTCCCTGAAATTGTCCTCCAGCGGAACCGCTCCCCGGTCCAGGTTCGTCCGCTTGCCGTAATTCGTCTGATTGGGGACGAGCACGTCGTCGCCGACTTTCTCCCCGTTCATGTACAATTCGAAATAACCGAGTCCCGTCCCGTAAAAACGGGCCGAAGCCACCGGCTTATCCGCACGGAATGCCTTGCGCAGCAGCGGGGCGCGCGGCGGAACGTCCCCGCCGGTATCCGCCAGCGGCTCGTCGCCCTGCCACGGAGCTCCGATCCACTGACACTGCCAGTCGGACTCGTCGAGCAGTCCCATATGCCATACGGCCGGCTCGCTCCACTCGGAAACGCGGCCGCGATCGTCCCAGACGCGGACCTGCCACCAGCAGCTCTCGCACGAGCGCAAGGGACGGCCGCCGTAGGGAATCAGGATCGAACGGTCGTCCTTCACCTTGCGGCTGTCCCACAGATCGGCCTCACCGGACAGCAATCTCTCCTCGGACGACGCCACCCGGATCTGCCAAGCCTTTTGGCTCGCGCCCCGGCGGCCGGATACCGCTTCGTTGATCCACGACAGCCGCGGGTGCTCGGCATCCACGACCGACGGATTGGTCCTGTATTCGCATGTCAGCTTGCGCGGAACGATATCCGCGCCCGTGGCGACAGCCGTCGCCGGAATCGCCCATAGCAGGCAAGCCGCTCCGGCCAACAGCCGGAAAATCATTTTTCGGTCATTCATTCGTTCAAGTCGGATTATAAGTGAAACCTGCCGGGATTCTTCACACCCAAGCCCCGGTTTACAAATATAATATTTCCAGCGGATTTATCCGACTCGATTCCCTACCTGTTTTTCCGGGCGCAAGTGCGGAAGAAGTACCCCCCGCCCGGCGCATCATAAAAAAGCGCATGGGAAATTCTCCTCGTTCCCATGCGCTCCCGTTTCTCTCGTTCCGGCTACCAACGTTCTCCGTCGGGATCGGGACGGGAAGGCAGTCCGTCCTGAAAACGGATCGAAGCGTGCGACCCGTCGCAGAAAGGCTTGTTCGACGACCGGCCGCAACGGCACAGCGTAACCCGGTTCCGCACTTCATAAGTAAATCCGTCCTCGCGACTGAACGGAATGCCGCCCCGAACCCAGAGCGGACCGCTGCTGCCCTGCTGAGGATCCTCGATCAAGCCGAGCGACGGCTCGAAATGCGGTTCGTGAGGCTCCTGTCCGCCGGTCCACGCCGACAACCTGCCGGCAGGGCAGTGGTCGGCTTCGCGAACCGTCAGGTCGCGGGCCTGCTTCCCTTCCATGCTGACCAGATTCCACACTTGTCCTTTCGCATCGCAAAACCGGGCGAAGGCGCAATACGCGCGATTGTCCGTCAAGGCGACTTCCGGCCCTTCGTACCGCTCGGCTCCGTCGAGCAGCGGTTCTTCGGAAGCCGTCAGCGAAGGATCCCAGTCGGCTCGCACGTGCGAGCCGTCGCAATAAGGCTTGTCGCCGGAATGGCCGCAACGACACAGCGCCGTAGGCTCGGACTCGGTGGAATACTTTTCTCCGGCCTGAAAATACCAAATCTCACCGTCCCGGTTCGGAAGCATGAACTGCTGCCGCAAAGGCGGATGTCCGAACACGAGGTAAGGCCCGCCGGCCGTAATCGTCATATGAAAGCGCTCGGGAGCCGCTTCGCTCCCGGGCTCGACCATCAGATTTTTCATATTCTACCCGTTTAAGTCAATACACACCTTTCCCGAACGAGCAAGAATTATACCCGACGGGCCGCCTTGGGATAGAACACCCTCTTTTCGGAAAGCAGAAACAGCGCGGCTACCGCCGACGCCAGAAAATCCGCGAACGGAATACTGAGCCAAACGCCCGTCAGGCCGAACCAGCGGGAAAAGAAATAAAGGGCCGGTATCAAGAAAATCACCTGCCGGGAGAGCCCCATGAAAATCGCTTTCCAAGCCTTGCTGATGGACTGGAAAAAAGTAGAGACCACGATCTGGAACCCGACGACCGGCAGCATGACATATGCAAGCCGAAGCCCCCGGGCCGAAATATCGATCAATCCGGGATCGGTCGTGAAAGCGCGGACGAGGAGTCGCGGCACCAGCTCGCAGGCCACGAAGCCGACCACCATGATCAGCGTAGCGGTCCGGATCGTCAACTTGAGCACGTCTTTCATACGCTTGAGCTTCTGGGCTCCGTAATTGAATCCGACGATCGGCTGCATGCCCTGACAGAGTCCCATGGCGGTCATAACGATCAGAATGCCGTAGCTGTTGATGATTCCGAAAGCGCCGATCGCCAGATCGCCTCCCTCGCGGACCAGCTGATTGTTCATGATGACATTGACGATACTCGCCGCCAGATTCATCAGGAAAGGAGCCATGCCGATCGACACGATATTGCGGATGATTCTCTTTTTCGGGACCCAGCAGTCGCGGCGGAAATGTACCGGATGCTTCGGATTGAAGAAATGGCTCAGCACGAACAACGAGCTGACGAACATCGAAATGACCGTCGCGACGGCCGCCCCTTTGATTTCCATGCCGAACCCGAAGATAAACAGCGGATCGAGCAGGATATTCAGCCCCACGCCGATCAGAATGGTATACATCGACTTGCTGGGATACCCGCTCGCGCGCATGATGTTGCTGAAGCTGTAGCTCAGATTCGACAGCACGCTGCCGGGAATTACGATCCGCAAATAGTCCTTGGCATAGGGAATCGTCTGGTCGCTGCCTCCGAAAGCGCGCAGAATATCGTCCAGATACAGCATCGAGCAGGTGATCAGTACCGCCGAGAGCAGAAACGTCAGCACGAAAGCATTGCCCAGAATATTACGAGCCCATTTTATATCCCTCATTCCCAGCACGATCGATATGCGAGCCGCCGAACCGACTCCGATCAGCGTACCGATAGCCGTTACGAGCGCCGTCAGCGGGAAAGTCAGCGCCAGCCCCGAAATGGCCAGCGGCCCTACGCCCTGTCCGATGAAAATCCGGTCCACGATGTTGTACAGCGACATCATGACCATCCCGATGATCGACGGAATCGAGTATTCGAGCAGCAACCGCCCCACGCGCTCCGTGCCCAACCGGGCCGTCGCTCCATCCAATTGCTTCGCCATATTACGATCGTTTAACGTCCGTTCGAGAACAAGGCCGACCGAGGAATCGCACCGGCCAATACGGAGATTGCAAAGATACCGAAAATCCGAAAAAAACAGAGACGGGCGGCGGAAAAACTCGCAACCGTTTGTTCCTCCGGCGGCCAAGGTACGGTTACGGACCGGACTTGGCCGTGGACAAGCGACGGAACGAAACGGAAATTTCGCAAGCCGCGAGGAATCGATTATCTTTGCCCCGAACCGACAAAACTATGAACGCGAAAACCAAAGGATACATTCTCGGAGCGGTGGCCGCTGCCACCTACGGCATGAACCCGCTGTTCGCCCTTCCGCTGTACGAAAACGGAATGGACACGGATTCCGTCCTGCTGTTCAGATACCTGTTCGCGCTTCCGCTGCTGGGCGTCATGCTCAAGGCCAGAGGCCGCGACTTCAGGCTGCAGCGCCGGGAGATCCTGCCGCTGATCGTGCTGGGCCTGCTGGTCGCCGTTTCCTCCCTGACCCTGTTCCAGAGCTATCACTACATGGATGCCGGCATCGCATCGACCTTGCTGTTCGTCTATCCGATCCTCGTGGCGCTGATCATGGCGGTCGCTTTCAAGGAGAAAGTGACGCTGCAAACCGCATTGTGCATCTTACTGGCGCTCTGCGGCATCGGATTGCTCTACCGGAACGGAGACGGATCGACTTTGAACCTGACCGGAACGCTTTTGGTGTTCGCCTCGGCCCTCTCGTACGCTCTTTATATCGTCGGAATCAACCGGAAGGTTCTGCAAAACGTGGCGACGCTCAAAGTCACGTTCTACATCCTGCTGTCCGGACTGACGCTGTTTTTCGTCCGTCTGGATTTCGGCGAACACATAACCGTCCCGGACCAATGGTACTTGTGGGGAAATCTGCTCGCTCTGGCGATTTTCCCGACGGCCATCTCGTTCCTATGTACGACCAGCGCCATTCAATACATCGGATCGACCCCGACAGCCATTCTCGGGGCGTTGGAACCCGTCACGGCCGTCTTTTTCGGAGTCGCCGTCTTCGGCGAACCGCTGACGCCGAGAATCGGCTGCGGCATAGCGATGATCATTCTGGCCGTCACCCTCATCATCGCCGGCGGCAACATAACGACCTACATGATACGCTTTCGGAAACTGTTCCCGAAACTCCCGATCCGAAAACCGTAACAAGCCTCCGCAGCCGAGCATTCCTCTCCGTACCCGTTCGTCATGGTCCCCGCGCGACATGCGCCTTCACACGAGGGCTCATCGACGCCCGAATACCGGAACGCTGTTCAAGACTTTTGAAGCGACCGATTTCCCGACGGATTTTTCGCCCGACGGCATGGCAGGCGATCACGGACAAGCGCATGAGCCGCTAAATCAACCTCCCCCCACGAAGGCATGTTTTCGCTCCCGCACCGGCAATAAGGCGCGAGCCTGTCGATGACGGACTGACACCGACATCCCGTGCGGCGTCTTCACGAAATTTCGCAATATATACCCGTCACAAAGAAAGGAGGCCGATACATTTCGGAACTCCGCATGAAGCCGTCGAATCCGGAAATGGAGATACCGGGCATATTCGGCGGTTCCTTTTCTCTCGTTCCCCTTTTCGCGCCGGCCCAATGAAAACCGGACGAGCCGGCCGTTAAGAATTTTTCTACATTTTTTAACTTTGCATCGTCTTTTACAGACGCGCGTCACTATGTCCGGATATGCCGATATACTGCCGATATTGCAAACGATGGCGGCCGTCATCTGTCTGGGCGGCGCGCTCCTGCTCCTTCTGCGCGGGAGAGACAGCCGTTCCCGGCGCATGCTGGCAGCCGTTATGTCGATATGGGGACTTATCTATGCGACGCGCGTCGCAGGGACGCTCATGGGGAATTCGGACCTGAATTTCACGAATACCGATGCGGCGGACACCCTCGTACTGGTAGCCGGCAACTTTTTCCTGATCGTTCTGCTGCTCTATCCTTTGGAGGTGGTACGCCCGGGATGGCTCAGTCTGAAACGGGCGGGAATGCTGCTGCTTCCTTATGCCGCACTGTCGCTGCTCTATTACGCCGGCCTGCATCTGCTCGGCCAAGAGCCGCGGATGCTGCGCGATACGGGCCAGTTCATGGAACATAATAGGTGAGTTCAACGTCTGGTACCGCCTGCTGATGATCGTATCCATCGTGCTGTATCTCGCGTTCCTGTTCCGGCTGACATGGCGTTACAAGGAGGTCTACCGGCAATGGTGCCGCGACAACTATTCCGACGACAAGGACATGGATATTTCGTGGCTGCGCCGTTACGGCATCGGCGTGATGCTGATCGGCGTAGCCTATTTCTGGCTGCTTTTCGACGGGAGCACCTATTGCCTTATCGTACATAACCTCACGGTACAGTGTTTCTTCTGCTACACCCTCTACAAAGGACTCTTCCACGACAATCCCTACACGGAGGATTTCTTCCGTCACACGCTGGACGAGACGGACGCACGCCGGGAGGCAGAGCTTCGGGAAGAACGGCTGTCGGCCGACCATGCCGACTCCCCGGGGGACGAAAGCATATTCCTCAGAAAACTGCCCGCTTACCGCGACGAGGTGGCCCGCTGGATGGCAGAGAGAAAGCCCTATCTGAGAGGGGACTTCAAGCTTATGGACGTGTCGGAGATACTGCCTCTGAACCGCACTTACCTTTCCCGAGTATTCAACGACGGTTTCGGGGATAGCTTCAGCAGCGTAGTGCGCGGTTACCGCATGCGCGAGGCGGAGGAGATGCTCGTCAGCCACAGGGATATCCCCGTGGGACAGGTCGGCGAGCTATGCGGTTTCTCGTCCCCTTCGGTTTTCCACCGCGCTTTCGTAGAGAGTCACGGCGGCCTTACTCCGAACCGCTATCGCAGACAATCGACCCAGGAGTAATCCTCTCGCCGGCTCCGCATCCTGCAAGAGCCCTTTCCACGCTTCTTTTTTACGAATTGCAAATTTAATTTCACGAAACGGCAACGATCCAACCGCAATTTCCCGGCATTTTTGTGTGCTAAAGTTTCTTTCCGTTCTCCGAATATTTATCCGGACCCGACGGAGTAGGAGAAAACAAACGTAAAAACCGCCCTTCCTTTCCGTCCCGACAGGAACACGATTGGAATTTGCATTGGCAAAAACGTTGGTTAAAACGTTGGTTTATAATTACGAAGGTACGAAAAAAAGAGGGAATTTACCAACATTCGTAAAAAAAAGCCGCTAATCAACAGTTTGGCTGCACCTTATTTTGCAGGAATTCTGTTTCATACTTCCGTATTTATCGCTCAACCGTTTTAACCAACGAATAATCAGGCTATCCGCCGCGCCGTTCGGCGCGGCCGCAGGTCGCCGTATCAGAACGCCCTGCGGGCAACCGGCCGATTATCAGTTTCGTATGAGTTGAACGTATGATGAATATGAAGCGTTGTGCTGTTCTTTTATACCTGATTTTTCTTTACGGCGCACACGTACAGGCCCGCTCTGCCGCAGATCCGGTACGGATCTATTTCCGCCATGGCTATTCCGTACTGGACCTGTCGCTGCGCGATAACCGCCGGACTCTCGACGACCTTGTCGGACGGCTGAAGGCTTATGCGTCCGATACCACTCGGAAGCTTATCGTATTTTCGGTAGAAGGCAATGCCTCTCCGGACGGAATGAACGAAGCTAACCTACGCTTGAGCCGCCGGCGCACGGAGAGCGTGCTGGTCTATATTCGTTCGCGCGTATCGTTTCCCGATTCGCTGATCGTCACGACTGCCGAGGGCGTGGACTGGGACGGTTTGGCCGCTTTGGTGGAGTCCGACCCTTCCGTTTCGGATCGGGACGAGGTGCTGAACATTTTGCAGAATACGCCCGTATGGATTTATGACAGGCAGGGACGCATCGTCGACGGACGCAAGAAACAGCTCATGGAACTATGCGGCGGAAAGATTTATCGCCTATTGCAGGAGCGTTTCTTCGCAGAGCTTCGCAACTGCACGATCGAATTGCATTACACGACAGGGGATGCTCCCGGCCAGCAGATAGCTCGGGTCCACGATTCCATGCCGCATCCCGCAGCTTCCATACAAGACCGGCCCCGGACGGATGAAGCCGATCGTACTACTCCGAACGAACAGCATCCGAAGCAGGCTCCCGGACAGATTGCGGAACAAGTTCCCGGAACGGCTTCCGTCTCCGCACGGCATGAGCCTCTGTACCGCTTGGCGATCAAAACCAACCTGCTATACGACGCGGTAGGGATGCCGTCGCTGGAAGCGGAATACCGCATCAACGACCGCTGGAGCGTGAACCTCGAAGGCGAGGTGGCCTGGTGGTCGAAAAAGCCGAGGCACAAATACTATCAGATCGCTACGATCAGCCCCGAAGCGCGATACTGGTTCAAAACCAGACAGCCGTGGCACGGCCACTACCTGGGAGTTTTCGTGGGCGGAAGCTGGTACGACCTGGAGAACGGCGCCCGTGGCTACAAGGGCGATTTCTGGATGGTCGGGCTCAGCTACGGCTACATGTTTTCCCTTGGCCGCCGCCTCTCCCTGGAGACGGGGCTCGGCATAGGCTTTCTGCACACGGAGTACGAAGAGTATCTGCCCATCGACGGGCACTATGTCTATCAGCAGACCAGCCGGACGAACTGGCTGGGCCCCGTCAAGCTCAAATTCGCCCTTGTTTGGCGGCTCTGGGACGCGAACCGGAAAGGAGGTGCGCGATGAACAGGAGATACGGCGGAATATTCCTTTGTCTGTGCGGCGTATCGTTGCTGCTGTGCGGTTGCCGCAAGGGACTGTGCTACGACCACGACATGCACGGGCTGAACGTGCGCGTCGTCGTGCAGCCTGAATGGGAGTGCGTTTGGGAGCGCGATCACGGCATGAACTGGGACGACAACTGGGCGGAAGAAAGATTCGGCTGCGGATATGAAGACCTCTGTCCCGATCCGGCTACGGGAATCGCGGCTTTCGTCTATGACGGGGACGGATCGCGTACCGAGCGCCACCTGTCGGCCGAAGGAGGCGAGCTGCCGATGAGCGAGGGGAGGAAATCGATCCTGCTGCACAATGACGATACCCGCTTTATCGTCTTCAGCGACATGAACTCATGGGCTTCGGCCTCGGCTACCACGCGTACCCGCACCCGTTCCACTTACAGCGAAACGCACGGGGACGAGCGCACGGTCAACGCCCCCGATATGCTCTACGGCGAATGGATCGAGAGGTACGAAGCGAAACCGACGGAAGAGCCCGTGACGCTCCCGGCGAAACTGCAACCGCTGGTCTATACCTACCTGATCCGTTACGAGTTCGCTCAGGGGCTGGAGCATGTGGCATTGGCGCGGGGGGCACTCTCGGGCATGGCCGAATCGGTCTATCTGCAGGACGGACGCACGAGCGGCGAGACCGCGACGATCCTCTTCGAGGGCGAGCTGAAGGAATTCGGGGTCGAGGCGCGTGTCGCCTCGTTCGGAGCACCGGGCTACACGCCGGGCGCACCCATGCAGCGGTCGGACAATCGCTACGGGCTGAACTTGGAAGTGATACTCGGCAATGGCAAGCTCAAGAGCTTCGAGTTCGACGTAACGGAGCAGGTAGCCGCACAGCCTCGCGGAGGCGTGATTACAGTCGCCGGGCTCGCGGTCACGGACGACGAGGCCGGAGGCGATGCCGGTTTCGAGGTGGAAGTAGACGGCTGGGGCCCGTACGAGGACATCGAGCTACCGCTCGATTGAAAGCGAGCGTAGATCGGGAAATACACGCGAACAATCATGTAAAACCATTTTAAACAACGAAAAGATGAAAAAAAGTTTTCTTTTACTCGCCGGGGCCGCAGCGGTTTTGGCAAGTTGCAGCAAGACCGAGACGACGGACCGGCCGCAGGGCTCGGCCATCGGCTTCGCAGGAGCATGGATCGGCCATGCCGTGGAATCGAAGGCCCAGAACGACGCGAACATTACCACCGAGGGAATCGACCATTTCTTCGTATTCGGCGGATACGAAGGCTTCAACAACGTATTCGGAACGGCGGAGGCCGGAGAGCAAACGATCGGAACGAAAGTAACGAAGGCCGCAGACTCTTGGACTTATTCTCCCGTAAGATACTGGGTGGAGGATAAAACCTACGACTTTGCCGCCTATTCCCCGGATTTGACAGATGTTGCCACCGTAGCTGCGGATGCAGCCAACAAAGCGATCTCGTTCACGAATTTCGTATCGGACAAGGACCGTCAGCATGACCTAATCTACGCTCACGTATCGAATGCGAGGCATGAAGAAAAGGTGCAGTTCTCCTTCAGCCATGCGCTTTCCATGATCCGTTTTACTTTCAAAAGCGCTTTCGGAGAAAACACGACCCTGCATATCAAGGACTTCAAATTCTACGGCATGAACTCGCAGGGCAACTATTCCTACCAGACGGATAAAATGGATTGGGACAATCATACCACCCCTGTTATCGAAAGCACGGCATTCACAAACAGTGACCTGGAGATTCCGGGAACCGAAGAAAAAGTTACGGACGACTACCTCGTCATCCCGCAAAGCGTGCCTGCTCAGACTATGACCGTATCCTTCACGGCCGAAATCTGGACAAACGGCGCCGAAGCGGCAACGAAAAGCAAGCCCATCACCGTTCAGTTACAGACTTTGGAAAACGGCTGGACTGCCGGGCAGTGCTATAACTATACCGTAACGATCGACGGGGAGAATCTGGAAATGAAGCCGATCGAGTTCGGCGATCCGACCGTAACGGAATGGCCGGACGAGCCGACCGACATACCGGTCGAGATTCCGATGTAAACAGGAATTCAGGTCTATCCGACGATACGGTCGGAAAACATCGTAACGGGTCGGGCGGGGTTGAACCGATCGGTAAGCCCGGCGGAAACGATATGACAGCATATCGCTTCCGCCGGGTATCGGGGAGAAAGGCCGGAAGCCTGCCTCTGTCCCCTCCCGGCCGCAAAATCCATAGGAAATCAATGTCAGAACGATGAAACGCAACGATACGATCCGGGCTATTGGAATGTCGGTCTCGTGGACATTGCTGCTGGCGGGCTGCTCGACGGAGAGCGGCACGGATGCGCCACAGCGAGCCATCGGCTTTACGACGACCGTTACGCGGTCGGCAGTGACTTCGCTGGGGAACGACGGGGACGCATTCTCCGTATGGGCCCGCGAGATCCCCTCAGGCGGCACGCCCCGGCTGATCCTGACGCGCGAGACCGTAACATGCACGGGCGGATCGTGGCAGTACGACGACCTGCAATATTGGCGGGACGAGGCAACGTACGATTTCTATGCCCTCTATCCGGCCGGACAGGAGGCCGAACTGGAGAATCATACCGTCGCGGGGGAGATTCCGTGCTTGCGCATCAGGGATTTCGACGCCACGCGGTCGGTAGACCTGATGACGGCCGAGAAAACGGGGCTCGCATACCGGCCACCGGCACAACGCGTCGCCTTCACCTTCCGTCATCTGCTCTCTCAGATACAGATCATAGGCCGTATCGATCCTGCGCTGGCAGCCTCCGGAGTTTCGGCGACGATACGCTCGGTCAAGCTCTACGGCATGCCGGGAACGGGGGAGGGCGCCGTACAGCCCGAAGGAAACGGCACATGGAGCCTCGGGGAGGCGACGGATGCCGACAATCCTTTTGCCCGGGATACCGTCTCCCGGGAACTGACGCCCGCCGGAATCTCCGTCTTCGCGGACGATCTGCTGCTGTTCCCCCAGCAGGTGGGCGACGGCTTCGTGCTGGAGATCGAGTACGAATATGCGGGGAACGGCACGAGCGGCACGTTCGCAAAGAGCATCAGCCTCGCCGGCGCAGGCATTGGCACATGGGAAGCGGGATGCAGCTACCGCTATACCTTCACGGTGGGCAACGAGTACATCCTGTTCGAGAAACCGGAGGTCATTCCCTGGTCTTCGGCCTCGGGCGGCAACATCACGGTAGAATGATCCCCGAATAACGACGACAGACGAGATACGGATATGAATAAAAAAACGCTATATGTCGCAATCCTGCTGGCCGCGCTGACCGCCTGCCAGAAAGCGGAATACACCGCCCCGGCGACGCTCTCGGACGAGCCGATACGCTTCGGCGCTCCGGGCATCGCGCTGGACGGCGGACTGCTGTCGCGCGCCGCGGGCCCCGTGAACGAGTTTCCCGAGGGCGGATCGTTCGGGGTATTGGGCTATTGTCTGGCTATGAAAGGCGACAATACGGACCTCGACTACAGCACGGGACCCGACCCGTGGAACTCCAAAGCCCCGCGCAGCACGCCCCACCTGTTTCATAAGACCGAGGTCGCCTACAACGGCTCGGCTTGTTACTATACCGGCACGCAGCGACACTGGTACGAGCGACAGGATTACCTATACAGCTTTTTTGCCTACTATCCCTACAGCGACGACTGCTTCGCCGTCACCCCGGAAACACAGGCGGGCATGGGCGCTCCTACGATGAGATTCTCCATGCCGTTCGAGGGCGGCACGGAAAATACCCCGCGCGAGATCGAGCGGATACCCGACGCGATGGTGGCGGCTTCGACGGACGTAACGCGCGGCGACGGGCATGTGGACCTCCGATTCTACCATCTGCTGACCTGCCTGAACTTCAAGGTCAGCAACCATAACGAAACGAACGCCGTCGTCGTTCGCGGCCTGCGTCTGAAAGGGACTTTCTACCGCTCGATAGAGATCGACATGGCCGGTGATGAAGTGCGCTATCCGGCGGACTCCTATTCCGGGACTTTCGTTTTCCTCGACGGAGCCCGCGAGGAGGACGACGTGAACGTGACATACGGCAGTCCGGCGGAGAAGATCGGCGGCAAGTCGCTGATGCTGGTTCCCAACCCGACGGCTTCGCCCTATCTGGGCGAAGCGGGAATCTATATCGACTATACGTTTATGGGAACAGAGCACACCGACAAGTATATAGGCGACGTAGCCAACTTCCTCCCCATGTCGGGCACGATCTATACCGTGGAGCTGAATTTTATCGGCGACGCTTTCGTCATAAGTTTCGTGGTCGATAACAACCAGACATGGGAAAACGGAGGCGACAGCGATTTGGAATTTGAATAAGGGGACAGACACACAAAAGATGAACGGCAGAACGATACGGAAATACCTGTTTTTACCGCTGGTGGCCATCGCGGCGTTGAGCATGACGGGGTGCACGAAAGGGGAGTATACCGCACCGGGCGGTACCGTTAACGAAAGCGGCTTCAGGCTTTCGGTAGTCACGAAAAACATGTCGCGCGAAGAGGTCGTCACCCGCGCCTCCGACCCCAAGACCGAGGCCGAGCGCGAGATCAAGGAGCTGCACGTATTCCTTTTCGGACCGGACGGCAAATACCTGCAAGCGCGGCAGGACGGCGGAGGCCATTCCTATCAAGGATACCAGAGCGTCAAAGGAACTTCCACGCTGCGCATAGACAACGAAGGATTCGCCGACAATGCGTATGCGTCCCGAGCCACCGTATACGTAGTGGCGAACGTAGAACCCGGAACGTTCGGAAATCTGACCGAGGAAGGATACCCGGAAAGAATACCCGACGAAACCGCTTTCGAGGCATTCCATTACGAACCGATCTCATACAAAACGCTCTTGGAACTGCCCGCCTCGGGCATGCCTATGGTGGGCAAGTCGAATAAGACCGTCGATCTGACACAAGCGAAAGGCGAGGTGGTCATCGAGATGAAAGCGCTGATGGCCCGCATCGACTTCTCCTTCAAGGTGTCGTCGAGCAGTGGCGAAATCGGCAAGCTACCCTCGCTGAACCTCACCGACTACAAGGTGAGCAACATGGCCACCTCCGTCCCTCTCATCGCCCCGGATAGCGAGAGTAGCCTCGACCGGGACGGCGACGGAATCGCCGAGAAAGTCACCGAAAGAGAAGGCGTCATGGACCCGACCAGCGGCATTATCTACAACCAGAGCGGCGAGGCGACCCTTTCGTTCTATGTTTTCGAGAACCTGCGCAAACCGGGATACGAAGGGGCGTATCCCTATCCCGACAGCATAGCCTCCGACGCCTACCAATGCTACAAGCCGCTGCTGGCCGTCAGAAAGGACGGCGATACGATCCCCGCAACACGTCTGGTTATCGGGGGTATCTACACCGATGCCGACGACCTGACTTACACCGCCACCTGTACGATCTATCTGGGCAGCGACCCGGTGAGCGACTTCAATGTCAGGCGTAACCACCAGTACCGCAACCGAGTGACGATCTCGGGCATCACCCGCACGGACGATCATTCCGGCAACAGCGTAACCTTCGACGCCCGCATCAACGTAGAGACGACCAACCCTTACTATATCTCCCTCTTGCGGCACAAGAATCTGGACGCTCATTTCAACATTACGCCGATGGACATCTACCTGTACGATACGGAGCGCAATCCGTCGATGGACATAGAGGTAAAAGACCCGGAAAAGAACGACTGGGTACGTATCGAGCGGGTCCCGGCTTCCGTCATGGCGAGCGGCAATGCGGAAGACTACCAGATCAGCCATCCGGGACAGGCATACGCCGCCGGAACGGGCAAGCGCAGGTTCTTCACCACAGACCTGCTGACCGATCCCGACCAACTGGCAGACAATACGAGATACGACGATGTGCTCGACCGCGACCGAATCTATATCTATGCGGATGAGAATATCAGCACGAAAAGCCGCAAAGCAGACCTCGTGCTGACCTACAAGGAGAACGGGCAGCCGGTCGGCGAACCGCACACCGTCACGCTCGAACAGCACGGCTTGCTGAAAGTCAGCGTGGAGAATGCCGGCATACACCAATATTATATCTATGCGGAAGCCTATGAAGAGTATCTGGACTACTATGATCCTCTCTCCTCGTGGACGACGGATCAGGTGTACGACGGATTGTCATGGGGACCGTCCGACATGGGAAATATCAATACCGGACTTGGCGGATTCTTACCGCGACGGGATGCGATAGAAGGTTTCTTCAACGGCAGAAAAAACACCATAGCCATCCTGATGGAACAGGGCATTTACGGCCAAAACGACGGTTTTCTCGGCGACGGTTCCCCGACGCAACCGTTGCAGGCGATGGTGTTGGACGTCAAACCCTCCACGGCGGCAGAGTATTGTTACCGCAAGAACAAAACCGACGGGGACGGGATGATTTCCTACGA
>ERZ827186.526-NODE-526-length-44083-cov-5.291383_pt1 | contig 44083 bp, 39 predicted proteins | sample MGYA00519918_ERZ827186 | MGnify/ENA primary metagenome ERZ827186 (study PRJEB31778, sample SAMEA3449275) | human gut metagenome | biome: human gut; feature: human-associated habitat; material: faeces | place: United Kingdom | collected 2010/2012 ...
ACGTTCGTCAAGTTCCTGATTCGACCAAGCAAAGAGTTTTGGAATTAATTCGTTTGGATTGGAGTCCTGAGCAGATTTCACATACTCTTAAAAAAGTCGGACAGCGAGTCAGTCACGAAACCATTTATCAATGGGTTATTGAAGATCGTCGAAATGGAGGTGATCTTTATACTCACTTGCGTCGTCGCCAACGTAAATACAACCGACGGCACGGTAAAGATACCGGGCGTGGCATTCTCACAGATCGAGTACCTATCGAACAGAGGTCAACAAAAGCCAATAATCGAACGGAATATGGTCATTGGGAGGCTGATACAGTATTGGGTAAAAAGACCAAAGGAGCGGTTTTGGTCACGCTTGTTGAACGGAAAAGTCGTTTTCTGCTGACGACTAAAGCCGCCAGTAAATCCGCTGAAGATGTTACGCAGGCGATATTGAAAGCGGTCCAACCCTACCGGGCGATTTTCCGCAGCATCACGTTTGATAATGGCAAGGAGTTTGCTCTGCATAAGTCGGTTAGTTCTCAACTCAACTGTAAGACTTACTTCGCGACTCCTTATCACAGTTGGGAACGAGGCAGCAATGAAAATGCGAATGGACTTTTGCGGCAATATTTCCCAAAAGGAAAGTCTCTCAATAACGTGACCGAGCAAGCCGTTAAACAAGCACAAGATAAAATTAATCACCGTCCGAAACGGGTTCTGGGATACAATGCTCCGGACGATGTTTTCAACCGAGCGTTGAAACGATATCGAAGAAGATATCAACAGTCTCTGTCGGAATTAAAGTGATAGTCTAAATCCGATGGGAAAATTGCACTTCGTACTTGATACCGGGTTTCAAAAAACTTCACTCAAAATATAGAAATAGGCCTATGATGAAATGGAAGGCAGACAAATTAGAACTCTCTCTAGATTGCCTATGCTTTCTTTTTAAGGACTTTTTATGAATTTCGGTACTGTGAAATGGTTCTCGGATGCCAAAGGTTACGGGTTCATCATTCCCGACGGTCAAGATCGCGAAGTGTTTGTACATTTCCGTTCCATTGAAATGCCCGGTCGCAAGACTTTGCAGACCAATCAACGGGTTGAATTTGAATTCGAACAATCCGAACGCGGACTGCACGCCACACGCGTGATTCCTTCGCCCATGAAGACCGAAGACGCTGCAAGCTAGAGGATTGTCTGTGTCCATGAGCTCTGTTTATTCTCAGCTCAAAACTGCGCGGTCAGTAACTTTGCGTTACACGCGCAGTTTTTCTGTTGTCTGTTTGATGCTTTTTTGCCAACCCGTTCTGGCTGAAACTCTGTTTATTGACCAATACCGAGTCGAGGCTAGGGTAGCGATTACCCCGGAAGAACAACACAAAGGCCTTCAAGGCGTTCAGGCGCTGGGAGAAAACGAAGGCATGCTTTTTATCTTCATTCAAAAACAAAAAGTCTGCATGTGGATGAAAGATGTGCCAATCGATTTAGATGTGGGATTTTTTGATGAAAGCGGTCGACTGATCGCCGTTCGTCAAATGAAGGCTCAAACACGAAACACCCACTGCTCACCGCAGGAAATCAAATGGGCCCTGGAGATGCCGGGCGGCTGGTATGAAAAAAGAAAACTCCGTGAAGGTGCGCAACTTCGTTATTAAAAAGGCTTCGAAAAAAAATTCTTCGAAGCCTTTTTCAGAATTATTTGGCGTTGTAGTAGTTCTTAGCCACAAATTCCCAATCGATCAAATGATCGAAAAGCGCATTGAGGTAGTTGGGACGAGAATTACGATAATCAATGTAGTAGGCATGTTCCCACACATCCACCACCATCAAGGGCGTGTTATCGCTTGCCAATTGTGAGCCTGCATTAGAGGTATTGACGATTTCCAACGTCTTTTGGGGAGTGAGAACCAACCACGTCCAACCGGAGCCGAAATTACCGGCTGCTGCAGCGGTGAATTGTTTTCTGAATTCTTCAAAAGAACCCCAACGCTCTTCGATCTTACCTAAGAGCTCACCCTGGGGCTTTTTCCCACCCTTCGGGGACAGACACATCCAGAAAAAGGCATGGTTCCAGGCCTGAGCAGCGTTGTTGAAAACACCTTGATTGATACCGTCGCTCGCCAATACGATTTCTTCCAAGGACATGCGTTCAAAGGGCGTACCTTGAATAGCCGTATTCAAATTGGTGAGATACGTCTGATGATGTTTACCGTAGTGGTATTGCAAAGTCTCTTCAGACATGGCCGGAGCCAACGCATTCATCGGGAAGGCTAAAGTGGGTAATTGAAATGCCATTTCTTTCTCTCCTATGTATTCGGATCGATTCTATAGAAAAATTTTGTTAAAAGATGACTCGATAGCTAATGGGCAGGATCGTCATTAGTTTTATCTATGACAGAGACATGCGACTGTCCATCCTGCCAATGAACGGTTAAATTTTCTCCGACATTAACCGCACTGTTTGACTTTATAAAACGCCCCTCTGAATCAGTTACATAACTGTAACCTTTCCGCAATATGGCTTGAGGACTTAACTCTGTCAGCAGCTCTGTCAGTGAAACACAATCGCGCTGACAATTACGCCATTTAGACGAAAACGAATGCGACAGCTCCTGATTTAATCGGACAAACGTCGTTTTTTCTGCTTCAAGTCGCATAGCGGGATGAACGAGTGCTTCGGAGCGATGCTGAAGCCTTTGGCTGCGCATCTGCCAACTGAGTTTGATCAATGATCGGAGTTGTTGATCGGTATCTTGCAGTCGCTCTTGAGCTTGTTTGACTGTTTGTCGCGGATCGGGGATTTCTCTCATAAAAGAATCGATCCGTTGGGAAAGTTCTGACCAATAGCGGTTAAAAACAAAACGCACATTGTCTTGTGCCTGCAGCACTTCTGAGCGCAAAACATCCACACTCTCGGTTGCATGTTCAGCCGCAGCCGTCGGTGTCGCCGCTCGTAAATCCGCCACCCAGTCGACAATCGTCACATCACTCTCGTGGCCTACTCCCACAATCACCGGTTTAGTCAATGCCGCTACCGCTCGTGCCACCCGTTCATCATTAAAAGCCCATAAGTCCTGAAGTGATCCCCCTCCTCTGACAAGCAGAATCACTTCCACATCGGTACTACCCTCAGCCTTTTGCAGGGCCCGAATGATTTCCTCCGGCGCCTCCTCACCCTGGACAGCCGTTTCAAATACCGTCACCTTCGCATAGGGAGCGCGGCGCCCTAACGTCGTCAGTACATCTCTGAGAGCGGCAGCCTGCAGACTCGTGACAACTGCGATTTTTGTGTAGATTCGTTTGAGCGGTTTTTTACGGGAGCTGTCAAAAAGACCCTCAGCCTGCAGTTTTTCTTTCAGTTTTAAGAACTGCTCGTACAGTTGACCCAGTCCTGCCTGCCGAACCGAATCCACAACCATTTGGTACGAACCTCTGGCGCGGTAAATACTGACCTGACCGTGTACCTCCAGATGGTCTCCCGTTTTAGGAAGAAAACCGACTTTGCGGTTATGACCGGCAAACATTGCACAGGCGAGCTCTCCGGTCGCATCCTTGAGGGTGAAGTACCAGTGACCGGAGGCGGCTCGAGTAAACCCTCTGACTTCTCCTGCCACCCATAACGGAGGAAAATGCGTAAATAAGGTTTGCGATACCCGATCATTGAGTTCCGAGACAGTCCACACCACGTTTTCAGGGTTGTGAAAATCCGATTGGTTATACATATCAATGAACCTGATAGTTTTTCAGAAATTCTAGCGAAAAGTTCATTGCAAATTGAGAACGGCTGTCGTAATGTTCAGAGGTTTGGTTATGGTTTCGTTTTATGACTTTCTCTGAATTAACTTTTAGCGATCTGCCGCTTTTGAAAAAATATCTCCCTCAATTCGGCAACGGCGACTGTGACTTAAGTTTGGTCTCTTTACTGAGCCGGGGGGTGAATTCGCATATCCGATTTTTTGAATACGACCATTCTTTTCTGGTACTTGAACGCACACTGGATGAATCCAACAATCCAGTCTTTTTTATGCCGATCGGTCAGCAAGAAACACCGAAGGAACTTTTTGAACTTTTGCAGCAAAAAGCCCTTAGTGAAAATTTCGCTTTGAAATTTTTCGGTCGAATTGACCTTATTGAGCAAACTCTTACCCAAGCCTATCCCGGTGCTCAATTAATTGTTGAAAACAATCCTGACCGTTGGGACTATATCTACGCCTGTTCCGATTTTGTTGAACTGCCGGGTTCTCATTTTCACAGCAAAAGAAACTTCATCAAACGTTTCTTTAAAGCTTGTCCTCAGGCGCGTTTTGATGTTTACACGCCGGATAAACGAGAAGCTTGTCATGCCTTTTTGGACAATTGGTATGCAGAGCGTGAAATGAATGACAGTCTGTTGCAGGAACGGGCTGCCATTGAATCTGTTTTGTCACACTGGGAAGAGCTTCCGGTCTACGGCGGTATTCTGCACGAAAACGGTCGCATTTTAGGTCTGACATACGGTGCACGCAGTGCCACTGACATCCTTTCCGTACACATTGAAAAAGCCACCCGAGAGGTCCCCGGTGCCTACCCGGCTCTATCTCAGGCCTTTGCGCAAAGTCTTCCCCTTTGTATTGAATTTTTAAATCGAGAAGAAGATTTAGGGATACCCGGTCTGCGCAAAGCCAAACAGGATTGGCATCCCGTTACACAATTAAAAAAAGCAATCGTCGAAATACGCTTACAATAAACCCAAGTCTTCTTTGGAGTCACCATGCAAAACTTTTCTCGTCGACAGGCTCTGGGGGCTGCCTTAGCTGCTTTGGCTTCCGCAGCCGTACCGACCGTTTATGCCGAACCGGCTAACGTTCCTGTTATTTGGGACGGAAAGAAAATGTTCGAGTCTTTTGAAAAAGAGGCAACCGGTATCTCTTCAAAAGGACCGACGGGCCGCCCCAAAGCCTATGTGGCCTTTGATACTCAGTGTCGCGACTGTTGGCAACTGCACAGAAAACTGGTTCCGTTTTTAGACAAAATCGAATTTATTTTCTGCCCGATTGCCTTCATGAATATTCATTCGGAGCCGCAGGCCACGACCATCTTGATCGACAAAGATCCTCTGGCTAAGCTTGAAGAGCATTTTGCGCATTTCACCGACATTGAGTTTTGCGGCATCCGATATGGAAAAGTTGAAGACTTGCCGGTTGATGTCCGTGATAAAGTCTGGACCAACACGAAGCTGCACCGCCGTGCAGGATGTCGAGCCGTCCCTTACGGAGTGTTTAAAAATTCCAAAGGAGAATTTATTCCCTTTGATGAACGCTTGACCGTTGAAGAACTTCGAAAAGTTTTTGAGCTCTAAATTTTGATTAACTGAACCGATTGGTCTGAAAACGACAACGTTCAACGCCGATCGGTTTGTGCGTCTGTGTCGTTCGCTTTCAGATTTGCTAACATTAGAAAATTAGCTTTTTCAAGCAGGTAGAGTAAAAACATATGCTTTCTGACAGTTCCGGCCCTGAGGGTCGAGAGTCATTTTTTCATTTAATCGGAGACAACCATGCGAGCCACATTTGAGTCGTGGCTGCATCGTCAGTGGACCAAACGCGGTCTGCTTGCCTGGGCCTTATCTCCACTTTCACTGATTTTCTTATGCGTGGCTCGCAACCGCCGTTTAAAAACTCAACCGCACAAATTGCCGGTTCCGGTGGTTGTAGTCGGCAATATCTATGTCGGCGGCACGGGTAAAACACCGGTCACTATTGCACTCGTAAAAGAACTCATCAAACGAGGTCACCATCCCGGTGTTGTTTCTCGAGGCTTCGGACGCAAACATGACAAACCGCTCATGGTTTTACCCGACAGCCCGGCTCAAAGTGTCGGCGATGAACCGCTTCTGATCGCTCGCCAAACACGAGTACCCGTTGCTGTTGCACGTGATCGGGTTGCTGCCGCGCTCTTACTTTTGGATAAGCACCCTGAGTGCGACATTATTATTTCGGATGACGGTCTGCAGCACTACGCACTGGCTCGTGACGTTGAGCTTGCGGTGGTCGGTGCCCGCGGTTTGGGTAACGGCTGGGTTTTACCTGCCGGCCCCCTGCGCGAGCCGCCTTCACGGCTCGATGAAGTGGATGCGATTGTCTTAAATGCAACGGAAGATACGTTTGACAGCCACACTCCGCGCTTTGCAGCGACCGCCACACTGGGACTGGCGAAATCTTTGGACGGTACCCGATCATTGACGCTTGAAGAAATTGCCCAAAAGGGTAAGCCCGTATTGGCAGCAGCCGGTATCGCTGCTCCGGGACGCTTTTTTGCCATGCTCCGAGCCCACGACATTGAAGGGCCGGAGATGGAACTGGGCGATCACTACGCGTTTGATGACAATCCGTTCAAAAACGTGAAAGAAGAATACATTCTCATCACGGGTAAGGATGCCGTCAAGTGTCGTCAGCGCCCTGATATCGCCGCTGACCCTAGAATTTATACCGTCGAATACATCGTTGATATTGATCCCTATCTTGTGGATCTGATTGAACACAAACTTCAGCAAAAGGTTCAAAAATAAAATGGCTCTTGATCCTCGATTAACCGCCACATTGGTTTGCCCGCTCTGCAAAGGAGCAATCGTATGGGATGCGGACAATTCCGTATTGGTCTGCCCGCGCTGCAAACTGGCTTTTGAAGTCAAAGATAATATTCCCAATATGATTGCCGAAGAGGCTAAGCCGCTCTCGGATGAACAAGCCCGAGAATACGCCAAACGTTTATCCATGGTACGAGGGGCATGATATGACTGCTTTTTATGCCATTATTCCTTCACGTATGAAGTCAACCCGCTTGCCTGAGAAACCGCTCAAAGACATCGCGGGTCGTCCTATGGTCGTGCGTGTCGCTGAACGGGCTCTGGCGTCTGGCGCTACTGACGTTATCGTAGCTACCGATCACCCCGATATTGTCAAAGCTTGCGAAACCTACGGCGTCAAAGTCGTTCTCACTTCCGAAAACCACCCCACCGGTACGGATCGCTTAGCCGAGACAGTCACCAAGCTAGGACTTGACGATGAAGCCATTGTTGTCAATGTTCAAGGCGATGAACCTTTGATTCCTACCACTGTCGTGCGTGAAGTGGCTGAGCTTTTGGCGGCCCACCCCGAATGTGAAATGGCTACTGCAGGCCACCCCATTGAGGATATTGAAGAATTCATGAACCCCAATGTGGTCAAGGTCGTCCGTGATGCACAAGGTAATGCCATCACTTTCAGCCGCGCCCCGATTCCCTGGCCGCGCGACGCCTTCCGCGAGGACAAGACCAAACTGCCTGATGGTCTCAATCCCCTTCGTCATATCGGTCTTTATGCCTATCGTGTGAAATTTTTAAAGCGTTACCCGCACTGGCAACAGGCACCGATCGAAAAATGGGAAAGCCTCGAGCAGCTTCGTGCCTTGTATTACGGAGTAAAAATCGCTGTTGCGGTCTTACCCGGAGCGCTCCCTGCAGGTGTAGACACCCAGGAAGATCTCGATCGGGTACGTGAGGTATACGCTCAAGGCAAAATCTGAAATATATCTTTTCGGGCAGAGCGAACGCCCGGCAAGATGTCTAAAATAAAAATGTTGGTATGACTCAAATCCCTGAGTCATCGGAAAGTAAACGAGGAGTTGTTATTATGCGTTTGATTTTGATTGGACCCCCGGGTGCCGGTAAGGGCACGCAAGCCGCTTTCATCAAAGAAAAGTTCGGCATTCCCCAGATCTCCACGGGAGATATGTTGCGTGCCGCCGTTAAGGCCGGTACCCCTCTCGGTTTAGCCGCCAAAGAAGTCATGGACAAGGGCCAATTGGTTTCCGATGACATCATTATCGGGTTGGTAAAAGAACGCTTAACGCAACCGGACTGCGCCAACGGTTTCTTGTTTGACGGATTCCCGCGCACGATTCCTCAGGCTGAAGCACTTCAGGCTGCCGGTATCCCGATTGATTTCGTGCTCGAAATTTCCGTTCCTGATGAAGAAATCGTCACCCGCATGAGCGGTCGTCGTGTAGACCCGGTCTCCGGACGTACCTACCACATTGTCTACAATCCCCCGAAGGTTGAAGGCAAAGACGATATCACCGGTGATCCGTTGATCCAACGCGATGATGACAAGGAAGAAGTCGTCTTGAAGCGTTTGGCTGTCTACCATGCTCAAACCGAAGCTTTGGTGAAGTTCTACGGTGATTTGGCCGCTTCCGGTGAAGCCTCTGCTCCGCAGTATCGCAGCATCAGCGGCTTGGGCTCGATTGAAGAAATCAAAAACCGTGTTTTTGAAGCTTTGAAATAATCGGGACTCTATTACAGAAAAAGGCGTTGACGACTCAGTCCCAACGCCTTTTTTGTTTTTTCAATTTTTCTCAGTTAATCGGATGGATGAAACGCAACGTTTCCACCATCGGCCGCTTTTTCCATTCTGCGTCCGTTACCAGACAGTACCAATCATAAAGCGGTGAATTTTCCCGACAGATGAGGCTGTTACTCGGATCCACAACCAGTGCATCAAAAGCCGCGCTCAGTGTAGTCGTTTGGGGAGAAACCAATAAACTCCAGTGCTCATCGTACTTGCGGTCATCCTTGAGTTTACCCACATACCCCACCTCAGCCAATCGCTCCAGGATGGCACCGGCAGCCTCCGGGTACGAGTCCACGGCCTTACACAGCACATGAATGGAAACCGAAGGTTCTCCTTTTTCCTGAGCAATCATGAGTTCATGCAAAAGAGCCACCCCGGTGATGAAATCGTTGCCCGTTTTATTCATGTCGCTGTACCGACCGGTGGTAAGCATCGGCACTGTTGCCGCAATCGCTGCGCCCGACAGTGCCAAAAGCCAGGAAATATATATCCACAAAAGCACCACGGGAATCAACACAAATGAGCCGTAAATCGTGGTCAGGGGACCCGTACTCAAGTAATAACTGAAGCCCCACTTAATCGCCACACCGACAATTGTCACCAAAAAGCCGCCGATAAAAGCATCGAGCCACTTCACTTTACAGTTGGGCACATAAACGTAAAGTGCGGCATACATAAGGGACTGCACCAAAAGCTGAAGCGCCACAAGAGACCAACTCGGCAGCAACCCCTGAACGCCGACTTCAATCTGAGTCAGCACATTAGTCAAGACAAGGCTGAAACCGATTGCTATAGGGCCTAGGGTTAAAAGCGCCCAATAGATCAACACCCGCTGCGTGATCGGTCGCATTTGCCGCACATGGAAAATGCGGTTAAGCGCCCCGTCAACCGTGTTAATCAACATGAGAGCCGTAATGGTTAAACCGGCCAAACCGAAAATAGTCAACCCTTGAGCGTGCTCGGCAAAAGACCGAACATACCTGATAATCTGCTGGCTGTAGACCTCGGGCAAAAGGCTGGAAAAAAGCAGCGCTTCCATTTCCGCGCGACGTGCTTCAAAGGCGGGAAACACCGCAAAACTGACCAAAATAACCGCCACCAGAGGCACAAGTGATAAAACGGTCGTTAATGTCAGAGACGATGCCACCTGATTGAGTTGAGTCTCTTGGATTCGCACCCAAACAAATTCCGCGAGCTCCTTAATGACGTCTTTCAGAGGCCGCTGTTTGTAATGGCTAAGATGAAGATCCCAATCCATGAGTATCGCTCAAAGAAAAATTACATCGTTGTAAGAAATTCCATTGAAAGACCGAAGCCCGTCGGTCTTTCTGATGGATACTTTTTACGGCTAGCTCACTTGAGCGATTGCCTCATCCGGTTGTTCGGGTTCGGGCACTCTTTCAGGTTTCGGACCGGGCTCGAGCACTGCCATACTCTCGACGTGTGCCGTGTGCGGGAACATGTTCATCACACCGGCGGCTCGAATGTGCCATCCACCCTCGTGGTGCAAAATAGCGCAGTCCCTGGCAAGCGTTGCCGGATTACAGGAAACGTAAACAATCCGGGGCGGTCGTTTATCGGTCGCCGCAAGCGTACGGGCCAATTCCAGTGCGCCTTCTCTGGGCGGATCAATCAACACGCGATCAATACCACCCAATTGTTCCCAAAGTGCATCCCAATCTGTTGTAGACCACGTAAAGAGATTGCGGGCCACAAATTGCGTTTTTTGAGCCAAACCGTTGTCGGCTGCACCGGCTCGAGCGCGTTCGACCAACTGTTCGCTACCTTCAATTCCCACCACAGTCTTGGCTCGTACAGCCAACGGCAACGTGAAATTGCCTAAACCGCAGAAAAAGTCTGCGACTCGGTGCTCAGGCTTGACGTCCAACAGATTAATGGCGCGGGAGACCATCGTTTCATTTAAGCGATGGTTGACTTGCGTGAAATCCGTGGGTTTAAAAGAAATGTGTACACCGAATTCCGGCAATTCAAGTTTGAGCGCCGTGAGATCACTCGGGTGCATCGGATAGCAGGAGTCCGGTCCCTTGGGCTGCAACCAGACGCTGAGGCCATGCTCAAGGGAAAACGCCTCGAAGGCATTCATATCCGCTTCAGTCGGTTCTTCGAGCACACGGAAAACCAACGCAATGGCTCCGTTTCCACCCATGGCCACTTCAATTTGCGGTAAGCGCTGACGAATAGAGAGACTTTCGACCAAACGGCGAAGCGGGATGAGTAAATCGCTGACAGCTCGAGGCAAAATCTTGCACTCTGTCATATCGGCCACGTAGCTTGAGGATCGTTCGTGGAAACCCACCAACACTCCGCCCTTCTTTTCGACATCACGCACCGTCAGACGAGCCCGATGACGATACCCCCAGAAAGGTCCGAAAATCGGAGGCAAAATCATTTCAGGTTTAACTTTACCGATGTGCCACAAAGCGTCTAAAAGCACACGCTGCTTGATGGCTACCTGAGCGTTAGGATCCAAGTGCTGCATCGCACAGCCCCCGCAACAACCGGGTTCAAGTCCGAAATGCTTACAGGCGGGTTTCACACGAAGGGAAGACTCTTTTTCAATAGAAACGGCACGACCGCACTCATAACTGTTTTTGTTGCGGAAACGCTCATACGTTACAGTCTCGCCGGGGAGAGCTCCCTCAACAAAGACAACTTTGCCTTCTCGGTGCGCGACTCCTCGTCCGTCCTGATCCAACGATTCGATATCAACGGTAAATTTTTCTAAAACTTTAGGGGCTCTTGCCATTGGAAATTTCCCTCAAAAAAGAAGCGCCCGACAAAGACCGAAAGGAAACACATTCAAGTAGTCAAAGCGGACGCTGCGTCATGGTCGGTTTGTGCCGACCGAATTTATACAAAAACTTTATTGCGGCAGGTATTCTATCGGGTTAACCGGTCGATCATTGTGTCGCACTTCAAAAAGCAAGTTGACCGAATCGCTATCGCTATTGCCCATCTTGGCAATGACCTGTCCGTTGGTCACATTGTCACCACGTTTGACAAGCAATTCACTGTTGTGACCGTAAACCGTTACAGCGCCGGGACCGTGAGTGATAATGATGAGTTTACCGTATCCGCTGACGTTTTCACCGGTATAGAGCACTCGACCAGCCGCTGCCGCACGAACGTCATCACCTAAGTTACCCGCAATTTCAATACCTTTACTGTTTTCATCGGTGAACTGACGCAAAATCTGACCGCGGGCCACAGGCCAGGAAAGCTGGGTGTTGCCGAGCATCTTTTGCGTAGTTGTAACGGTTGTTGTATTTCCCGTCAACGTCACCGTATCGGTTGTTGAGGGCGTTGTAGCTGTCGTCACGTCCGTACCGATCGTCACTTCTGTCGAAACAGGCGGCGGAACATCAACAGCCACCGAAGTAACCGGCTGCGTGCGGGCAGAGGTTAAACGCAACACAGTGCCCGGAGATAAAAGAGTCGGATCCGTAATACCGTTGGCTTGAGCCAATTCGGTCGGATTGCAGCCGTTGCGAGTAGCGATGCTGTAGAGCGTATCGCCGGGTTGAACCGTATAGGTATCACCCGTCACAGAGACCATTCCCGAGGTGCCGACACCTGTCGAACCGGTTCGGTTGTAAATGGGAGCACCCACTTCCTGCAGTGCACAACCGGCTAACAAACCGCCGGCCATCACAGCAACAGCTAAAACTCTTAATTTCATATCCAAAACCTCAATTCATTACACATTATGCATACAGTTATTGCTTGCTGTCTGAATGCAACCATTGCCCAACTGAACGAACAGCGGAGTAATTGGTTAAATCCACTTGAAGCGGAGTCACAGAAACAGCATTATGTTCGACTGCCCAAAAGTCTGTTCCTTCGGCACGATCTTTGGGTTTGCCGGCCGCACCGACCCAATAAATCGGAAAACCTCGAGGACTGACTTCTTTGATGACACTTTCGGCATGGTGTCTGCGTCCCAGCCGTGTTGCCACAATCCCCTGCAATTGAGACAAGGGCAAGTTGGGAATATTGACATTGAGCAGTTGCGGCTCTCCGTCCTTTTTACGCTCAAGAAAGCGCTCGACAATGGCCTGTGCCATTGTAGCGGCATCCTCTAGATGCCCCCAACCGCGCTCAATCTGTGAAAAGGCAATCGAATCAATCCCAAACAGATAACCCTCTATGGCAGCTGCAACAGTTCCCGAGTACATGGTATCTTCGCCCATGTTTTGTCCGCAATTAATACCGGAGAGAACCAAATCAGGTTTTTCATCCAAAAGCCCTGTGAGTGCCAGATGCACGCTGTCACTCGGTGTTCCATTTACAGCAAATACGCCGGGTTCAACTTCCTGGACCTGCAAAGGACGAGTCAGTGTTAAAGCGTTACTGGTACCGCTTTGATTAAATTCGGGAGCTACCACGGTCACATAACCGAAACGTCTCATCGCTTTGGCAAGCGCCCGGATCCCGGGTGCTGAATACCCGTCGTCATTGGAAATCAAAATTCTCATGAATATCCCTACCGATACGGCCGTTGATTCACCATTTTTATCGGCCGTTATAACTCACTGAATCTTATCGCATCAGCGGGAGCAATGTGAAGCAATTTTGTTAGAAAAGTTGAGCAAATCCAAAGGCTAAGGCACTGTATCTGGCTGCTTTCCCGATAAAAATGAAAATCAAACTTTTAAACCAGGAAATTCTGAGCCAACCGGCCGCAAGCGGTAAAGCGTCACCCACCACCGGCAACCAAGCAAAAAGCAGCGCCCATTCACCCCACTTTGCTAGCCAGTCCAAAGCACGGCTAGAAACCTTTTTCGGGAAAAATCGTCCGATGACATAGCTTGTCATGGAGCCTAAGGTGTTGGCAACGGCGGCTACGGCAACAGCCGTCCAAATCGATTCCGGCCAGCGAGAAACAAGCGTGAGCAATACCGCCTCACTTGCCCCCGGAAAAAGTGTGGCAGAGACAAAGGCCGAAGTAAAAAGTCCGGCCAATGCCTCATACAATGTCAGCTCCGGCATTAATCCTCTTCGGGGAGAATGCCTTCAATGACGAGCGGCTCGCCAATGGTATAGAAATGGCCGCCCGCCACATAGTGCAGGGTTCGCAGATCAGCGGGAGCCTTTTCAAAATGCCAGTGTCCGTTTGAGAAAACTCGGGTATCGGACCAAGCGGCAACGCATTCACCGATAAAGAGGTCATACTGATTCTGATTGTGCGGTTCGGATAAAATTTTAAAAATCATCCAGGCCGCGCACCCCTCAACCAAAGGCATGTCAAAGCCGGGCATAGTAAAGAGTTTAGCTCCGCTTTTTTCAACCTTATCGGGCATATCGAATTTGCTTACGGCCCCCAATCGCATGGTTTCTTTCACAATCCCGGCAGTCGGAAGCTGCAAAGAAAAATAACCGCTTTTTTCCATTAAAGGACGCGTAAAGTGAGAACTGTCGACCACGACAGTAGCCTTTGTCGGTGCCAGATCCAATGCACTGGCCCACGTTGCAGGCATAATGTCGGAGACTCCGTTATAAACTGCTGAAACAAGCGTTGTACCGCCGACATTTAAAAGGCGATAGGCCTTATTTAAATCCACTTCTGCCATAAAAGGACGCATATTTTCTCTCCTTAAAACTGTTTTCAGTTTAACGATCCTAAAAAGCAAAAACCTCTTTTTTCCTACCTATTTTTTGCCCACTAAAACTCAAAAGAATACAAAACATCAAGTGCCTGATCGACACCGGAGGCCGCTTCAATATAAAGCCGCGGAATTACTCGGTAGCGCAGTGTAAGCGTAGCGAGCGAGTCAAAAAGCCCCACAGCATATTTCACCTTCAATCCCGGCAAAACATAACCGCTTACGGCCACTTTAGAACCTTCCCCGACACCTTCAGTATCCACTCCAAGACCACTGATGCCGACAGCATTGCCTAAGCTTTCAATTGCCCGACTGCCCTGACTCAATCCCAAATTAATGAGGGCAGACGTAATCATGCTGTTGTCATCTTCGCCGGCCGGATCAAGTCCTTCACCTCGCATAAGATAACTTAACGATTCAGTCTGACTTTTTTCCGGTTCTGTAAAAATCGTCACCTCAGGCATATCAGCCTGACCGGTTACCCGAATCCCCGCAATCACATCGTCGGCCGTTTTATCGGGGTTTCGGATAGCCTCTAAATTGATAAGAGGATTATCTGCAGCACCTGCAAACATGAATTCACCGCGTCTGACAATCAAGTCCTGACCATAAGCCTTGAACTGCCCCCGAGGAACATTTATTTGTCCCGTCAAACCTAATTTGCCGTTATTCTGAACAACATGCAATTTTCCGGTCATACGGGCTTTCAGTCCCATAGCATCTACCCGTACATCCTCGCCGATATTGATAAAAAGATTGCTTTCAATGGGAATGGCCTCGGAATTGTCGTCTGATTTCAGTCTTGGACGATCCAGGCGAACCGTATCGGCACTCACATCCGTCGCACTGGCGGGCAAATCGTAAATCTGAACCCGTGCCCAAGGTAAATCAATTAAGCCGTTTAAAGAAATTTTTTCAGCACTGGCCTCGCAGTGCACATCAGTTGTCAGGTCAAATTCAACAGCAGGCGGCATTGTTACGCGCATCTTGACACCTTTTGCGGCAATTCTCGTGCTGCCTTGAGCCAGTGTTTTCCAGTCGGCATCACCTTGCAACGTCAACCCGCCTTTAGGTGTTTTCAACTCTCCCGAAAGTGTGCTTTTATTGCCATTAAAAGCCAACTCAAATGAACTGGGTAACATTTCAAAAGGCAACTTCGTACTGTCAACCCTCATTTGACGGATACCGGCCTGACCGAAAACCTGAGGTTCAGATAAGGTGCCTGCCAGTCTCAAATCACCGTACAAAGTCCCCTCGGCCGTTTCTCCCGGAGACAGTAGTGAATTAAAGACAGAAGCAGAAAGATTTTCAATTTGCACATTGCCTACCAAACGTCTCTCTTTCATCGGATCAATAATGTCCACATCACCCGAAAGTTCACCGTTTTGCGCTAACTTCACTGTCCACTTCGAATTGATTTTTTCTCCGTCATTGGCAAAACCCAATCGGATTGAGTCAAAGTCCATCATAAAGTCGCTTTGTTCGAGCTTATAACGAGTCGAGAGCGCTTGACCGTCTAGGGTAACCGATCCCGTCGGCAAACCGCTAAACCCTTGAGGCACCCTGAGCATGGCATCGGCTTTTACAACACCAGTCGCCTCAAATTGTCCGGGGATGAAGCGCTTGAAAAAGCTAAGATCAAACTTTTGCAGTGCAACATGAAGATCAAAGGCTTTTTTATTGAGCAAATCAAGCTGTAAATCGTTTTGCAGGCAGATCAGAGCATGCGGGTGAATCAAACAGAACTGACCGACATCCAAAAGCAAACCCTTGGTATCAAACGACAATGGCATCTGATCCCGAAGGGCGACGGGACCGTAATCGGTTTTCACCTCAAAGTGACTCAACGTCCCTTTCCATGCGTCCATCGCCGCATTTAAAGCACCGTTAAAACCGGCATTTAACCGAAATAGCCGTGAGTCAGCGGCAATTTTTAATTCATGAGCCGTTTGCGAGCCGGAAAGGTCAGCGTCAAAGCTATCGACACGAAGTCCGGGCAATTCAATGCCCTTTACTGCTAAACGGGCACCGCCCGAAACATTTTCTTCAGCACTCATTGCTCCCGTCAAGCGAAGAGAGCCGACAGAGACGCCTTGAGCGAACAAATCACGAACCGTCATATCGGCATTAATCAAAGGCATCAAAACCGGGCCTCTTACCTGCAGTCTGCCTTTGGCACGCCCTCTGATATCGTTGAGTATTTCTGAAAAATCTGCTGCATCAATATTCATTGCCAAATCAAGGTTCGGCACCGTTGCATGGAAGCGAACATCTCCCTTAACTTCCAGTCGGTTATTGCCAAAATGCATGGCAACATCAGACAAATGCAGGAGTTTGCCGCCTTGTTTTGTGCTGAAAGCTCCTTTGAGAGTAAGCGGAAATTCTTTCCAAGAACCATTCAGATCAATGCTAGGGATATCAATCCCGTCACCTGTCCAATGAAAAGCAGATTGAAGTTCTTGAAGATTTAATACCTCTGCATCAATATCAATCGAGATGTTTTTAAAGGTAATCTTGTGAACGTGTACCGGCAGCGGTGCCTGCAAATCAGTCTGAGAAGAGAATTCGGCAGAGCTCCCACTGTTAACATTTGAGGATTGTCCCGAAGCCAGTTCGCCTGTCTTGACTGTACTTCGGACATTTTGAACATAGAAATCGTTAAAGGCAACTTCGCCTGCGAGCAGGCTATTGAAATCCATGTGCCAACCGAAGTCTCCGGTAAAACGCAATCCGGATTGTTCCCAGACGACTTCCTTCGCATCCAAACTTAAAACACTGCCGTTAAAAGTCCCTTGCGTGAGCTGCGGGAAATAACCCTTTGCCTGACCGATCAGAAAATGGAGACCGGGAGCAGTAGTGAGCAAAAATGCGACTGCCGCACAAAGTAGGGCCATGACGCTCACAAAGACCAGTGAAAAAATCTTAACCGCTCTCATAGCTCAGGCCCCAATCCGATATAAAACTGCACAGCATGCTTATCAGGGTCTCCCACAGGTTTGGCAATATCCAGTTTGATGGGCCCTAAGGGCGATTGCCAACGAACACCCACACCCACGCCTTTTTTCCAATCCTGATCGTTGAAATTATTGACTGCCTGACCGATATCAAAAAATACCGCTCCCCACCAATTGCCTTTTACCTTGTATTGGTATTCCACACTGGCAGTCACCAATTTTTCTGCACCGGTCAAGTCCCCGTTCTCGTCCTCAGGGGAAATAGACTCATATTTGTAGCCCCGAACGCTTCTGTCGCCACCGGCGAAGAAGCGCAAATCAGGAGGCACCTGATCGAAGTCGTCCGTCTGAATCCAGCCTACGTGAGAGCGCAAAACCACGCGATGTCGGTGGGCAAAAGTTTTTATTAAGGCGTGCTGTGCTTCCAATACTACAAAGTCAATGTCAGAGCCCCAAATCGCATTGGACCAATCCACTGTGTATCGCTGAGACAAGCCCCAAGAAGGCATGAGTCCCCCGACGGCAGCTGTTTTTGAAAAACTGACCCCGGGATAAATCAGCATCGTGTGATCACTGATTTCACCTTGATCGAACTTATCGAGCGACCAGCGCAGATGTACATCTCTTTGCCAACCTTCGTAAGGCGCCCAATGCCGAGAGACCATCACTGAGGCAGAGTTTGATTTCGTATCGTTTAAATCTTCATTTTTAATACCGCCCTGGACAATCCAGTAGTGCTCCAGTGCACTTTTTTCCAGCGGAATTTTGTAGCTTACGTCAAGTAACTGCTCTTTTGAAGATAGTTCAGTTGAAGTCTCAAGACTATGACCGGAATCATTAAGCCATGGTTTGCGCCATGTCACCGATCCTCTGGGACCCACGTCAGTTGAAAAACCTAGCCCTGTTTCGACGGCATTTTCTTTTTTCGGTGTGACGTTGGCATATACCGGTAAAGATTTATCGGTACTCGCGCGACCTAAAAATATATCGGGAGAAACAACTACGGAATTAAACCAACCTGTTGCTGAAAGTCGTCTGTTAAGCTCTGAAATATCGTCTGAAGTGTAGGGTTCTCCCTTTTTAAAAGGTAAGAGATTAACCAAAACAGGTTCTCTGATTTGGCTGCCACGAAAATGAATATCTCCGAAACGATATCGGGTTTTCGCATCGTAATCGAGTCTCCAGTAGGCCTTATTTTCAACGGCATTGACGCCCAGTTCGCTCACTAAAAACTCTCCGTCAAAATAGCCGTTTTGCACAGCCGCCCGTTCTATTGACGATTTAAAACTCTCGTATTCTCCATGATTGAGCTGCCGCCCTTTTTCAGGCAGATTTTTTTTCAGCTTCTCAAAAGCTTCTTCTTCGGCAGCCTCTCCTCTGACTGTCAAAGATGCCCCGTCTATTCGGACGGGCTCACCCAGATGAATTTTGGCAATCAGAGTGGCCGGATCTTTTCCTTTTGCTTCCCGCCATGAATAATGAACAATGCTTTGGTAGTAGCCGAGTGCCTGCAATGCTCTAGTAATGGCCCGATCAACTTGAGCACGATAAGTTTGTCTGATTTCAGTGATGCTATTTTCCCTCACGGGCCCCAAAAGCGCTTCGACATTAGCGCGTACGTCCCCACTCACTCCCTGAACCTGAACTTCAAAGGCCGAGACTGCTTGGGGCAACGCACCCAGTAACGTAAACCACACTGCCAGTCGCTTGACACGCATATTCAAAATTATTTTCGAGCAATTAACTTTCTCGATTCTAAACAATGTACCTGTTCTTTGAAAAACGCCGATAATTATTTTGTCTAAGATCCCACAGACAGGCATACAATCAAGCAACAACAAAACCGTACCATTTAACTTTCATGGAAATTAAAACTCTCAAAGGTGTCACTCTTGCTTCCATTGCCGGCATCTGCTGGGGCTCAATGGGAGTGGCCGCGCAGTATTTGATGGCACAGTGCCAATTCACCGTTTTGGATTTAACGTCCATTCGACTGCTGGGGGCCGGCCTGGTTTTGATTTTGCTTGATTTCTTTTGGAACCGTACCAAACACATTAAGGCTGTTTTTCAGATAGAGAATTTCAAAGATATTCTGATCTACGGTTTTGCTCTGCTTTGTTCTCAATCAACTTTTTTCCTGTCGATTTCGAGTTCAAATGCAGCCACCGCGACAATCATGGTACTCACCTCTCCTCTTTTCATCATTGCTTACCTCGCTATTGCGCATCACAGACGCATCAAGGTACTAGAAATGATCTGCTTGGTTTTGGCCATGGTCGGTGTTCTTCTCATCATCACAAAAGGCAACTGGGACACAATGGAATTTTCTATGGCCGGTGTTGCCTGGGGTTTGGCTTCTGCCATGTTGGGAGCAGTCGGTACGATCCAACCCGGGCGCGTCGTCAGAAAACTGACTGTTTTTCCTGTTATCGGCTGGGCAATGACTTTCAGCGGTGCAGCGGCCTGTCTCTACAACAATCCCTTTGAAACCAACGTCATCTGGAATACGATGGGCATCATTTGCTACCTTCACATTGTGCTTTGCGGCACCATCGTCTCCTTTTGCTGCTTTTTAAAAAGTATGGAATTCATCGCGCCTCCGATCGCCTCAATGCTCACCTGCTTTGAACCGCTCTCTGCGGTTGTGCTCTCTGTGCTTTTATTGGGAGCCACTTTTGGTTTGACCGAGGCCATCGGAGCACTTTGTATTTTGGCAACAGTATTTTTGTTGGCGCGTTCAAAATCAGGCTAAAGAGGTTGCGCAAATCTCCTTGACAAGGTTGACGTACATCTCAAAGCCGACATCAAGTGCCTCTTCGTTGACATCGAATTCCGGCTGATGATGTCCAACCAAATGATCTGCGCCCACCACAAAGAAAGCCGCTAATCCACCCTTGGACTGTACATGGCGAGCTAAAATCGCCGCATCCTCTGAGCCCCCGAAATCCGATTTTTCAATGATCGTTTTGATTGCCGGTATTTTTTGAGCACAGCGTCTCAATACATCAACTGATTTCCGATCATTGACCAAATCGCATACGGTGCCCTGATCGATGACTTCCAAACCGACAGAGTAGCTTTTTGCGCAACCGGCGAAAATATTTTGAGCCTCTTCACACATGTAATCATTGATCGCCATCGTTTCTCCTCGGATATCCACCTCAATGGTGGCGCGATCAGGAATAGCATTGCGGGCTCGGCCGGCATGGAAAGTTCCGACATTGACTCGCGTCATCCCATCGCCATGTCTGGCAATACCCAAAAGCTGCAGTGTGGCTGCGCAGGCCGCGGCCATTGCGTTACGACCCTTATGAGGATCGGCTCCCAAGTGAGCAGAGTGCCCGATAAAAGTGACATCATATTTTGAGCCGCAGAGGAATCCAAAAGGATCAATGATCACCTCACCGTATTTAGCCTGCATACCGATGTGGCTTGCAAAAAAGAAGTCCGCATCATCGATGATGCCGGAAGCAGCCACTGTTCTTGCTCCGCGCGAACCTTCTTCTGCAGGTTGAAAAATGATTTTGATCTTGCCGCAGAGCTCATTTTTGTGTTCGGCAATCCAACGCGCAACCGTCAGTCCGATTGAAGTGTGGCAATCATGCCCGCAGGCATGCATGATACCTTCTCTTTTAGAACGGAAACCTTCACGATTGGGAAGATGGTCGGCGGAATCTGTTTCCTGAACAGGCAATGCATCAATATCGAATCGAAATACTAAAACCGGTCCTTCCTTTTCAAAGTCCATCTCTGCAACGCAACCGGTCAAACCTTCGGTCTTTTGCAGGAATGCTTCGGGCACGCCATGGGCGGCAGCCCGTGACCGAGCCTCATTGACCAATTCAAGATTGCGTCCGCGTATGGATTTTTCATCAATCACCTCGCGTCCGATATGCACGCTATATCCCCAACTTTGCAACTTCTGAACAATGTACCAAGTGGTTTCAAACTCGGTCCATCCCACTTCGGGAAATTGGTGCAGATATCTTCTCTGTTCAATGAGCTGTTCATGGTACGACTCTGACATAGATTCTCCTAACCATCAAAGAATAACGGGCGTTTAAGCCCGTTATTGCTGTCATTACTTGTGTTCCTTAATCACTTGTTCGATCCGCTCAAGGGCCGTCTTAATCGTTTGACGGTTCGGACCGTAAGAGAAGCGTACCCAATGGCGATACGGTTCATTTGTCGGACGAACGCGGAAAGGACGCACATCGAAGAAGTGACCCGGAACCGTAATCACCTTCTTTTGCAGGCAGGCATAGAAGAAGTTGTCGGCATCGGAAAGCTTACCGGGCAAGTTTTCAATACTGGCCCAAAGATAAAAAGTTCCCAAGGGCTGGTTGGCAGGTGTATGAATACCCAACTGCGCTAGGCCATCCATCATCATCTTGCGCTTAACGGCAAATTCTTTGCGTGTGGCAAGCAATTCTGCTTCTGCATGCCCCGGCGCGAGCTCTTCAATGACTGCGCGCTGAACCATGGTGGACGGGCCACCGTCAACGGCACTGGCCGCACGATTAATCATTTCAATGAGGTATTTCGGGCCGATTGCCCAACCGGCGCGCCACCCCGGGTAACGGAACCCCTTTGTCATACCGTCAAAAACAATGACCGGATCCCGGTTAATATCCTTCACATAAGGTAAGGCAGAGACAGCGTTTTCTGCCGGTGTACCATCTTCGTTATACGAGAAGGTTGCATAGAATTCGTCGGCACCCAGCAAGCAATTTTCTTTTCTGGCTGCATCAATATAGCGATCCATCGCTTCGTCTTTGATCACCTGTCCGGTCGGGTTACAGGGATTGGAAAAGACAAAAGCATTCGGCCGCACATCGTGCATAAAGTCTTCAAAACGATCCACGGGAATCGTAAAGCCATCCCTTTCTTCAGCACGTAATTCAATCAATTCACAATTGTGACGAAGGGGATAAAGATAATCTTCGTAGGCTGTGTAATCAGGATTCTTGTAAGCAATGCGCGTACCGTCTTTAAAGATGCTGTATAAGCGTGTCAGAGCCAGTCGGCCGCCGCAGGCAAAACTGACGTTTTCTGCCGTGTATTGACTCATACCTTTTCGATAGGTGCGATTAACCCAGTCAGCGATGGCTTCTCTGACTTCAAGGGTCCCACCAACAGGACCATAGGCAGCATCGCTGGGTTCAAGCTTGAGGTTTTCAATGCGATCAGGCGCACCTTCAATCGTTCCCACTTCGGGCTGCCCCTGACCCACATTGCACCAATCCGGATGACCGTTGTAAAAGCCCAACTTTGAGGCTTCATTGACCGTCCAAATCACGCCCATATAAGGAACATAGCGAACCATGGGAAAATCCGCACTGCCATATTCTTTCATCTCGACTTCTCCTTACTGTTTTTCTTGAATTCTAAAATATCTTCACGGAAAGATAATAGCTTATTTTGAAAAAAGTAGGGGCAAAAAACAGCAAGGGAATTAAAACGACACAGGCAGAAACAAAAAATCTCATACTGTGCCAGACGGTATGAGAAAGAAGTTGGCGTCCCCACGGGGATTCGAACCCCGGTACCGACCGTGAAAGGGTCGTGTCCTAGGCCTCTAGACGATGGAGACGCAATCTAATTTTGGTGGAGGTAAGCGGATTCGAACCGCTGACCCCTTGCATGCCATGCAAGTGCTCTACCAACTGAGCTATACCCCCGTAAGAGATGACGCATTTTATAGATCATCCGAAAAAAATGCAAGCCCTGAGCTTAACTTTTTTGCATAGGATGCTCACCTCTTCGACTATTCGGTTGATATTGCTCAGATTTTGTACTGTTTTTGTCCTTTTAATCCTTCCTTAATCATTTCGCAGAGAATTTTCGAAGCACGACTTTGATAAACATGTTCATTCCAAGCAATCACCACGGTTTGTACAGGTAAAACGTCTTCCATACTGAGAAAACGACAATTGGTTCTTGCTGCATAAGGCCCTATTAAACTTTCCTGACAAATCGCTGAACATATGCCGCTTGCAACAAATTCCAGTCGGGTTCCCAACTGTCGAACATCCATATTCAGATTCGTAAATTCTCGTCCCACCGCACGACTGAGCAAAAGCGTTCGCTCGTGGTGCAAAACAGTCTGCAACAAGGGTAGGGTTGTTAATTTTTTAGAATCTGCGTCCAAAAACTTCGGGTATTGTCTTTCTTCGTTATATCGACATCCGACATCGGCGAAAAATTCCGTATCCGGCACGGCAAATAAATAACGCTCACGGTAAAGCGGATAGGCATTCAAACCTTTTTTCATCAAACCTTCAAACAGAACTCCGATTTCCGCTTTGCCTGCCAGAAGAATATCCGGTATTTCTTCCAGATGATTTTCCAAGGTTAATTCCACATGAATACCCGGATAACGCCTGACAAATTCCGATACCCCCGGCACCAACATCGCATTGGTTCTCTCGCCATTGCTTGCAATACGAATATGTCCGATTTGAAGATGGGCATAGTCCGCACAAAATCGAGACGTTTCTGTCTCAATCATTGCAATTCGTCGTCGGCTTTCCAAATAAAATTGTCCCAGCTCTGTCAATCTCAACGGACGATTCGTTCTATCGACAATCGTTCCCTGACATTCATTTTCCAATCGTTGCACAAACTGAGACAGATAGGGTTGCGTGACTCCTAAAGCCTCCGCTGCGCCTCTGAAGCTTCCTTCATCTTCAATGGCAGTCAAAATTTCTAAAGCGCTGAATCCCATATAAATTAGCTTTTGATTATCAATAAAAAGTATTTAATTATTGTATTGTAATAATTAAGTAAATAAACTTCAAAACGGTCCCAACCTGACAGGAGGTTAATAATGCGAGTCAAAGTTTTTTTATTACCCCTCATCGCCGTTTTTGGAATGAGTACTTCGGCTGCGCTATCGGCAGCTGAGATTATTGAATTGTGGCCTAATGGCGCCCCGAACAAGAGCACGATTACTGAGGCAGAGAAAACCGATGCCAACGGCAATATTTTCAATGTCACACGTGCCCGTCTGGAAGTCGAAGTGCCGGAAAAGCCCAATGGTAAAGCGATTATTCTGATGCCGGGCGGAGGTTACAGTAACCTTTCCATGGGTAGCATTGAGCAAAGCTTCGCTCCTCTTTTCCGCTCCGAGGGTTTTACGACCTTCGTTTTGAAGTATCGCCTGCCTAAAGGTAATCCGATCGTTCCTCTTTCCGATGCCAATAAAGCAGTCGAAACAGTCCGAGGACTCTTTTCAAAATACAAGCTGCACACGGTGGGTGTAATGGGAGCGAGTGCCGGCGGACATCTTGCAGCCATGTCAAGCGTATCGTGTAAAGACAAGTCCTGCCCGGATTTCTCAATTTTGATTTATCCCAATATTTCGATGATGCAGGAAGAAACTCAACCGAAGAGCTCTTGCAGAAACAATCTGATCGGTCCTGACCGCTCGGTCCAATATGACACAACGTATTCAGCCTACAAACACGTTGGCTTGACTACGCCTCCGGCCTTTATTGCAGTTTCCGCTCAAGACCAATTTGCCGGAAGTCTAGGCTCCATGCTGTACACACGTGCCATGGTTGAAAACAACAGGCCTGTGTCTCTACACGTATACCCCTCTGGCAATCACGGTTGGAGAGCTGAAAAAACCGAAGCATTCCCTGATGGTGATCATTTCACCGAAGACTTGAAAATGTGGCTTCGTACTGTGAAATAGCCACTGACTTCTGTTTGCGAAAGGAAAATTCATGATGAGAAAATTCACCGTTTTAACCAGCGCCCTACTGGCTCTTGGCTTTGCCTCTGCGACTTATGCTGCAGAAAATTATTCAATAGAACCTCTGGTGAAGGGGCTGAAAAGCAAACCGGATCGAGTTCTCTTGGTCGGCAACTCCTTCATGTACTACAACTGCGGCGTCGGTGGCTACATCAGCGGAATTGCCAAGGATAAAAAGACCAAGCTCACCACGGCTATGGCAACGATCGGGGGAGCCGGTCTGGATTGGCACGATGTCAAGAGTTATCTTCGCCCCAATGGTCTATTGAGTTATTCCACGCTCAATGACGGTAGCAATAAGCTGATTTTCAACAATTATCCGGGAGGAAAAGTATTCGATGCCGTTGTTCTTCAGGACAACAGTCAGGGCCCGATTCACCCGGAATTGAAAAAGTTCTTTGAAAAATATGCTGCTATTCACAGTAAGGACATCCGTGCAACAGGTGCCGAGCCCGTGTTTCTGATGACATGGGCTTATGCTGATCGTCCGGAAATGACCAAGCAGCTGGCCGATGCCACAATTAAAGTAGCCAACGATAACAAAGCAATGGTCATCCCTGTTGGACTTGCTTTTGCGAATGCTCTTAAGGATCGTCCTGATCTGAAAATGACAGTTGCGGATAACCGTCACCCGACAGCGGCAGGCTCCTATCTGGAAGGAGCTGTGATCTATGCTGCGCTCACCCATTCTTCTCCGGAAGGTGCAAACTTCTTAGGAGGCTGTGAAAAACCGTTGGCACAAAAAGATGCTCAATTCCTACAAAGCATTGCTTGGAAAACCGTCAAAGATTTTTATGGATGGAAGTAGGACAATCTAAAAGTACTAAGAGAAAAATAACTTTCTTATCCGGCAGCCTCAGAGCTGCCGTTTTTTCTCTATTAAAAAAACGTAGAGGATCAGTCAAATTTTTGAAAAATTTCTAAACCTTTTTTCTGTCCTTTGGCGATAAGATGACTTGTGTCAATCCTTATCCAAGAGAGTAGAAATGCTATACACAAAATTAGGTCAAACTGATATCTCGGTTTCGAAAATCTGCCTCGGTTGCATGAGTTTCGGTGTACGTGGATTAATGCACGATTGGACACTTGATGAAACAGAAAGCGAAAAAATTATTCGGCATGCACTCGATTCAGGTATTAATTTTTTCGATACGGCAAACGGGTATTCGGCAGGGACTAGCGAAGAATTTTTAGGCCGTATTCTGAAACGTAACGTACAGCGCGACAAAGTGATCATTGCCTCTAAGGTGTATTTCAATCCCGGAAAATTGTCGCGAGAAGCCATTCTTCGAGAAATCGACGGCAGTCTCAAGCGCCTCGGAACCGATTATTTAGATCTCTACATCATTCATCGTTTTGATTACAACACACCGATTGAAGAAACCATGCAAACACTGCATGAGTTGGTTCAAGCCGGAAAAGTTCGTGCGCTCGGCGCTTCGGCCATGTACGGTTACCAGTTCCACAATATGCAGATTGCGGCACGAGATCATGGTTGGACATCTTTTTCTGCCATGGAAAATCACTACAACCTTCTGTATCGAGAAGACGAACGGGAACTCATTCCTATTTGCAAACAAATGGGGGTTACGCTCATGCCATACAGCCCGTTAGCCGGCGGTCATCTGGCACGTTCAACCTGGGAAAGCTCAACGCTTCGCGGCCAAACCGATCGTGTTGTACATGGCAAATACGATCGTATGCAGGAAGCCGATATCAAAATCGTTGAAAGAGTCTGTCAGTTGGCTGAGCAAAAAGGCTGCAAAGCATCCCAGATTGCTCTCGCCTGGCTATGGGCCAAAGGTGTAGCGTCGCCTATTATCGGCGCGACAAAAACTCAATACATCGATGATGCTGTCAGAGCTATGGACATTAAGCTCGGTGAAGAGGAAATGAATTATTTAGAACAATGCTACGTCCCTCACCCGGTTGTCGGCGCTATTAACGCTAATCCTCCCGAAGGGGTCATGTTGTTGGACGAAAAGAAATAGTTCCGATGAGGACGCACTTCAGTGCGCCCTCAATCTTAACAGTAGATGACTTTAGGCAACGAAACGATCGGCAACGGGTTTACCGGGATCAACCACAAGCGTATTGATTCCCAAGCCTTTTACGAATTCTTCACCATATTTCGTGCAAATTACCGTACCGTTTGAGCCGTAGACTTTTCCGTTTTTGAAAATCGTCTTACCCTTAACAAACGTAGCAACCGGTTTTTGCGTATCCAGATCGTAGATCGTAATGTCCGCATCGGCGCCGTCTGACAGGTGTCCCTTCGTATCCAAACGCAACATACGAGCCGGATTCAAAGAAGTTTTCGCCGCAAATTCAGACAAAGTGAGGATGCCCAATTTCACAAGCGACAGTCCCTGCTCCAGAATCACATTACGCGGGATGCAGCCCCCGTCGGTAGAGATTGCATCGACCACAAAACTTCCGTCCGGGCGTTTGGCCTCTGCCAACCACACACGAGGAAGCGGCGGATTCACGTTAAAGGAGCCGCCCACATCGGTGTTGTGTTCTTTCCAAAGTTTCAGACCCGCTTCTCCGGTTACCAGATCGGAATAGCCGCCCGCGTCATACACGGCCCAAACTTTATTGGCCTTAAATGCTGCCTCAACACCGTCTCGGTCATCGGTAAAACCGAATCGCTTCAGACAGTTTCCGGTCACCTTCGATTGAATCTTGCCGTTTTCAAAGCAAGTCAGACGCGTACCGTTTCTGGGTGAAATGTAGCTTTCGCAATGGATGTGATCGTTCGCCAAAAGTAACTCAATGGCTTCTTTCGTTTCCTCCAATTCAGGACGAATGGCACCGCGGCAGTAGGCATTAATGTGAGCCAAATGCAGGAAATTACCTTGGCTCAATTCCACTGCTTCACGCATCCCTTCAATGTTGGATCCGTGTTCACTGGTACCGGCATGCCAAGCAATATAGGCGCCATGTTCAAGGGCTGTCTTAATAAGCAAAGAAGAGACCGCGGGTTTGAGCGGATAGTGTCCGCCCAAAAGCTTCACACCCAAAGCACCTTCCTTCATAGACTGATCAATTAATGCGTCCATTTCTTCTTTGGACGGTTCATTGGTCTTAAAGGTAAAAGGAGGAGAGGCAAATTGCAAAATGGCACAGTTGATGCCAGAGCCATAAGTGGGAATATTTTTCAGAACATTATCGAGAGGACCTGCCATATCCAGACAAGTGGTAACACCTGCCATAGCCAGCATCTTAAAGCCGAAAGGTGATCCCCACATTTCTCCCAAATGCACGTGGCTGTCCACAATTCCCGGCTGCAACACCTTACCGGTATAGTCTTCAACCACACGGGCACAACCTCCCGGCAAATCCACTCCGACCTCAGCGATTTGACCGTTTTCAATCGCTACATCACGAACGGCTTCAATTCGATTGAGCGGATCCACAACCGTAGCGCCTTTGAGTAACAGATCCCACATAAAACTCTCCTTTTCAGTCATAGGGGAAGGCAGAAACTTCTGCCGTATTTTTTAAGTGTAACCCGATCGAAATAAACACTATCTGGAAAAAATCAACTGATCAGCAAAAATCGTTTAATCTAAAGAAAAAATATTCTTTTGTTTTTCCGCCGAATACGTTTTTTCAGGCATACTTTTCCCATGGTTTAAAAGCAGGCCGGCAACTTCAGAAACTTTTGTCGGATGCTTGTCTGTCGGCAGTGATTGTTGTTCAATGCCGAAGGGTAGGTTTTTGTTTTTGTTTTTTATTTTTGGAGTTTTTTCTATGAAGTCTGATATCGAGATCGCCCAAGAGGCAAAATTGATCCGTATTGATGAGCTCGCCCACAGCGCGGGTCTCTCAGACGAAGAGTTTGAGCCCTACGGCCGAGACAAAGCGAAGGTTTCTTTGTCGCCTGAACGCAAGCCGCACGGCAAACTCATTTTGGTGACGGCCACTTCCGGCATGCCCGCCGGTTCTGGCAAAACCACCACCTCCATCGCGCTCACGCAAGGTCTTAAGCGCTTAGGCGAAAAGGCTGTGGTCGCGCTTCGCGAACCGTCTCTGGGACCGTGCTTCGGCATGAAGGGCGGTGCCGCCGGCGGCGGTTACTCTCAAGTGCTCCCGATGGAATCCATCAACCTGCACTTCACCGGTGACTTCCACGCCATCACAGCCGCCAACAACTTATTGGCTGCCATGATTGATAACGCCCGTCACCAACGTCAGGTTGATTTGAAAACCGTGATCTGGCGCCGCGTTGTGGATGTCAACGATCGTATGCTTCGCAATATTGTAACCGGACTTGGCGGACCGGCAAACGGCATTCCCACAGAAACGGGTTTTGACATCACGGTTGCCAGTGAGTTGATGGCAGTGCTCTGTTTAGCCAATGACTTGGATGACCTTCGTGCCCGTATCGACCGATTGGTCGTCGGTATCAAACGCGACGGTTCGGCCTACACCTGCAAAGAATTAGGCGCAACGGGCTCCCTGATGGCTTTACTTCTTGAAGCCATCAAACCCAACCTTGTTCAAACTCTGGAAGGCAATTTAGCTTTCGTGCACGGCGGCCCCTTTGCCAACATCGCTCACGGTTGTAATTCCGTTGTCGCCACAAAAGCTGCCATGACCCTTGGCGATTGGGCCGTGACGGAGGCCGGATTCGGCAGTGACTTAGGCGCTGAAAAATTCATCAACATCAAGTGCCGCGCCGCCGGTTTGACACCTTCTGTGATCGTATTGGTGACTTCCACTAAGGCTCTGAAATGGCACGGTCTTGTTCCCTTAGCTGATATCGGCAAACCCAATGTTGAAGCTTTGAAAAAAGGCTTATGCAACTTGGATGCTCACATTGACAATCTCAAGCATTTCGGCCCAGAGATCGTTGTAAGTCTGAACCATTTTGCCACCGATACAGATGAAGAAATTGAAGTCATTCGTGCCCGTTGTGCAGAAAAAGGTGTGCGCTTTGCCGTCTGCGACGGGTTCATCAAGGGTGGAGAAGGTGCTATTGAATTGGCCCAAGCGGTTATTCAGGCGGCTCAAGGCGAACCCAAACCGCTGCACTTCTCATATGAAGCCGATGATGATGTGGTCACGAAGTTAGAAAAACTTGCCGTTAACGTTTATGGCGCCAAGGATATTGAATTGTCCGCTGCCGCCAAAAAAGACCTCAAGCAAATTCAGGAATTGGGCTTTGATCGCTTACCGGTGTGTGTCGCTAAAACACCTTACTCGCTCTCTCATGAGCCCACTTGGTTAGGAGCTCCCAAGGGCTTTACCCTTCCGGTGCAACGCCTGATTTTGAATGCAGGTGCCGGTTTTGTGGTGGCTACGACCGGAGCTATCATGCGCATGCCGGGTCTGCCCAAGCAGCCTGCCGCTTTGCATATTGATGTAGTCAACGGCAAAATCGTAGGCCTTTCATAATCGAGTTCGGTTATGTTTCTCGGCCTCATCAAATAATGATGAGGCCGATTTTTCCTATGCCTCTTTCGACATTTGTATTTGCTAGACTTTCGGGATAGAAAATTTTTCGGTTAAGACATGTTTAAAGAACTGGAGCACGCTGAGTGCACGGACGATTCCGGCGTGCTCACCTATCCTTATCACTACAGAGCACACCCGCTTGTTATTCAGGCGGCCAACTTCGTGCGTCAACACTTAAATGAACACGCTTGCGGCCAAGCGGGACGCCTGGTGGCCGTTTTGGTCGGTCGAATGCCCGATGGTGTCCTTGGGTTTATCGCTGCTTGTGATCAATTTGACTGTACGGATTCCTATTTTGAAAAAACCTTCTGGCAACAGTTACCGAGCGAGGAATTAAAACCGCTTAATACCGACCGAATTGAAAAAGCTTTTGAAGAAAAAATTGCTGCTCAGGAAAAATATCTCAATTTCAAAGAAGCTGCACATGCACGTAAAGAACACCGACAACGTCAAAGAGCAAGCGGCGTCTTTAACCCTGAAGCCCTGATCGCATCCAGTCAATTTGATTCCGGTGAACTTGACCGATTAAAACTGAAATACATCCTGGCCCTTCAGGCTGAAGAGGCGGCGCGATCCGACTTTCAGCATCGCACTCACATTGCGGTTGAAAATGAATGGAAAAGACGCCTCGGAAGCATTCAACTTCAAAATAAACTCGGTCGAAAAGCAACTTTATTAGACGTTCTGTCAGGCTATCTCAATCAAGAGGATCTGCTTAAAGCGATTTTACGATCAGCGTTACCGGCATTATTGAATGTTGCCTATGCCGAAAAGGTTGCGCCTGTGGCAATGGGGCAGTTTTGGTGGGGCCCGGTGGCAAGCTATGACGCTCGGGGAGAAGGAACATTTTTCGGTTTTGCTCGTGAACGACATGAAAAATTGCTCAACTTCCTGCTCGAGGGCGAAAAATTAGAGAAAAATCAGTTATCGCTTCAAACCTTCAAAGACTGGAAACCTGAAATTGTTTACGAAGATGACGATCTCGTCGCCTTTAATAAACCGGCAGGAATGCTCTCGGTTCCCGGTAAACTTCCGGTTAATGATCTCTATTCCGTGGCGATGACGCTTTATCCTGAAGCAACAGGCCCCATGCTCTTACACAGACTGGATATGGCTACTTCCGGCGTTTTACTTTTCGCTAAAAATAAATCAACGCACCGTGCTTTACAGATGGCATTTGCTCACGGTTCAGTGCGTAAACGCTATATCGCTTTATTGGAAAGAGCGCCTGCGCAGACAAGCGGAGAAATTGATCTTCCCCTTTGTCTTAATCCTTATGAACGACCCCGCCAGATGGTTGAGTACACCTATGGGAAGCCGGCCCAGACAGTCTATAAAGTGCTCAATGTCAATGAAAAGGGACAGGCACGCGTGGCTTTTTACCCCAAGACAGGCCGCACGCACCAGTTGCGATTGCATGCAGCTCACGCCGAAGGGCTCGGCACTCCGATTGTGGGAGACGATCTTTACGGGCATGAAGCTGACAGACTTTATCTACATGCCGAAGCCATTCGGTTTATTCATCCGACAACGCGAGAGCTCCTGACAATAGAGGCTCCCTGCCCGTTTTAGAAACGATCATGTTTGATCTTTTTATTTATCACCTTCAAGTTTGCCTGCCGCTTTTTCTATTGGTTATTGTCGGTTGGGCTTTGATTAAGGGGAAGCTATTCGATCAAACGATTGTCCGGGCACTCTCCGGCTTTACCTTTCGGTTTCTGATGCCGGCTCTGCTTTTTTCACTCATGAGCAAACTTTCTGAAATGCCTCCCGTAGATTGGCGAGTACTGATCGCCTTTTTCGGCTCATGCATTATCGTTTACCTCTTGGGACGTGCTGCAGGCCGGTTTTTCGGATTGGATAATACCGGCAAAACTATTTTCGGCATGGCGGCTATTTTCGGCAACAACGTGCAGCTTGGGGTACCGATTTTGCAGATCAGCCTGGGCAACGAGGCTATGCCGACGATCAGTCTGTTAATCATTTTCAGTGTGCTGCTTTTATGGACCACAGCGATTGCCAGCGTGGAACTGGGTAAAGAGAGCGATCATAAAGACTTCAGAAAAATTGCACGATCCATGCTGCAAGTTTTCAAAAATCCGGTTGTTCTCGGCATCTTAACGGGAAGTGCCTGGGGCATGACCGGATGGGAGCTGCCGGGTTTTCTCGCGGGCACCCTAAATTACGTCACCTCAGCCACTACTCCGATTGCCTTAATCGTAGTCGGTATGGGTCTTGCCAGGCATAGCTTCTCCGCCGCACTTCCTAAGGGTTTCACCATTTCAACTTTAAAGATCGTCATCCACCCGATTTTGGTTTACATCATTGCCCGATTGATCGGTCTGGATGAAATCACCACAAACGCCTGCGTTCTGACAGCTGCTCTTCCGGTTGCCATCAATGTTTATCTGATGGCAACGGAATTTCGTAGCGAAGAAGGAGCTGCGAGCAATGCAATTTTTGTCTCAACCATACTCTCGGCGGTTTTGATCCCGATCACATTGACTTTGCTAGGCGTTCGCCTTTAGCACACGGCCTTGGCAAGCCGGAGCTTTGCTTCATGCACAGGAAGTCTTCTCTCGCAGAATAATCACGGAGGAAGCCCTCTGTTTTAACAGAGGGAGGAATCCGTGCAACGACGTGAGTCGTTGAAGTAAAATGAGCTTCCATGCCCGGTCCGACGTTTATTATTGAACTTCCTATTCGAGTCAGTGACTCTGAGTCTCAAACGATACTCAGAAAGCTTGAATTCGCCCGTCAACTTCATAATGCCACTCTTGGTAGTGCCTTAGGTCAACTGCAACAACTTCGTCAGGACAGGGATTGGAAAAAAGCTTGTTCAATGCCTAAGGGTAAAGAAAGAACGAATTTATTCAAATCGCTGGATAGGAAGTACCATCTGACTGAATACGACTTACATGCAGTGATTGCCAAACATCGGCAAGCCAGCGGCCGAAAGACAGAACTCGGTATTAATGAAACGCAAAAAATTGCTACCCGAGTGTTTCAGGCCGTGAATCGATACAAGTTGGGTTTGGGAGGACGCCCTCGTTTTAAATCTGCCAAGCGCGGTTTAAGAAGTATTGAGGGTAAAACAAATAAAACCGGACTGAAGTTCAATATTGAAAAATCTGTGTTGAGTTGGGCAAACACGACTATCGGGTCATCGTCGATTCTAAAGATGACTACATCCGTCGAGCCTTTTTAAAAGAAGACGGTTCGCAAGGATTTAAAACAATCAAATACTGCCGTCTGGTACGTAAGACAATCAAAGGGAAAAATCGTTTTTATCTGCAGGTTGTTTTGGAAGGTTATGCCCCGGTTAAACACATCTATGCATCAACTGAGGAGCGTTTATCCATTGATCCCGGTCCTCAAACGATTGCCGTATTCAGTGAGCTCTGGGCTGGGAAAATTAAAGTAGCACCGCGTGCACGAGTTGATGAAAAAAGAATTCGTTGCTTGCAGCGGTCAATGGACCGGAGCTTACGGCAAAATAATCCGGATTGTTATGAAAGCAATGGAGTATTTAAAAAAGGAAGCGAATTAAGCAGAACAAAAAGCTACGAAAAACGAGTGCAAGATTTAAAGGAATATCATCGCAAAGCGTCAGCGACTCGACGCTGTGAGCATGGACAGTTAATCAATTTATTGTTGTCTGTGGCCGGTGAGATCCGTATTGAAAAGAATAATTGGAAGGCTTTTCAAAGGGGACATTTTGGAAAGAGCCTGGGGAAAAGCGGCATATCGGGTTTTATTGAGCAACTGAAAAGCAAGGCTGAAAGTGCCGGTTTGAAGGTAGTGGAGGTAAAGCCCTGTAAGCTGAAGCTCAGCCAATATGATCCGTATACGGAAACATACGAAAAGAAAGCCCTAAATGAGCGTTGGTATCAGTTAGGGAAAAGTTCTGAGTGGATCCAACGTGATGTGATGAGTGCGCTGCTTTTGCAGTGTGCGGATATAGAAAATGATAAGCATATTCCGACAGAGGTGATAAAGACTCTGGAAGCTGCGAAACAGCTCCTGAGGGACGCGGGGTATGTGATATTAAAACCATCGAGTAATGGGGACAATTGTCAGCCATTTGCGTCGGAGCCGAAGGCTGCGACGACGGAGAAGGTTCGTCTTGAAATCTTTTGTGGTACGGATGACAGTCATCTGTAGCCCCATTGAGAAGAGATTCTCTATGGGAGCGGTTGAAAAAGTTCGTGCTTGGTCAAAAGAAACCTTCCTTCTTTAGAGGGAAGTTGTTTAGAGAGGAGCCGTTTTTTCTTTCAACCAGCATTTTTCCTGCTCATTGAGCATCGGACTCAGTTTACGAAATACTTCCTCGTGATAGCGATTAATCCAATCGACTTCCTGTTCAGTGAGTTCATCGGTCAATATCGCTTTTCTTTCGTAAGGTAAAAAAGTGACCGTTTCGAACCGCATAAATTTACCGAATTCATTTTTCTGTGCTTTTTGAACCAAAACAGAATTTTCAATCCTCACGCCGTGTCGTCCCGGTTTGTAGACTCCAGGCTCGTCTGAGAAGAGCATCCCTTTTTCCAAAACAACGTTTTTCGCATAAGGGAAAAGCGGAGCATATTCGGTGATGATTTTGCCCGGCCCCTCGTGCACGTTCAGAATGTAACCGATACCGTGACCGGTTCCATGATTGTAATTTTTCAGTTTTCGCCAATGATTGGACTTTACGACTGCATCGATCAGATCGCCGGTAGTTCCGTAAGGAAATGTCAAGGTTGCCAAGGCCACATGAGTTTTGAGTGTCAACGTGTAATCTTCTTTCATTTCCCGCGTTAATTCACCGACAGCCACGGTTCGCGTTAAATCCGTTGTTCCACAAAAATAGTGCGCGCAAACATCAAAGAGCAGCAATCCCTCAGGTTGAATAGATGCACTGTTTTGTCGTGTCGGCCTGTAGTGCGGCAAAGCGGCATTAGCTCCGTATCCGACAATCGGAATATTGGCCGGTTGAATGTAGAGCGAACTCGCTTGACGAAATTCGTTGAGTTTTTGTCCGACCTCATATTCATTAAGAAGACCACTTTGAACATTGGATTCAATCCACCTCATCAAACGTACGACTGCAACTGCTTCTTCAATGTTGGCTCGACGAATGTTGTCCTGTTCTCCACGACTTTTACAAGCCTTCATGGCTGTCACTTCATCAAGGCCTGTTTTGACCGTTACATTTTTAGGAATAGCACTGTAAAGTTTGAACGGTGTTTTGGTTTCGTCAAGATATAACGTCGTACCGGAGGGTAATTGTTGAATGAGTCTTTCTATATCACCGTATTCTTGCAATGACCAACCGTCTTGACTTAATTTCTTCAAAATAGATTCTGAAAATTTCAATCGATCTGCGCACAAAAAAGCCTCATCAGGAGTCACTAAAGCATACGAATGAAAAAACGGATAAAGGGCATTGTCGTGACCCCTCAAATTCGTCAGCCACGCGATATCATCCAAGCCGCAAATCAACGTAGATGTCTTGTTTCCGAATTTTTGAAGACGTTTGCGTAGCGCAAGCAGTTTTTCCTGACGGCTCTGCACTGCATACTGTTGCGGCAGTTCCCAAACCGGATCCTGAGATAGTTGAGGTCTATCGGTCCAAACTTCTCCGACTAAATTTCTGTCGCAAAGAATCTGCAAATTTTTAATGGTCAATTTCTCACGAAAAGTCTGCAACTGAAATTGACTCAGTACCTCACCGTCTACACTGAGAGCCTCGCCTTCGTGCACTCTTAGCCTAATCCATTCGTTCCACAAAGGTGTGTCGGGATCCGAAATACTATAGAGCTGAAAGGTTTGCGGTTCAATTTCTCTTCGAGCTTGATCAATGTAGCGGCCATCTGTCCAAAATGCAGCCTCATCCTGGGTCACAACCGCATAACCCATGCTGCCCGTAAAACCGGTCAGCCACTGAACAGCTTTCCAATGTTCACTCACCGATTCCGTTTGGTGAGGATCTGTTGTTCCGACATACAAAGCTTGAGCATTAATCTCCTGCATTAATCGACGAAGCGCTTGTAATTTTTCAGAAGTGTTCATTTTCGATTTCCATAGTTTGGGAAGACATTTCTTAGATTACTACGAACGTCGAATCAATCGAAAAATTATTTTGATTATTTTGAGAGTCAAAAAAAAAGACAACCCGTTTTCGAGGTCGCCTTTTTCGTTTTCTCAATCTTTTTGTCAAGCTATATGCGAGGGTCTGTCAGCAAATTGGATTTTGTACAGATTAGCATACACGCCGTTTTTCTCAAGCAATTCGTGGTGATTACCGATTTCAACGATATGCCCGTGTTTCATTACGACAATGCGATCTGCTCCTTCAATAGTTGATAAGCGATGCGCCACCACAAAACTCGTACGACCGACCATCAACTCATCGAGCGAAGCCTGGATGTACTTTTCGCTTTCCGTATCCAAAGCACTGGTTGCTTCATCCAAAAGCAAAATCGGAGCATTCTTCAAAAGCGCCCGGGCAATGGAAATTCGCTGGCGCTGACCACCGGACAATTTGGCTCCGCCTTCACCCACTCGCGTATTAAAGCCGTCGGGCAACGATTCAATAAACGGCAAAAGATAGGCCGCTTCGGCTGCTTTGCGAATATCTTCTTCGGTCACCTTATCTCTGACACCGTAAGCGATATTGGCAGCGATCGTATCATCAAAAAGCACCACGTCCTGACTCACTAGCGAAATCTGTGCACGAAGACTCTTTAAGGTCAAATCTTTTTGGCTGATCCCATCAAAGAGAATATCTCCGGAAGTCATTGTCCAGAAACGCGGAATCAGATTAATTAAAGTGGTCTTACCGGAACCCGATGAACCCACCAAAGCAATCATTTCACCGGGTTTGACATCCAGTGTGAAATTTTCCACCGCAGGCTGAGCCGCACCTTCGTAGGTGTGGCAGACGTTGCGGAAACTCACATTACCGGTTGCGCGCTCCAACGTCTTGGTTCCGTTATCCTCTTCAGAAGGCTCATCAACCATCTTGAAAACACTTTCTGCCGCTGCAGACATACGGGCAACCGATCCGTTTAAGCTTGAGAGATGGCGAATAGCCGGCATCATCAAAAGCATTGCGGACAGATAGGTTGTGAATTCACCCATGGACAATTGCCCCATGCGTGCTTGCGTTAAAGCAAAGACCACCACAACCGATACGCCGATCATCGTCACAAGCTGCGTTAAAGGTGTACCCAAAGACTTTACTGCCTGCATGCGAACGGATAAAGATCTCAGGCGCTCGTTGATCACACCGAAGCGCTTCTTTTCGTACTCATAGCCGTCGTAAATTTTGATCACGCGCTGTCCTTCGTAGGCTTCCTGAATCGCCACACTCATATCGCCGAGCGTATTTTGTGAGCCCATCGTCAAACGCTTAACGGTTTTACTGACCCACTTCAAAACAAGGGCCAACAAAGGAGCTACAACAAGCGTCACCAACGTCAAAAGCCAATTGTGATAAATCAGAATACAGGCCAGCGAAATAATCTGAAGGGAGTCTCGAACCAAAGTCGTCAAAATTTCAGCGGCCATGCCAAGCGCACTTGATGCTTCATTGACGAATTTCGATACGATCTTACCCGACATGTAATGCTGATACATCTGCGATGACCATTGAATCATCCGCTCGAACATCAAGCGGCGGATACGCACCAGTACCTGTTGACTGACTCGCTGCAAAAGGTAATTGGACAAAAATTGAGTACCGCCGTGCAAAACAGAAATACCGATCAAGCCGATAGGCGTGAGCCAGACAATGTTGGGATTGTGTTCATAAAATCCCAAATCGGTGAGTTTACCCAAAAGAACGGCGATCAAAGAAGAGCTCGCCGCTCCCAAAACCATACAAACGATAGCCAGAGCAATTTCTTTTTTGTGCTCGGGCAAATAAGACATCAGGCGTCGAACATACGGATCTTTAAAGATCGGAACGCGGTCAATAAATTTTTTACTCATGAGGTGTCATCGCAAAAATATCGGCAGTATTTTAACGGGACAGACGCTTGGCTGTCTTTTCGGTTTTGTTAACGTTTATGACACGGCGGGCACTGCGCTTTTTGGTTTCTGCTACGCCTTCGTACCCTTTGTCATAAACGTCTTTTCGGGAGGCAAACTTTCTGCCGCCTTTATTGGCACCGCTTCCAGCCCTTGTCGTTTGGCGACCGGTTGCAGCCGCAGAAGTCTTTTCGCGTCCCGGCACCACACCGGCACGAGAACTCCCCTTTTTCAGATCCTCAATCCAAGCCTTCACCCAATCATCAGATAAACGCATCTTGGCACCGCGTGGAAGGTCTTTAGGCAACAAAACCGCGCCAAAGCGCACACGTATCAATCGCGATACCGTTAAACCCACCGCCTCAAAAATACGACGCACCTCGCGATTTCGACCTTCAGCAAGCGTCACACGATACCAGTGATTGGAAGAGACGCCTCCGATATCTTCTATACGAGAAAATCCGGCCATCCCGTCTTCAAGTTTGATACCTTTGAGAAGCTTCTCTTTATTTTCTTCCGTCAATTCCCCCTGCACACGCACGGCATACTCGCGCTCAATGCGATAGCGCGGATGCATGAGCATATTGGCTAATTCACCGCTTGTCGTAAAAAGAAGTACGCCTTCGGTGTTGAAGTCCAGGCGCCCAACAGCAATCCAGCGCTCACCGTTCAGACGGGGAAGTCGATCAAAAACACTCGGCCGTCCTTGAGGATCATCCATCGAAACAATTTCACCGGCAGGCTTATGGTACAAAAGCACTTTCGGTGTCTGAGCCTTTATTGTCCCTCGCTTAACTAGGCGACCTTTTACTCGGATGGAATCATTGAGGCGGACTCTGTCGCCGACCTTAGCGACATCTCCGTTTACCGTCACGACTCCCGTAGCAATAAGGGCTTCCATTTCCCGACGAGAACCAAGGCCCGCATCAGCCAATACTTTCTGAAGCTTTTCAGTCGCCGCCGCTGTCTCCGAAGCTTGGCTTAAATCAGCAACCGCTTGCCCGTTATCCGGTACACCGGAGCGGGGTTTTTTCACCATCGGTGCTCTGAAGGGCGTGCGTTTGGAGATTGTCTTTCTCACTGTCGCCTTATTCGGGGTGTTTTTCTTGACTGGCATCGTCATCTCCAAAATCGAGCGGTTGAATCAAACTTTCCAATCTCTCGTGCTCATCATCAATCGCTTTCAATTGAGAACGATCCTTGATGCGGGCAATTGAATCTTGTCCCTGATTCTGACCGTCAAACAGTTCAAAGGCTTCAACCTGTGGTTCCTGATCAGGACCGATACTGGGTAAATCCTGCAGGCTGTTGAGCCCTAAATCAACCAGGAACTGTCGGGTAGTCGCAAAAAGCTCTGGGTGTCCTACCGTCTCGCGTCGTCCGATCACTTCAATCCAATTTCGATCCAAAAGTGTTTTGATGGCATTGGGATTGACCGTCACACCGCGAATTTTTTCGATATCGCCGCGTGTGACCGGCTGACGGTATGCAATCACCGCCAATGTTTCCATCACTGTACGCGTATATTTGGGCGCTTGCTCAGGGTGAAGCTTTCTCAAAATATCTCGCATGGCGGGCACCGACTGAAAACGCCAAAGTCCATCGGCTACCTCTCGAAGTTCAAGCGCTCTGCCCTGCCAATCTGCACGCAGTTCAGCTAAAAATTCCAATACCTGCGTCTTGGTATAGCGCTTATCCAAGCACTCTCGAAGTGTAGTCACCGACAACGGCACATCGCTTGTCAGCAAAGCGCCTTCCAAAATCCATTTCGGATTGTCATTGAGCGTCATTCGGTTAGCACCCCATCAACGTAAAACCATTGAGCGTTTTCTCTCACAAAACGACTGGTTTCCACTTGTTTAAACGCCCGACCGTTTATCTTTCCGCGGGCAATAAAAGATACCGTAGCCCGATCTCCCTCAGAATCAAAAGACACAATTTCCAATCCAAACCACTTCACGGGCTCAGTTAAATTCAATTGACTCGGTCGTGTCGACTCATGCCACGTCCGCAACAGATAATCGGCGCGTCCTTTTACAAATGCACTGTACCGACTTTTCATCAGAGTCAATGCATCGGGAGCGTTTTCCCCGGCATGAAAACGCCCGCAACAGTCCCTGTAGTCAAGAAGACTACCGCATGGACACAATGCGGGCATTTTCTTTTTTTTCATACCGAAACGTTATTCGGATTTTTGTTCGCGCTCGGCACGTGCGTGACGGCGTCGATCAATTTCCGTTAAGTAGCGTTTTCTCAAACGAATCGTATGAGGGGTAATTTCCACCAATTCGTCATCGTTGATGAATTCCACGGCACTTTCGAGCGTCAGCTGCACGGGCGGCACCAAGCGGATGGCTTCGTCAGTACCCGAAGCACGGATGTTCGTCAACTGCTTGCCACGAATCGGATTGACAACAATGTCGTTATCACGAGAGTGAATACCGATGATCATCCCTTCGTAGAGTTTATCGCCGGGCTTGACAAACATACGACCGCGATCTTGCAGCTTCCACAGAGCGTAGGCAACAGCTTCACCGTTATCCTGGCTGATCAGCACACCGTTTCTACGTTCACCGACATCACCTTCTTTGATCGGACCATAGTCATCAAAGACGTGACTCATGATGCCTGTGCCGCGGCACATGGTCATAAATTCACTTTGGAAACCGATCAAACCGCGGGCAGGAATTCGATATTCCAGACGCACACGGCCTTTGCCGTCGGGCTGCATATCCTGCAGATCACCTTTTCGGCGACCCAGCTCTTCCATCACAGCCCCTTGGTGTTCTTCTTCCACGTCGACCGTGAGCACTTCGTACGGTTCCATCTTTTGACCGTTGATCTCTTTGAGCAACACGCGAGGACGGGAAACAGCCAATTCATAGCCTTCACGACGCATGTTTTCGATCAAAATCGTCAGATGCAATTCACCACGACCGCACACTTCAAAAACCGTTTCGTCATCGGTGAGTTTCATGCGCATGGCGACATTGGACTTCAACTCACGTTCCAGGCGTTCGCGAATCTGGCGGCTGGTGACGTATTTACCTTCACGGCCTGCCAAGGGACTCGTGTTGACTTGGAAGTTCATCGACAGAGTCGGTTCATCCACCTTCAGAAGCGGCAACGCTTCAGGTTTTTCAAGATCGGTAATGGTGGTACCGATCGAAAGTTCTTCAATACCGTTGACCAACACGATGTCGCCGGCCTGGGCAGTATCCACAAGCTTGCGATCCAGCCCTTCAAACATCAGGATCTGATTGACCTTCACCTTCTTGGGGGTATCATCGGGCCCATTCATAATGCAGACATCTTCGCCTGCGTGAATGCGACCACGGTGCACACGGCCGATACCGATCTTACCCACATAGCTGGAGTAATCCAACGAGCAGATTTGAAGTTGCAGAGGACCGTCCGGATCATCATCGCGCACAGGCACTTTTTCGATAACCGTGTCGAAAATGGCACGCATGTTGCCCACTTTTTTCAACTCTTCAATATCGTCGCTGTAGCCGGCAACTCCTTCCAAAGCCGAGCAATAAATCACCGGGAAGTCCAATTGCTCTTCGGTTGCACCCAACTTATCGAAAAGATCGAAGGTTTGGTTCAAAACCCAGTCCGGACGGGAGCCCGGGCGGTCAATCTTATTGATGACCACAATGGGTTTCAAACCGAGAGCTAAGGCTTTGCGCGTAACAAAGCGCGTCTGCGGCATCGGGCCTTCTACGGCATCAACCAACAAAAGCACACCGTCAACCATCGAAAGTACGCGTTCGACTTCACCGCCGAAGTCCGCATGCCCCGGGGTATCAATAATGTTGATGTGAGTGCCTTCGTATTCCACTGCACAGTTTTTAGCCAAAATCGTAATGCCGCGCTCACGTTCCAAATCACCGCTGTCCATCACACGTTCCTGGACTTCCTGATTGGCACGGAAAGTGCCGGCTGCGCGCAACAATTTATCAACCAAGGTGGTCTTACCATGGTCAACGTGCGCGATAATCGCGATATTGCGAATAGCACGAGTACTAGTCATTTGTCGTCTCAATATCTTTCTTGTTGGCAATTAATCGTTCGGGTTCGAGCACACCGCGTTCATTGACGCGGGCCGTTCCCACCATTTGCTCATCAGGTCCGTAGACCCTCACTCGCGGGCAGCTTTGCAGTCCGAGAGCCAAACGTTGGCCGTGACAAAACCGCACGCGATCGTTTTCGCTTAAATGTACCGCAGGAAGCGTCGTCATAAGCGCATCGAGCGGCTTTAAAACGTTCAAACGCTCCTGAATATTCATCGATTCAAGAGCTTCAAGGCTGACGCTGTCTTCAATCGAAAGCGTACCCACTTTTGTTCTTCTTAAGCTTGCCAGATGCGCACCGCACCCGAGAGCCTCACCGATATCCTCGGCGAGCACCCGAATGTAGGTTCCCTTCGAGCAGGTGACTTCGACCGTCAACAGCTCATCGGCAAACTGCAGAATCTCTAACTTTTCAATTCGCACCGAGCGAGCTTCCCGCTCGATACTCACACCCTCACGAGCTAAGTCGTAGAGTGTCTTTCCGTCGCGTTTAAGAGCGGAAAACATCGGGGGAACCTGCAAAATATCCCCTCTGAAGGACTCGAGCGTTTTTTCAATATCCGCTCTTGTCACCTGCACCGGTCTGGTTTCGATAAATTCTCCTTCCAAATCCCCGGTCGTGGTTTTCTGTCCTAACTTAATGCCCGCGACATAGGTTTTATCGGCATGCAAAAGATCTGCCGAAAATTTGGTCGCTTCTCCGAATGTCAGCGCCAAAAGACCGCTGGCGAGCGGATCGAGCGTCCCCGTATGGCCGGCCTTTTGCGCATTAAGTAACCGTCGTACACTTTGTAGCGCCGCATTCGATGTCATCGCATAGGGTTTGTCCAGCAACAAGACCCCGTCGACCGCCCGACCTCTTCTTTTCATTGTTCACCCTTGGTTTGCTTCATCGCCTGATCAATCAAGCGGTCCATTTCAAAACCCTTGGCCACACTGGTGTCGTGCTCAAAATGTAACGTCGGCACCGTGTGAATCGACAAAAGTTTAAAGAGATGGTTTCTGAGCATCCCGGCAGCAGCATTGAGTCCCTCACGAGCTTGAGAGGGCTCAGCGCCGATTACCGTAAAGTAAACCTTGGCATGAGCGTAGTCAGGAGTAATTTCGCACCCCGTGAGCGTCACTAAACCTACTCGAGGGTCGCGGACTTCCTGAGGAATGAGTCTGGCCAAATCTTTTTGAATCTGGTCAGCCACCCGCAGAGCACGTCCCGGTTTTGCTGCTCTCATGTCTTTTTCCTTTCCTTACTGTCAGACGGATTAACTTGCCTTCAGCGCTTAATCCGTCCGAATTTCATTACAACGTACGGGCCACTTCCGTGACTTCAAAGATTTCAAGCTGATCGCCTTCTTTGATGTCATCATAGCCTTTAAGCGACAAACCGCATTCCAGACCGGCCTTGACTTCGCGCACATCGTCCTTGAAGTGACGCAACGAATTAAGCTCACCGGTCCAAATCACCACGTTGTCACGCAGCAATCGGGCCGATGCCGTACGGCGCACCACACCTTCCAGGACCTTACAGCCGGCAATCATGCCGACCTTAGGCACGCGGATGCATTGGCGGATTTCCACCAAACCCAGAACAGTTTCGCGTTTTTCAGGAGCCAACATACCGCTCATGGCTGCCTTCACATCATCGACAGCATCGTAAATGATGTTGTAGTAACGAATGTCGACACCGTTGCTTTCAGCAAGCTTACGAGCCGGCGCGTCAGCACGAACGTTAAAGCCGATGATGATTGCGCCATCGATGCCCGCAAGCATGACGTCGTTCTCGGTAATCGCGCCTACGCCGCTGTGGATGGTGCGGACACGAACCTCGGCATTGGAGA
>ERZ827186.540-NODE-540-length-43204-cov-4.450231_pt1 | contig 43204 bp, 33 predicted proteins | sample MGYA00519918_ERZ827186 | MGnify/ENA primary metagenome ERZ827186 (study PRJEB31778, sample SAMEA3449275) | human gut metagenome | biome: human gut; feature: human-associated habitat; material: faeces | place: United Kingdom | collected 2010/2012 ...
GAGCAGGACGAGCAGTCTGAGCAGGAAGAAGACGGCGATGAGATGGAGATGTGAATAAAACATAGGTGCCTCATGGTGAGGCACGTAGTTTTTACTGGAAAGGAAAAAATATGATTAATATCCGCGAACACTTTAAGAAATCTATGCTTTCACAATATTATGAATCTGAAGACTCAAAACGCATTCCCGAAAATGTGTTTTTGAAAATTCTTGATGATTATATGGAAACGGAATGGATTAGTAATTAAGAACACGATGAAGAACAAAGACTAAAAGATTTTATTCCTCAAGGCGAACCCTATGACAGGGAACGTGCGATAGAGTACGCTGAAAAAAGAAATGTTTCGATAGATGATATTGTTTATAGCATAGCATGCGGCTTTTGGCTTGGATTCCCAATAATGATATACGAAATGGCTGAATCAAAATTTGGCATACCTCTCTGGAATACAGAAAGACCATGGGCTGATAAAAAATGCTATAAAAAATGCCCATTGGGTGATTGCTGCAATTGCCATCCTAATATGATATTTTATATCGGCAATAAGAACTATTGCCTGGGACAGCTTTATATGAATAACAAATTACATGACAAGAGTACGCTGGGTTTGCCCGTGTATGACGATTACGAATTATATTGTCTTACAACACCATTTAATGAACTTCATCCGCCTGAAAGAACCCCGAGCAGTATTGTCGACCAGCTGCTTGTAGGTTTTCAATTTGACTACACAGAAACAGTTCCGAAAGGATTATTCTATGGATGGATGTATCGTACTTACGGAGTCATTGCTCCGAAATTTCGCAGAAGGAATAATAAGTTTGTTGGCGGCAATGTTATTCCTTTTCTATAATAATCATATGTGACTTCTCAATCTTAAAATTGTTGTATTTTTTATGGCCTTTTTTCGTCCATTTCATGCTAGTAAACATAGCTATTAAAGCTACGTCGCAATCAACATTATTCTTTATTTTACTATATGCTTGTTCCTTCACGATTCCTGAGCAAAACGGATTTTCTGCACCTATTTTATAAATATTAAGTGACATAAAAGGTCCATCTTTAGAAAGACGTTTTTCCCATTTTATTTTCACACGCCCATAGAACACCATAAACCTATCATAATCTTCTTCAAGAAAAGGGGATGTCAAGGACTTGGAAGGAATACGCTTTTGGTTACTTTTTCTACTGACCTTTTCTCTAGGTATGGGTTTCATATCAATGTCGTTGCCATTTATATTTACTGCAAGGGGGTGATCTTTAGTTCTAATCTTTTTCAAAAGAGAATCAATAACTTGGCTAAGTCTTAACTGAATATCTCTTTTGTTCGGTTCTAGATCAATCTTTGTTTCAATATGATTATCCGATATTTCATCTAACCCCAAAACACAATCATCATTATGATCTTGATGTTGGAATCCTCTTAAATAAAAGCCATACTTTGTCCGGCACAAGGTAAGTTGAGGTACTTTACATTCGGGACAATACATATTGTTGCAGTATTTTGTCAGAAAAGCATCATTGTCCTTGATTCTTTCTTCTATCAAATCTTCGATATTTATCACATCTACACTTTTATTTACGGGATCAATGTATGCAACTGAATCATATTTCCCATACTTTCTTTTATCCATAAATGCTCCTTTCATTATATCAGATGCCTCACGGTGAGGCACCTGTGTGTTTCATGATGTGTATATTGCACAAAACGCACAACAAAAAATTGTTATTAATTGTACCGCCATTGACATTGACAAGCGGAGAATAATATAGTATAATAAATAAAGTGATTTAGCAAACACCAATAGGTTTCCATGAATTCCATTTTTCACGCAAGCCTTAAATAATATTCAATTAACACCCGCAATCCTTGCGTACGTGTACACACAAGGACGACCGAGAGGATGTTACCAGCATCCAACCGGCTTTTACAGATGCCATCTCTGCGCTTGATTTAGCGGTCATAGCGCTTAGATACATTTTCTTTGTGAGAGCGTTTGGATAACTATGTCCAGGAGCTTTCTTTTTTTCTGCTTATCTCCGCTTCCCAGCGGTCATAATACAAATCGAATGCCACCATGCAATAGCAAATGTTATCTTGTTCTTAGGACTTCGCCATGAAACGAGCGAGTGTGACGGCTGTGAAGCCGTCTAAACAGAGGGATCACATCAACGTCAGTGTTTTCTTTCTTCAAAGGAAAACCCTCAGCTTGATAACGATAGCTGATGTCCAAACTGATGGAAAGATAAGATGAACGAGCAGGTAACTCCTGACTGCGTTCTGCGAATGTGCGTATAGATGGAAACAACCTAGCTTATATTCTCGTTGCTGCGGCACTGAAAGTTCCAACACCGAAGTGCTGCGGCAGCGTTAATATACATCTTTATATAGCAAAGAGATTACACTGCCCTTTCGAGCTGTGCAATCTGTTTGTTATAAATGGTTGCGGGAGCCAGATTCGAACTGACGACCTTCGGGTTATGAGCCCGACGAGCTACCGAGCTGCTCCATCCCGCGATATCAGTACTCAGGAGGTTTCCTCTTGAGTACTCATCTATTATATCATGTTGAATGCGATTTGTCAAGTGTTTTTTCAAAAAAAGCTGAAAAAATTTATTGAGTTGAAAGCACCCTGACAGAAAGCAGTCCGGACTGCTCGCAGACCTCCGCTCTGGAGCCGCTTCTCAGCCCGCCGGAGATCATCATTCCGGAGAGCATATTCTCGATTTCCGCGGTGATCGTCCGGCGTAGCGGACGCGCTCCCATGCCGCGCTCCCTTCCGGAGGAGCTGTCGCGGCAAAGGTGCTTCACAGCGTCGTTGGTGAAGCTCAGCTCTATGCCGCAGAGCTGAGCGCGCGCCGTGAGCTTCCGCAGAAGTATGCGGCAGATGGATTCCATCTGCTCCTCGCCCAGCTTGCGGAACACTACCACATTGTCTATTCGGTTGATAAGCTCCGGGCTGAACCGCTTTTTCAGCTCCGATAAGACTTCGGATTCCCCGTCGTCCTGCTGCCCCGAACCGAACAGCGTGTTTTTAGAGAGCTGCTCCGCGCCGATGTTTCCGGTCATTATCACAATGGAGCTCCGAAAATCCGCCCGTTTGCCGTCGGCGGCGGTAAGAGTCCCCTCTTCGAGTATCTGAAGAAGCAGATTCAGCACGTCCGGGTGAGCCTTCTCGACCTCGTCGAAAAGCACGACTGAATATGGAGCGCTCCTGACCCTTTTAATGAGCTGCCCCTCCTCCTCGAATCCCACGTAGCCGGGAGGCGACCCTATCAGCTTCGAAACCGAGTGCTTTTCCATGAACTCACTCATATCAATACGGATCATGGCATCTTCCGTATCAAAGAGGAATTCAGCCAAGGCTTTGGTCAATTCAGTCTTACCGACACCCGTAGGTCCTAAAAAGAGGAAGGAACCGTAGGGACGATTCGGATCCGATAGACCTGCTCTGGAGCGCAAAATGGTTTCAACCACCGCTTTAACCGCTTCGGGTTGACCGACCACTCGACGCTCAAGCGCTTCACCCATGTGTAAAAGCTTCTGACGCTCCCCTTCCATCATCTTGGAAACAGGAATGCCGGTTGCACGAGAGACGACTTCGGCAATTTCCTCAGCACCGACGCTTGTACGCAAGAGTTTCGGCTTAGCTTCTTCTTTCTTGGATTCTTCCTTACGAAGTTTCTCCTCAAGCTTGGGCAACACGCCGTATTGGAGCTCAGCCAACTTTTCAAACTGCCCCTGACGACGATACTCTTCCATCTGGTGGCGAGTCTTATCGATATCGTCACGAGCCCTCTTGGCTTCCAATGCTTCAACCTTTTCCTTCTTCCAGATCTCTTCTAAGTCTGCATATTGCTTTGTGAGATCGGAAATTTCGTCTTCAATGGCAGCCAGGCGTTTTTTACTCGCCTCATCGGTTTCTTTCTTCATCGCCTCGCGTTCAATCTTTAATTGAATAATTCGGCGATCAAGCTTATCCAACTCTTCGGGCTTGGAATCAATTTCCATCTTCACACGGGCGGCTGCTTCATCAATAAGGTCAATAGCCTTATCGGGCAAGAACCGGTCCGTAATGTAGCGGTGCGACAATTCTGCTGCCGTCACAATGGCCGGGTCAGTAATTTCAACGCCATGGTGGGCTTCGTACTTTTCCTGCAATCCACGCAAAATAGCGATGGTGTCTTCAACGCTCGGTTCATCGACCATCACTTTTTGGAAACGACGTTCAAGAGCGGCGTCTTTTTCAACGTATTTGCGGTACTCATCCAAAGTCGTTGCACCGATCACATGCAATTCACCACGGGCCAAAGCCGGTTTAAGCATGTTGCCTGCGTCCATTGAGCCTTCGGTTTTACCGGCGCCGACTACGGTATGCAGTTCATCAATAAAGAGAATAATCTGGCCGTTTGCACGAGTGACTTCTTTTAAAAGCTTCTTCAGACGCTCTTCAAACTCACCGCGATATTTAGCACCGGCAATGAGCCCCGCCATATCTAAGCTCAAGATGCGTTTGTTTTTAAGTGTATCGGGAACTTCGCCGTTCACAATACGTTGAGCAAGCCCCTCGACCACTGCTGTCTTACCCACACCGGGTTCACCGATCAAAACAGGGTTATTCTTCGTTCTGCGCTGCAGAATCTGCATCGCCCGACGAATTTCATCGTCACGTCCGATCACCGGATCCAACTTACCTTCGCGGGCCTTTGCTGTTAAGTCAATGGTGTATTTTTTCAATGCTTCGCGTTGATTTTCGGCATCAGGGTTATCGGCCGAGTCGCCGCCTCTTACCTCTGCGATACAGGCTTCGAGCGCCTTACGGGTTAAACCGCAGCGCTTGGCGATACGAGCTGCCTCACCTTGAGCTTGCGTTAAGGCAAGCATTGCCATATCCACGGAGATGTACTCATCACCGTGCGTCATCGCTTCTTTTTCAGTAAGGTTTAACCAATTGATAAGGTCACGTCCGGGTTGGATGTCACCGGCAGAACCGCTTACTTTCGGCAAACGACGAATCGTCTCTTCTACTTCCTGGGTGAGCTTTTGTACCGAAACCCCTGCTCTTTGCAACAACGACTTGGTCGAACCATCCTCATCGCGCAAAAAAGCGCTCAGAAGATGCACGTCTTCCATGATTTGGTTGTCGTTTGCCAGTGCAATGGATTGAGCGTCAGCCAAAGCCTGTTGGAATTTTGTCGTTAACTTATCTTGTCTCATTACTTCATATCCTTTTGTTTCACTTATGTTATGAACGGGTGAAACACATCGTTCTAAGTCCTATATGGGGTAGGAAATGAAATTTTCAAGAGTCAAGTAGATCTTTTATTTTTCTTTGTTTTCAATGAGATAACATATTGAAAAAAGAAAATTACATTTGTAATTCAAGTATTTTGATTCGATTTTGAATCAATGATTTTGAATTGCAATATGACCGATGTCAGTAACCAATTTCGAAATATTTGAAGTTTTTGTCTATGCGCTGATTCTGGTGTGACTAAATATGGTGCTTCTTATTTTGCTATTGCGTTCTGATTGAGACTCATTGAAAATTTCTTTGATTGAGCAGATTTTTATGAGTGTTGTCATAACCGTTCAATTGCCGGATTTCACCGCACAGTGACTCGAAGAGTTGACCCAAGATAGCGGGCTTTCAAAAACAGATCTAATTGTCCAAGGATTGGAATCGATTTTTGCTTCACGACTCGATCAAAAATTTATGTACTTAGGTGATAAGCAATTGGATGAAGTTCTCGACTTTTCAGACACACAATCTTCTAATACCACAAAGCATCGATTAACCAAGACAATGCAGACATACTATCCCTGGAGTAAACCAGATTCTGGCCGACTCTAAAATAATTGAGGGGACAACTACTCCATCATCCCCTCGTTTGGTTTTAAACGTTAGAACATATATTTCACGCCGATGCTCGCTTCAAACTCCTTGGTATAGCCTGAGCCGCTTTCGCGCTCAACATGACCGTACACTTTGAAGTTTTCGGTTGGCAACCACTCACCACCAAAGCCGTAGTACACACGAGAACCGATCAAATCGTCACTGAATCTAATATCATTGACCTTGATTGTTTGATCACCTAAAAATTCGTGATTCACGCCTAAGCGAGCATACATTTGCCCTCTGTGATTACCTAAGGCATCTTTAATATCTTTACCGGCGGCGACTCCGAGGCGTCCGGTTAAGCTATCGAAGTTATCTTGCTTAACTGTCATCCCGTTACTCATCGAGAAATCATCACCACGCAACCAATAATATGAAAGTTGCATTTGCGGCTCGATAAACCAAGACTCATCGTGACCTAACGAGAATTTCCGACCTCCCTCAACGGAAGCACCGATTCCTAAATTGTGATAGTCACCCTTAACAGCCGTTCCATCAAGCATTCGAGTATCGATATCTTGGTGATAACGATCCACGCTTAAAACAAAGTCCGCATAACACCCGATGTCATTGTTCCAAGTAGCGTATAAATTTATGCCCTCTGAATGAGCATCTCCCTCGGCCTTGTAATTCCCGTCTTTAGTCTTTTGATTAGCTGTTACCGCTTTAATGTTGGCACCGATTAACCATTGACCAACACTTCTGTCAAAGCCGAAATTAAACCGATAAGCCTCTTGATCAAAAGAGGTGGAACTAAAACCTGAAATTCTGTCTTTTTGTCCGGCAACAGAAACCCAGACACCGTCTCGCACGCCGTTTCGAACTTCACCCAAACGTTTGCGAACGTCTGAAAGTTGATTTAAGTACATGGCGTTTTGAGAACCCATACCGGCCATCGCCACTACTGCTTCAGCAGTTGGAGATAATTCTGGTTCAGGATCCGGAGTTGGATCTACTCCGGGCTCGGGATCGGGGTCCGGATCAGGCTCGGGCTCTGGCTCTGGCTCTGGCTCTGGTTCAGGTTCGGGTTCGGGTTCCGGCTCCGGCTCCGGTTCAGGGTCAGGATCAGGATCAGGATCAGGAGGATCAATGACTGGATTTGCATCTTTCAGATACCATTCTGTTCCAAACTCTGTTTCTCTAGAACTGAGGTTATAGACATAGGTACCCAAATCAATCTTTCCACCTTCATTTGCCAGTGAAAGCTCCAAAGTTCCTTCATTTTGAGTTACCAGAGCACGATTAACTGCATCTTCAGTTGGCTCAATGCCGGAACTGGCAAGCATTAATTGATGTTTACCCGCACCGTTTTTGACCCAGATACTGTCTCCATATGCCTCTTCAAGAGAAGTACGCATGAAAAAGATACCCGCCTCACCGGATAGGCTCGATAAAACAAGATTAATTGCATTTTCTCTTGTCAGTGTATTTTCAATACCTTCTGTCGTTTGATTCAAATAGACATTTGAACCCGTTAAACTAAGATTAATTTCCTGAGAATTGGATTGGCCGGGTTGCCAAAATGCTCCCTTTTCAAAATTTAGATTAACAAGTCCTGGAGACCTATCAACTAAATTACGCGCAGTCCCCTTGAAATATGAGTTATTCCCAACAAAGTTAATCGTAGCGGTCCCGCTGTTTGATACGAGAATATCATCAACTATCTGGGTGACACGGTCTTCGGATTTTTGGGAGTTAATTTCAACAGCAGAGCCAGAATCAATTGCAATAGCGTAATCTAACTCTTTATCGGTCAAGCCTGCCAAAAAATTCGTCGAATCAAACTTTACTGAAGATTGTGTCTCTACCTCCAATTGATCAACTTTTAGTGTTTTTAATGAGCCTGTTAAAGAACTAAACAAACAAACAAACATACATACATAGACTCTATTATTAATTTCGTACTGTCCACCGTTAAGGACCAAATCCCCATAGCCAACATCAATCTCTTTTCCAAAGTGAGCAGAGTCTCCAACTTCCAAGGTCAACTTACCATCATTAAGAAAAACTGACTTAGCAAAAGCTTCATTCCAAAGTCGCTCAAACTTCATGTCCGCTTTGCCCCCGTTGACGATTATTCCAGTTCCGACTTTCCCGATGTAGGCTTCTTGAGCAATAAAACCATCTGATTTATAAGAATCTGACTCGATGTATATACCTCTGCTATCTGGATGATCATCGCCTAATAGTTGCAACTTTTTAGTTTGCAAACCAAATTGATCCGCTTCTAACTCCAGCAGTATTCCTACCCTACCTCCATTAAGAGCTATAAGCTCTGTTTTGTCGCTTCCGATATTTAACGATCCGGAATTTGCTATGAGACGATTTAATTCTGTTCCCCCAAGTGAACTATCATGATTTTCTACCCCTAGAAATATGCGTTGACCATCTAAGCTTAAATTACCGGTATTCCGTACAACATATGGAATTTGACCTGTTAATTCAGCGTCCGCAAGTATTACCATGTCTTTATTCGAATTAATCTCAGCTGATCCACCAGAAGCTATTTGGATTAGATAATTAGGGTTTCCGACGTCTGTTCCAAACTGCAACCACAGAGTACCAACATTGATATTCAAATCAGCATTTGGGGATACATCAATCATCCTCATACCATGGCCTTTTAATTCTAAAGAGCTCTCCTCCGTTCCCAAAAAATTCATTTCAGAGTTTCGTTCCAAATTAATCATTACAGGCCATGTTGGTCCTCCTGATGGACTTCTGTTTGAATTATCAATGAATCTTAAAATTGTGTCATTTATATCAAACGTTAAATTCTTTACGTTCCGCTTTGCATAAAAAATGTATTTTGAGTTTCCCTTAAAAATTGCTGAATCGTCTGCATATATAACTGAATCATCTGTCCGTTCAAAACTAGAACAAAAGGCTGGTATTCATAGTAATCCCAGCCCTTTATCGAATTGTGTTTCTCTGCCTTTAAACCTTCTGCTACCGATCCCTCAAGCGTCCAATCAGCCAAAATAGGAAACTCAACGAACTGGTAATCAGTTGCCAAAGATGATGTTGATAAGAATGCCAGAGTGACTGCTACAGTCAAAAAGACTTACATTATGGGGGGGGGCTACACGGATACTCATACAAGCCTCCTTAGAAGAGATAGGACATCCTGCAATGAAAATTGAAGGATGGTGGAGGACAAAACGACTATATCTTTGATATTACAACACCAAAGAGGCGCAGAGTATTACCTAAACTGCCAAATTTTCTACTTTTTACACTTTTTTGCTGTATAGGTCTTAACTTAGCTATCAAACAGATGCAAATAAATAGCCTCGATTATTCCGACAATTCAAAAAAACTTTTTCCAAACCAAAAATATTCTGATAATCGACCCGGCTATTGTACAAGCCCGTCAAAACCAAAGTGATATAAAAAGCTCAATCAGAGATGCCCCCGAATAGTCAACACCCCTAAAAGTAATGCAATGAAAGAGCCGACAATATGCATGAAAAAGTGCTCAAAAGCAGCTAACCACTGTCCGGTTTGCATAAAATGAAGGTTTTCACCCAGCACTGCGGTCAGAGTCGAGAAAGCTCCTAGAAATCCCGTGATGATGAAAAGGCGGACTGCAGGGCTGATTTCCGGGCGAGTCGATAACCACGCTAAAGCCATACCCATCAGATAGGCTGCGCAAAGATTGGACAATAACGTCCCCAAAGGCGAAGACAGAAACCAAGATGTGTCGTTAAAAGCATAGGTGAGCCCCCATCGCAGCATTGCACCCAACGTCGCTCCCGTTGCCACACTCAATACTACAAGCCAAAGCGGTCCGTCTTTTGTCATGATTTGTTCACAAATAGATCAAAAAAATGTGCGACGATTGTACGCCGAAAGCGCTGAGCTTTGTTAAGCTACGGAAGGTAGACAACTAAACGAGAAGAAAGATGAGCATTACATTAAATCAACCGATTCCTGTTTTTACTGCCCAAGCCACTTGCGGCGAGATTCAATCCGATTCATTCAAAGGTCGATACACGGTCCTTTACTTTTATCCCAAAGACAACACGAGCGGCTGCACGATGGAAGGTCGCGACTTTACCGCTCATTACGAAGAATTTAAAGCTCTTGGCTGTGAAGTGATCGGCGTCTCGCGTGATTCCATTAAAAGCCATACAAACTTTTGCGCCAAACAAAGTTTTCCCTTCACCCTGATCAGTGACTCTGATGAGGCGCTCTGCAAAGCCTTTGATGTGATGAAATTGAAAAAACTTTACGGGCGTGAGTACATGGGAATTGAAAGAAGTACATTTCTTATCAATCCTGACGGTATTGTGTGTGCCGAATGGCGAAAAGTGAAGGTCGCCGGTCATGTCGAAGCCGTTCTGAATCACTTGAAGTCTCTCGCTTAAAAAGGAGAACTGTTTATGCCCCTACCCGCTTTACCCCAAAAGATGGGAAGTCTATTAAGCGAAAAGTCGATTGAACAAACGGCTGAAAGTGCCAAAACCATCAAAAAAAGAGTCACCTCCACAAAAAGCAAAAGATCTAAGACTGACTCCGTGACGGTTGACGCTCAACCCCAACCCACACAAGAGCCTGTCACGATTTCTTTGCCCTCAAAACCCATTGATGAGCCTAAACGCAACAAGGGCTACCGAGCGAAAACTCACGGCAGAAAAATCTTCGTACTCGATACCAACGTACTCATGCACGATCCGGTATCGCTTTTTCAGTTTGAAGAGCACGATGTGTTTTTGCCCATGATGACGCTTGAGGAATTGGACGGTCATAAAAAAGGCATGAGTGATGTGGCGCGCAATGCCCGCCAGGTCTCTCGCTACCTTGACCAACTTTTAAGCCACAGCCAAGGCAACATTACCGACGGAATTGAATTGTCTGCTCTGGGTAATATCGAAGCCAAGGGTAAGCTCTTTTTCCAAACCCATACGCTCGATGCCCAACTGCCTCAAGGTCTTCCCCAAGGTAAAGCAGACAATCAGATCCTCGCGGTAGTGCAGGCGCTTCAAAATCGTGAAAAAGACCGCTCCGTTGTACTGGTCTCCAAAGACATCAACATGCGTATCAAAGCGACCGCGATGGGACTGGCCGCCGAAGACTATTTCTCGGATAAGACGCTCGATGATACCGACATGCTGTATTCGGGGCGCATGGAATTGCCGGCAGACTTTTGGGAGACGCACGGCAAAAAGATGCAAAGTTGGAAAGAAGACGGTCGTACCTGGTACAAAATCACGGGGCCCCTAGTACGTGAGTGGTTCACCAATCTTTTTGTCTACTTGCCGGATAACTCCTTTATGGCTCAGGTCAAAAAGATTGAAGGGAAAACTGCCACACTATGCGTCGTGCGTGACTATATGCAAAGTAAACACTCCGTTTGGGGAATCACGGCTCGAAACCGTGAACAGTGCTTTGCTTTAGATCTTTTAATGAATCCGGACATTGATTTCGTCACCCTTTTGGGTCAAGCCGGCACCGGTAAGACATTAATCACGCTTGCAGCTGCGCTTACACAAACGCTTGATATGCGACGCTTTTCGGAAATTATCTTTACCCGAGCGACTGTGAGCGTCGGTGAAGAAATCGGCTTTTTACCCGGTACGGAAGAAGAAAAAATGCTGCCTTGGATGGGAGCGCTTGAAGACAACCTCGAGGTTCTCAATAGCGTCGACTCAGGCAGCGAATGGAGCCGTCATGCAGCCAATGACATCATTCGCAGCCGCATTAAAGTCAAAAGCATGAGCTTTATGCGCGGGCGCACATTCTTAAATAAATTTGTGATCATCGATGAGGCACAGAACCTCTCTCCCAAACAGATGAAAACGCTCATCACCCGTGCGGGCCCCGGCTCAAAAATTGTCTGTTTAGGCAACATTGCCCAAATCGATACCCCGTACCTCACGGAAGGCTCTTCAGGGCTAACCTACGTCGTAGATCGATTCAAAGGTTGGGAACACTCCGGCCACGTCACCTTGCAGCGCGGAGAAAGAAGCCGTTTGGCAGATTTTGCCAGTGAATCACTTTGATGAGTTTTCGGCCCTTCGGGGCCGAATTTTTTAGCCTAATGCGCAGTCAAGCGTCATCATCAGAACAAATCCTGCCATCACGCTTAATGTGCCGATGTTGGAGTGTTCACCCAGATGCGCTTCCGGAATCAGCTCTTCGACCACTACATACATCATGGCACCGGCACTGAAAGCCAAAAGCCAAGGCATAAAGGGGCTGATCCAGGAGGCACAAAGCACAACGAGCAAACCGAAGACAGGTTCTGCCAAACCAGACAATGCCCCGAAAGCAAAGGCTTTTTTCGCACTGTAGCCTTCCTGGAGCAGGGGCAAAGCAACCGCAGCCCCTTCAGGAATATTTTGTATGCCCATACCCAGTGCAAGAGCAAATGCGGCTGAAAGCGCTACAGGATCGCCTGTTTGACCGGCCACAACAAACAACAGGCCCACACTCATGCCTTCAGGGATGTTATGAAGAGTGACGGCAAAAAATAAAAGCGAAGCACGAGAAAGATGCGATTTCGGACCTTCGGGGTCATTAGAGCCCGGGTGCAAGTGTGGTAAGAGCTCATCGAGCAGTAGGAGAAAACCCACGCCCAAGAGAAATCCTCCGGCGGCGGGCAGCCAGCCCATGCCGCCCGCTTCTTCTGCCGCTTCCATTGCAGGGATGAGAAGACTCCAGACTGAGGCTGCGATCATGATGCCGGCAGCTAACCCCAGAGCCAAACGATGGACTTTTTCCGAGATGGTTTTGCGAAAGAAAAAAACGCTCGCCGCCCCGACAGTGGTCATCGCAAACGTAAATCCTGTTCCTGCTGCAACCCATCCGGTCATGGTAATTAAGTCTGAAATCTGCATCTCTTTAACTCTCTCTTTCCATTCACAAGTCTCAAGCCTAAATTCAAAAACCTGAGAGGTCAATAGCCATAAGCTTTTAAATCGTACATATTGTGTTTGTATCCTTCTTAAATTGATAGAATGAGTGCAACACTGATAACGGAGTAACAATCAAATGGCCAGACAAATGAACGCTATCAACCAAGCCATGCTTTATCTGGAAGTGATCAAACGCATTCCGCGTCATCGTTTCATTTCCACCGTTGAAATTCAAAACAGTCTCCGTGCATCGGGTATTGAGGTACAGACGCTTACCTTGCAGCGCTATCTCAAACAACTCTATGAAAGCGGCAATCTGCCCTTGGAGCGTGATGACCGTACGAAACCATACAGCTATCGCATGGGAACGGACACCTCCCCCTTCCCCTTTAATAAACTCTCGCCTCAAGAGGCGATGATGTTAAGGCTCATCGAGGCCAACTTACGCTATCAGCTCCCGGGCAAACTCAATAAAGCCATGGAGCCCTTTTTCGATGCTGCGCGCCAGACGCTTTCAGATGTTCAAGGACGTATAAGCCATGAAAACGAGTGGCTCAATAAAGTGGCTGTAGTATCGAACAACCTGCCGCAGATTCCGCCCGATATCAAACCGAGAATTTTCGAAGCGGTCTCCAATGCACTTTTTGAAAATAAAAAGCTTCGTCTCACCTACCACAATACTGCCCGCGAAGAGAAAACCAAAAATGTCTCTCCCATCGGGCTCGTGCAGCAGGATATTCGTCTGTACCTTGTCTGCCGCTTTGATGGTTATACTGATATCCGGCATCTTGCTTTACACCGAATCACTGAGGCAGAGCTTCTCAACGAGCCCGCTCAACGGGAAAAGAATTTCAATATCAAGAAGTACGTGAAGGACCACCACTTCAACTACTCCGACGAGCATTCACACTTCGTTCGGTTAGCCCTTGAATTTACGAATGAAGCGACAGCCCTTAACTTAACCGAAGCGCCCTTTAACCGCTCTCAAAAAATTGAAAAAAATGCCGACGGTCACTATGTATTAACGGTTGAAATTGAAGACAGTTTGTTGCTTGACGGTTGGATCAACACCTGGAGAGGCCCTGCGGGCATTATCCGGGTTGACAAAACAGTGCTTTCTTAAGCAGGAGCATCAATGTTAAAAACCGTCTACAGCAACGCTTACGAAATTCTTGAAGCTTATTTGAGCACCGTGATCTCTCTTGATAAAAATAGGGCTCAGGATCCGTTTGAACGCGTTCGGGTTATTTTCTCTTCGGGCGCAATCAATAATCGGCTGCGCCAGCATCTGGCCAAAACAAACGGAATCTGCTCGGGTATTGATTTTTGGACGACTCAATCCTGGTTTCATAACTATGCCGGTATCGGCGTAGGTGATCCCGATGAAGCGCAGGATTTTCTCTGGGTTATTTGGTCGGTTTTAGACAATGAATTTATTTCTCGCTTTGAGAGACTTCAAACTTTTTTCAGTCATTACACCACGGATGCGGAAAGAGCGCTTGCTCGCTATGAGCTTGCCGGAAAAGTAGCCACTGTCTTTGATAAGTACGTCAATTATCGGTTTGACTGGGTTGCTCATTGGATGGGATTGGATCAAATCAACCCCGTGGGCATTTATGAAGACGTAGACGACGAAAAAATCCGAAAAGAGAAAGCTGCTCTTGAAGCGCATCCAGACTACGCCTGGCAAAAGGCTATTTGGGAAAAGCTCTCTGAGACAACCGTCTGGGCCGGTCGGGATACCCTGAGACTTTATGCCAGTCCTGAATCGCTGCAAATCAAGTTTACTCACGAACCTGAAGCACTTCACTTTTTTGCGCCGAGCGGTATTTCTCCTCTGATGCTGCCTGTGATCAAAATGCTCTCGGAAAGCGGTCACCGGGTATACGTTTATCTCTTAAACCCCTGCGTGGAGTATTGGTTTGAGTCTTTTGCCGATACAAGTAACGAAAAGGCACTGCATTATCTGCGAAAGAACGCAGCCTCAACCCGAGCCCTTATTAACCGTTTCTGGACCTTTACACCGGAAGGCGAAGAAAAAGTTGATCATAAACCTACCAAACTCGGTGATCTGACGCACGTTTCATTGCAAAAATTAAATATCTGGACGCAGTCGGAAACCGAACGACTTGACCTCATTGCCACAGACAATACGCTCCTGCATCAGGCTCAAAGGGCCATTTTGCAAAATTGCTCAGATCTGTTGCCTCAAAAACTTGATCCCGATGATCAATCCATACGCTTTATTGAGGCTCCAACCTTAACCCGTGAAGTGCAGAATGCCATCAATATGATTCAGGCATTCTTTGCCGATAAGTCCTTAGGGTTAAAACCTGAAGACGTATTAATCATTACACCCGAAATTGAGAAAACCGCTCCGGTTTTTGAAGCCTGTATGCAAGCCCTGCCGCCCGAGTACCGAATGGACTATCAAATTATGGGTAACTCTTCCGCGGGCTCTGATCTCACGGCTAAAAGTCTTGTGGATTTGGGCAAGTTACTCATACAAGGATTAACGCTGCCTAAACTCAATGCCTGGCTTGAATTACCGATGGTTTGCGAAAGTCTGGGACTGAGCCTTGATGACTTGAATGTACTTCATGACTGGCTGGTGAGCGCCGGCTTTCGAGATGGAATCAATAGCGATCATTTCCGATTTACCCATCCGGGAATGGATTCGACCGGTTTAAATGAAGCCGAAGACGGAACACTCGAGCGAGCAATAGAAAGGCTCTCCTGGGGGTATGTTTACGCAGAAAACCAAAACGCATGTCCAGCTGACATTTTGCCCGTGCAATGCGGATTGACGCGCTATGCTGACATAGCTGAAAACAAGGCTTTATTTTTAAAACTTTGCAAGCTGAGCGAAAAGTTGCGACTGGCTTTTGAAAGCATGACAGCTTTGGGTAAAGAGGCGCTTCCTGCAGATCTTTCGCTTTGGGCACATCGTTTAATCGATGACTTTTTTGCACAAAATACCAACAGAATTTCGCTCATGAATTTGCGCTCCTGCCTGCGTGTTCAGGAGTTTGCCCTCACGACCGTTCCGGAACCCATCACGATGCCCCTTACGGTTTACTGGCGTGCACTCGAAGATCGTATTGCCACGCCCGATGAACGCTATCCTGCAGTGGGTCGCATTACTTTGGCAGGAATGCAAACATTTCGAGGGTTACCCTTTAAGGTCATTATTGCAATCGGCATGGATGAGAATTCGGGCTTTCCCGGCAATCAGCGCTTTGAAGAGTTCGATCTCATGGGCTCTGAATCACTCAAGCGTCAAAATGACCGTGACAGTCGTTCTGACAACAGAAACGTGTTTCTCGATGCTTTCTTATCGGCAAGAGATCGATTCGTGTGTTCCTACTGCGCCGGAAGCGATAAAAAAGCGCCGCTTAATCCGTCTCCCGTTGTTGTGGATTTGATGGATTTACTCACGACGAATGCACTCAATGAAACTGACGAAACTCTTTTACAAGCCAAAGCTCGGATGGGTGAGGCGTTGACTGCATCGATTACGCTGACAGACACGGCAGTTGAGAACTTTACAAGTAACCCTGTCCGGTTTTGGAAAAGTTTTCAAACTCACACATTAAATGCCCTCGAAAAAGCGAGAAAAGAAGGCTATCAAAACGTTGAACCCGTGATGTTGACCGGGCCGATTGCCGCCAATCGTATTTCCGATACGCTTTACCTGGAAGATCTTCTTGCTTTTTATAGCGACCCTGTCAAGTGGATTCAAAAGCGTCTTGACTTTCAGGTCTTTGAGGCTGAAATTCCGGAATCCGTTCCGGTTATTACCGAAAAAAATTCTCTGCAAAACACACTGATCAGACTTGATTTGATGAATGCATTGCAAGAGGGTTTGTCCGTTGAAGAAATAGAAAAACGCTTTGCCCGTGACCCGTTAAAGGGAACGCCTGCCGTGCGGGTTTTATCCTTTGCGGATGAAATTTCAAAAGCACGCCAAACCTTTGAGCTCAAAAACGAAATCATGTCGCTGGCTAGGGCTGAAGTCATCAACAAAGAAATCAACCTCAAATCGTGTGAGCCCATTAAGAGATTTTTGCTTGAAGACGTAACGCTTTTTCATTTTGACTCCAACGTATCGTCTGAGAGCCTACCCTTTTTAGCAAACATCAAGTCTGATGTCGGTTATTTAATCGAGGCTTGCGCATCGGACTCAGCTCAAAAGCGCGCTTTTGTGAAAATGGCTGCATTGGCAGCAGCCGACTGCCCCGTCGGTCTCATCACATTAGATCTGAAAGGCGATTCGATATTTAACCTTTATGAGGCCCCTGACACTTCATGCGCCCGAACCTTTATCGATTCTTTTGCCAAACTCATTGCACTTCAAATTGAAAAAGGCTGTGCGATGACTTCGAGCAGCGACTATAACAACATGGAACCGATTTTGTGGCGCGGACGTGACTATGAAAAAGTCAAAGCATTAAGTAAGGCGTTTTTTGGGGCTGCCGACAAACTGATCGCCCCTGTATCGATTAATCCGGAGAAAAAAGCTAAAAGCACAAAAGGTAAGAGCGGATCAAAGCCTTCAAGCCGGGACAACTCAGAGAAGAAGTTAAATGACTTCGGTACAAAATTCGATAACTTAGTAAGCGGAGAGAGTTATGAGCAGAATATTTGATGTCGTCAACACTCCGCTTCATGGCCGTCACCTTATTGAAGCCAGTGCGGGTACGGGCAAAACCTATTCCCTTATTCATATCGTTTTAAGGCTCATTGTTGAGGAAGGGCTCAGTATCGACAGACTTTTACTCGTGACGTTTACCAAAGCCGCAACTGCCGAATTAAGGCAACGAGTGCGGGAATTGCTCATCACAGCTCGGGAAGCCTTTTTGAGCGCTAAAGACGATGATAAACAATACGACAAAACTCTTTTGTTGCTCGTACAAAAATGGCGTGAGGCAGATATTTCGGAGGAAATTTTCCGACAGGCCATTGACCGCATGGATGATGCATCCATCTGTACGATCCACAGTTTCTGTCAAAAGATGCTCGAAGAAAATAAGTTTTCGAGTTCCGAAGGTTTTGATTTTGAAATCGACCCTGATGACGATTTGCGCCGAGAAGTGATTGATCAGTTCCTCAGAAAGGAATTAAGCGCAACGGATAACGTAGCGTTAAAGAGTGCACTCATTGAGTACTCTCCATGGAAAGATATTCTTAAAGCACTCACAGCAGCTCCTGAAGACCGCACAGTTGAACTTTTCGATCAAGTGCTTTTTATTGATCCCAAAACCGGAAAAATCAACGAAAAGATCACCGATGCGGAAAAAGCACTCGATGATGAAGTCAAAGCGGTCATGAAACGCTTCATTGACTGGGCTCCGCAGGAACTAAAACGCAGGAAACGTCAAAGCGGTATTCGCTCTTTTGATGACTTGCTGCTTGATATGTACAGCGAATTGGATAATCCCGCTTTCGCCGATCGCGTTCGTTCCCGCTACGATGGCATACTCATTGACGAATTCCAAGACACGGATCCGATTCAATACACGATATTTAAGCGCCTGTTTTTAAGTGATAAAAGCCTTGCGCGCTCTGTCTTTTTCGTAGGCGACCCCAAACAATCGATCTATCGATTCAGAAACGCTGATCTCAATACTTATTTGGCCGCCAGAGAAGATATCGGCGATATCTTCGAGCTTAATGTCAACTATCGCTCCAATCCCTTACTGCTTGAAGCGTTCAATGCTTTTTACACTCATGCGGACACACCGTTTCTGGATTCCGGCGTAACCTACAGCACGCTTGAAGCCGGGGCCGATAAAACACCCTTGATGCTCAAAACAAGCGATGGCTTTAAACCGCTGCCTGTTTTTGAAATCTGGAGAAAGAACTCGGGTACGGTTTTAAATCCTGAGGCAAACCGCAAACAGCAATCTGAACTGATTGCCTCGGAAATCAGTACTCTTTTATCGGGTAATGTCTATAAAACGGCTGATCGCAAACTGCAACCGGGCGACATTGCTATTCTGGTTCGACGAAAAAAAGACGCCGAACCTTTAATTCAAAATTTAAATAAGCGTGGTATTCGAGTTCTTTTTCAGGATGAAAACAATATTTTTATGACTGAAGAGGCTCGAGAAATTCTCTGGATCTTTCTCGCACTTGAGGCACCGGACGATATTCGGGCTTTAAGACTTGCCCGAGCCACCCGATTGATGGGCGAAAGTATCAATGCCATTGTGCCTGAGGCTTTTGAAAATGAATCGGGAAACGTTATTGATGATAAAAATGCCTTGTTGGCGAGAGAGTTGATCGAAGAGGCCCGAGAGATCTGGACTAAACGTGGCGTCTCGGCTGCGCTAGCGCGTCTGATGCTTCAGTCTAAAACCCAGGAGCGGTTGCTACCTGTACAAAACGGTGAGAGAAGACTTGCCAACTACCAACAGCTCATCGAAGTTCTCCAGGAAGCCTCTTTATCTTTGAAAGGCATTTCCGGACTTGCACGGTGGCTCAAGCAGCAAATTACCAATCCGCCCGATGAGGAAAAGTATCGCTTGAGAATCGACAGCGATGCCGATCTGGTCAACATTATGACCATTCACAAGAGTAAGGGGCTTGAATACCCGGTTGTCTTTTTGCTCTACGCCAATGAACTCAGTGCCTTTAAAGGTAATCGCTATAAAAAGAATGTATTTAAAGAGGTCATCGACGGGAAAATTCACCTGCGTATCAGTTTCATTGCCCTGTACCCGGAAGTCATCGACTCCATCGACCGTGAGGACGATTGGGAAATTCTTCGATTGGGCTATGTCGGCATGACCCGAGCCTCTCAGCGCCTGGTGTTGCCCCTGAACTATTTCAAAAGCGGCAAACAATTAAAAGGAGTGGATAACGGTTACACACGGTCGCTGACGGGTTCGGCTGCGCCCCATACAGATCAATATGAAAAAGCTTTAGATGACTTACAAAACGGCCATGAAAAAAGCGCCTTGATCGTCAGAACGATCGAAGATGACACGACTCGGATTGATTGGCACGACAATCTGTCGGATAACCGTCAGGTAATCATTAATAACGATGATCTGACTGCTGCACCCGGCAGAATGATTGCCACATCATGGTTTCCTACTAGCTATACGGCGATTGCTCGGGGTGCTACGGAAACAACGGAAAATCTAACCCTCATTGAAGAAAAAGAAGACAGTATTGATGAAGAGTCAGATGAGTCCGGCTTTATCAATGAAGTACAAAAAAGAAAAGACTCTTCAGAACTAAATATTCTGGAATTTGAAAGAGGTCTTGAAAGCGGGACTTTCTTACACAGTCTTTTTGAAAAGACGGACTTTACGATAGTCAAAAATGCCGAAAGGGGAATCGTCGAAGCAGAGACCACTCTCAACAGAGGCCTTGTGCGACAATTGACAGCTTTTAAATACCATTTGGAGCCCTACAGCGTTGAAGAGTGGTTGCCCGTTTTTAATCAACTCCTGAAAGACGTCCTTTGTTGCACCCTTGTGGATAAGAGCACTTTCGCTACAGAGAGTGATCTCAGATTGTGCGACTTAGACAGTCATCGGAAAACTCCGGAAATGAGCTTTACCATCGCTATCGGGGACGCTAAAGAAGGAAGAGCTCCTGTGACGACTAAAAATCTGAGCAGACTGCTTTCGCATTTTGATCCGATCTATCACATCAATATTGAAAACGACAAAGAGCTCAAGGGGTATCTGACCGGTGCAATCGACCTTTGTTTCGAGTTTGAGGGACGCTACTTTGTTTTGGACTGGAAGGGCACCAAGCTTGCCGAAAAACCTGAAGATTTCACTTCAGAACGGATGCTTGCCGAAATTAATCGACACCACTACAGTCTTCAATACCTGATTTACCTCGTTGCGCTAAGACGTCACCTGATGTTTTGCGGGATTAATTCACCGGAAGAAAAAATCGGTGGCGCCATTTATGCATTCATTCGCGGTATCCGCCGAAGCGATGAGTCTCCCTACGGAGTGTTCGTCACTCGCCCTCCCCTGGCATTGATCACCTGCCTGGATGACTTTTTTGAAAACGGTTACCACGAAGGAGTGGTGGTCGCACACGCCGCAGCCGCGCAAACGGAAAAGGAAGAAAAATGATCCGACGCAAACCTCAAGCGATTATCTTTGATTTGGACGGCACGCTTTGCGATTGCGAACATCGTGTACATTTCATGCGCGAACGACCCAAGCGCCGGGAAGAATTTCATGCAGCCTGTGTTTTCGATACAGTGATTGTTCCGAGCAAAGCACTGATCGATATGGCTGAAGAAAAAGGCATCAAAGTGATTTTGTTGTCGGCTCGTCCAAGCCGCTTTAAAGCGCAGACTGTCGAGTGGCTTGAAAAAAACAATATCCATTACGATCAACTGATTCTCAGCGGCTATCCCGAATTAACCGATCCTCAATTCAAACTGAAAATGTATCGAGAACTCATTAAACCCTTCTATGAAGTTCTTTTTGCAGTCGATGACCGTGACAGCGTTGTTAGTATGTGGCGGGATAACGGACTGACTTGTTTTGATATTGCGGGCAATCACTTCTCTTAAGGTTTTTCAGTTATGCATGAATCGGAAACTGTTTTAACAGACTCTCAAGCCGCTTGGCGAGTAATCGGACAGGCTCTTTGGAGAACGATTTGTCGGGCAAACGGTGTCAACGAGGCGATGCCTGAGTGTTTGACGAAATTGATGGACGCTTACGCGCTCACGGAAGAAGAGGGCAGTGTCTGCATTCAATACAAAGCGGATTCCGAAGAGATTTTAAGTAAGGCGGACGTTGCTTTTCTGTGCGAAAAGAAATTACTCACCCGAAAGCCCTTATCACTTGAGCAAGCACCCGATCCCCTAGTGCCATTCGTCTTGGATGATACGGATGGCCTCAGACGACTTTACATGCAGCGCCACTTCATGCAGGAAAGAGCTGTTGCTCTCAAAATTCTTGCACTGATTCAGGACACCCCGCAAACTCTGAGCCCCGCAGTTCAAAAGGCGTTAACGACATTTAACGGGATGCAGTATGGCAAACCCTCCCCTACCGATGAGACGAGTCGCCTTGAGCAACAAGGGGCCGTGGCAAGAGCCTTGGAGCGGCAATTTTTCATTATTACGGGCGGACCCGGTACCGGTAAAACAACCGTCGTCGCCAAACTTTTAGAGTGTCTGCTGATTGACCGACCGAATCTCAAAATTGCGCTGGCAGCCCCCACGGGTAAAGCCGCCGCGCGAATCATGCAATCACTGGTCGGTTCCTGTGAGCAGTTCTCCTCCTTCTTTCCGAATCTTGTCCATCTCATCCGGGATGAATCATTACCGGCACAGACCATCCATAAATGGCTTTTGACGCGAAACAAAAAAGGCAAAATTTCCGATCAGGATAACCCGCTCGATATCGATGTCATGATTGTGGACGAAGCGTCAATGATTGACCTTCATTTAGCCGATCGGCTTTTGAGCGTGATCGATGCCCGTCGCACCCGACTGATTCTGCTCGGGGATAAGTATCAGCTCTCAGCGGTGGGACCGGGATCGGTACTGGCGGACATGACAAGTGAAAACGGTGCATTATCGAGTAATCTTGCTGAGCTCACAATCAGCCATCGCTTTACGCACGACTCCAATGTCGGCGTTTTGGCTCAGGCGATCAAAACGGCCGAAGCCGACTTTGACTGCAAAGCCTTTATCAAGCGATTTAAAAATGCTTCAGAAGGCAAAGACAAGGTCAGCATTCACCTCTATAAGAGTAAAAACCCCGTTGATCCCGCTCTGGTTAAATGGTTGAGTCCTCATTTAAATGCTTACCTAAAAGCCCTGCAGGACTATCTTGACGATCGTCACTCCTTGATTGAAGACGATTCAAAATTAATCGAGCTATGGAAATGTGCTGAAAGTTTCCGAGTACTGGCTGCACAACGGGTGGGCCACAACGGTGTGAATGCCGTCAACGACTTTATTGAAAATCGGATTCGAGAACAAACTCACATTGCATCGAATTCACTGTTTTATCCCGGTCGATTAGTGATTATTCGCCAGAACACGCCATCGCTCGATGTCTATAACGGTGACGTCGGCATTGTTTTGCCGCTTGAAAATGATCCTGAACGCTACGAACTTTACATCGGCGATCGAAACAAACGCATTCCGGTCGGACTTTTACCTCAACATGACACGGCTTTTACGATGACCATTCACCAATCTCAAGGTTCACAATTTGCTCACGTGGCGGTTCTCCTACCCATGGCAGAAGACAGTCCCCTTGCTTGTCGCGAACTCTTTTATACAGCAGTGACCCGAGCGCAAGACGAAGCAGCAATTTTTGCCACCGCAAAGAGCATTGAGCGCTCCGTTTTGGTGAAGACTCAAAGAGCCAGCGGCTTGGCTGATCGCCTTGCCGAAAAATAGACGAAAATCAAAACCGATTGACTTTTTCTTTGGATGTCATTTTTTAGGGCTATACTGATATTATCGTTAACCCTTAAGAGAAAGGATTGCCATGCAGTCGTTATGGATGGTGGTCGCGGCGTTTTTTTTCGCCCTTTATGCCATATGCGTTAAATTTTCCAGTGTGGAAGGAATCGGATCTTTCGAGGTCCTTTTTTACCGCTCCTTTTTCGGATTAGTGATCTTTTATGCCATGATGCGCTACAGGCACATCACCGTGCATACCGTCCACCCGGCCGATCACCTCATCCGCTCCTTTATGGGAGCCGGTGCTGTCATGGCAGGCATTTATTCCATCGCCCATCTCAATGTCGGTTTGGCGATGACATTGAATTACACCTCTCCGCTTTTTATCGGTTGCTTTACGATCGGCATTTTGCTCTCAAAGCACAAGGGTATTAACTGGAAACTGCTCTCAACCTTGCTTTTAGGCTTTGTTGGTGTAACGGTGATGCTCTCGCCCACCATCACTCCGGATGAGTATTTTGCTGCAGTAGTCGGTTTAGGATCAGGCTTTTGCACGGCTGTCGCCACCACCTACGTCAAACGCTTGGGACTGATGAAAGAGCCCGAATTGCGTATTCTTTTCTATCTGGTACTAGTGGGGTCTTTATGCGGGCTGATCGGAACGCTCTTCACGGGTGGCTTTACCATGCCTACGGCCACTGCTGCGATTGCCATTGCCGGTTTTGCCATCTGCTCGACTTGCGGACAATTCTTCTTAACCCGAGCATTCAGTCGCGGTAATTTGGTTTTAAGCGGTGCACTTCAGTACACCGTGATTCTTTTTTCAACGATCATGGGCGTGTTTGTTTTCGGAGACAGCGTCAATCTGACGATTGTGGCCGGTATGGTGATGATTGTGGTCTCGGGGATTTTAGCGAGCTACTTCACCCGTCTTGAAAAACAAAAGCAGCTTGAAGAAGCCAAACATACTGAAGAGGGGCTGCAAAGCCACCTGCGACACAAAGCCGCTCGAGACCATTGATACGAAAAAATGGGGAGGTTATTGAGGCCTCCCCAAAATCTATGCGGTGTGATTAAACAAACCGCATTACACACATAATACCGATCATAATAAAGGCTATTGCCAATTTCGCGGCAATGCCCGCAATCATCCCGATCCAAGTCGCCCAACTGACTTTGCCCGCCTTACGCATATCACGGTGCCCGATCATTTCGCCCACAAAGGCACCGATCACCGGGAAAAGGAAAATACCGAGAAGACCGAACGGAATACCGACAATGGTTCCGACTAAAGCCCCGGTTAAACCCAGTTTTGTCGCACCGGCTTTCTGTGCACCTAGCGTTTGACTCACCCAATCGATGATGATTGAGATGACTGTCAGGACACCCAAAGCAATCAGGGTTCCCCAACCGAAATACTGATAATCCTCCATGTAGGCAATGAGCCAACCACCCGCAAAAATCATCGGTATACCCGGAAGCGCCGGGACTATGGTTCCGGCCAAACCGACCAAAATCAATAAAAAGGCAACCGCGTATAAACCGTAAGTGATCAAAACGTCCATAGCATCAGACCCTTGCTCTATTCTTAAATTGTGTGTACTCACCGAAGAACGTTAATTCAACCGTACCGGTCGGACCGTTACGCTGCTTACGAATAATGGCTTCGGCATCGCGCTCCTGATCCGTGTCTTTTAACTCCTGGTTATAGACCACGTCACGGTAGAGGAAAATAATCACATCGGCGTCCTGTTCGATGGAACCGGATTCTCTCAAGTCACTCATCATCGGGCGCTTATCGGGACGCTGTTCAAGCGAGCGGTTAAGCTGTGACAAAGCGATGATGGGGCAATTGAGCTCTTTGGCAAGAAGTTTCAGGCCGCGCGACATTTCGGAAATTTCCTGAGCGCGGTTTTCCCCACGGCCGTCGCCTGACATCAACTGAATGTAGTCGACCACAATCAAGCCTAAGCGCTTGACTTCGCGTGACAGGCGTCTGGCCCGCGAGCGCAGATCCGAAATCGTGAGACCCGAAGAGTCATCGATAAAGATGTTTCTCGAATTGGAAATATCTGTGACCGCCGCGCTCATCTTCTGGAATTCATCGCCTTCAAGGCGTCCGTTTCTCAAGTGCTCGAGACGAATACGTTGGTAGGAGCTGATCAAACGCATCGCCAACTGCTCGGCCGGCATTTCCATCGAAAATATGGCCACAGGCATCTCGGCTCGCATAGCCACATATTCGGCAATATTCATGGCGAAGGTCGTTTTACCCATAGCCGGACGACCGGCCACAATGATCAATTCACCGGGGTGCATGCCCTTCGTTAAACGGTCCAGATCAATAAAACCGGTGGGGACGCCGGTGACCGGATTCTGGCTCTTGGAGTTATAGAGTTTTGTGATTTGATCGCTCACTTCAGCCAATGCGCCGGTAATCGACTTTAAGCCGGCACCAGCCACCTGTGCATCTTCACTGATTTTGAATATGGAACTCTCTGCCCTATCCAAAATATCTTTGGTTTCCACCCCCTTGGTATCCAGGGCAGAATCGACGATTTGCGAGCCGACGTTTACCAAACTGCGCAGAATACTTCGGTCACGAACAATTTCAGCGTAACGACGGGCATTGGCCGAGTTAGGCGTATTCATCGCCAGGGAGTTCAAAAAGCTCTTTGTCCCCTCTTGAGCCAAACCGACACGGGTCATAGAATCGTGCACGGTCAAAACGTCGGCAGGCTGCCCGTTATTGATCAACTGCGAGATGTGTTCATAAATACGACGATGATCCCCCCGATAGAAATCTTCGGAGGTAATCACGTCGTTGACCATGTCAAAGACACGGTTATCGATCAATAAGCTTCCTAAAAGTCCCTGCTCTGCTTCGGTTGAGTGCGGAGGCAGGCGAACGCTGTCATTAGATTTTTCTTCAGGCATTTTCAATCAAAATCTGCAATTTTTCTGCTCGGTATTGTACCAGAGCACCTTTTCAGGCTTGAAAGAAATTGTATGCAAATTTAATATTTCAAAAAAGAGTATTTTCTTTTAAAAATCAATAAGTAAGACTGATTATTCAAAGAATATCCTACTGTCGGCCGGTTCTCATCCATCAGACTGGGGACCGGAGGCGATTTGGAAAACAATTGTAGGTCAAAAAGACAACCCGATTCGTTTCGGGTCTCAGATAAAACAAAGGTTCGACTCCTTTAGGGAGACGAACCTCTGTCATCGGGTCAGGATACTGAATTAAGCTTCAGCCACGACACGCACGGTGATTTCGGCGGTGATGTCCGTCATCAAACCGATCACGATCGGGGTTTCACCCAAAGCCTTGATCGGGCCGTTGGGCAAACGAATCTGAGCCTTCTTAATATCGAAACCTTGAGCTTGGAGGGCTTCAGCAATATCGGCGTTCGTGACGGAACCGAAGAGGCGACCGTCAACACCGGCCTTGCTGGCCACTTCAACCACGTCACCGTTCAACTTGGCAGCGATCGCTTCAGCAGCAGCGATACGTTCGGCCTGAGCCTTTTCAAGTTCAGCACGACGTTGTTCGAATTCGGCAATAGCGGCCTGCGTAGCACGCTTGGCACGCTTGGTGGGGATCAAGTAGTTACGAGCGTAACCATCCTTAACCTTAACGATGTCACCCAATTCACCGAGGTGGGTAATCTTTTCAAGAAGAATAACTTGCATTTGATTAACTCCTCACTCGATTATTGATTGTCCGTGTACGGCAACAAAGCCAAGAAACGAGCGCGCTTGATGGCCGTGTCGAGTTGACGTTGATAGTGAGCCTTCGTGCCCGTCAAACGAGCCGGCATGATCTTGCCGTTTTCTTGGATGAAGTCACGGAGCGTTTCCACATCCTTGTAGTCGATCATTTCGACGTGTTCAGCCGTAAAGCGGCAGAACTTCTTGCGCTTAAAAAGCGCGTTTTGTTGGTTGCCACGGCGCGGCTTACCCTTGCCCTTTGCACCAAAAGCCATTTTTAAACTCCTTGTGAGTATTGCGTAATATGAACGATCATTTGTCGGGAACGTTGTGAGCGCGGGGCCAAAAATCCGGAGATCTCAAAAACCGATCCGAGCGGCTCTTTGTCCAAGGCTTCAGCGATATCGCCACAGGCCTTACCGGCAAAATCGAAAACCAACTTTCGGTCTTCACCTGCCTCTTTAACCACACTCATGTGGTGAAACACCACTTCCAAAACCGCCAGGCCTGCGGGTGTGTACCGCATCTGGGCTTTTTGCGTGAACTCGCCCGTTAATCTGATCGTGTTCACCGGTTTCTCTTTTTCTTTCCGACAAAATACAAATTAATTAAGCAGCGGCAGCTTCTTGAGCTTCAGCAGCTTGGGCTTGAGCCTGAGCAGCTTCGCTGGCGGCCTTCTTCTGTTCTTCTCTTTCGACAATCTTCATCATCGGAGAGGGAGCAGTTTCAGCCTTCTTCATCTTGACCGTCAAATGACGCAACACGGCGTCGTTGAAGTGGAAGCCGTTTTCGATCTCAGCGAGCGTTTCGTGAGAGCATTCCACGTTCATGAGAACGTAGTGAGCCTTGACCAACTTTTGAATCGGGTAGGCCAAGGGACGACGACCCCAGTCTTCCACACGATGCATCTTGCCGCCTTGTTCAGCGACGAGAGCTTTGTAGCGTTCGATCATAGCGGGCACTTGCTCGCTTTGATCCGGGTGCACAATAAAGCAAATTTCATAATGACGCATTGGTATTGTCTCCTTACGGGAAAAGCCACCCGGAGCGTCTGTTTCCGGTGTGGCAAGGACAGAAAAAACGGGATTGTAATAAATAATTCCGACCTTTGCAAGCAAAATCTGTACTTTTTCGCTGACGAATTAATAAGTTAGCGTCTGAGTCTGTCCTGATTGCAAAAGCGGCGCTATATTAGCACTATCGTCACCGATTTGGGAAAGAAATCGTATGCAAATTACTGTCGTTGTTGAAAATTTTTGCACAAACCGCCTTTTAAGAGCTGAATGGGGATACAGTGTTTATCTCGAGAGCCCGACCACGCGAGCGCTCTTGGATACCGGTTCTGAAGCTCACGGCTTTGTCCACAACCTCAAAGTCCTCAAGATTGATCCAAAAATGATTGAGCATATTATTCTTTCGCATGCTCATTTTGATCATACGGGCGGATTGGTTGACGCAATTATGCTGGCACCGCAGGCCAAACGCTGGGGAGCCCGCACCATCACCCGACAACGGTGGGGCGATGCCGATCACAAGCGAAACGGCGGGGGCGGCCCGCTTTTTGAGAATCTCCTCACCGACCCGATTGACACCTGGGCTCAAATTTCAAACGAACTCATTGCCTTCACTGTCCCTGAAAACGCACGTGATCCCCGCTTTGTCAACTCAAAAAATATGTGGGAAGAAACCGAAAGCGGAGAAATTATTCCCGATACCTTTGCTGATGACCTTTCTCTGTTAGTCAAAGGACAAAACGGATTCAGCGTGATCTTGGGCTGCGCCCATGCCGGATTGCCGAACATTCTGCGTTACGCTCAGGAAACCTTTTCGGTTGACTCTTTTGATACAGTTTTGGGCGGTACGCATTTAAGTGCCGCAACCGATAAAGAACTCCCCGTATGGATCGATGCACTCAAGGCATTTCGAGTCAGACGCTGGCGGCCCAATCACTGCACAGGTTTCAAAGCCGCCGCGGCCATGGCACGAGCATTTGAAGATGTGGATTGGGCCGGGTGCGGCACCCGCCTTACACTCTGAACTACTCCCGCCTTAACTCAAATTTCGGGAAAAGGGTTTTTAGCGTTTCAATGGTTTCAGGCTCAGGGTATTCGTGCCCGACATTTTCAAAAGGAAGATTCAACTCTTTGGGTTTGCGGTAAATCTGAAGCGCAAAATTTTCCACTCCCCGATCTTTAAGCTCTCGGGCGAGTTTCAAAATTTTTTCATCAGGCAAATAGTCCGGGTGGGCTGTTGTGCGGCATTCGTAAGCCACCTGCGCCTTTTGAATAATTTCCAATGTTTCCGATACATGCCGGGCAGGATCGGATTTTTCCAGTCCCACGATCCAACGATAGGCCTCACTATCCGTTAAAGAAGCCTTCACATCCAATCCCACCCAATCGACTGAATCAATCACACGCTTAACATGCTCAGGGTTACAACCCGAAGTATGAAGCCCGATCTTAAAACCCATTGCCTTGACCTGTTGCATAGCATCTCGGAGCGCCGGATCAAGCGTAGGCTCGCCGCCCGAGAACACCACAGCATCCAACAGTCCCTGACGCCTTTTCAAAAGATGAACCAGTTCTTGCCAACTGCTGTGCAGGTACTCCGGATGAAATTCACGCGACTGCATATGAGGATTGTGACAATAGCGACAACGCCACGGACAGCCTTGAACGAATACGACGGCTGAAAAGTAGCCCGGGTAATCGATACTTGTATAAGGCGTAATGGCCGAAACTTTAAGGTGCTCCGCACTCAATGATTCACCGCTTAACGACATCATTCAATCCCCGAAGACAAAATAGGCGCCGAAAAGATTAATCCTTCCGACGCCACCGACGACAGGCTTATTTACCTAAACCGCACTTGCTTTCCACAAAGCATTTGCGTTCGTAGAATTCGCCCTTTTTCCCTGTATTAAAGGAAGACACCGGACGATGGTAGCCCATCACACGCGTCCACACTTCACAGGGTTGGCGTTCACTGTCTTTGAGTTCAATTTTCTCTTCTTTTTTGTCCATTTTCAGCACTCCTTAATATCTAGCAATCCTGGCCGCAGGCCTGAGCCTTTGCCTTTTTCTCACGAATCAACTCGGCATCGCAAATCGGGCAGAAATCATGCCGTCCCGAGATGTAGCCGTGTTTGGGGCAAATCGAGAACGTCGGCGTAATCGTCAGATACGGTAAGCGGAACTTAGTCAAAGCGCGGCGCACCAGTTCCTTACAAGCCTTAGAAGAGCTGATGGCATCGGCCATATACAAGTGCAGCACCGTGCCGCCCGTGTACTTGCGCTGCAGGTCATCTTGCATTTCAAGCGCCAGGAACGGATCATCGGTAAAGCCCACCGGCAGCTGAGAGCTGTTGGTGTAGTAAGGATTGGACTCGGTTCCGGCCTGGATGATATCGGGGAAACGCTTACGGTCTTCCTTGGCAAAGCGATACGTCGTGCCTTCCGCAGGCGTTGCTTCCAAGTTATACATATGACCGGTTTCTTCCTGGAACTGCACCATGCGGCCGCGGACATGATCCAAAAGCTTCAGGGCAAATTCATGTCCCCATTCATCGGTAATGTCATGAGCATCGTTCGTGAAATTGCGGATGCATTCATTGATCCCATTGACACCAATCGTGGAGAAGTGATTGCGAAGCGTACCCAAGTAACGCTTGGTGTACGGGAAAAGTCCCTGGTCAATGTGCCGTTGAATGACTTTACGCTTGATTTCAAGGCTCGTTTTAGCCATTTCCAACAGATGGTCAAGGCGATCAAAAAGGCCCTGTTCATTGCCTTTAAAGAGATAGCCCAAGCGAGCGCAGTTGATCGTCACCACACCAAGTGAGCCCGTTTGTTCAGCCGATCCGAAAAGGCCGTTGCCGCGCTTGAGAAGCTCGCGAAGATCGAGCTGCAGACGGCAACACATCGAGCGGATCATGTTGGGTTTGAGTTCGGAATTGATGAAATTTTGGAAGTACGGCAAACCGTACTTAGCCGTCATGGCAAAAAGCCTGTCGGCATTTTCACTATCCCAGTCAAAGTCCGGCGTAATGTTATAAGTCGGAATCGGAAACGTGAACACATGTCCCTTGGCATCGCCTTGCGTCATCACTTCAATATAGGCACGGTTAATCATGTCCATTTCACGCTTGCAGTCGCCATAGGTGAAAGGCATTTCCACGCCGCCGATAAGCGGATGCTGATCCTTTAAATCGTCCGGACACGTCCAGTCAAAGGTGAGATTGGTAAAGGGAGTTTGCGTACCCCATCGAGAAGGCACGTTGAGGTTATAGATGAGCTCCTGGATACTTTGAAGCACTTCCTCGTAAGGCACATTATCCTTTTTAATAAAAGGCGCGAGATAGGTATCGAAAGAGGAAAAGGCTTGAGCCCCTGCCCATTCGTTTTGCATGGTGCCGAGGAAATTAACAATCTGACCCGTGGCTGAAGACAGGTGTTTAGGGGCGCCCGCTTCGACCTTACCCGGAACACCGTTGAGGCCCTCATTTAAAAGCGTACGCAAAGACCAGCCTGCGCAATAGCCCGAGAGCATGTCCAAGTCATGAATATGAAAATCGGCCTCGCGGTGAGCACGACCGATTTCGGCCGGATAAATGTAATTGAGCCAGTAGTTGGCTACGACTTTACCGGAGACATTCAGAATCAAGCCGCCCAAAGAGTAGCCTTGGTTGGCATTGGCGTTGACGCGCCAGTCGAGCTGCTGCAAATACTCGTTGATGGAAGATTCCACATTAACCCAGCTTTGACGGGCATCGCGTGCTTTCTGACGCTGTTCACGATAGACGATATAGGCGCGAAGCGTTTTGAAGTAGCCCTCGTCAAAGAGCGCATGCTCGACCGCATCCTGAACCTGTTCAATGTGCGGTGTCACTAAATTCAAAGACACAAGCTTCGGCAACACTCGCTCTTCGGTAATACGAGCAGCGCATGCCTCATCGAATTCACCCGTCGCTTTACCGGCTTTGGCAATGGCAGCAACGATTTTATTGGCGTCAAAATCTTTCACACTGCCGTCACGCTTAATCAGGTGCGACAACTTTTTTTCGTACATCAGGGATCTCCCAAAAAGGAATTCGCTCAAAAACAGCCGAGCGATTTGCTTGGGTTACTCTACCAAGTTCACCTGATTTAATTGCCTAAAAATTCATCACTTTTATGACTCACACTATATTTAGGAAACAGGTTTATCCACACTTTAAAAAAGACTTGATTTTCAAATAAAAAAGAGGTTTTTCAAAAGCTAAGGGATTTCCCTAAAACACAAGATATAGTATATATGATGAGTTTTTATAACAATTGATAGGTAATTCTTTGATTTAACTGATAATCTGATTATCAATGACCTAAAATTGGGACAGAGCTGTTGTCAAAGGATTTCGACCATGTCAGGAAAAGTCTTTCTGTTGGCCACCTGCCTGTTGGCTGCCGGCTGCGCTTCAAATAATGTCACCCAGACCGGTGTCGTCACGGATGCGACGATGAACACCGTCACGATTTTAACCGGCAGCAATCAAACAATGAGTTTCAGCACTTTGAATGCTGACCGCTCGGAATTAAAAGGCTTACGGTTAGGTGATCGGGTAAACGTCCGTTTCTCAGGCTCTTATGAACCGGGCCTGGAAATTCAAAAAATTTCCACCGCTCCCATTTTTCCTCTCTTATTTGAAAAAGCCATTCGTCTGCAATCGATAAGCGGCTCCTCTGCTGTGTATGTCCTTTTTACCGATGAAGAGCGCCTGGCACTTATTTTTGATACCGAAGGACGCGTGATTCGTACCCTTGAGCGTAGAAAACTTCCGAACGGACTCTTCACTTGGAATGTAGCCGATGACGATACGTGGAATCTGAGAAAAATGCCCTCCGGTCTTTGGACGATCACTCAAAGAACCAAAACGCTTTTCACTCAGTCAACTTCAGCTACAGATGAAAGCCTTGGGCAATTCACTACCCTGCACTATGAAGGATTGTTGCCGGCTGCCGACTGCCCCGGTATTCGTTACGAACTATTCATCCGACACAGAACTCATAGCGGTGACGGCACATTTTTGCTTAACCTCACCTACCTTGAAGCCGAAAACGGAAAGGATATGACTTTTTCGTATCTGGGGCGACGCTACACGCTCAAAGGCAGTGCCGATAATGAGAACGCCATCGTCTGGCAGTGCCGATCGGATAACGGCCAGGAGCTTTTTAATTTCTTGGTTGAGAATCAGAGCAGGCGACTGACGCTTTTGACAGACGACTTCAAGCGAATTGATTCGCCGTTTAACTACAGTTTGGAAAAAAAGAACTGACTGAAAAGCGCCGGATAGGAAAATGGGTTACCGAAATTCGTTGTCTGACTTCGATAACCCATTTTTTAAGCATGGTAAGAGAGTGTTTCATTGCTGACCAGGCTATGAATCGCTCTTACATTGAGGAGCTTACATGCTTGAAATTTGTCTTTAATTCTATCTTAAGCTTGAGTTTTTGCAATAACATCTATTTGTTTTTTCAGAGAAATTTTTTCAGAAATTAGGCCTTTTCACCTATTTTTTATGGCAATTACTAATACATTGTGCTTAGAAAAAGCCAAATTTCCTCTTTTTGAAGATCATGATTGAAAGATTCTTTTCTGGTAATCCGTTCGGATGAGTCCCTTAACAATAAGGGAAAATACCAGTATGCTTAACCCGACATCAATGAGCCGTATAGACGAAGCTAGCGCTATGGAAACAACACAAACCCGTTATGAAGACTTTCTGAAAATTCGAGTCTTACCCGAAGTTCTTACCCATCATTTGGGTCGTCATGATGATTTACCCGCTCTCACTCAGTATGTGACTGCAGAAAAAACTTGGAAAACCTTGACGTACCGCGAACTCTATGAGCGTGTTCAGCGTTGGCGCCGGTCTTTTACAAAGTTTAATTTGGACAAGGGCTCGCGCGTAGCCATGCTTTTGCCCAACTGCATTGACGCGATCTGTTTTGACCAAGCTGCCTTGGCTTGCGGCCTGGTCCCGGTGCCTCTTCATGCAATCGACACCCCGGGGTCAAGCGCTTTTATTTTGAATGACAGTGAAGCCCGAATTTTAGTCACGGCCAAATACCTCAAGTGGAAAGGTATCCGTCAGGCCGACACGCTGCCGAATCTCAAAGCGGTCATCATCACCGATGACACGGTGCCGGAAGACGATCAGATCAATAATGCCGGCATCAATGTCTGCACCTTAGCCGACTGGCTCGATGCGGCCGATAACATTGCCGGAAATCAAACTTGAACCGACGGATCTCGCCGCTTTGGTTTATACCTCCGGCACCACCGGACGCCCCAAGGGCGTGATGCTCACGCACGAAAACATTTTGGAAAATGCCAAAGGCGTGATGGGTAACATTCGCCCGGATCCTGACGACAAGTGGTTCTCATTCCTTCCCCTGTCTCATACCTTTGAGCGTACGACAACGTACTATCTTGCCATGGGCATGGGTAACGAAGTTTTCTTTAACCGCAACATCCTGCAAATCGTCGATGACCTGCAGCATGTGCGTCCGACCATTCTGATGTCCGTGCCGCGCATCTACGAGCGCATCTACGCCCGACTGCACGATCAACTTGCCAAAAAGGGCATGGTGACCCGCTACGTTTTCAATTGGGCGGTTGAAGTGGGTTGGCGACGTTTCTGCAAAGAAAACGGTTTGCCGGTGGAACATTCCTGGCGTGAATGCCTGGACGGCCTTATGGGCGATTGGCTCGACGCCAAGGTGGGCTCCACCCTTCGCAAAGTATTTGGCGGCGTCAAGCCCCATGCTTTCATTTCGGGCGGCGCTGCACTGAACCAGTCTGTGGCCAAAACCTTTATCGGTTTAGGGATTCCTATTTATCAGGGCTACGGAATGACTGAAACGAGCCCTATTCTTGCCGTCAATAAAGAGCATCACAACGATCCCTCAACCGTCGGGATGGCTTTGCCCAACATGCAGCTGCGCTTAGGCGACAATGACGAATTGCAAGTCAAAGGCCCCTGCGTGATGCAGGGTTACTGGAACCGACCGGAAGCTACGGCTGATGTCTTTACCGAAGACGGTTGGCTTAAAACGGGCGACCAAGCCGATATTCTCCCCTCCGGCCACGTTCGTATTAAGGGCCGTATCAAGGAAATTATCGTCACGAGCTCCGGTGAGAAGATTCCGCCGGCTGACTTGGAAATGGCCATTGAAACCGATCCCTTATTTGCTCAGGTGATGGCCGTGGGTGAAGGCTTACCGTACGTCAGCATTGTGGCTGTTTTGGAGACGGAACACTGGAAAGCGCTCGCTAAAGAACTCAATCTTGATGCCAATGACCCGAAGTCATTAAATGCCAAGGTTGTTCAGCAAACGCTTGTGCGCCGTGTGAAAAAACTCACCAAGGGCTTCCCGCAATACGGTGTGCCCCGTGCCGTGATCCCGACACTGAATGCCTGGACCATCGAAAACGGTATGCTTACACCGACTTTGAAATTAAAGCGGCACATCATTAAGGCCCGCTTCCAGGACGACATTACAAAGCTCTACGAAACGCACGCCGGATAATTCTTTAAACGGTGTTTCTCAATCAGGCAAGGACAATCGTTCCTTGCCTTTTCTTTGTCCTTTCTCGCACAAAAAGACACAAAAAGAGGTGATTTTTTAGAGCATTGTTTCTGTAGAATAAGTTGTTTAGAAAAAACTTCTGTAAAGACACATCAAAATGGCTGATCATACCTACATTGATGATTTCAAAACACTCCCGGAGATGCTCACCCACACCCTCGCCACTCAACCTGATAAAGAGGGTTATCGCTATTTTGATTATGAACATGAAAAGTGGACGAGTGTCACCTGGCGCGAATTCGGTGAACGGGTCATGCGCTGGCGAAAAGCTTTTGCCGCAATGGGCTTTAAGCGCGGTGATCGAGTCGCGATGTTGCTGATCAATTCGCTCGATGCGCTCACTTTTGACCAGGCTGCCTTAGCAAATGCCCTGATTCCGGTTCCGCTTCACGCGATTGACACACCCGAGTCAGCCGCTTATATCATGAGTGACAGCGGCTGCCGCTTTTTGGTAACGACGACCAAGGCGCGTTGGAATGCAATTTTCAATTCCGACACACCGGTGCCGACTCTTGAACAAGTTGTCTTTACCACCGAGGAAGAGGAAGGTCAAAGTAACGCCACTCACTACTGCGGTGTTAAAAAGTGGCTTCAACAGGGCGAGTCCTTTAATGAGGCTGATTTGCCGGCAGGTCCCGAAGAAGAGGATCTTGCGGCCATTGTCTACACTTCCGGCACCACCGGTCGCCCCAAGGGGGTCATGCTCACACACCGTGCGGTTTTATCCAACGTACAGGATATTGCCAAACAGATGCCTCTCACGGACGAAGATCTCTTCTTATCGTACCTGCCTCTGTCACACACTTTTGAGCGAACGGCAACGTACTACAACTGCGTGGCGCACGGGGCAACGCTTGTCTTTAGCCGCGGCCCGATGCAACTTGCCGAAGACTTCAAGGACATCCATCCCACGGTCATGTGTTCGGTACCCCGTATCCTTGAGCAGTTTTACGCCAAAATTCAAGCTCAATATGTCAAAAAAGGCGCCTCTTTTCAGGAGATGGCCGACCGCGTGGTTGCAGCCGGTTGGCGTGATTTTTGCCGCGCCAATGACCTTCCGTTAGAAGATGACGGATTGCCCGCAATGGACGATCTCATCAAGTCGCTCTACTTCAATGAAGTAGCCGAACCCGTCCGAGCGCTCTTCGGTCCCCGCTTTAAATACATTGTGAGCGGCGGAGCGGCCTTAAACGGGATGGTGGCGAAATTCTTCTGTGCCTTGGGACTCAATATCCGCCAAGCCTACGGTCTCACCGAATACAGCCCTGTGATTTCCATGAACGGCATGACAGGTAACCACCCCAACACCGTCGGTATACCGTTAGCTCGCTGCCAAGTGCGAGCCGGCGCCAATGATGAACTTCAGGTTTTCGGCCCCAGTATGATGAAGGGCTACTGGAATTTGCCCAAAGAAACGGCCGAAACATTTACCGAAGACGGTTGGCTCAGGACGGGCGATCAGGTTGATTTAAGTGACGGCGGACGTGTCCGTATTAAAGGTCGTATCAAAGAAATTATTGTCACGAGTACCGGTGAAAAGATCTGTCCGGTCGACGTTGAATTTGCCATCCAGGAAGATCATCTGTTTGAACAGGTGATGGTGGTCGGTGAAGGTCGTCCTTATATCACTGCACTTGTAGTCGTCAATGAGATGCTCTTTAGGCTCGTGTGCGAAGAAGTGGGCATTACGCCCGACAGTCCCGCCCTTAACCGTTGCCGAGACCTCAGGGCAAAAATCGTCAAACGTGTGCGTCAGGCTGCCAAGCATTTCCCACAGTACGGCGTGCCGCGCAACGTTTATATTCTGCGCAAACATTGGACGGCTGAAGACGGGCTTCTGACTCCGACGATGAAATTGCGTCGCAGACAGATTGCCGAGCGTTTTGCCCAAGAGATTGAAGAACTCTACGAGTCTCCCCGCAAGCACTGATTGCCACTGTCTTTTTGAAGGGGCCTCGGGCCCCTTCGTTATTAACGGAATGAACAATAATGTTTTTTGATACCCACTGCCACATCCACATGCCTCAGTTTGACAATGATCGAACCGATGTCATCACTCGAATGAGACAGGCACAGGTCACTCGTGCGGTTGTCGTGGCAACGGAAGAAGCAGAAATTGAGCCTGTTCTCAAGCTTGCTGAAGAAAACGAAGGAATTTTCGGAGCGTTTGCTGTGAGTCCTCAGGACGAAGAACTGCCTGATCTGAGCACTGAAGAAATCGCCAAACGAGTCAAGCATCCCTTGATGGTTGCTGTCGGTGAAACAGGGCTTGACTATCACTACTGTCATGAACCGCTTGATTGGCAGCGCAAGCGTTTTGGCACCCACATTGATGCGGCTAACCTTAGCGGCAAACCCCTCATCATCCACTCTCGTGAAGCGCAGGACGATACCATTGCCATTTTGAAGGCTCACCAGGCTTACCGTTGCGGTTTTGTACTGCACTGCTTTTGCGGTGATTGGGACTTTGCTAAAAAAGCACTCGATATGGGCGGATACCTCTCTTTTTCCGGTATCGTGACCTTCCGCTCAGCTCAGGATATTCAGGAAGTCGCTCGCAAAGCCCCGCAAGACAGGATATTTATCGAAACCGACAGTCCTTACCTTGCCCCTATTCCCTTGCGTGGCAAGCGCAACGAACCCTCTTTTGTGCCTCATGTTGCACAATTTTTAGCACAATTGCGTCAAACCGATTGTGAAACTATTGCGCAAATAACCATGCGTAATGCCAACCGCTTTTTTGGACTCGCCAATGATTAAACTGTGTCTGACCCTGGCGCTTTGCGCCCAAAGCCTTCTCTGTATGGCTCAAAGCATCACACCGGGCGTGCCGCTTGATCGGCAGCTTCAGGAAGCTATCGCCAAAGACGATGCGCCCAAAGTGGCTTATATGCTCAGAGAGCTCGCGTACGACCCCAATTTTTATCTGCCCAATGGCGACACGCCTCTTGTTTTTGCCATCCGAATGGACGCCAAGGTCAGTACCAACCAAGTGCTTTTGAGAAGCTTCAAAATCAATGTCAAAGTACCGACCTTAAGAGGCGAGACTCCTTTAATGCTTGCCGCTATCAAAGGCGATGAAGCGCTTGCTCAAAAACTCCTTGACATGGGCGCTCCCGTGAACGCCAACTACGGTTGGACGGCACTTCACTACGCCGCCAGTACCGGTCAGACCGAAATGGTGCGATTTTTAATTCAAAAAGGCGCAGAGGTTAACGCCCGAACCGAGCGCGGTGTCACGCCCCTATACATGGCTTCTCGAATCATTGCAACGAGTACCGTTGATGCACTGCTAAAGGCCGGAGCTGATAAAACACTGTGTACCGATCAGGGTATCAGTCCGGCTGCGATTGCTCAAAAACGAGGCGACAGCGCTTTGGCTCAAAAGCTTCAAATATCAGCCTGCGCACCTTGGCCAGTCCCCGAAACCGCCCCCTCCTCTGATTCTGTCCCGATTGAGAGCGCAGACTCACAGAACAATTCTGAATCTTCCGCTCAGACTTCTGATCAAGGAACCCGTCCGTGAACAAATCTCAAGAACTCGAACTGCTCGCACCCGCTAAAAACGCCGATGTCGGCATTGAAGCCATTTTGCACGGAGCCGATGCGGTCTATATCGGCGGACCCGGGTTCGGGGCCCGCGTCGAAGCGGCCAACGCCTTTGCCGATATCAAACGGCTCTCGGATTTTGCTCATCGCTTCGATGCCCGTGTCTACATGACACTCAACACCATTGTCAATGACAGTGAAAGGCTCGAAGCGGTTCGATTAGCCTGGCTTGCTTACGAAAACGGAGTCGATGCCCTGATTGTGCAGGATATGGGGATTTTGGATAGTGACCTGCCGCCCATACAGCTGCACGCCTCCACTCAATGCGATGTACGCTCACCGCAAAAAGCCCGTTTTCTGGAAAGCGTGGGATTTTCCCAAGTGGTGCTTGCTCGGGAAATGAATTTTGCCGCAATCCGGCAATGCTACGAGACACTTCAATCGGCCAGAATTGAGTACTTTATCCATGGTGCGCTCTGCGTGAGCTATTCCGGTCAGTGTTACGCAAGTTTCGCTGCCACCGGGCGCAGCGCCAATCGCGGTGCCTGTGCCCAACTTTGCCGTCTTCCTTACAGTGTTTACACCGAAGAGGGCAAAGAGCTTATCGCTGATCGGCACGTGCTGTCTTTAAAAGACAATAACCAAACCGATAATCTCTCGGCGCTCATTGACGCCGGGGTGCGAAGCTTCAAAATCGAAGGGCGCTTAAAAGACGTCTCTTATGTGAAAAACATCACCGCTCACTACCGCCGCGCTCTCGATCAGATCATCGCCGAAAGAGGTGATCTCAAACGTTCCAGTGACGGTGTGAGCTACATCAATTTTGAACCCGATCCACGCAAATCCTTCAATCGTGGTTTTACCGATTACTTTACGCGCGAGCGCCATCACGATATGGCAGTATTTGAAACGCCGAAAAACAGCGGTGAGAAAATCGGGCAAATCGTGCGTATCGCATCGGACGCCATAGAAGTTAAATCAGAAGAAGAACTTCATAACGCTGACGGTTTAACCTATTTAAGCCGTGATAAAACGCTCATGGGTTTTGCGGTTAACCGTGCCGAAGAAATTGACCATGGGCTTTGGCGTTTGACACTCAGAGAACGCCCGATTTCGAAAAAACACCCGCAACTTACCCCGGGCACCGTTTTGTATAGAAACCGTGATCAGGCGTGGGAAGAGGCACTATCGAAATCGACCGCCAAACGTCTGATCGGTTTAAACGCTTTTTGGAGCGCTTCAGAAAAAGGCTTTACTTTACGACTTGAAGACAGCCGCGGCAATTGTGCGATCGCTCAAGCCTGCCCGGATAACATGCAAAAAGCGGCTCGAATCGAACAAAACCGAATCAATATTGAAAAAAATCTCAAAAAAACGGGTGAGACCGATTTCGAATTGGTCAGGCTGACATTAAACGATGAGGGCTATTTTGCACCTGCAAGCATTGTCAATGCGATGCGTCGCGAAGCGCTTGAGAAAATGCAAAAAGAAAGGTTCGATCATTTCGAGCGCTTACCGAAAGCTCACGTCACTGAGTCGCTCCCCTATCCCGATGCGGTGGACTTCAGAGCCAACGTCTTAAACGAGCAGGCCGTGCGATTTTATAAGCGTCACGAAGCCGTTATCACGGAACCGGCGCTTGAAACCGGATCCGTGCGCCGAGAAGTTCCTGTTATGCTCACCAAGCATTGCATCCGCTACGCTTTAGGACTGTGCTTAAAAGATAATCTCGATAAAGTAAAAGCTGACCCGACATTAAAGAGTCGCTACCGCCCCGATCCCTTGATTTTAAAATCCGGGCCGAATGTTTACCGGGCAACCTTTGATTGCAAAAAGTGTGAAATGACGCTTACCGCCCGGGTCAAAACCGATACAAGTCTCGGAGTGGTCAAACTTAAGGAATCCTGAAATAGTGTTTGTTCCTGAGGTTTGTTTGTGTTTTCTCAAACATTAGGGTTTCTCTGGGCTCAATAGGTACAAACCATTAGACTCTTATGGTAAATTTACGACGTGGATGAACAGTTTACTGTTTAACACAAAAGTCGTGGCAGCGATCGGTCCGTTGCCACGACTTTTCTCTACTGAGCGCAAACTTTTTTTCAATCAATTCTCAAGCGCATTTCACTTAATCGAGCCCGAGCTTCACGCATCAATGCATGATAGGCCTTGGCACGCCTGATTTTCAGACTCCATAACTCAGCCACTGCCAAAACGGCAGCCAAAATAAAAACGAGAACGACGCTGTAGCCTTGTTCGGTTAAATTGAAAAGAAAGAATTCACTCATCAAAGCTCTCCTTCCAAGGCTGCCTCTTGAGCCCACACCGCCCGCTTTTCACGCTCCAAAATCACCGTGCGACAACGACCGAGAGACATCGCTAAGGCGTAGCAAAAAAGATTGAGGCCGAATAGACTCATCAAGATATAAGCGTCACGGCCGTTGGAGCGCAAGAGACTGTTATCGAGGTCGTGCGCCATCGGCGTAAACAGATCAAAGAAAAAATACAAACCGGGAATCAGCACCAGACCTAAAAGAGCGGAAATAGCGGCTTTTTTATCATTGAGTTCGCGACTGTTATTGACTCTTGAGGCAGAGAGCGAAATAAAGGCTGCAAAGAAAAAGAGCAAAATCAGCAATGCCGTCAGGCGCGAGTCCCAAATCCAGAAAGCCCCCCACATGGGTCGACCAAAGAGTGCCCCCGAGCCCAATGCAAAAAGCGTCATCACAAAACCGCTCGGCGCAAATCCGTGAGAAAACACAATGGGCATCAGAGCTTTGTTATGAAGCAGATGAAAAACGCTTCCGATCACCACGACGCAATAACAAAAGATCGCGGTCACAGATGCTGCCAAGTGAAGGTAAAACACCCAATAAATGTCGGCCTGACCGATGGCGGTGGTGTCCGAATAACTTAGCATCCAAAGCAAAGCGGCGGCGAGACTGCCCACCGAAATGAGTAATAACGCCGGGATGAATTTAGCAAAAAAAGAATAGTAAGTTTTGGGGTTAACCATGGCGAGTCCGCGAAAAATCCAATTGGCATTGTAGCTCAGCCGTCCGAGAGAATTGAAATTGACTGTTTTGAACACCGTTTTTTCAACTCAGTATGACTAAAATTATGGGGTTGAACTTGAGGAAAGAAGATGCAGTTTTTAATCGTAGATGATCACTCGATCGTCACCATGGCGCTTGAAATGCTCTTAAAGGACTACGGCGGTCAGAGTAACACCGTCTACAGTGCCAACACAAAAGAAGAGGCCGTTGCGCTTGCCGATCAATACGGCGAGACGGCTGATCTGATGATTTTAGATCTTTCCATGCCGGGTGTACAAGGCACCTCGCTCATGGAGGAGATCGTCGCTGCGCATCCGACACTTAAAATTTTGGTGATGAGCGGACTGCAGGATCAACACAGCATCATTCGGGTTTTGCAGATGGGAGCCGCAGGTTTTATTCCGAAGTCACTTGAGGCGGGGCTGCTCACTTCTGCCATCAGCTTTGTGCTTAAGGGCGGCGTCTATATTCCGGTGAAACTTCTCAATCAGGCTCAAAAGAGCGGACTTCTCACCTCTCGGGAACCGACCGGTGAAATCTCCACCGTGCACCTGACTCAGCGACAAAAAGAAGTGTTGGGGCTGCTTGCCAAGGGCGCCCCAATCAAGAGAATCTGCAAAGAATTGGATCTTTCCGAAGGAACGGTTAAGACTCATGTTACCGCTATTTACCGGGCCTTCGGAGCGAGCAACCGAACCGAAGCGTTACTGGAAGCTCGCCGTCACGGTTTTGATGTCGGCATCTGATCTTTCGGGCCTTCGATTAATTCACAGAGCACTTGATTGAGCGCTTCACCCGTCACTGGTTTTTGCATCAGACGAGGCATGGCAAAAAGAGCCGCCTCGCGTTCACCCAATACGCGAAGCGTACGGACGTAGTGCTTTTCAATCTCTTCAGACGGTACGGCAGTGAGTAACAGGGCCGGCAGCCGCTGTCCTTTGATGAGTGACAACCTCAAAATGCACTCCAGGCCCGTTGCCTGATTCTCTCCCAGATTAAAGTCTGAAATGACTGCATCGATGTGGACAACCTCACGGACTTTTTGCGCAAAGGCTTCACTGTAGAGATCCGTATCAATGACCCTGA
>ERZ827186.551-NODE-551-length-42516-cov-5.201762_pt1 | contig 42516 bp, 45 predicted proteins | sample MGYA00519918_ERZ827186 | MGnify/ENA primary metagenome ERZ827186 (study PRJEB31778, sample SAMEA3449275) | human gut metagenome | biome: human gut; feature: human-associated habitat; material: faeces | place: United Kingdom | collected 2010/2012 ...
TCTTTTGTTGGCAAGGTGGACTTGCCCGAATAACCGCCCGACCTATCCGACACAAGAGCTAAGTGCCGGATAGGAACGGCAAAATTTTTTGCACTTCTATTACTTCTTTATCACACATCAGCAAAGTCGCACGGTATATCCGCCGAATAGAGCGAACGGCAAAAAGCCATTTTTATACGCTCAGGACTGCCCGGCACGCGCTGGAGGAGTTCGAAGAATGAACGCGGATGAGCAAACCCTCAATGGCGTATGGATTCCCGGAAATATATGGCTAAACCGTGAGCTAACTGTGCTAGAAAAGGTCATCTTTGCCGAAATAGACTTCCTTGACAACGGAGATCTCGGCTGCCACGCAAGCAACAAACATATTGCAAGTTTCTGTGGATGTAGTGAGCGCAAAGTTTCAGACGCAGTTTCAAAACTTCAAACTATGGGCTTTATAAGTAGCCAATATGACGGACGACAACGCTTTTTGAAAAGTATGGTAGAAAAATCTGCTACCATAGCAAACTTTGCAAGCATAGCAGAATCTGCTATGCAGGGTAGAAAAATCTGCGAGGCAGGGTCGCAAAATTTGCGAGGCTGTATACATATAGGAGAAAAAGAGAATAGAAATAATATTATATATACAGTCGAGATAGTCGAGTACCTCAACAAAAAGACGGGAAAAAATTTCCGGGCTACTGCGGAAAAGACGCAGAAACATATCAATGCGAGGCTCCGGGAAGGATATACTGTTGATGATTTCAAAAAGGTTATAGAGAACAAGGTTTCAGAGTGGAAGGGGACAAATATGGAGCAGTACCTCAGACCAGAAACCTTGTTCGGGACGAAGTTTGAAAGCTATCTATACCAAAACTGCGCGAAGACCGCAAAGAACGAGTTCGACGAAATAGACTTCGGCGAAACTAACTTATAGGAGGATTATATGAATAAAGAAGAATATGAAAAATGGCGTTCGGATAGCTACAACGCAGAATCCGGACACATGAACGAGAACGACGGGTACGATTGCCCGATATGTAAAAACAAAGGGTACATATCCGTGATTAACGACGGGTACGAAGCAGTTCGAGAGTGCGAATGCATTAAAAAGCGGAAAACCATAGAACAGATGAAATCTTGCGGACTGTCTGTGGGTGTTATGAACCGCTGCCGGTTCGACAACTTTGAAACCAGTGAAGAATGGCAGAAAGAAATCAAGGGCAGGGCTGTTGACTTTGTGAGAGTGCAAATCAGAAGCAACGGACAAGGTGAGCGGTCATGGTGGTATATCGGCGGAAATCCGGGTTCGGGAAAAACGCATATCTCAACCGCTATAGCCATGCAGATGATGAAGCAGGGCAAAAGTCTTCAATATTACTGCTGGCCGACTCTGACGAGCAAGCTCAATGCACTCGCAGCCGGAGACTCCCGTGAACGTCAAGAAAGAGAGCGCATTTTAAAAGACCTTCGGAGCACTGATGTGCTTTATATTGACGATTTCTTTAAAACCGGAAACGGCACAGTACCATCGGCGGCAGCGGTCGGACTTGCGTTTGATATAATTAACGCTCGATATACCGACCCTTCAAAAATAACTATGTTTTCAAGTGAGCGAACACTCAAAGAGATTCTGAAGATCGATGAGGGACTCGGAAGCCGAATAGTTCAACGAACTAAAGCAGAATACACATTAAACATATCCAACTCGCCAGTAAAGAACCACCGATTAAAAAAATAATGCAGCCGTCTGAGGCAGCCGCACTATGCGAGGAATAGATTAACTTAGCATAACTATTGTACAGCATGGGAGCGGGATTGTCAATGACGAACGAAGAACTGGCACTGCGTGCACGAGAGGGCGACAGCCAGAGCTGCGCCCTTCTCTGGCAGAACATCAGACCGTTGATATGCAAGCTTGTTTTTGCCCGGTACATACAGAACACCGAGCGCTGTAAACGCTATGGGGTAGAGCCCGAAGACCTCATTCAGGAGGGCTTCTTCGCCATGCTCGAAGCAGTAAGAGCATACGACCCGGAAAAGGGCTTTAAATTCGCCTCATATTTGAACTTTCCCGTAATGAATCGCTTTAATGAGGCGGTGGGAATCAGGCGGCACAAACAAGATCCGATTGACAACTGTACAAGCCTAGATTGTGCGCTGCCTGAAGGCGATTCGACGGTCGGTGATTTCGTTCCGGACGAGGCTTCCGTTCAGGCCTTCGACAACTCCGAGCGGGAGCTCGCCCTAGACCAACTGAAAAGCACTCTCGAATATGTGCTCGGTAGGATTGAGGGCGGCGATATTATAAAAGCCCGGTATCTCGACGAAAAAACATACGAACGCATAGGCGAGCAGTTCGGTATTAGCTGCGAAACAGTGCGCAGGCGTGAGAAAAAAGCCCTCGAGCAGATTAGAGCGGACGGTGCAGATTTGCTCAAGCCGTTTTATGATGAGCTTATAGGTGCATTTGCCTATAGGTCAACCGGGCTCTCTTCGTTCAGAAACCAGTGCGGCAGCAATATCGAGTTGACCGTTGAACGTATGGAACGGGTTAAACATTCAGGGCAAAGTACTATTGGGTATTTGAGAATGATTTCATCACAACAGAAAATAATATAGAAAGGGGGTCGCATTTGCGACTCCCCCTTTACCAAAAAAAGAGCGGGTAACCTGCATTTCATTGCAAATCGCCCGCTCTTTTTGAATTTTATTTAATAGGAAGATTTTTGGAGCTTTGTTAAATGTTGTTAATTGAATAAATTACATGCTTAGTAGCCTTTTCCAATCATCTGGGAAGCCAATATGTTGCATCTTAACAACGTCTGAATACGCTTCTATTAAATTTTCCAAATCTACCATAAACAAGTTTGCCCATCGTTCATGATCGGGATAAAGAAATTTTACAACTAGAAGATAATCAAATAATTTGTCTTCGAGAATATGTGGAAAACCCTTCGGAGTAGCTGGAACCGTACCAAATTTGTTGAAATAAAGTCGAGAATAATGAGCACAGTAATTTCTCAGATGTGTAAGGCACAGAAGCCAACTGCTGACATTGGTATCGGATGTATGAAAAAGAGTCCTTGCCAAATATTTTTTGTCGGCCTTTAACATATCCGAAAAGAAAAAAGATAAGTCCCCAAATGTAAAGAGTTCAATTATTACCCACAGCGGGAATTGAGAATTATATTTTTCGATATGATGTTTAACAAAAAACTGTTCTTTATTATGTTCAATTTTTTCTTGCAGTCTTTTTTCAAAATTCTCCGCATTATGTTTGGGAATAAAATTCTCCGGGTTCATATAGCCTAAAGCCCCATATTTTGTTGCATGATAATATGCCAACTGAGTCCTTAGCATGAGTTCAATTTCTTCGATAGTTGAGAATATTAAGCTTCTCATCTTTCTATCAAATTCGTATATTCTGAACACATTATTAAAGCTTGTTCCTTCTTTGTATGTACCATCACTATTTTTGAATGGCAGAAAATATGCCGTCAGTCTGTAATAATTAATCTGTTGTAACTTTCTTTTAGCAAAAGCTTCGTCGGACACAAAGCAACCTCTTTCTTCTATTTTGGCAAGCTGTTCATCAAACGATATAGGTTCTTTTACATCCATAAAACCATCTCCGCAAAAAAAAATACCCGCCACTGGGACACATCGTTGAGAGGTGCGGGCGGTCTTATCAATTATTATTATACACAGAAGTTGCAAAAATGCAATAACTATTAGAAATTTTTCAAAAATTTTTAACTTTTATCTATCCAAATTTTTGCTGAAATAATTTATTGCAACGACTACGAATATTTAATCTTTTGGCTCTATCTTCTGGCGGTATTCCAGATACATCGGCAAGAGCTGTTCCGCGAGCCATTCGATGTTTGCGTTTTCGGCTTCGGTCAGACCGTTTTCTTCAACCGGCAGGTCTTCATATACTCGCTCCGCCGGGAGAAAAAAGCCGTCTGCGTCGCGCTGTGCTATGATTTTCGTTTGCAGTCGTGCCATGATTTACCTCCTCACAACAAGAATTTCTTGACGAATTAGATATTCTTTTCATCCTCGACATATTCCATGATATCTCCGGGCTGGCAGTGCAGCAGGGCGCATAACCTTTCAAGCGTTCGAGTGTCTATGTTGCCGTCTCCGTTTTTCATTTTTGTCAATGCCGCTTGTGAAATCAAATTATCCCTTCTGATTCTGTACGTTGTAATTCCTTTTTCTTTCAGCAGAACGAAAAGCTTGTCATACTTGAATGGCATAATCGGTAATCCTCCCATTTTTTACTTTTTGGGGGAGCGGGTATAAAAAAGCCCACTCTCCTACAATACACATTATACGCTGCTGTGTTCACGATGTCAAGTGTACATAATAAACAAATATATTCACGAAAGTTTGTGCATATTGCGAATTGAATGTTCACGGTGTCTGGTGTATAATAAGCTTGCAAGGTTGAGGAAGGCAGACGAAATAAAGCGAAAGCCTAATCAAGAAGGTCACGTAAGAGCGGGAACGGATAAGGGAGATTGAGATGCCTAGAGTGCTAGATGCTTAAAGCCCCCCGCCCTCAACCAAAACAAAAGCCGCGCAACATGGCGACCCGTCCACCGCTCAATCCGAATTGACGGAAGCCGCAGGAAACGCAAGCCAAACCGCGCGGCGTAAATTTGAAAGGAAGGTTGAAAACAATGTCAGAAAATGAACTGCTCGAAAGAGTCAAGCGTCTCAGGGAACTCGAAGCGATAACGGAGGCGGCAGAGCTTGAAGCCGAAGGCCTGAAAGATGAGATAAAGGCCTATATGCTTGCAAACGATGTGCAGAATATGCGCGTTGGAGATTTCAAGGTCAGGTACAGCACTGTAAGCGGAAGCCGCTTCGATTCTGCCGCGTTCCGTCAGACCCACACCGAACTGTATCGGCAATATTCCAAGCACTACGAAACACGCCGTTTCAGCATAGCGTAAGGAGGCGAAAAGAATGACGGGTATGAAATCGATTGAGCAGCCGCTTATCACTGTAGCTGAAGCTCTTGAACTGTCCGAGCACATCAAACTTTCGGAGATGTGCATAGCAATGGAACTTTTCGACGCTTTCGAAAAGAAGCACGGCTCGGCTAAATACTCACTATGGAATTCAGCTTGCTCTGTAGCCTTCGTTTATGATGCTGGCAGAGTGCAGGGCATCCGAGAAGAGCGAGCGAGACGCAAAAGAGCCAATGCTCAAAATATCGCCGTAAATGCCTCTTAAATCGCTTTTTCCATTTAAACATCAAATTACATTCAGAAACAAGTCAAGCGCAATGGCAAGGCGAAATTCACAAGATTTTCGGCATTCAGCGTTCAAATGTTCGATGCAATGCAAATAAAACAGCCCCTATCCGAACGCCGACCAAAGCAAGCGGATAAGAGCACAGCCCACCGGAGCAGGCAAGTCTATTTTATCATGCCCGCTTCCGGAAATCAAGCAAAACACCAAGAAAGGACAAGCAGACATGAAACAAGTTCAGATCATTGACAAACGGGAAATAGACTATCCGGGTAAACTACAAGATACTATAAGCACTAGATTTCTTCCGGCTCCCGACGGCACAACCGCAGAAATCTATCCGGGCATATCCCTTCCGGTAAAAGCATTTCTTGTATCAGACGACAATCAGTTTGAAGCCCCAATTTTTGAAATGCAGTCGGACTATGAATGGCAGGTAAGCTGTTTAAATGACCGTCTCAAGAGTCCTGAAAAATATCGAGAGAGTGGAGAAGATGTCGAAGCAGTCATTGCAAAGCTTCGGAAATGGCTTCAAGAGCACACTCCGAACTAAATCGAATACCATGAGCGGGCGATCTATCTCATTTAGATTGTCCGCTTTTTTCAATTCACAGTTGACTCCCTAAAACAGGGACTCACGGCTCAATAACGATTTGTTATTGAGCATTTGGGAATGGGGTCACGAAACGTTACTCCATTTCACACTTTAACAGAGGATATGCAGTGAGAGAAATAATTTCGATATTGCAGATATCTCGAGTACCGAAACGGTACCGTATGGGGTCGCCAAAATGGAGACCCCATACGGAGCGCAGGAAATGACCATCATCAACGAATCAGGTCTTTACAGTCTCATCCTCTCAAGCAAGCTGCCGAAAGCCAAAGAGTTCAAGCGTCAATGAAGAACACAAAAGCTTTCTTTATTTATTTCTTTTATATTCTTATCTACATCTTCTTCTATATCTTCTTCTATGCCTTGACTTTGTTGACATGTCAATGACATGTCATTGACAGACTGCAAAGCTCGTTTTTTTGCGCGAGATTTCTGTTGTGCAAGTCTATCAGAAGAACGTTTTGATATTCGCCGTATTTGTGGCGCGTGGGCTTTTCTTTATCTATTTCTTTTATATCTTCTTCTATATCTTTATCTATATCTTCTTCTGTCGCGTGATTCTGCGTGACGCTTGCGTGACGCGTCACGTTGCCTTGCGTGACGCTTACATTTTCTTCCGCAATTGCTTTCTGTCGCTGTCTATAATTAGCAGAGCGCACGCGCGATAGTTCTTTCTGCCTCTCGGTGACATCTAAGGACTGATGTTTCTCCCAGTTCGGGATAGTTATTGTGCCGTTCACAACCTCTATTTGAGCAACCCTACAATAGCGACAAGCCGTCTCGATGAGGACGAGCGGGCTAAGTTCAACTTAGGGCGACAAGGGGATGGAACAATTATCAACGAGTCCGGGCTTTACTCCCTCCATTCCGAAGCTTTCAAAGGTCTGCGACACAAGGTGCACAGCATATCTCTATTCTTCGGGGGGGTAACAGTTCGTGACTCCCTTTGTTTTAAAAAGCTTTTGGTTGATGAGCCGTCAACGACCCGTCGACGACCCGTCGACGACCCGTTGACGCAGGTAAGGATAGGATAGGTTAGGTTAGATTAGGTAAGGATAGGTAAGTGCGGATGAGAAGATGATTACCCTCATTTCAAATGAGGGTGAATGAACTCATGACCGCATAGCGTCGCGTTTTGCTACGGTATTTTCCACGAGACGAGGGGACTCCAAAATGGCGAACCCTTAGGCACATTCCCGTTTTGGGAACCTGTTCTTTTTTTGAGCGGGTTGTGCTATTGCTCATTTTTGAGCGAAAAAGGGGGGGACCAATTCGGTCTCCCCCCCTTTTTATCTTTCTCACCTATCCTTACCTAACCTATCCTAACCTTACCTTACCTGTGTCAACCAGTGGTAAACCGTCGGTTGACCGTTGGTTGACCAAAGCTTTCTTTCTTTATTTCTTTTATATCTTCTTCTATATCTTCTTCTCTAGCGTTACATGGCGTTACATCTGCGTTACATGTAACGTTACATGTAACGTTACGCGTCACGTTATGCGTTACTTGCAGTGATATGTTTTTTCATGCTTATATGATATGGGGGTTATAAAAAAGTTCTAGCCTTTGCCGGTAACCCGTCGCCGTCGTACTTTTTTGCAGCAAAAACGCCGAAAATGGGATTTCAAAGCATTTCCGACCCCCGACCCGCTCGCACACCTAAAAGCGCGGTTTTGAAGCTCATAAAGACCAAATAAAGACCAAAGCGCGAATTTTTGCCCGCTCTCGAACATGAAAGCAGAAAAGAAAAAGCCCTGAACCCGTTGAGGCTCAAGGCTTTTAACTTGGCGCGCTGCAAGGGATTCGAACCCCTGACCTTTTGGTTCGTAGCCAAACACTCTATCCAACTGAGCTAGCAGCGCATCTGATTGCCATAGTATATTAGCACAACGCGGCGCAAAAATCAACCGTTATTTTAAAAAATTTTTATTTTTCTCTTTCGTCGTCCGTATCCCGCGCGGGATAAAAAATTGCGCCCGTTTTCCGCCTCTGTTTTTTGAATTTTTTTTAGCTATTACATTGTAATCGCTAAATTTTTGCTATATAATTAAGTGGATAGACAGATTGGGGCTTTGTTTGCATTTGTTTGCAAAAGCCGCGAAGGGAGATTATTATAATGCGAGACAGAACATACGTTTTATCATACGACATAGGCACAACGGGCGTCAAAACCTGCCTTTTCGAGGTCGAGGACGAGATTACTCTGGTAGCCGCGGAGATGGAGGGCTATTCCCTGACCGTCTATCCGGACGGAGGCGCGGAGCAGGACCCCGACGAGTGGTGGAGCGCGATGTGCAACACCACAAAGAGGCTCATGAACTCAACGAGCGTCAGCACCTCGGAGATAGCCGGCATTTCCTTCTGCTCCCAGATGCAGGGGCTTGTGCTCGTCGACAAAGACGGTATGCCCGTCCGCATGGCGATGAGCTACATGGATCAGCGCGCCAAAAAGCAGATAAAGGAGCTCATGGCCTACGGTCCGCAGATAGCGGGCGCCAATATTCCCAAGCTGCTCAAATCTCTTCAGATAACCGGCGCGGTGTCCGCGAGCGTCAAGGACCCCGTCTACAAATATAAATGGGTCGAGGAGAACGAGCCCGAGAACTTCGCCCGTACCTATAAGTGGCTCGACGTCAAGGAATACGTCATTTGCCGCATGACCGGCAAGTTTATCATGACCCGCGACTCGGCCTTCGGCACTCTGCTCTACGATGTCCGCAAGGGCAGAGAGGGCTGGAGCTCCGAGATGCTCAAGATGTTCAACGTCAAGCCCGAGCACATGGCCGACATAATCGACTCCACCGCCCTCGTCGGCGGCCTGACCGAAAGAGCGGCGGGCGAGCTCGGACTTTGCGAGGGCACTCCCGTATTCGGCGGCGGCGGCGACGCTTCTCTCATAGGCGTAGGCGCGGGCGCGGTCGGCCTGGGCGACACGCATATATATTGCGGCACCTCCGGCTGGGTCAACACAGTCGTTGACAAGAACATCGTCGACACAAACGCCATGATAGCCGCCATAGTCGGCGCGCAGAACGGCAGACTCAACTACTTCGCCGAGCTCGAGACTGCGGGCAAATGCCTCGAGTGGGTCAAGGATCACCTCGTGCTCGACGAAATTGACATCTTCCTGGAAAAGACCGACGTCGCCTCCTCGAAGGAGTCCATATACACGAGCCTCTACGACTATATGTCCCATGTCATAAACAAAATCCCCGCAGGCAGCGGCGGAGTTATCTTCACCCCGTGGCTGCACGGCAACCGCTGTCCGTTCGAGGATCCGAATGCGCGCGGAATGTTCTTCAATCTCAGCCTCGAGACAAGCAAGACTGAGCTTCTCCGCTCCGTTGTCGAGGGCACCTGTATGCACCTGCGCTGGTTCCTCGAGACTCAGGACAAGAAGGTAAAGACCTCCGACACCATCCGCTTTGTCGGCGGCGGCGCTCTCTCGGACGTCACCAGCCAGATTCTCGCGGACTGCACGGGCAGAACGATAGAGGTCGTGGCGAGCCCGCAGAACGTCGGCTCGGTCGGCGCGGCGGTCATCTCCGCGGTGGGTCTCGGCAGAATAGGCAGCATAGAGGAAGCAAAGAAGCTCATTCCCGCGAAGAAAACCTTTATCCCGAACCCCGCCAACAAGCCCGCATACGACAAGAACTTTGCCGTCTTTAAGAACCTCTACAAGAACAACAAGGATAATTTTGCGGCGCTCAACGGCTGACGGACGGTTCAACCCGACTTTTTGTGTCAATCATATCTTTCGATTCCGCACTTGAAAAAGTGCAGCACCCTGTGTTATACTGAAATGTGTGTAACGATTCCGGTCGACTGAGACGAAAGGAAGGTCTTAAAAAATGAAGAAAATTATCACAGCTCTGCTTATCTGTATGCTCGCGGCAGTCTGCCTCTTCACCGGCTGCTCGAAGGCCAAGGGACTCAAGGTAAAAGACAGCAGCGGAAACGACCGCGTGCTCGTGACCGACGAAAACGGCGGCCCCATTTATGACGAAGCGGGCAACATAGTCATAGTCGAAACCGACGAAAAGGGCAAAGCGAAGAAGGACGAAAAGGGCGAACAGGTCACAAACGCCGTCTCGCTCAAGAACCTTCTCGTTTCGGGCGACAAGGCCTATTGCAAATATTTTACTTTCACAAAACCCTCCGGCTACGAGATGACGGTTGTCGGCTCTTCGATAACCCTCGTAAAAGACAAAGAGACTATTGATATAATCTACGACACGGAAAAGAGCGTCGATGACAAGCTCTCCGACATCAGCGATGTCATAATCGCTCTCAAGGAGCAGGGCTTCAACCCCGAGGTCAAGGATGAGGTCAAGACTCTCTGCGGCCAGGAAGCAAAAGTTACCGAGATAAAGATTTCCGGAAACGGCAACGAGGCGTTTATCGCCTCCGCCGTCTTTGAGAGAAACGGCGTAACTTATGCCTGCACCTACAAAACCTCCAAGGTCGGCGCAAGCACCGGAGAGTTTGAATCAATTGTCAACTCTATTTCGTTTAGATAAAGGCAATAATTAAAGTATTCTGACTGTTGAAAGGAGAACAGTATGTTATTTTCACTTGATATCGGTATCGATTTGGGTACCGCCAACACTCTTGTTTTCGTAAAGGGCAAGGGCATCGTCATCAGAGAGCCCTCCGTTGTTGCGGTCGACCAGAAGTACAACCCGCCCAGAGTTGTCGCCGTAGGCACGGAGGCTAAAGAGATGATCGGCAGAACTCCCGGCTCCATAACCGCAGTCCGTCCCCTCAAGGACGGCGTTATCGCCGACTTCGACATCACGGCGGATATGCTCAAGGCTTTCATAAAGAAGGTCGCAAAAAACGCTCCGCTTGCAAAGGTCCGCGTTATGATCTGCATCCCCTCGGGCGTTACGGGCGTTGAGAGAAACGCCGTCAACGACGCTGCGAGAAGCGCGGGCGCGAAATATGTCAGCCTCATAGAGGAGCCCATGGCGGCGGCCATCGGCGCGGGTCTCCCCGTCTCCGAGCCCACCGGAAGCATGGTAGTCGATATCGGCGGCGGCACGAGCGAAGTTGCCGTTATCTCCCTGGGCGACGTCGTTACCTCGAACTCCGCAAGAGTCGCGGGCGATAACTTCGATGAGTCCATAATCAGCTATATCAAGAAGAAATATAACCTGCTTATCGGCGAGAGAACCGCCGAGGATATCAAGATAAAAATCGGCTCCGCCTATCCCTATGAGGGCGAGGGCGCGATGAACATCAAGGGCCGCAACCTCATGGACGGCCTGCCGAAGAATATCGAGATTTCCGCAGAGGAGATAAGAGAGGCTCTCTCCGACTCCGTCAATCAGATTCTCGACGTCATCAAGGCAACCCTTGAAAAGACTCCCCCCGAGCTCGCCGCCGATATTATCGACCACGGCATCATGCTCACCGGCGGCGGCGCTCTGCTCAGAGGGCTTGACAAGCTCATCGCCGCCGAGACCCGCATCCCCGTGCTTGTCGCGGAGAGCCCGCTCGACTGCGTTGTTGACGGAACAGGCATCTGCCTTGAGCATCCGCTCAATAAATAAAAGCCTTTCGCGGGTCGCTCTGCTCTCCGCAGACGGCCCGCGTTCTCGCAGGCTTACAAAAACTATGCGGCGCAGCGTTTTTCTGCTTTTCTGCATATTTTTTGCAAGTCCGCGGGATTTTTTGCGTTGTACAGAGGTGCTTTTATGCCGCGTTTAAACGCAAAAATCAATATCCCCCACCCTTCTTCCATGCAAAGGAGAGACGAAATTGAAGTTTTATAAATCAAAAGCATTTAAAATATTCGTCGGCGTGCTCGTCGTGCTGATAATCGGAGTTATAGCGGCCGCCGCCATGCATTCGGGCTCCTCGCCCGCCAACTCCGTGATAAGCACGGTGTTTTCCCCGCTCCAGCGCGCGTCCTCATATCTCGCAGAGAAGTTTTCCGCGTTTTCGATTAACTTCAAGTCCTCCGCCACGCTCTCAAAGCAGGTTGACGAGCTCAACAAAGAGATAGAGGATCTGCAGAGCCGGCTTGTCGACTACGAGCAGCTCAAGAGCCAGAATGCGCTCTACAAGGAGTTCCTCGAGCTCAAGGAGGAGCACAAGGACTACAAGTTCTGCGAGGCGGCGGTAATCGGCAGAGACTCGGCAAACCCGCTCTCCGCCTTTGTGCTAAACCGCGGCAGCACCGACGGCATCGAGGTAAACGACCCCGTTATCTACGGCAAGTATTTAGTCGGCGTAGTTACCTCCGTGACGCTCACGCAGTGCACGATAAAGACTATACTCAACCCCGAAGTCAACCCCAGCGCATATGAGATACGCACGCGCGACCTCGGCTTCGTCACAACGACGGCGAGCTACGCCGCGGACGGGCTGTGCACCATGCCTGGGCTCTCAAGTTCAACGGCAGTCTCCCCCGGCGGAATCGTCTGCACCTCGGGCGTCGGCGGAATCTATCCGCGCGACCTCATTATAGGCACGGTGACAAAGGTCGAGGACTCCGGGACGGACATCTCCGCAACCGCGGTGATAAAGCCCGGCGCGGACATAGCCTCGATAACCGACGTCTTTATAATAACCGAGTTCGAGGGTCAGGGGTCGAGCGTCACAAAGTAAGAAATCTACCGAAAGGGACTTGTCTATGGGTCTCACAGCCGAAAAGAAAAGACTTATAATCCGACGCGTGATATTCGCTCTTCTGCTTATCATCTGCGCCGTTATCCAGAACACCCCGAGACTTCTGCCCGAGCCGTTCGGCGCGCGTCAGCTCGGAGTGACGGTCATGGTCGTCTGCATAGCGATGTTCGAGCGCGAAACCGCGGGAATGCTCCTCGGTCTGCTCGCGGGCATCGTGCTCGATGTAACGGGCGGCACTCAGGGCATAAACGCCATTTTGCTGACCGCGTTCGGCCTTGCGTGCGGAATGCTCGTCAACAACATGATAAGAAATAATGTAGTCACCGCGCTGATTTTTTCCGCGTCGGCGCTGCTTATTCATACGTTCGTCTATTGGATAGTGTTCGTCGCCGCGGCGGGTGTCTCCGGCGGCAGACTTCTGCTCACCTTCTGCCTGCCGAGCGTGCTCTATTCGGTAATTTTTACGCCTCTTTGGTTCCTGATAATAAGAGGCATAAGCAGAGCGCTTCCGAGCGAAGTCAGAAGATAAGAGAAAGGAGGGAGCCCTTTGGATTCGAAAAAACTTGCGATAAGGCGCATTATACTGCCCTGCATACTGCTCGCATTCATACTTGTTTTTGTCGGCGTGCTCGTCAAGGTTCAGCTTATAGACGGAGAGGAATACGCGAGCGCCGTCAACACCGCAAAGCAGTCTACCGTCAAAATTCACGCGGCACGCGGCGAGATAGTTGACCGCAACGGCAAGCCCATAGTCGAGAACCGCCAGGGCTACTCCATAGTTTTCAACTATTCGTATTTCCCGTCCAAGAAAGAAAACAGTGAGAGAAACTCGATAATAATATCATTGATCAGACTCTTTGAGGCAAACGACGCCGAGTGGGACAACAGCCTGCCTATAGTCATCGACTCGTCGGGCGGGCTCGTCTATAAGGCTGACAGCGAAAAGGAAATCGAGGTTATGAAGGGCAAGGACTATCTCAACCTCAACTCCTACGCCACGGCGCAAAACTGCTACGACGCCATGGTCGAGATGTTTGAAATCGACCCGGGTTACTCCCTCAAGGACGGGCTTAAAATCGCGGCGGTGCGCTATCAGATGCTCTTAAACGGCTTCGGAGCCAGCAACGCCTATACCTTCGCGCAGGATGTCAGCGATGTGCTCGTTGCCAAGGTCAAGGAGAACAGCGCGACTTTTAAGGGCGTTGACGTGGAGGTAGTGCCCTACAGAAGAATAGTCGACGGCACTCTCGCCGCCCACATAATCGGCACGGTGGGCAAGATAAACGCCGAGGAATACGCCGAGCTCAAGGACAAGGGCTACGGCATGAACGACACGCTCGGAAAGAGCGGAATAGAATACGCCATGGAGGAGTATCTGCGCGGCACGGACGGCGAAAAGGTCGTCACCGTAGACCCGGACGGCAACGTCTCCGAGACGGTTACAAAAGAACCCGTTCAGGGCGCGACGGTCGTGCTCACCATTGACGCCGATATGCAGAAATTGGCGCAGGACACCTTTGCGAAATGGACGGAAAACTACGCAAAATCCTCAAAGAATAAATACGGCGTTCCCGCAGCAGGTGCGCTCGTTGTCAACGACCCGAACACGGGCGAAATACTGACCATGCTCAGCTATCCGACCTACGACCTCAACACCTACAGCGAAAAATATTCGGAGCTCAGCAAGGACAGCCGCACGCCGCTTTGGAACAGGGCATTGCGCAGCACCTACGCCATAGGCTCGACCTCGAAGCCCTCCGTCGCAATAGCGGCAATAGAAGAAGGGCTGACAAACCGAGACAGAGTCATCCGCTGCACAAGGGAGTTCAAATACCTCGACCACACCTTCTACTGCAACATCAACCACCGCGACAGGAACCTGACTCTTCGAACCGCGCTTCAGGATTCATGCAACATATATTTCTACACCTGCGGCGAGGAGCTCGGAATAAGCAGGCTCAACGAATACCGCTCCATGCTCGGGCTCGGTGTGAAAACGGGCATAGAGCTCACCGAGGCCGAGGGCATAGAGGACAGCCCCGAATACCGCGAAAGCATAGGTCAGACCTGGCTGCCCGGCTACCTCATACTCTCGTCCATAGGCGAAGGCGGTACGCGCTTTACACCCATACAGCTCGCAAGCTACACCGCCACGATAGCAAACGGCGGCACGAGATACGAGCAGCACATAATAAAATCGATAAAGAGCGCCGACTACTCCAAGACGCTCGTTGAAAAGACTCCCAAGGTCGCGCTCGAAACGGGCATATCCAAATATGCCATCGACTGCGTCACCGAGGGTATGGAGTACGTTGTCAACAACAACGCCATCATAAAGGCGGCTCTCAAGGGGCTCGACGTTCAGACTGCCGCAAAGACAGGTACCTCCGAAGAAAACAGGAAGATAAACGGCGTCAGCCAGGTTATCAACAACGGTCTTTATATCACCTTTGCGCCGAGCAAAAACGCCGAGATATCCATAGCGTTCATCTGCGAGGGCGTCTACGGCTCGTCCTCATTGGCGCAGATAGCAAAGCCGATATACGACTACTACTTCAACAGCTCGCAGACGGCCGCCGCGCCGCAGGGTGAGAATACGCTTCTGGGGTGATTATATGGCTGAGAAAATAGTTATCGCCTCCGGCAAGGGCGGCGTCGGCAAATCGTCGCTGACCGCAGGACTTGCGCGCGCGCTGAGCAATTCCGGCAAGCGGGTGCTCATGCTCGACATGGACATAGGGCTGCGCAGTCTCGACCTCATCTTCGGCACTCAAAAGGAGCTGCTCTTTGACTGGGGAAATGTACTCGACGGCGGCTGCGAGCCGAATCAGGCGGCTATCGCCGCGGGCGGGCCGATGCTGATGACTGCGCCCATGCATATGTCCGACTCCTTCACCGCCGAGAGCATAAAGGAGCTTGCGGACAGGCTCTCAAAAGATTACGACTATATATTTTTCGACGCTCCGGCAGGGCTCTCCGACGGGTTCGAGCTCGCCTGCGCCGCCTCCGACAGGGGCATTGTTGTCTCCACCGCCGACGCGGTATGCGTCAGAAGCGTCAATATAACCGCGGGCGCCATGCGCTCCCTCGGTCTTGAGGACATAAGACTCGTTATCAACCGCTTCGACGAAAAGGCGGTCTGCAAAAAGAAGCTTTTAAACATCGACGACGTTATTGACGCTGTATGCGTTCAGCTCATCGGCATAGTTCCCGAGGACGCGGCGGTGTCGCACTGCGCGGTGCGCGGTGAACCGCTCCCGGCATCGAGCGCGGCGGCAAAGGCGTTTTCGCGCATAGCAAAGAGAATCGACGGCGGCGTTTCGCCGCTGCTGGGGTGAAAATTGATGTGCCTGAGGCAAAGGTAACATTGCAAAATACTATCAATTGGTTGTAGGAGCGGATATCATTCATCCGCAAACCCCGTACAATTTTATTGGCGCGTATTTGTAGGGTGCGGCGACTCGACGCACCTATGCCGCGACAGCGGCACGAAGTCTTCGTAAATATTTATTTTGCCGACTGTAGGGGCGAACTTCGTTCGCCTACTTTTGAAGTCTATATCGAGACAAAGCGGCTGAGAGATTGCTACGCTTGCACCATCTCAACAAAACGCCGTGACGCTCACGCGTCAAAGGGTCGTCGAGGTCGCCGACCCCTACAAACCGCGTTGAATATAATTGTGCTATTTTGTAATATTACCGAATTACCACCCACGCCACAACTCAAATTAGGAGAAACGCCATGAAAAAACCGCGTTCCAAGAAAAAAATAATAATTTCCGTCCTCTGCGTGCTGCTTGCGCTCGCCGTATTGACCCCGTGCGCGATAAACGCCGCCGTGATGATAAGCGCGAGCAAGTATATCATCAGCGCGGACGAGGCGGCGGGGCGCGAGACGGACTGCGTGTTGGTGCTCGGCGCAAGAGTAAACTCCAACGGCACCCTGAGCCATATGCTCGAGGACAGAATGAGCACGGGCGTTGACCTGTATCAAGCCGGCGCGGGCAAAAAGATACTCGCCAGCGGCGACCACGGCAGGGACTCCTACGACGAGGTCAACCATATGAAGCAGTACGCCGTCGGCAGGGGCGTTGACCCCGACGATGTGTTTCTCGACCATGCGGGCTTCTCGACCTATGAGTCGATGTACCGCGCCCGCGACGTGTTCGAGGTCAAGAGCACGATAGTCGTCACGCAGAAATACCACCTCTACCGCGCGGTCTACAATGCGCGCCGCCTGGGTATCGACGCCTACGGCGTTGCGGCGGACAAGCGCATCTACGGCAAGCCCGTATATAATTTTGTGCGCGAGAGCCTCGCCCGGTGCAAGGACTTCTTTATGTGCATTTTCAAGCCCGAGCCGACTTATCTCGGCGAGGTTATCCCGATAAGCGGCAGCGCGTCGCTCTCGGACGACACCGAATACTGACAGTTTCAAGGAGAAAGATATATGCGACTTGGCATTTTCGGCGGCACCTTCAATCCGCCGCACATGGGGCACATAAGGCTTGTTACCGCTATCGCGGACAAGCTGCAGCTCGACCGCGTTCTCATTATTCCGGCGTCGGTTCCGCCGCACAAGCACGTCTTGAACCTTGCTCGCAGCAGGGACAGATTCGAGATGTGCCGCCTGAGCTTTGAGGGCGACCGTCGGTTTTCGGTCTCCGATACGGAGCTGCTCCGCGTGGGTAAGAGCTACACCTATGACACACTCTGCGAGATAAAAAAGAAATATCCCGACGCAGAGCTGTTTTTGATAGTCGGCTCTGATATGCTCGCCACCTTTGACGAGTGGTACCGCTATCACGACATACTCATGATGTGCACCCTCTGCGCCGCCTCGCGCAAGCCGGGCTTCGTGCCCGAGCTCGAGGGCAAGTTCACGCCGGAGGAGATAGAAAAGATAAAATTCATCGAGATACCCGTTTTCGAGGTCAGCTCGACGCTTATCCGCCGCAGGCTCTCCGAGCGCGAGAGCACTCAGGGGCTTATATCCGACAAGGTGCGCGACTATATAGAACAAAAGGGGCTTTACACTTGAACGTACCCGAGAAATACAGAGAATATGACGAGCTTTTGAAATCCAAGCTCGACGAATACAGATACATCCACTCGCTCGGTGTTGCAAAGAGCGCAAGACACTTAGCCGAGCTCTACGGCTCCGACCCCGAAAAGGCCTATTTTGCGGGGCTTATGCACGACGTTATGAAGAACGCCGCGCCCGAGGAGCAGTTGCAAATGATAAAAAAAGCTGATATAATATTATCTTCATCCGAGCGCCTGAACCGCAAGCTCTGGCACGCGATTGCCGGGGCGGCTTTTTTGAAGCTCGAGCTGAATATCACCGACCCCGATATAATCGGCGCTGTGCGCTGGCACACGACGGGCAAGGCGGGCATGACGAAGCTCGAAAAGACCGTCTATCTCGCGGATTTTATAAGCGCGGACAGAAAATATCCCGATGTTGATAAGGTGCGCGAGCTCGCAGAGCACTCTTTGGAGGGCGCGATGCTCTACACCCAGAGATACTGCATATCAAAGCTCCTCGCCGACGGAATGATAATTGACCCGTCGAGCGTGGACTGCTACAACGAACTTATAACCGAGAGGAGTTCAGAAGAATGACCCCGAAAGAGCTGACAAACGAAACAGTAAAAATACTCGACAAGAAAAAGGCAATCGATATCACGGCGATAAAGACCGACGAGCTGACGATAGTCTCCGACTACTTCGTTATTGCGACCGGTACCTCTAACACCCACGTCAAGAGCCTCGCCGACGACCTCGAATACGAGATGGGCAAGCTCGGCGTTGCGCCCGAGCACATAGAGGGACGCGCGACGGGCTGGATTCTTCTCGACTTCGGCAGCGTACTCGTCCACATATTCCAAAAAGAACAGCGCGAATACTACAACCTCGAGCGTCTTTGGAACGACGCACAGCAGCTTGACATAAGCGACCTGCTGACCGACTGAGAGAGAACATCCGAAAGGAATGACATAAATTATGGCAAACTACGATTTTAAATCCATTGAAAAGAAGTGGCAGAACCGCTGGGAAAAAGAGGGCACGTTTAAAGCTGTAGACGACTTCTCTCTGCCCAAGTTCTACGGACTCATAGAGTTTCCCTATCCGAGCGGCGCAGGTATGCACGTCGGCCACATCAAGGCATATTCCGGCATGGAGGTCATCTGCCGCAAGCGCAGGATGCAGGGCTACAATGTCCTGTTCCCGATAGGCTTCGACGCCTTCGGTCTGCCCGCCGAGAACTATGCGATAAAGACCGGCACTCATCCCCGCATTGTCACCGACCGCAATATCCATAACTTCACCGGTCAGCTAAAGCGAGTCGGCTTCGCGTTCGATTGGAGCCGCGTTGTCGATACGACCGATACCGACTACTATAAGTGGACTCAGTGGATCTTCCTCAAGATGTTCGAGCACGGACTCGTTTTCCGCGACAAGGCGTTCGTCAACTACTGCCCGAGCTGCAAATGCGTGCTCTCCAACGAGGACTCGCAGGGCGGCAAGTGCGATATCTGCCACAGCGACGTTGTTCAAAAGTCAAAGGACGTCTGGTTCCTGCGCATAACTGAATACGCCGACAAGCTCCTCGACGGGCTCAAGCACGTCGATTTCCCCGCCAACATCAAGGCTCAGCAGGAGAATTGGATAGGCCGCTCGACCGGCGCATTCGTCAACTTCACCCTCTCCGGCACGGATGAGACCATGCGCATATACACCACCCGCCCCGACACCCTTTTCGGAGTCACCTTTATGGTCATGGCTCCCGAGCATCCGCTCATCGATAAATATTCCGAGCGCATCTCGAATATGGACGAGGTCGAAAAATACCGCACCGAATGCGGCAAAAAGACCGAGTTCGAGCGCACTCAGCTCGTCAAGGACAAGACAGGCGTCAAGCTCGACGGTCTCACCGCGATTAACCCCGTCAACGGCAAGGAGATCCCGATTTTCATCTCCGACTATGTCATGATGGGCTACGGCACGGGCGCCATTATGGCTGTTCCCGCCCACGATCAGCGCGACTGGGATTTTGCAAAAGCGTTCGGCATTGACATCATCCAGGTCATCAAGGGCGGCGACATTGAAAAAGAGGCCTACACCGGCGACGGCGAGATGATAAACTCCGATTTCCTCAACGGAACGGACAACAAAAAGGAATCCATAGAGAAGATGCTTGTGTTCCTCAAGGAGCGCGGCATAGGCGAAAAGGGCGTTCAGTATAAGATGAAGGATTGGGCGTTCAACCGCCAGCGCTATTGGGGCGAGCCGATTCCGATTATCCACTGCCCGAACTGCGGCATGGTAGCAGTGCCCGAAAACGAGCTTCCGCTCAAGCTCCCCGAGGTCGAGAACTTCGAGCCCGGCGAGGGCGGCGAGAGCCCGCTTGCAAAGATAGATTCCTTTGTCAACTGCACCTGCCCGAAGTGCGGCGCACCCGCCAAGCGCGAGACGGACACCATGCCCCAGTGGGCAGGCTCGTCATGGTACTTCCTGCGCTACATCGACCCGCACAACGACAAGTGCTTCGCCGACAAGGATAAGCTCAAATATTGGCTTCCCGTCGACTGGTACAACGGCGGCATGGAGCACGTCACGCGCCACCTCATCTATTCGCGCTTCTGGCACCGCTTCCTCTATGATATCGGCGAGGTTCCCGTTCCGGAGCCGTATGCAAAGCGCTCGGGATTAGGACTCGTGCTCGGCGCGGACGGCGTGAAGATGTCGAAGTCGCGCGGCAACGTCGTCGACCCCGACGATGTTATCAAGAAATACGGCGCGGACACCCTGCGCACATATATAATGTTCATGAGCGACTACTCGGCCTCCGCCCCGTGGAAAGAGAGCGGTGTCAAAGGCTGCAAGCGCTTCCTCGAGAGAGTCGTGTCACTCGCGGATATCGCAAGCGGCAGCGGCACGACCGGGAAGCTCGAGTCGATAATGAACAAGACGGTCAAAAAAGTCTCGCAGGATATCGAGGATATGAAGTTCAACACCGCTATCGCAGCGATGATGACCTGCCTCAACGAGATAAACGAGGTCGGCTCGCTGACTAAAGACGAGCTGTCCGTATTCCTCCGCCTGCTCTGCCCGTTTGCCCCGCACCTGTGCGAGGAGATGTGGGAGCAGCTCGGCGGCGAGGGACTTTGCTCAACGGCGCAGTGGCCCGACTATGACGAGAGCAAGTGCGTTGACGACGAGATAGAGATAGCCGTTCAGGTAAACGGCAGAGTCCGCGACCGATTCACCGTCCCCGCCGATATAGACGCCGCGGGCGCAATAGCCGGAGCGAAAGCGCTCGACAAGGTGAAGGAATTCACCGACGGCATGGTGTTCGTCAAGGAGCTGTATGTTCCCGGCAAGCTCGTCAACCTCGTTGTTAAGCCGCAGTAAAATAATCAAAAAATAAAAAATCCTCCAAGCGGTTGACAATAAAATTCACCTGTTGTATAATTAAGAGCAAGCTTATGCTTATTAGCCCTTGCAATTGCAGCGGAGGGAGGGAATATTAATGAGTCAGGTCAAAGTTAAAGAGAACGAATCTCTCGAGAGCGCACTCAAGCGTTTCAAGAGACAGACTTCCAGAGACGGAGTTATCCAGGAGGTCCGCAAGAGAGAGCACTATGAGAAGCCTTCGGTCAAGAGAAAGAAGAAGTCTGAGGCAGCTCGCAAACGCAAGTACAAATAAGTACCTGCACTGTACAATTGTACATTTAAAGGCGGTGGGAATGGTTTCTCGCCGCTTTTTTCGGAGTTTTTAAAGGAGGAATAAGTCATGATTTTCGAAAAGTTTCTTTCGCTTTTGCCGCCCGAGCTCGACGGTGCGCTGGTAATGTCCGAGGAGAACAGACGTTATTTCACCTCATTCCCGTCATCGGACGGCGCACTGCTCATTTCGAGAAACGGCACTGTGTTTCTCACCGACTCGCGCTATGTCGAGGCGGCGCAGAAGAAGATAACCGTCTGCCCGGTGAGACTCTCAAAGAACTTGAGCACCGAGCTGCCGCAGCTTATGAGCGAATTTAAAATAAATAACCTCGCCGTTGAGACGACAAGGCTCACCGTCGCTCAGTTCGAGGATTTCACAAAGTGGATGCCCGACACCGGAATCTGCACCGAGAACTACGCCGACCGCGCAATAGACGCTTTGAGAATGGTCAAGTCCGATGAGGAAGTGTCCTTCGTCTGCGAGGCTCAGGCGATAGCCGAGCGCGCCTTTGACCACATTCTCGGCTTCATAAAGCCCGGCGTGACAGAGCGCGATATTCAGCTTGAGCTCGACTACTATATGCTTAGAAACGGCGCAGAGGCTCTCTCGTTCGAGACGATAGCCGTCAGCGGAGTCAACTCCTCCATGCCGCACGGCGTGCCCTCGGACAAGAAAGTCGAAAGCGGCGAGTTCATTACCATGGACTACGGCGCGGTCGTCGGCGGCTACCACAGCGACATGACGAGAACCGTCGCCGTCGGCTCTGTGAGCGCGGAGCAGAAAAAGATTTACAACACCGTGCTCGAGGCGCAGCTCGCCTCTATGGAGAAGATGGCGCCCGGAGTTTCCTGCTTCGACGCAGACAAGGCGGCGCGTGACGTCATAACCGAGGCGGGCTACGGCGAATTCTTCGGCCACGGCACGGGTCACGGCGTAGGCGTGGAGATTCACGAGCAGCCGCGCGTCTCGCCCCACGCAAAGAAGGACGAGCTTCTCGCCCCCGGACATCTTGTCACCGCAGAGCCCGGCATCTACCTGCCCGGCCTCTTCGGAGTCAGGATAGAGGATATGGTGCTCATCACCGAGACGGGCAGCCGCGGACTCACCCACGCGCCCAAGGAGCTTATCATACTTTAAAAATTTGCCCCGTATGTACCTTGCATACGGGGATTTTTTTGCTCAAAATTTTTGCGCGCATTCTTTATATTTTTTTGTTGACCTTTTATATTTCTTTTGCTAAACTTGTGATAGGAGGGATACATATGGAAAAACTGCGAAAAACCCTATATGACGTTCTTATATTCATCGTCTCGCTCTGTATCACGGGGTCTATCTCCGTCTCAAACGTAAAAACCAAGGACACGAGCCACATCAATCTAACCGTTGACGAGACCGCCCGGCAGCAGGAGATTCTGGGCTGGGGCACCGCCGGAGCCTGGTGGCCGCAGGTCGCGGGCGCGAGTGATAACGCCGAGGAAATTGCCAAGCTGCTCTTCAGCAAGGATGGTCTCGGGCTCAATATTTACCGCTTCAACGTCGGCTCCGGTTCAAAGCAGAATCCCAATTCGCGCCTTGACCCCGACTCTTGGAAGAGCACCGTGAGCTTCCTTGTCTATAACGAAAAGACGGGCAAGTATGAGTACGACTGGTCGCAGGACGCCGCATCGATGAAAATGCTCGACCTCGCCATGAGCTACGGCTGCGTGGATTCCGTCGTCCTCTTCTCGAACTCCCCCCACTTTTCAATGACAATCACCGGTCAGGCGAGCGGCGGCTTCAAAAAGCATCAGAACAACTTAAAGCCCGAATGCTATCAGGAATATGTCGATTATTTCCTTGACATAACCGAGCACTTTATCGAGCTCGGCTATCCTATCAAGTATATCAGCCCCGTCAATGAGCCGCAGGTGTCCTGGGGCGGCGACGACGTCTATCAGGAGGGCTGCCACTATGATACCGAGGAGCTTTTCAAGCTCTACCGACTCTTTGCAAAGTCTATAAAGGCTCGCGGGCTCGATGTTAAGCTCTCGATGTGCGAGGTTTCAAAAATAACCAGCAAGACCTTCGATTATCTCAAATATATCTATAACGACCCCGAGCTGCGCGAGGTGCTCGGAACATATGCGTACCACGCCTATTGGTCAGATTACAATTATTATCTCAAGACTCTTTGGGGCAATTCCGCAAAAAAGCATCCCGGAATTATCTACGATATGTCCGAATGGTGCGAGCTGCCGACGAGGTTTAAAAATCAGGATATCAGAAACGCCCTGCGAATGGGTCAGGTCATAGCGACGGATATGACCCTGTCTCATCCCTCCATGTGGTCATCATGGGTAGCCGTCAGCGAGGGCGACGATTACGGCGACGGACTGATAATCGCAAACCACGATTGCAGCGAGTTTCGTCTTGCCAGACGCTATTATGCGACGGCTCACTTCTCGAAGTTCGTTCCCGTCGGCAGTCATCTTATCTCCTGCACGAAGGATGTCAATGACCGCTACGGAACAAGAAAAAAGAAAAAACTCGAATGCTTTTTCGCTTTCCGCTCGAACATCGCCGCATACCTCACTCCGGAGGGAAAAGTGGTCGTCGTAATAGTCAATAACGACAAGGAGCGCACCATAACCTTCAACGGCATCGACGGCAGAGACTCTCTCAAGCTCTATACAACAGACAGCAAGCGAAGTCTGGAGCTCACCTATGACGGAGACTACCGGCAGACAGTGACCGTCCCCGCCTACAGCATCACCACGGCAATATTCGAATAACCGCGCACTCCGCAAAAGTGTTTACAAAACGCAAATCCTGCCCGAGGGATTCCTTGGGTAGGATTTTTTGTGTATACGGCGCGGAAAACGGGAATTGCGGGGGGGAGTTATAAGCGGTACACCGTAGGGGTGAACTTCGTTTGCCCTCAGAAAATACAATGGCTAATGTATATTGAAGCGTGTAGCAGCGGATATCATCCGCCCGCGGTTTATGCAGCATCTTGTGGCTATTCACTTTGCAGGGGTCGGCGATCCGACGACCATTTGACGCGTCAGCGTCACCGAAAATCTATTTATTCATCCGTGTCTTGCAAAACGCTCTCTGCTTGCGGCTTGCCACCTGTGCCGCCTGCGGCGGCAGCGATACGTCGAGTCGCCGCACCCTACAGAGACATTGAGAAAACAGTCTATGCTATGTGGGCTAATCCGTGCAATAAACCCTCTGCCTCGTCTCCCCCATAATTGCAGCTGCGCCGCAACTCACGCTTTAACACCGTCTTTACCGCCCTATATCTCACCGCTCCGAATGCTGCTCTCCCGTTCATCCCGCCAAACAAAAAAGGCCTCCGTATGCTGTCACACGGAGGCTTCGTTTTCTGTTCTGTTTTACTTTACCTGCTTTATCTTGTTTCCGGAGACGAGGAACGCGTGCTCGGAAATCTCCATCATCGGGGTGTCGTTGACGGAATCGGTATAGAAATTGTCGATTGTCGTGTCGGGATACATCTCCTTGAAGCGGTCAACCTTTTTCGCGCGGAAGCAGAGGTCGACTATGTGCGCGTTGCCGTCGGTGCGCGAGCAGATGTAGTTCTTGATGTTGAGTCTGTGCATGACCTCGTCGAGCAGTATCTCGGGGCTCGCGGAGATTATCACATCATCATCCTGCCTCTGGCGGAAATAGAAGGGCTTTATCTTGTGGATATTCGTATCCCAGAACTCGGTCACGAGCGCATCGAAATCCTCTATGCCCTTGTAGTACTCGGTGACGACATCGGAATACTGCTCAAGCGCTTCCTCGGCGTTTATCGTGCCCTTTGTGTATTTGTAGAGTCCGCTGAAAACGTCGGGAATGTACTTGACGAGCGAAGGGTCTTTCTTGAAAAGAAAGACAAACAGGTCAAAAAAGCTTTCGCCGTCGTAGATCGTGTTGTCAAAATCGTAAACATTCATTTTCATTTTCTCCTTGTTCGGGAAGTTCTGCACACATCCCAAAGTTATTTTCTCCTTTAAATAATACCATATTTTTAACTGTTTGTAAAGACGTCCTGTGCGATTGACTAAACGGGATTTAATTGGTATAATGATATGAGGTATGTACGAAAATAAGAAAGGACTGAAAAACGATGATAAAAATAGCTCCTTCAATGCTCGCAGGCGACTTCTCCCGCATGGGCGAACAGGCCGCAATGATAGAAAAAGCAGGCGCCGATTGGCTTCATTTAGACGTTATGGACGGGCATTTCGTGCCCAATATAACCTTCGGTGCGCCGATTATAAAAAGCATACGCGACAAGAGCTCTCTCGTCTTTGACGTTCACCTGATGATAAGCGACCCGCTCAAATATGTTCCCGACTTTGTAAAGGCGGGCGCGGACGTTATCACGTTCCATATTGAGTCGGATTCTCCCGTCGACGAGACTGTTGACCTCATCCGCTCATCGGGCTGCAAGGCGGCTCTCTCCGTCAAGCCCGGCACTCCCGTCGAGAGCGTTTTCCCCTATCTCGACAAGCTCGACATGGTACTCATTATGACCGTTGAGCCCGGCTTCGGCGGTCAGAAGTTCATGGCGGATATGATGCCCAAGATAACCGCCCTTCGCGAGGAATGCGAGAGGCGCTCGCTCGATATTGAGATTCAGGTCGACGGCGGCATATCCGCAAAGACCATTGAGGAGCCCGCGCGCCGCGGCGCCACTGTCTTTGTTGCGGGAAGCGCCGTGTTCGGAGCGGACGACCCCGCTCAGGCGATAGCTCAGATGAAATCCATTGCCGCAGGCTGCAAATAATCAGCCGCCGAAAAGCCTTTTCAACGCATCTCTCTCCGATATGCACCTCCAGTGCTCGCGGGTATGCGATGCCGAGAAGGGCGAGTCTATCGGCGTGCCGAACTCGCTTAATATGTGCTCGGGCGCGTCGGTCGGGCTTTCGCCCATAAGCAGGCGGTATCTGCCCTCCGACTCGTAGAGCCCGCCGCTTTCGCAGCGTCCGCCGAGCGCGTGCGCCGCGTCCATGACGGCGTCGAGCGAACAAAACTCGTATACGGCGGTATTTTCCCCCTTCTTTATCGACGGGGTGCGGACCGCACGCGAGCCGTCGGCGCAGAGGGTGAACTTCAAAATGCACCCGCCCCTGCCCGCAGGCACGGCCTCAATTATCATCCGCCCGCTCGGGTCGATGTCGCGTTTTAATTCGTGACCCGCTCGGTCGAGCAGAGTCCAGACCACGCGGCGCGTCTCGATATTCGAGTAGTCCATCTGCTCGTATGTAATGTTGAGCGCGTCCATGTCGCGCGCCGAGAGCTCGATGGTTATCCTGTTTTCCGCCGGCGCAAGTATCTTCAAGCGCTTCCCCTCCTTATAAATCAGAAAGTCTCTGCCTTATATAATATTACGCGCCCCCTCGGCGTGCAATGCAAAATTTTTGCCAGCTGAAAAAAAGGCAAAAAGAAAGGTTGATTTTATGGCAAAATTCAAACGCATAAAAACGCCTAAAAGTCCCTACATGAGCTATTTGCTCATGCTCGCCGCTCCCGCGATAGTCGCCTGGTACTACTACGGCGCGTTCGCGTTCAGGGCGATACTTACGGGAGTAGTCAGCGCGGCAGCCGTTGAGGCCGTCGCTCTGCTGATAATGAAAAGGAATCTGAGTCTCCTGTCCGATATGCATGCGGTATTTACGGGGCTTGCCGTAGCCATGCTCCTGCCCGCCACGGCTCCCGTCTGGCTGATAGCCTCGGGCGCCGTCTTTGCCGTTCTCGTTGCGAAGATACCGTTCGGCACCGCGCATAAGGCTCCGTTCGTGCCCGCCGCGGCGGGAATCGCGTTTTTGACGGTCTGCTTCCCGGACGAGGTTTTCAAATATCCCGCCATTGACTCCGCGTCGTTCGATGTCTTTGAGGCGGGCTCCTCCCTCGCCGCTCAGCTGAGCGCGGGCGGAATACAGCACGTAAACTCAGTCGGCATAATGTCGATAATCTCCGGCAACGTAGCAGGCGCCTTGGGCACCTGCTGTTCCGTAGCGCTGCTCGGCTCCTGCGCCCTGCTCGCCGTCGGAAAACCCAAGAGGCTCATAAACGTCCTCGGCTTTCTCACCGTGTGCTCCCTGCTTGCGGTAATTTTCCCGCGCGGCTCGTTTTCAAGACCGGTGTCCCTGCTCACGGAGCTCTGCGCCGGCAGTCTGCTCTTCTCCTGCATTTTCTTCGTCACCGACCCCGGCACAAGCCCGAAGCCCCCGCTGACAAGATTTATCTACGGCGCGTTCGCCGGACTTATATGCATGATCCTGCGTTACTTCGGCACGTTTGAGGACGGCACCTGCTTCGGCATACTGCTCACAAACGCCTTCTGGCCGCTGGTCGAAAGTGCGCTGAGAAAGATAGGCTACAACAGGCTCATTGAAAAATCCATGAAAAAAAGCGCGGAAAAGAAAAAGCGGAAAGCAGCGTTAAAGGGAGGTGAGCCGGCATGAAGTCAGGCAAAAAGTATTCATTCTCCGACGCGCTGTTCAGCAGCACGCTCATTCATAACCCCGTGCTCATTCAGGCTGCGGGCCTCTGCGCGATAGTCGCGGTCGCAACGACCCTCAAGACGGCCGTTTTGCTCGCGGCGGCGTTCTTCCCCGTGCTTATAATCACGCAGTTTTTCGCCTGTTTGGCTCTCAAGCGCGTGCCGAGATGGATAAGAGTTGCGATATATCTGCTCCTCGGCACGGCAATAATCTCCGGTATAATCTACGCCATTGATATCTTTGTGCCGGAAATCCGACTGGGCGCGGGAATATATCTCGCCCTGACGGCGGCGAACTCGATAATCGCACTGCACTGCGAGAAGCTCGCGGTCAAGACCGACCTGCGCCACGCATTTTTTGACTCCGTGGCAACCGCGCTCGGCTATGCGGCGGTCATTATTCCCGTCGGCGCTCTGCGCGAGATAATAGGCTCGTCCACAATATGGGGCGTAAACATCAGAATCCCCGTTATATATCCGGCGGTGCTCATGCCGTTCGGCGGATTTATATTTATCGCATTCTTCGCCGCCGCGCTCAAGGCGCTGATAAACAAGCGCTTCCCAGAGCAGTCGGCAGAGACCGAGATGAAGATAAAGAAAACCTCGGTTATAGTCAGCAAGAAGAATCTTCCCGAAAATGCGGCTCCCGCCAAGGCGGAGGAGACTCCCGACGCAGAGGAGAGCGTTGAAAGCGAAGAAAGAACCGAGCCCGAGGAGACGGCAGAGACCGTCGAGGTTATTGAAACCGTTGAGGTCACGGAGGAAGAACCGGATGACCTGTCCCACTTCGAGCCGCTCGACGGCGACAACAGCTTTGATTTGGCGGATATCTTTGCCGACGACGAAAACGACGGCAAGGACTACGGCTCGGCGTTCAACCGCCTCTTTGACGAGGCAGAAGATTTTAACTCCGACGAAAAGAAGGAGGGAGACAAATGAACATGACCTGGTTTTTTGATCTGCTCTCCACCGCGCTCTACACCGTGTTCATTCAGAACCTCGTCTTTAACGGCGGCTATGCGGCGAGCGAGGCGCTCATGCTCGCAAAGAAGCCGCGCAGGCTCTGGATGTTCTCGGCGATGATAGCATTCTTCTCGACCGTTACGGCTCTCGCCTGCCGCGCACTCGAGCTTGTCCCGCAGCACGCCAATCTGCCTGCGGCTCTGCATTTTGCGATGTACAGCGCCGTGCTAATAGTTGTGTTCCTGATAACGGGTCTTATTCTCAAGCTCGCCCTCGGCGCTACCGAGAAGTTCCTCGGCACGCTCGGCATGGCGGCGCTCAACACCCTTGTGCTCGCAACGCCCCTGCTCAACCGCAGCGCGGCCTACACCGTTCCCGAGAGCATCGGCTCCGGCATAGGCGCGGGTCTTGCGTTCATCCTTGCGGCAACGCTCATATGCAAGGGACTTCACATAATCTCGCAGAATCAGGATATTCCCAAGGCCTTCCGCGGCACCCCGGCGGCGTTTATCTATGTCGCCCTGCTCTCGCTCGCGTTCTCCGGCTTCTCGGGAAGCTCCCTGTTCTCATAAATAAATTTTACGCCGCAGGCGGTCTGTCATACCGGCACGCGGCGCAAAGGATGATGAAAAATGGCAAAGCGCAGCAAATATGATAAGTATTTTTCACCCGGCACTCACAGGAGCATAACCGAATTCAGCAAGAATGCTGCCGGCGGCTCGAAGCGCCGCAAAAGCTACTCCGAGCGCAGGCGCAACAGAACAGTGGGCATAGTCCTCGCGTGTATTTTAGGCGCGGCTGCTGTATTCACTGCGGCATTTTTTGTCACCGACACGCTCCTGGGCATCTCCGACTCCGAGGTTAAAACCACCGTCGCCCCCGGCAAGAGTGATAAGGGCAACAAGGGCGGCTCAAACGACACCACCGCGCCCGCCGCAAACCCGCAGAGCTCCGGCGAGCTGAAGGCTCGCGTCGGCAATGTCTCCCTGCTCGCGGGCGGAAGCGGACTCGACAGCTATATAGCCTCTCTCAAAAGCGCAGGTCAAAATGCCGTTGTTATAGACTTCAAGGACGCGTCCGGCTACCTCTCCTATCCCTCGTCGATAGCGGCGGTCAAGGACAAGACCCCCTCGTCAAAGGCTCAGGCCAATACCGCTCAGAGCACAAAGAAGCTTCAGCAGTCCGGAATAAAGGTCGTTGCGCGAATATACTGCTTCAAGGATTCGCAGATGCCGCGCGTTGACCGAACCACGGCCGTTCACTACAACAAGACCCAGACTATCTGGCTCGACAATGAGGCGTCCAAGGGCGGCAAGCCGTGGCTCAATCCCTATTCCGAGGCGGCTCGTAATTATCTTCTCGAAGTCGTAAAGGAAGTGAAGAATCTGGGCGTCGACGTGATATTGCTCGACGGCGTGCAGTTCCCCGACCTTAACTCGAAGATAGCGACGTTTGACGGCGAGGGCTCGGTATCGAGAAACGCCGTGCTCGTAAACTTCGTCAACTCCTGCGTCTCCGCGTGCTCGGGCACGCCCGTTATCTGCGCGATGAAGGGCGAGGCTGCGGCAGGCGGCAGCAGCGAGATATATAACGGCTCTCTCTGGAGCGCGAACGCCTACGCCTTTGCGGTAGACCTCAGCTCCCTCAAGGCGGACTTTAAACGCAGCTTCCCCGCCTCAAAGAAAGTAATCGAAATCAAAGCCTCGGCCTCAAATGCCGACAGCACATATATTTTAACAAAGTAAACAAAGGCCGATAAAAATGCATTTTATTCCCTACAATTCAAGAAAAAAATATCACCTCTCGCCCGGCGCGGCAGTGCGCTCGGGTGAGAAAATGACCTTCAGAATAGTCCTGCCCCGCTCGGAGCAGTGCAGCGCGGTTCGCCTTGTGCTTGAGCCGGACTGCGGCGGCAGAGAGGATATCTCTTTCTCCTGGGAGAGAATGCAGGGCGAGGACGAGGAATGGTGGCGGCTCGAGACCGCCGCGCCCGAAAAAGAGGGCCTCGTCCGTTACCATTTTGAATATGACACTCCGTGGGGTGAGAGGGAGATATCTCTTGAAAGCGGCGGCATCGCCGTAATGGGCGAGGGCGAGCGCTGGCGGCTGACGGTTTGCGGTGAGAACAGCGACACTCCCCTGTGGCTGCGCGGCGGAGTTATGTATCAGATTTTCCCGGACAGATTCCGTCGCTCCGGCAAAACTCCCCTTCCCAAGGACAAGCCCGCGGCAGTCTACCACTCCGAGTGGGGCGAGGAGCCCGACTGGGAGCCCGACTCCGACGGCATGATAGACAAATACGACTTTTTCGGCGGCGACCTCAGAGGCATAGAGGAAAAGCTCGACTATCTCGAGAGTCTCGGCGTCACCTGCATATATTTGAATCCGATATTCTACGCCCGCTCGAACCACCGCTACGACACGGGCGACTACATGAAAATCGACCCGATGCTCGGCACGGAAAAGGATTTCAGAAGTCTTTGCAGAGCGGCATCTAAGCGCGGAATAAGAATTTTGCTCGACGGCGTGTTCAGTCACACCGGCGCAGACAGCAAATATTTTGACAAATTTTCAACTTACGGCGGCAAGGGCGCATATTGCGACAAAAATTCTCCCTACCGTTCGTGGTATAATTTTCGAAGCTGGCCGGACGATTACGCCTGCTGGTGGGGCGTTGACATTCTGCCGGAGCTCAACGAGACCGATCCCGGCGTGTTGGATTTCCTGACAGGCAGACACGGCGTTGCGCGGCACTGGCTCCGCCTCGGCGCATCTGGCTGGCGGCTCGACGTCGCAGACGAGCTGCCCGACGAATTTCTCGACCGCTTCCACGACGCAGTCAGAAAAGAGAAAAAAGACGCGTTCATCTACGGCGAGGTCTGGGAGGACGCGACCGATAAGATAAGCTACGGCCACCGCCGCAGATACCTTGAGGGCGGCGAGCTTGACAGCGTGATGAACTACCCGTTTGCAAACGCTGTTATAGACTTCGTGCGCACGGCGAATGCCGAAAATCTGCGCGAATGCGTGGAGAATATAGTCGAGCACTATCCCCGCGCTTCGCTCGACACGCTGATGAACCATATCGGCACTCACGATACCGTACGCGCCCTGACCCGACTCGGACGCGGAGATGTCCCCCGCCCCGAAAACGGACGCGACAGGGGTATTATGACCGACGAGCAATACAAAAAGGGAGTTGAGCTTTTGATGCTCGCCTCCGTTTTGCAGTTCACCCTCCCCGGCGTTCCCTGCGTCTATTACGGCGACGAAGCGGGACTCTCGGGCGGCGAGGATCCGTTCAACCGCGCCTGCTTCCCCTGGGGGCATGAGAACAAAGAGCTGCTCGAGCACTATAAAACGCTCGGCAGGATAAGAAAGCTCTGCCCCGCATTTGTTGACGGCGAGTTCAACTGCATATCGGCGGTTCTCGGCTGCATAGCCTACGAGCGTATCTCGGACACGGGCTGCGCGCTGATAATCGCAAACGCAAACGACCGCGATATAGAATACCGCGTCCCCGAGTGCTGGCGAAACGCGCCCGCTCTTTTCGGCAAGGCGGCATACGGGCGCTCCGTCTCGGTAGGCGCACATTCGGCAGTAATTTTGCATAGATAACACAAAGACCGAGGTGATCGAATGTCAAAGAAAAAGGGAATGAGATTTCGCACGACGCAGGAGAAAAAGACGAGGCAGTTTCGCCTCTTTTTCCTGGGCTTTATCGCCTTCCTGCTCGTTTTCGCGCTTATCTCCGTAGCCTATATGTTTAAATCGCATCATCTCTCGATAAAGGACCTGCTGCCCGAAAAGACGAGCGACTCGACCGACGAAAGCACGGATGAGGCTCTTGTGCCCTTAGACGGCAGCGCGACCTTCATGCTCGCGTGCGTCTCGGACGACGGGGACGACTTGTACTTAGTCGCCGCGGTGAACGCGGAGTTAAGCTCCGGCGAGGTGCGCGTATGCGCCTTTGACCCGAACACCCGGGTTGACGTCTCCGGAAATAAGAATTCCCTCAAGGGGCACTATTCGGAGGGCGGCACAAAGGCACTCAAAAGCGCGGTAGACGCGCTGTGCGGCTTCACCGCAGAGCGGTATGCCGTCTCGACCGCGAGCCAATTCAAAAATGCCGTAAACGTGCTTGACGGCGCGCAGATAACCGTGCCCGAGCGCGTGAGCTACAAGACAAAGGAGCTCTCTCTTTCGCTCATGCCCGGCAATCAGACAATAAAGGGCGAGACGCTGCTGAAATATTTCCGCTATTTCCTGACCCCGTCGGGCGGCGGAGCCATAAAGCAGAGTGAGCTGCTCTGCGTGATGTTTTCGCAGTATATCAACAAGACCTATCTCGCCTCCGGGCGCAACTACTTCTCGCAGATAGTGAATTCTTTGGACACCGACATATCCATCGTCGATTTCTCGCGCTGCGAAAGCACGCTCTCGGCTATGGCGGCGAGAGATATAGATTATTCCGCCGTGTCATCTGTTGACGAGCTGAATGCCGCTCCCGACAGGCGCGGAAAATAAACCGTTCGGACTTAAAACAAGGGGGTAGGCAAATTGACAAAAAAGCTTCTGCGACTTGCGTCGCTTTTGCTCGCGCTTATACTTATCTTCTCAGGCTGTTCGCTGCTTGAAGAAGAAGATACCGTTCCCCCGTCCGAAGAATCGGCCGCCTTCGGCAGCTTCAAGCACTACTTCGCAAAGCTAAACGAGGACGAGAAGCGCGCCTACAATGCCGTTTTGCGCGACATTGAATCGTTCCCCGAGGAGATTGAAATACCCGAGCTTGATAACGGCGAGCTTGAAAACGTCTGGCTCGCCCTGATGTACGACAATCCGGAGCTGATGATGCTCGGGCGCGAGTGCGTGCTCGTCGCAAGAGGGCGAAAGTACTTCTTCAGCTGCGAATATTCCATGACGAAAGAAGAATATGAGCAGAAAAAGGCCGAGCTTAAATTGAAGGCAGATGAGCTCGGAGCTAAAATAGAAAAAGAGTCTTCTGATTTTGACAAGGAGCTGCTTATCCACGACGCAATAATCGACTCGTGCAGCTACGCAGACTCCGGTCAGCTCATAGCGAGCTCCGCCTACGGCGTGCTCGTCGAGGGCTCTGCCTCATGCGAAGGCTACGCAAAGGCCGCAAAGCTCCTGCTCGACAGAGCCGGGATAGATAACTACGTCATAACCGGCACCGCAACGCGCGACGACGGCGAGAGCGAGGGTCATATGTGGAACGTCGTCTTTCTCGACGGTCAGCCCTATAACTTAGACCTCACCTGGGATGACCCTATAGGCGAGGGCGCGGAGCAGAACAAGCGCTATGCCTATTTCAACATCACCGACGAAGAGCTTCTGAAAACTCACACGTTTTTTGACGAGGCTCCCTGCTGCACGGCAACGGACTTCAACTATTTTATAAAGCTCGGCAGACAGTTTGACAGCTACAACGCGGAGACGAAATCCGCGCTCTCGAAGCTGTTCGGGGGGCTCAAATCAGGCGGCAAGCTCGATATCAGGTTCTCGTCGGATAAGGCTTACAGAGCCGCCCTCAACGGGCTGATAAAGAAAGAGGAAATCTACCGAATTCTGAGCGTCGCCGACGCGGGCAGGCGCGGCTTTTCAACGACGCAGATAAACTATATCACCGACGACACCCACCGTGTCATCGAATTTATTCTCGTATAACCGGGGTGAAACAATGGACAAAAAGAGAATCGAGGCGGCTGTGCGCGAGATACTTGCGGCGGTCGGCGAGGACCCGGACAGGGAGGGTCTTGTCGAGACACCCGAGCGCGTCGCCCGAATGTACGAAGAGATTTTCTCGGGGCTTGAGGACGACCCCAAGCGCCACGTCAAGCTCTTCAACGAGGAAAAAAACGAGGAACTGGTCATTGTGCGCGACATACCGATGTATTCCATGTGCGAGCACCATCTTCTGCCGTTTATCGGCAGGGCGCATATTGCATATATCCCGCGCGACGGAAGAGTCATAGGGCTCTCGAAGCTCTCGAGAGTCGTTGACAGCTTTGCTCGCCGTCCCCAGCTTCAGGAGCGGCTGACCTCGCAGATAGCGGACTTTCTCGATGAACAGCTCGACCCGCTCGGCGTGGCCGTCGTTATCGAGGCAGAGCACCTGTGCATGACGATGCGCGGGGCGCGTGCTTCGGGGGCGCAGACGAGAACCTCCGCCCTGCGCGGCACAATGCGCTCGGACGCACGGGCGCGCGCCGAGGCAATATCACTTCTCACAAAATAAGGCGATACCATGGAAAATTTTATTTTTGATACCTCATCCCACACGCTTGTGTGCGGAATACTCAACATAACCCCCGACTCCTTTTCGGACGGCGGCAAATGGGACGAGCCGCAGAAGGCTCTTGAACACGCGCTCGAGATGCAGTCGCTCGGCGCCGATATTATAGACGTCGGCGCGCAGTCGACCCGCCCCGGCTCGACAAGGCTCTCCGTCGAGGAGGAGAACGCAAGGCTCATTCCGGTGCTCGACCTTTTAAAGGGCAAAATAACCGTCCCGATAAGCGTCGACACCTTCTATCCCGAGTGCGCGCGCACGGCGCTCACGCACGGGGCTAAAATAATCAACGACGTCAGCGGCGAGGCGAGCGACGAAATGGCAAGGGTCGTCGGCGAATACCGTGCGGGCTGGATAATAATGCACAACCCCGCAGGTGCGGATGCCGTACCCGTCTACGAAGGCGGCGTCTCCGGCGATGTGCTCGACTTTTTTATAAAAGCCGCAAAGACCGCACGGGCGCACGGGATTCCCGCGGGCAGCCTCTGCTTTGACCCGGGCATCGGCTTTGCAAAGAGCTATGAGGACAATCTGCGCCTGATAAGGGATATCGGCAAGCTGAAGCTCAACGGCAGCGCGCTTATGTCCGCAGCGTCGAGAAAGCGCGTTATAGGCACGGCCTCCGGCGAGACGGATGCCTCAAGACGCGACCCCGGCACGGTGGCACTGCACACGGCGAGCATATTAAACGGCGCAGATATTATCCGCGCCCACGACGTGTTCTCTGCCGTCCAGTCGGCGCGTGTCGCAGACGCCTTAAAAAAGATATGCGGGGAGGAGAACGGTGGATAAGATAATTATAGATTCGCTGCGCATCTTCGCGTATCACGGAGTAAATCCCGAGGAGCAGGAGGACGGGCAGTTCTTCATTCTCGACATCGAGGCGGATATGCCTCTTTCAAAGGCCGGAGAGAGCGACGATATAGACGACACCGTCAGCTACGCGCAGATGATAAAATGCGCGCGCAGGGTGTTCACCGCACAGAAGGACAGGCTCATTGAGCGTGCGGCGCGGCGGGTTGCCGACGCACTGCTCGAGGAATTCCCGCCCCTTTCGGGCGTAAGAGTGACCTGCAAAAAGCCGGATGCGCCGATGAAGGCGGATTTCGCATTTGCCGCAGTCAGCATTTACAGGGAAAGACAGTAAAAAAATATAGAACGGGCAAGATTTATCAATCGAAAGGACTTGTTATTTTATGGCAAACTGTATGCAGGCAGTTATAGGTATCGGTTCAAACATGGGGGACAGATTGAAGAACATAAACGGCGCCGTGCGCTCTCTGTCCCGCCTTCCAAAGACGAAAATAACGGCGTGCTCCCACGTCTACGAAACAAAGCCCATGGGCTACGAGAATCAGTCGATGTTTTATAACGCCGCGGTAACTGTGGAGACGGAGCTCTCCGCGCAGATGCTGCTCGGCGCGTGCCTCGGCATCGAGGGCGCTTACGGGCGCATAAGGACGATAAAGGACGGGCCGCGCGTGCTCGACCTCGATCTGCTGCTCTATGAGGGCATGAAGAGCGAGAGTTTTCTGCTCACCCTGCCGCATCCGAGAATATTCGAGCGCGCTTTCGTGATGGTTCCGCTGCTCGACCTGTTTCCGTCCGGCAGAGCCCCCGGGCTCTTCTTCCTGCCCGCTCTTCACGAGACAGGCACGGACGGCGTTGAAAAAATAAACGAAGAGATAACTCTTCCCGAATAAAGAACGAGGTGTACCAATGAAATACGACGTAGTTATCATCGGCGCGGGCCCTGCCGGAATATTCACGGCTATCGAGCTTATCCGCAAGGGCGCGAACAAGAAAATAATGATGGTCGAAAAGGGTCAGCCGATCGAAAAGCGCCGCTGCCCCAAATCGAAAACAAACAAGTGCGTCAACTGCAAGCCCTATTGCCATATCACCACGGGCTTCTCCGGCGCGGGCGCGTTCTCGGACGGCAAGCTGTCGCTGAGCCCCGAGGTCGGCGGTCAGCTCCCCGAGCTCATAGGCTACGAGACCGCTCAGGAGACAATAGAATATGCCGACAGCATCTACCTCGAGTTCGGCGCGGACACCCATGTTGAGGGCGTCGGCCGCGAGGAGGAGGTCAAGGAGATAAGAAAGCGCGCCATAAAAGCGGGTCTTCGCCTTGTCGACTGCCCGATACGCCACCTCGGCACGGAGAAGGCGCAGGATATCTACTACGCCATCGAGCAGTATCTCATAGAAAACGGCGTCGATATGCTCTTCGGCTACGAGTGCGACAATATAATCCTCGACGGCGACCGCTGCAAGGGCGTCTATGTCCGCAAGGGCGAGGAGAACATAGAGATATTCGCGGAGCACACCGTAATAGCGACAGGGCGCCGCGGCGCGGACTGGCTCGAAAAGCTCTGCGCTCAGCATGATATCTCCCATCAGCCCGGCACAGTCGATATCGGCGTGCGCGTCGAGATAAGAAACGAGATCATGGAGAAGGTCAACGACGTTCTCTACGAGTCGAAGCTCATCGGCTATCCCAAGCCGTTCAAGAACAAAGTTCGCACGTTCTGCCAGAATCCCGGCGGATTTGTCAGCCAGGAGAACTACGACAACGACCTCGCCGTCGTCAACGGACACTCCTACAAGGAGCTCAAGAGCAATAACACGAACCTCGCCATACTCTGCTCCCACAACTTCAATCAGCCGTTCAATCAGCCCATTGAATACGCGCAGAAGGTCGGCGAGCTGACAAATATGCTTGGTGCGGGACACATTCTCGTCCAGCGCTACGGCGATATCCTCGACGGCAAGCGCACGTGGCAGAAGGAGCTCGACCGCTCGAACGTCAGACCGACGCTCCCCGATGCCGTCGCGGGCGACATAACCGCCGCCATGCCCTACCGCGCCATGCTCAACATAATCAACTTCATCCAGGCAGTCGACTATGTTGTCCCCGGCTTCGCCGCGGAGGAGACGCTGCTCTACTCCCCCGAGCTCAAGTTCTACTCCAACCGCATCAAGATGGACGAAAACTTCGACACGAACGTCAAGGGACTCCACTGCCTCGGCGACTCGAGCGGCTGGACAAGAGGTCTGATGATGGCGTCCGTCATGGGCGTGCTCATGGGCAGAAGCATAGCAGACAGATACGAAAAGTAAAGCATATTAATATAAAAAATTACCCCCGGAGATTTTTTCAAGTCTCCGGGGGTTAATTATAAAAAGCGAAGAGAAAAAACGATTTCTGCCGCTCACGGCAAAGCTGTTTCTTTCGCCCGCATAAAAAACCGCATTGAAAAAGGCACTTGCAACCGCAAGTGCCTTTTTCTGGTGGAAGAGGGTGGATTCGAACCACCGAAGTCGACGACAACAGATTTACAGTCTGCCCCCTTTGGCCACTCGGGAACTCTTCCGTATTCACTTCGTTGAGATTGGAAAAAACTGGAGCTGGTGGACGGATTCGAACCCCCGACCTGCTGATTACAAATCAGCTGCTCTACCAGCTGAGCTACACCAGCGTCTCAACGCTCGACTAATATATCACAAATCGGGCGTTGAGTCAAGAGTAAAATCAAAAAAAGTCAAAAAAGTCTGTTAATTTCCGCTTCTGAGCAACTCCGTTAGAACCGCAGCCGAATTCTTTGCGGCAAGGGCGATAAAATTTGAATAATCCATGAAAGATGAGCCGTCCGCCGCATCGGATATGGCGCGGATAACGCAGAACGGGACTTTGTTCACATAGCAAACCTGACCTATCGCCGCGCCCTCCATTTCGCAGGCTAAGGCGCCGAAGGTCTCCGAAATATATTTCTTCTTCTCTGCGCTGTTTACAAAGCAGTCGCCCGAGGCAATTTTGCCCTTGACGCATCTGATGCCGCCGACACCCTCGGCTGCGGTGCAGATTTTTTCGGCAAGCTCTCCGTCGGCGGGGATATCGACTATATTTATGCCCGATATCATGCCGACCGGATCGCCGAGCGGACTCGTGTCCATATCGTGCTCGACAACGAAGTCGCTGACCGCGATATCGCCGATATTGAGCTTCGTGCTCAGGCTCCCGGCAACGCCCGTGTTTATTATCCTATCCGGTGAATAGAGCAGGATCATCGTCTGAGCGCACATCGCCGCGAACACCTTGCCTATTCCGCAAACAGCGGTAACTACCTCGCGTCCATAGAGCGTGCCGCTTGTGAACTCGATGCCGCTGACTGTCTTTGTCTGCCTGTTCTCCATCTGCGCGTTGAGCGCCTCTATCTCGATTTTCATCGCTCCGATTATTCCGGTCATGGCTGTCTCCCCTTATTCTGTCGGATATTTGAAATTCTGCTCGCGGCTCTCGAGCTGCTCAAGATAACGAGCCGCCTCTTTGTGCGCCGCCTCGATGCTCAGCTCTTTATAGTTGCCGCACTCCTTGCGCGATGCGCCGAACATCTCCGGCGCGTCAATAGTCTTTCTCAGCGCTTCTTTGACTTTTTCGAGCGCGCGCTCATGGTTCTGCGAGCGCATGAGCAGATAAAAGCCCGTGCGGCAGCCCATCGGCCCGAAATATATAACATCCTCCGCCGCGTCCGAATTGCGCAGGAACGTTGCGAGCATATGCTCCATAGAATGCATGGTGACATTGTCCATATAGTCGCCGCCGTTCGGCTTGCGGGTGCGAAGATCGTATGTCGTTATGTCGCCGTCGATACGCGAGACGTACATCCCCGGAACTATATAGTCGTGGTCGACGGAAAAGCTGGTTATTCGCTGCATAAAAAAGGGCCTCCTTTTCTCAGGCAGATGAAATTATACCACACGTTGCCCGTATATTCAATGTATATAATCACCCGAAGCGGTAAAAATAAGTCTAAAGGGGGGCTTTAAACGGGAATCTTCTTTTTTGAGGACATCGCGGCCGAGCTTATCGCAAAAAGACTCGAAATTTTTACCAAACGATATTTTTCTGTTGACTCTTGACGTACATTCGTGTAGAATGATGGAGCAGTATATTTTACACAGATTTTACAATAGAACTCTGAAAAGAGTTGTTTAATTCCGCGAAAGCTTGAGAAGCTCTGCCCTGCCCTTTTCCCGGGGCAAAAAAGGAGCGGCTTTCCCTGTTCGGGTGAACCATGAAAAGAAACGATAAAATAACAGTTATAACCTGCGCGGCGGCATTCGCTCTGAATGTCGCTCTGTTTTCCGTTAAGCTCTATGTCGGTCTGAGCGCAAACAGCATCAGCATATATTCGGACGCCGTGAACAATATGTTCGACAGCCTGTCGGGACTTGCGGCGTTTATTTGCTTTGCCGCCCTGCTGAGCTCGACGAGCGAGGCTGCGCGCGCGATAATCAAAAAGTCCGAGCAGTTTTTCTCGTTCGTGATGTCGGTGATAATACTTCTTACCGGCCTTTATTTCGCATATAATTCGCTCGAGAGACTGTTCTATCCCACACCTATATCATATCTCACGCACTATCTCGTGCTGCTGATGATAACAGTCGCAGTGAAGCTCATTATGTTCTTCGCCTACCGCGGCGTTTACCGCGTCACGGGCTCGCCGATAATAAAAGTCATGGCGGCGGACAGCCTACTCGACTGCTTCATTACCCTCGCCACCGTAATGAGCCTCACCGTGTCGCAGTATGCCGAGTTCGCTGTAGACGCGGTGTTCGGCATAGTTATAAGCATAGCGCTCATTATCTCCGCGCTGAAGCTCGCCAAGAAGTCCGGCGCCGTCATGCTCGACTTTGTAGGGAGCGAAAAGCGCGAGGAAACAGAGGAAATATTTTCGTCGCTCGGCGTTGAGGTCGAATATATCACCTACCGCCGCACGGGGACGGAGACCGAGGCATTTGTAAAACCCGTATTCCCCGAAAACTCGGACGAGGACAAAATAACGCAAACGCTCGTCACTGCCTGCAAAGAAAAAGGCGTGACCCTGCACATATTAAAGATCTGAGGAGTCATGAAAGGAGAAAAAATGAAAGAAAAGAAGCAAAAAGACCCCAGGAAGAAAAAAACAGCCCGCATCGTTGTAGGCTCGATATTCGGCGTTTTCGCGCTGTTCGTGCTGACCGTCGTTATGATAACGGTTATCGGCAACAAGGCGCTTATCAAGCGCGCAAAGAGCTATGACCCCGCGGTAATCGAGAATCAGCTCGTGCCCGAAAAGGACGAAAACGGCTACTGGACCTTCACCACCGACAGAGACCTCAAGGTCATGCAGCTGACCGACATACATATCGGCGGCGGCTGGCTCTCTCTCAAGCAGGACGCGCAGGCGCTCAACGCAGTAGCCACGATGATCCAGGCGGAAAAGCCCGACCTCGTAGTTGTTACGGGCGACATGGCGTTCCCTGTTTTCTTCAAGGCAGGCACATTCAATAATCTCTTGTCCGCCAGGGAGTTCGCCGCGCTCATGGAGAGGCTCGGCGTATATTGGACGGTCGCCTTCGGCAACCACGATTCCGAGATCTACAGCTACTACTCCCGCGAGAAGGTCGCAGACTTCTACGGCAGCCCGGAATTCAAATACTGCCTGTTCCAAAAGGGACCCGACGACGTTGACGGCTACGGAAACCAGATAATAAACGTCAAGAACTCCAAGGGACTGCTCACTCAGTCGATTTACATATTCGACAGCCACTCCTACACCGACGGCGACTACTTCGGAATAATGTGGAAGTACGACAACATCCACGACAATCAGATAGAGTGGTACAGAGACAACGTAAATCTCATGAACAAGCAGAACAACGCGCGTCTCAAGGAGCTGGGTATGCCCGAGGATTCGGATGTCAAGTCCATAGCCTTCTTCCACATTCCGCTCCCGGAGCAGCGCACCGCGTGGTACGAATACATGGCTAACGGCTTTAAGGATACCGATGATGTCAAGTATGTCTACGGCAAGGCCGGTGAGGGCAAGAAGATAATCTACTGCGGTCAGCGCCAGGACAATCTGTTCAAGACCATGCAGGAGCTCGGCTCAACAGATGGCATCTTCTACGGTCACGACCATGACAACAACTTCTCCATTTACTACAAGGGCATTCGAATGACCTACAGCTACAGCGTCGACTACCTCGCCTACTCGGGAATCAACAAGCGCGGCTCACAGCGCGGCTGCACGATAATAACCCTTTCCCCCGACGGCACCTTCGACTGCAAGGCCGAGAACTACTATCAGGATAAGTATAAGGGTCAGTTCGGAAAAGAAGAGGTCACCATGCAGGAGGTCACCGAGGCTTCGACCCACCTTTAATATAACGCCCGCAGGCTTATATGCATAATAAAACAGCGATCCTACTCGAGGAAAATCCCTTGGGTAGGATTTTTGTGTATACGTCACGGCGAAGCGAAGATTTCGGATTGTTGTCCGGACTTGCCGATTTTCCCTTGTTTTTTTATTTTTAGATGTCCTTTTGTAGGGGTCGGCGACTCGACGACCCTTTGACGCGCCAGCGGCACCGAAAATCAATTTATTCATCCGTGTCGTGTAATACGTTCTTCGCTTGAGGCTTGCCCCCTGTGCCGCCTGCGGCGGCAGCGGTGCGTCGAGTCGCCG